>Ga0210003_1001117_pt1 | contig 23805 bp, 12 predicted proteins | sample LantaG_FD_182804 | JGI IMG/M metagenome (GOLD analysis project Ga0210003, IMG submission 182804) | Deep subsurface microbial communities from Baltic Sea to uncover new lineages of life (NeLLi) - Landsort_02402 metaG (SPAdes) (version 2) | ecosystem: Environmental > Aquatic > Marine > Oceanic >... | reverse complement strand
TCGCTGCCCGGGCGGCTCGTGGGAGTGAGCGTGGACGCGGCGGGCCGCCCCGCCTACCGCCTGGCGCTCCAGACCCGCGAGCAGCACATCCGCCGCGAGAAGGCGACGAGCAACATCTGCACCGCGCAGGTGCTGCCGGCCGTTGTGGCCTCGATGTACGCGGTCTACCACGGCCCGGAGGGACTCGAGCGGATCGCCCGCCGTGTGGCGGGGCTGACGGCGGTGCTCGCCGTCGGAATGCGGCAGCTGGGGATCACGGTCGCGAATGCCCACGCCTTCGACACGCTCGGCCTGGCCACCGGCGGCCGCACGCAGGACATCCTCGCTCGGGCCCTCGCGCTGGGGATGAACCTCCGCCAACTCAGCGGCACCACGCTTGGCATTACCCTGGATGAGACAACCCAGCCGGCCGACGTGATCCGGCTGTGGGAGGCGGCGGCGGCCCCCGGGCAGGCGGTGCCCGAATTCGTAGCCTGCGAGACCGCGGCGGTGCCGCTCGTGCCGGCGGCCCTGCGGCGGACGAGCACGTTCCTCGAGCACCCGGTGTTCCATGCCTATCGCAGCGAGACGGCGATGCTGCGGTATCTCCGTGAGCTCGCCGACCGCGATCTCGCCCTCGACCGCACGATGATCCCGCTGGGCAGCTGCACGATGAAGCTCAATGCCACAAGCGAGATGATCCCGATCACATGGCCCGAGTTTGCCGCCATTCATCCCTTTGCCCCGGCTGACCAGCGGGAGGGCTATCGCGTGCTCGAGCAGCAGCTCGTGGCCTGGCTCGCGGCGGCGACGGGCTACGCCGGCATCAGCCTCCAGCCCAACGCGGGCAGCCAGGGAGAGTATGCCGGCCTGCTCGCGATCCGGGCCTGGCAGAAGTCCCGCGGCCAGGGGCACCGCACTATCTGTCTGATTCCCGCCTCGGCCCACGGCACGAATCCGGCGAGCGCCCAGCTGGCAGGGATGGAGGTGGTGGTCATTGGCTGTGACGCCGAGGGCAATGTCGACCTCGCCGAGCTCGAGGCGAAGTGCCGCCAGCACACCGACCGGCTCGCCGCGGTGATGATCACCTATCCGAGCACGCATGGCGTGTTCGAGACGGAGGTCCGCCGACTGTGCGAGATCGTGCATGCCCACGGCGGCCGGGTGTACGTGGACGGGGCGAACATGAACGCGTTGGTGGGCCTGGCCGCGGCCGGCGAGTTCGGCGGCGACGTCAGCCACCTGAACCTCCACAAGACCTTCTGCATCCCGCACGGCGGCGGCGGGCCGGGTGTGGGCCCGGTCTGCGTGGTGGCCGACCTCGTGCCCTTTCTTCCCGGGCACGCGACCGGTGGCCTGCCTGACCGGCCGGTGGGTGCCGTGTCGGCTGCGCCGCTTGGCAATGCGGCGGTGCTGCCGATCTCGTGGATGTACTGCCGCATGATGGGCCCCGACGGGCTTCGCAACGCCACGGCGGCGGCGATCCTGGCGGCCAACTACGTGAGCGTCCGGCTCCGTGGCCATTATCCCACGCTCTACGCCGGCCCCGGGGGCCGCGTGGCGCACGAGTGCATCCTCGACCTGCGACCGCTTAAGGAGACGGCCGGCGTATCGGCTGAGGACGTGGCCAAGCGGCTCGTTGACTACGGCTTTCACGCCCCGACGCTGTCGTTTCCCGTGCCGGGCACGCTCATGGTGGAGCCGACCGAGAGCGAGAGCCTGGCCGAACTCGATCGGTTCGTGGAGGCGATGATCGCGATCCGGGAGGAGATCCGCCGGATCGAAGCAGGGGAGTGGCCGCGAGACTCCAATCCGCTCGTGAACGCCCCCCACACTGCCGCGAGCGTGACGGCCGACGTCTGGACCCGCCCGTATTCGCGTACCGAGGCCGCCTTCCCGGTGCCTGAACTCAAGCGCGGAAAGTATTGGCCGCCGGTGGGCAGAGTGGACAACGTTCACGGCGACCGGAATCTCTTTTGCAGTTGCGTGCCCGTGGCCGCCTGGGCGGAGCCGTCTGCCGACCTGGAGTGAGGAAAACTTCGGCCGGCGTGCGCGGTACGGAGTGGGTGGCGTTCAGGCTCGCGGTCCCAGGGCTCGCGATCCCCGGGCGCGATCCCCGGGCTCGCGCCCGGGGCTTTTATGGGAGAGGGTGGGGGTGCCTGTGCATTGCCATGCAGTGCGGCCTGATGTGTGCCGCATAAAAGCCCCCAAGCGCGAGCTGGGGGACTGTGACGTGACGCATACCCGGGCTCCGCCATGCAAACGCAGCGCTGACTTCGGCCGGCGTGAGCCGTACGGGGTGGGTGGCGTTCGGGCTCGCGGTCCCCGGGCTCGCGGTCCCCGGGCTCGCGGTCCCCGGGCTCGCGCCCGGGGCTTTTATGGGAGTGAGGCCCGGGCCGTCGACCGATTCCCCTTTTCCCGGACGCCCCGGTGCGGCATGATAGGCAGTTTCGGCCACTGGGATGAAACGAATGACGAGGGCAATCAGCCTCTTCCGCTCGGCTTGCGTGGCGGTGCTGGTTGCCGCCGCGGTCGCTCCGCTCGCGGCAGCCGGTGATGAGGTGGCACCGGCGGGCCTGCTGCAGTTGTCGCTCGAGCAGCGGGCCGATCAGTTCTTTGGTGCCTATTTTGTTGCCCCGCTGGCGACCGTCTTCTTCTGGGAGGTGCCGGTTATCCGGATGCCGATCGTGGTGCTCTGGCTCCTGGTCGGATCGATCTACTTCACGCTGCGGATGGGCTTCGTGAACGTTCGCATGTTTGGCCATGCGATCGAATTGGTCCGTGGCAAGTACGACGATCCCGAGGCGGTTGGCGAGGTGAGCCACTTCCAGGCGCTGGCCACGGCCCTCTCCGCAACCGTGGGCCTGGGCAACATCGCCGGCGTGGCGATCGCCGTCAGCGTGGGAGGGCCGGGGGCCACCCTGTGGATGATCGTGGCCGGGTTCCTGGGGATGTCGGCCAAGTTCACCGAGGTCACGCTTGGCCAGATGTACCGGCATATCCGCCCCGATGGCAGCGTCATGGGCGGGGCGATGTATTACCTCTCCGATGGGTTGGCAGCTCGGGGGCTCGCGCCGCTGGGCCGCGTGCTCGCGGTTGCCTTCGCGATCCTCTGTATCGGCGGCTCGCTCGGCGGCGGCAACTCCTTCCAGGTCAAACAGGGGCTCGACCAGATCCGCACGGTGATTCCGGTGTTCGACGCCCACCCCTGGGCCTATGGCCTCGTGATGGTGGTGCTCGTGGGGATCGTGATCATCGGCGGCATCCGCCGGATCGCCAGCGTGGCCGACAAAATCGTGCCGGCGATGTGCATCCTCTATGTTCTGGCCTGCCTGTACGTGGTGCTCGCCCACGCGGCCGAGGTGCCGGCGGCCCTGGTGGCGATCGTCCGCGGCGCTTTCTCTCCCGATGCGGCGTTCGGCGGCTTTGTCGGTTGCCTGGTGACGGGCATCCGGCGGGCGGCTTTTTCCAACGAGGCAGGCATCGGCTCAGCGGCGATTGCCCATTCGGCGGCCCGCTGCGACCACCCCGTCCAGGAGGGGGTCGTGTCGCTGCTCGAGCCATTCATCGACACGGTGGTCGTATGCACGATGACGGCGCTTGTGATCGTGGTCACCGGAATCTGTGACGACGAGGGCTGCCGGATCTACGTCGAGCAGCAGCAGGGGGCAGCACTCACCTCGGCGGCGATGGCCGGTGAGATCTCCTGGTTTCCCTACGTGCTCTCGATCGCGATTTTTCTGTTCTCTTACTCGACCATGATCTCCTGGAGCTACTACGGCGAGCGGTGCTGGACCTGGCTCTTCGGCGAGCGAGTCACGATTCTCTTCCGGCTGCTCTTTCTGTCGTTCACGTTCCTGGGCTCGATCGTCACGGCCACAAACGTTCTCGACTTCTCAGACCTCATGATCCTGGGCATGGCCTTCCCCAACATCCTGGGCGTCTTGCTGCTCTCGGGCACCGTGGCTGGCAGCCTGGCCGAGTATCGTCGTGCCCTGGCCACCGGTGAGATCCGGCCGGCGGCTTCGCCACGGTCTTGATTTTCCAAGCCCGAGGTGTGAGCCGGGTGGGATCCGCGAACCGAAAATCACCCCAGCGACGCAAGCCCCGCCTCGACCACGTCGAGCCCCTCGTGGAGCTGGTCGCTGGTGGTCGTCAGCGGCGGCAGGAACCGGATGACGTTCCCGTGGGTGCCGCAGGCGAGCAGGATGACGCCGTGCTCGTAGCAGTATTTCAGGATTGCCTGGGCGGCCGGCTTGTCGGGTTCCTTTGTGCGGCGGTCGGCCACGAGCTCGAAGGCACGCATCGGGCCGAGGCCGCGGACCTGCCCGATCCGGGGAAACCGGGTGTACCAGTCGGCCAGCCGTTGACGAAGCTCCTCACCGAGAACGCGGGCGTGGGCCAGCGTGGCGGGGTCGTCGAACCGGTCCATCACGGCGAGCGCCGCGGCACAGGCCAGCGGATTGCCCGAGTAGGTGCCCCCCACGCCGCCGACACCGACCGCGTCGAGAATCTCGGCCCGGCCCGTGACCGCAGAGATCGGCAGGCCGTTGCCGAGGCCCTTGGCCAGCACGAGCAGGTCGGGTGCGACGCCGAGTTGCTCGCAGGCGAAGAGCGTGCCGGTGCGGCCGAAGCCGGTCTGCACCTCGTCGAAGATGAGCACCACACCGTGGTCGTCGCACCAGCGGCGGAGCATTCCTAGGAAGGGCGCTGGCGCCGGGATGAAGCCCCCCTCGCCGGTGACGGGCTCGATGATCACTGCCGCCACATTCTGCTCGCCAATCTCCACGCGAGCCACCTCGGCGAATGAAGCGAACGCTTCGCGGCAGAGGCAGCGGGCTAGGCCGCAGGCCGCGGCGTCACCGGGGCAGGCGGGGGGCGGCTCTTCCACGCCGGGCCAGCGGTAGAAGTCGGGGAACTCGGCCCGGTAGACCTCGGCCGGGAAGGGGGCGAAGCCGCTCTTATAAGGATGGGCCTTGGACGTGAGCGCCAGCGCCATAAAGGTGCGGCCGTGGTAGGCGTGGGTGAAGGCGATCACGCCCTGCCGGCGGGTGAAGGCCCGGGCGAATTTGATAGCGTTCTCGACCGCCTCGGCACCGGAGTTGGCGAGGAACGTCTTGGCTGGCCCCGGGCCGGGCATCCGGGCGTTGAGCCGTTCGGCCACGCGGACATAGCCCTCGTAGGCGACCACGTTGATGCTGGTATGGATGAACCGATCGAGCTGCCCGCGGATGGCCGCGACGACGGAGGGCTCGCGATGGCCCAGATTGGCGACCCCGATCCCGGCGGCGAAGTCGAGCAGCTGGTTGCCATCAACGTCGGTGATCACCGAGCCCTCGGCCTGGGCCGCCACGACCGGCGTGATGTGGAAGGGACCGTTCGAGACCTGGCGCTCGCGGGCCGCGAAGATTTCGCGGCTCCTCGGCCCGGGCACGGCAGTCTTGAGCTGAATCGAGGGCATGGCATCGCCTCCGGAGGGCCCTGAATTGGTTTGGATGGTCGTCTTAGGCGAATCGATCGTGTGGCCACTGGATGATTCCAGAGATCGCTCAGAATTGTGAAGGATACGCGATCTTGCCCGGCCGTGTTCACGGCTGCCGGCGGCGAGCCTGTCGCTTTAGGCAGCCCGATGTCGCCCGATGCCGGCCTCGGCTGCGTCTGCTGGCGTGTAGAAGGCGGCGATCTCGGGCCGGTGCACGGCCGCGGTGTAGGAGGTCGCCGTGCCGGGCCAGATGACGTGGTTGCGGCCTGAGCGGTGTTGATACCAGCTCGTGCACGGGGCCACGACCGAGCCCCCGGTGCCCGTGAGCGAGCCCGTCCGCCAGACACTCCTCTCGAAGCGGTCGCGGAGGGCGGCGTTGAACGAGGCCTGCGCCTCAGGCCGCACCTCGACCGCAGACAGCTCGCCCCGCTCGAGCCAGCCGAGGCACTGGATGATGTATCGCACCTGGGCCTCGATCATCACGAGGATCGAGTTGTGGCCGAGGGCCGTGTTGGGCCCCATGAGCAGGAAGAGATTGGGAAAGCCGGCAACCGCCACGCCATGGTAGGCCTCGGGACCGTCCTGCCAGGCGTCGGCCAGGCAGACGCCATCGCGGCCCCGAACGTCAACCGCGTCGGTCAGATTGAAAGGCTTGAAGCCGGTGGCCAGGACGATCACGTCGACGGGCCGGTTGACGCCGTCGGAGGTGGTGATTCCCCAGGCATTGATCCGCTCGATCGGCTCGACGACGACCTCGACATTGTCTCGGCCGAGCGTGGGGAAGTAGTCGTCCGACTTGAGAACCCGCTTGCAGCCGAGCGCGTACCCGGGCACGAGCTTGCTGCGGAGGCGGAAGTCCTTGAGCGACCGCTTGAGGAAGGCCTTAGCCTGTCGCTGCGGGTGCACGACGAGCCGCGGAAACCAGGCCAGCGGAATCGCCCGGGCCTCGGCCGTCCAGTAGAGCCACTGGCGACGGAGGTGCCGCAGGCCCGGCACGCGGGTGTTGAGCCAGCGGGCCAGCCTGGAGGTTGGCCGGTCGCCCCGCGGGAGAATCCAGGGGGGCGTTCGCTGGAAGACGGTGAGCCGTTCGGCGACGCCGGCAATTTCAGGTACCACCTGGATGGCGGTGGCACCGGTGCCGATCACGGCCACGTTCCGGCCGGTGAGATCGATGTCATGCTGCCAACGGGCGGTGTGGAAGGCTGGGCCGGCGAACTGGTCGAGCCCCGTGATCGCCGGCACGTGCGGAATGTGAATGCCGCCCACCGCCGAGACCACGCCGCGGGCCGAGAACCGGCGGCCGTCTGCGGCGGTGAGTCTCCACAGCCCGGCGGAGGCGTCCCACTCGAGCCGTTCGATCGCGGTGTTGAACCGGGTGCGGCCGTGAATGTCGTGCCGGCGGGCCACCTGCTCAATGTAGGCGAGGATCTCGGCCTGGGGGGCGTACGCCCGTGACCAGTCCGCGTCGGGGGCGAAGGAATAGGAGTAGAGCTGTGACGGCACGTCGCAGGCGCAGCCCGGATAGGTGTTGTCACGCCAGGTGCCGCCGAGGGCCGCGGCCTTCTCGAAGATGGCGAAGTCATGTCGGCCCTGCTCGACCAGCCCGATCGCCATCGCGATGCCGGCAAACCCGCCGCCGATAATTGCCACGCCGAGCGATGGTTCGATGTGGTGGGCGGTGACCGCCGCGAACGTGGCACGCGTGGGCCCGGCGGAGGTGAGCGAGCGGGGCAGCATGACGTTGGGGTTCGCCCGCAATTCTTCGAGATCGGCAGTGGCGATCCACCCCAGGGCAGGCAGTGCGATGCGGCCCGTGCAGGAGGCCAGCGTGGCGGCGGCGGCGGGATCGAGACGGGTGATCCCGGCGAGCGAGAGCCAGCCCCGGTGACCTGCGAGCGCCGCTGCGGCGGTGGGAGTGATTTCGCGGAGGCCGTCGAGGGCGAGCCGGCCGTGATGCCCGGCGAGGGCCTGTGCTCCGGGATCATCGAGCGTTTCCAGGCCGCCGAGTGAGAGGCCCCCCTCGTGGCGAGCGAGGGCGGCGAGGGTCGCCGGGCTTGTGGCCCGCAGGCCATCGAGCTGCAGCATTTTTCCCCGCAACTGGGCGAGAGGGATGGCTGTCTCGGGCGTCATCTCCACGAGGCCTTTGAGCCGCAGATCGCCCCGCGAGCGGGCGAGGGCCGTCGCGACGGTGACGGTGAGCGTCGCGAGGCCGCCGAGCGACAACCCGCCGCGGTGCCGAGCGAGCCCCTTGGCGGCGGCGACATCGAGCGACTCGAGCCCGTCGAGCAGAAGCCAGTCGCGGTGGTCACCCAGGGCCTTGGCGTCAGCCGCGGCCAGCCCCCGCAGGCCGCCCAGGCAGAGCGTGCCGGCATGGCGGGCGAGTTGCCGCGCGGCGCCCACGCCGAGCGTGGTCACCTGCGGCAGCGAGAGAAGGCCGACCGAGACCGCGGTCTCCCGGGCGGCGGTTGCCGAGAGCTCGCCCTGGGGCGTCGTGGCTGGCTCGATCACGGGAGGTATCGCTGGTTCGGCGGTCGATGCGCGTGCCGAGACCGTAGCGGCCCAGCGGGGGTGGGAACCAGAGGGCTTGGCCCACGCGGTGAGTCCGCAGCCTGCCTTGCTTGCCCGATCTGCCGGTTGGGCCGCAGTTTCGTGGTCTCTGACTCGCGGAACGGTAGCGATCGTGCCGAAGAACCAAATTGTAGCGGTTGTTCCTGGACCCATTGGCAGGGTCTGGTGCAAGGCCGTCGTAGACCGTCCCGGGTCAAAAGTCTCCTCGCAATGCTGCCGAACCACGACAACCCACCGACGAGCGACGACCCACGAGCCGCCCCGGAATCGACCGCCGGCAAGCGGGTCGTCGTGGCGGTGCTCACGTTCCATCGGCCCGACACGCTCGCGATCCTGCTGGCGGCCTTTGCCGAGATGGAGCGGCCGGCCAACGTCGCGCTCACCCTGCTCATCATCGACAACGATGTGGCCGGGTCGGCCCGTGAGACGGTCGCCGCCTGGCAGCCGCGGATCCCTGGGCTCGCCTATCTGATCGAGCCAAGGGCCGGGATTCCCATAGCCCGCAACCGGGCTCTTGACGAGGCCCAAGCCCGCGACGCGGACGCACTCTGCTTCATCGACGACGACGAATATCCCGATCGCCGCTGGCTCGCTGAGCTCGTGGCCTGCTGGCGGACGTCGGGGGGCGAGCTCGTGGGCGGCCCGGTTCGCGTGGCCGCGCCGCCGGCACTTGCGTCTGGCTGGCAGCGGCTCATCAACGCGAGCCTGGCCAGACGGGCCAGGCGGAAGGAAAGAGATGCCGCCCGCTCGGCCGCCTCCGGCCGCTGCCGCACGATCGTCACCAACAACTTCCTCTGCGATCTCCGCTGGGCAGGCCGCCAGGGGCTGCGGTTTGACGAGTCGCTGCTGGTTTCCGGCGGCTCCGACACCGATTTCTTTCGGCGGGCGGTGGCGGCTGGCTGCCGGACCGTCTGGTGCCCGTCGGCGATCGTGCACGAGATCATCGAACTCGAGCGGCTCTCGCTGCGGTACCAGTTCCGCCGGGGCGCCTTCCAGTCGCTCAACCATTTTCACATGAAGCGGGGCCGGGTCACGCCGCTCGTCGCCACCACTACGCTGGCCAACGCACTTGTGCGGGCCGTGCTTGGGTTGATCCTGGTCGTCGTGCCAATCTACGGCGTGGCGTCGCTCGTGATGGCCGTGCGGTCGCTCGGCTGGGCGGTGGGCCGCGTCTCGGCCCTGTGGGGCGCCCGGTCAACGCTCTATGCCCACGAGGCCGTGGCCGGAGGGGCCGACGACGGTCACGACGAGGACGCCGCTGCCACGACGACGGGCCGTGGGCTGCGGGTGATCCTCCGGCTGTTCCGTGAGACGGTTGCCCACAACAAGGCGGAATACGGGCTGGCCGTTATGGCAATGGCATGCGTGGCCGGCACAACCGCCGGGTTGGCCGGGCTGATGCGATCGGCCATCAACGATGTTTACGTTCATCGTGACCTAGGGGCGATGTGGCTGGTGGCCGGCGGCATCGTCCTGCTCTCGGTGATCAAGGGTGCCGCCGACTACGCCCAGGGCGTGGTCATGACCAGGATCGGCAACCGCGTGACGGCGACGTTCCAGCGGCGACTCTTCGACCGACTGCTGGCGGCGAAGCTCGTTTTCTTTACCAGAGTTCATTCGAGCAAGTTGATCACCCAGATCAATGCCAAGGCCCAGGCCGCCAGTCGATTGCTCGACCTTGTCACGACGAGCCTGGCCCGCGATCTGCTCACGCTACTCGGGTTGATGGTGGTGATGGTGGTGCAGGATCCGCTCCTGAGCCTCATGGCCCTGCTCTTCGGCCCGGTCATCATGCTCGGCACGCAGTTGATCGTCCGCCAGATCCGGCAGCTTGCCGACGCGGAGATTCAAGGGGTGGCGGGGGTGATCGCCGCTGTCCAGGAGACCTGCCAGGGCATCCGCACCGTCAAGGCCTTCACCCTCGAGCCCGAGATGCGCCGGCGGCTCGACACGGCGGTCACGGAGGTCGAGACGCGGAGCAACGCCATCGCCCGGATCGGCAGGCTGACAAGCCCGCTCATGGAGTCGCTCGGCGGCGTCGTGATCGCCGCGATGGTCGTCTACTCAGGCTGGCAGACGGTCACGCATGGCAAGACGCCGGGCGAGTTCATGGCCTTCGTGACGGCGTTTCTGCTGGCCTACGAGCCGGCCAAGCGGCTGGCGGGCGTGCAGGTCACGCTCACCCGGAGCCTCGACCGGGTCAGGCAGATGTATGCGGTGCTCGACAAACCGCCGGGTGAGCCGGCGGAACTGCCGCCGCTCGCGACGGTCGGCGTCCGGGGGCATGTCCTGGTTTCCAACGTCTCCTTCGGCTACAGCCGCCAGGATGTCTTGCAGCGGGTCGCTCTCGAGATCCGGCCGGGTGAGATCACGGCGCTTGTGGGACCATCGGGGGCGGGGAAGTCGACGCTGTTTGCGCTCTTGCAGCGGTTCCACGATCCCCGCCAGGGTTCGATCACGATCGACGGCCACGACATCACCGCCTTTGACCCGCAGAGCATCCGGCGGTTGCTCGCCGTGGTCAGTCAGGATACGACGCTCTTCAGCGGTTCGATCGGCGACAACATCCGGCTCGGATCGCCGGGGGCGAGCGACGCCGAGGTCGAGGCGGCCGCCCGGGCCGCGTCGGCTGAGGAGTTTATTAGGGCCATGCCCCAGGGCTTTGCCACGCTTGTCGGTGAGCGGCAGGCGACCCTCTCGGGGGGTCAGGCCCAGCGGCTGGCGATCGCCCGGGCGGTCCTCAAGGACGCACCGATTCTGCTCCTCGACGAGGCCACGTCGGCCCTCGACGGCGAGACCGAACGGGCTGTTCGGGACGCGCTGGCATCGCTCATGGAGGGCCGCACAACGGTCGTGATCGCGCACCGTCCCTCGACGATCGAGCGGGCCGACCGGATTTACGTGTTCGACGGCGGGCGGGTCGTGGCCTGCGGCCGCCATGAGGAATTGCTCGGCACCAATCCGCTCTACGGCAAGCTTTTCGGCGGTGGTCGTCAGGCTGCCGCAGCGGGCCGGGCCGCCTGACCCCCTCCGAACGGTGGAAGCCCATGAAATCAGATCTGACCGCAACGGTGCCCTTCAGCCGCCGCCGATTCTCGCATGTGTTTGTGCTCTGCACCGGCCGCTGCGGCTCGGTGAGTTTCGCCAAGGCCTGCGGCCACTTTTCAAACTACACGGCGGGTCACGAGACCAATCGACACCCGGGCTCGGCCAGGTTTGTGTATCCCGAGGCCCACATTGAGGTCGACAACCGGCTGGCCTGGTTGCTGGGGGGATTGGACGAACGGTATGGCGACGACGCCTTCTATGTGCACTTGATGCGGAACGAGGAACAGGTGGCGGCCAGCTACGACCGCCGCTGGCACCCTCAGACCTCGCTCATGCGGGCTTTCGATTGGGGCATCTGCATGCATCGCGAGTCGGTCTCGGAGGCAGCCCGGGATCTCGTTACAACGGTCAACGCCAACATCCGCGCCTTCCTGCGGGATAAGACCCACGTGGTCAGCGGCGACATCGACGACGTAATCTCCTGGTTTCCGGCCTTTGCGACGGCGATCGGTGCCGAGGGAGACCTGGCGGCGGCGGTGGCCGAATTCCGGGTGCGGCACAATGCGACAGGGCCAATTGATAACCCCGCGGCCACGGATGCCCGCGACGCGGAGGAGTCGCACACGGTCGTGCACCTGACCAAGCTGAACAAGTCGCTGGTGGCCGAGAAGGCCCGTCTCGGCACCAAGCTGAGAGCGAGTCGCCGGGTCAACTGGATGCTTGCTGCCCCCTGGCTCGTCCTGGCCGCCCCAGTCGCGTTGCCTGCGGCCTGGCTGGCCATGCGGATGCGAAAGCGGGGCAAGCAGAGAACCGACCCGGCCCGGCTGCTCGACCAGCTCACTCGCCGGTTGATCCACCCAGGGCGGACGTTGGTATACGACGCCTTTCTCGCCCAAGTCGCCGAGGGCCCGGCCAGGGCCGCGGAAATCCTCACTCGGGCCGGGCGGGCTTGTCCGCCCGGAGCCCGCGACCTGTTTCGGGCCATGTCGGCCCGCTCCGACGAGGAGTGGCTCGCCGCCACCAACGCCTGGGGGGCAACCGCGTCGGTCCCCAGCATCAGCCTTCGGGCGGGACCGGAGCCGCGGTTCAAGCGACTCCACTTCGCTCCGGTCGAGCCGGTCCTGTCGCGTGACAAGGTGTCGGTGATCATGCCGGCCTACAACGCCCGGCACACGATCGAGCAGGCCGCCCAGTCGATCCTCCAGCAAAGCTGGCGCACCCTCGAGCTGATCATCGTCGATGATGCGAGCAGCGATGGCACGGCCGAGGTGCTGAGGCGGATCGCGGCCGAGGATTCCCGGGTCGTGGTCCTCCGCAATCCGGTCAACGTAGGCCCCTATGTCTCAAAGAATCGGGCCCTGCTCGCGGCCACGGGGCGGTACGTGACCGGCCACGACGCCGACGATATCGCTCTGCCGACGCGGATCGCCGACCAGATGCAGCCGATTCGGGACGAGGCGGCGTGTGTCGCGACCATCGCCTCGATGGTGCGGCTTGATCGCGACGGGGCCTTCTCCTACCCCACCAAGATCGGCAGCTACAGCCACGATGGCATCGCGCGGCGGGCCATGATCTCGCTGCTCATCGAGCGGGAACTGCTTCTCGACCGCCTCGGCTTCTGGGACTCCGTCCGGTTCGGTGCCGACAGTGAGATGCTGGCCCGCGTTACCGCCCTGCTCGGCCCGCGGCTGCAGGATCTTTCCAAGGTGGTGATGCTCTGCCTCAACGAGGAAGGCAGCCTGACGAACCATGCCGTGCATGGCATCACCCTGCAGGAAGGCGTGTCGCCGATCCGGAAGGAGTATTGCGGTGCCTGGGCAGCCTGGCACGCCGCCACGCCCCTGGAGCAGCGGCGGCTGCCATTTCCGCACATCGAGCGGAAGTTCGTGGCTCCCGAGGGAATGAAGGTGTCCGCGGATGACCTGCGGAAAGTCTTGCCCGCAGACGACTCGGCACGGCGACGAGCCGCCTGAGGCACCGGATTGAGGGGTGTGCTGTGCGGGTGGGAATCGTCAGCTACTGGTTCAACCGCGGACAGGCGGTCGTCTCCCGCCGGATTCGCGCGGCCCTCGATGCCGCGGGGTTTGAGACCTGTGTGCTCGCCCGACCCACCAAGGGGAGCTTCGTCCGCTCTGGGTTCATCGATCGCTCGGGCCCCTGGGCTCAGCGGGGCATCACGGCGGCGAGCCGGTACGAGATTCCCGAGGTCGAATACCTCGAGTGGGCCGCCGACAACATGCTCGACCTCGTGCTCTGCGACCAGAACCTGCAGTTTCGTGAACTCGCGGCCCTGCGGCGTCGCGGCGTCCGCACCGTGGGCCGGTTCGTCTGGGAGGCGTTCGGGCCGGGCGATGTGGCCGGCGCGGTCGAGGCATTCGACACGATCTATTCGGTCACCCGTTGTGAACAGCAACGCTACGTTGGCTTTGGCATCGAGAGCCCGCTGGTCCGCTGGGCACCGCCGCCGGAGCTGGCCGCAATTGGGCGGCCGCGCCGCACCGACGGCGAGGTCCGATTTTTCTATCCCGGTGGCTATCTCTCCGATCGCAAGCCGACCGCCGAGACGATCGCGGCCTTTTGCCAAGTCCGTGATCCGCGGGCCAGGTTGATTCTCAAGGCCCAGGATCCCCTCCGCGGCCCGAAGCTCGCTGCCGAGGCCGAGCGGGCCGATCCGCGAATCCGCGTGATCACGGCCGACCTGCCCGACGACGAGCACCACCGCCTGATGGCCTCGTGCGATGTCCTCCTCGCGCCGACCCGCTGGGAAGGGCTTGGCCTCCATCACGGCGAGGCAATCGCCCTGGGGCTGCCCGCGATCACAAACGATTTTCCTCCCATGAACGAGAACGTGACGCACCGTATCGATGGCTGGCTTGTGCCGGCGGAGTGGCAGACTGAACGGGTCCCGGGCGTGCCCCGGCTGGAGACGCCGGTGGAACCGCTCACGGCGGCGATCGAGGCTCTCTGCGACGACGACCTCCGGGCCCGGCTGGCTGAAGGGGTGGCCCGGCGGCGGGCGGCGGTCACCTGGGCCGACACGGCCCGCGACCTCGTCGGGCTGGTCACCGGCGGGCTCGCCGCGAGGGCGGCGGCATGACGCTCATCCTCCAGGGCATGCGGCGGTCGGGCACGACAATCGTGTACGACGCCCTTGCCCAGGATCCCGGGCTCACGCTCTGGTATGAGCCGCTGGCCGCGGCACTCCAGCCCGCGATCGGCGGCGGCAGCGGCGCCCGCGAGGTCGACCCATTTGAGGGGCTGCGGGCAGCGCGGGGGGAGTTCCTCGCGGCACGCGGCCTCTTCGATCCCACGCCGCTCAATGTCGGTGGCCCACGGGATGCTACTCTCGAATTCGACCGCGAGTTTCCGGCGCTCGTGGTCGACTACCTGCGGTTCCTGCTCGACCGGCCGGGGCCCGTGGCGGCGAAGTTTACCCGCATCTACGCCAAGGTGCCGGCGGTGGCGGCCCTCTTTCCCGCGGCCGGTTTCGGGCACCTCATCCGCGACCCGCGGGCCGTGGCCGCTTCGTATCTCTTTGGCAAGGGAAGGCGGCATGAACCTCAGGCTGGCCCACCCGAGATCTTCTTCGGCCGCCGTTCGCAGCGGACGGCCTGGTCAAGCCATCCGATCTCCGAGCTCGTGCGGCGGGAGTACGCAGGCGAGTCGCTGCCGGAGCCAACCGATCTCGAGCGGGTGCTGCTCGTGTGGCGGTTTACCTACGAGCGAACGGCGATCGATGCGGCACGCTCCTATGGTGAGCGGGCGATCCGGCTACGCCACGAAGACTTTTGCACCGACCCGGAGCGAGAACTGACGCGGCTCTACGCGCTCGATGGCCGGATACCGCCGGCCGAGGTCATCGCCTGGGCGCGGGGGAATGTTCGCCCGCCCGGTCCAGTCCACGCTGCGGGCGACCCACGCTGGCGGAAGGCCTTCGAGCGGATGGGAATGGTCGGGGTCGTCGAGCAGGCGGGCTACGAGGCGGCGTGAGGGGGCGTCAGGCCTTTACGACGGTGGCCCGGCCCTCGATGCCGTGCATGGCGTTGCGGGTATCGATCACGAGCCCGGCCCAGTTGGCGAGGGCCGCGAGGTCAAAAATGCGGTGGTTTGTCGCGATCACGACCGCGTCGCGGGCGGCGATCTCCGCGCGTGTCCAGGGCACCGACGCGTGTCCCAGCCAGCGGGCGTGCTCGCGGGTGGGGCCGATCTCGGGGATGTGGGGATCGTGGTAGGCCACCTCGGCACCGAGGTCGGCGAAGCGGTCCATGAGCTCGAAGGTGGGTGACTCCCGCTTGTCGTCCACGTTCGGCTTGTAGGCCAGCCCGAGGACCAGGATCCTGCTTCCCTTGACCGCCTTGCGGTGCTCGTTGAGGGCGATCATCGTGCGGTTGACGACGTATTCCGGCATGCTGCGGTTGACCTGGCCGGCCAGCTCGATGAATCGCGTGGCGATGCCCACCTCGCGGGCCTTCCAGGTGAGATAGAAGGGGTCGATCGGGATGCAGTGGCCGCCCAGGCCGGGGCCCGGATAGAAGGGGGTGAAGCCGAAGGGCTTGGTGGCGGCAGCGCGGATCACCTCCCAGATGTCGATCCCCATCGCGGTGGCCACCACCTTCATCTCGTTGACGAGCCCGATGTTGACCGCCCGGTAGATGTTCTCGAGGAGCTTCGTGAGCTCGGCTACCTTGCAGGAGCTCACCGGCACGACCGTCTCGAAGGCTGCCTCGTAGAGCGTCACGCCCGCAGCCAGGCAGGCAGGCGTGAGGCCGCCGACCACCTTGGGGATGCGGGTGGTGGTGAAGATCGTGTTGCCTGGGTCTTCCCGCTCGGGCGAGTAGACGACGAATACGTCGCGGCCGGGCTCGAGGCCGCGGGCCTGGACGCGGGGCACCACCTCTTCCTCGGTCGTGCCGGGATAGGTCGTGCTTTCGAGGCTCACAAGGTGGCCCGGCGCGAGGTGCGGGCAGACGGCGTCGAGCGTGTCCCGCACATAGGAGAGGTCGGGCTCGAGATGGGCGTCGAGCGGAGTCGGCACGCAGAGGATGACGGCGTCGGTCTCGGCCACGCGGGCGAAGTCGGTCGTGGCATCGAGCCGCCCCGTGGCCCGGGCCGCGGCCACGTCGGCTGTCGGGATCGAGTCGATATAGCTCCGCCCGGCGGTGATCGCCTCAGTCTTGGCAGGGTCGATGTCGAAGCCGATCACGCGGCGGCCGGCCTTGGTGAAGGCGAGCGTGAGCGGTAGGCCCACATAGCCGAGGCCAACGACTCCGACGGCCCGAGAAGGCGGGGAGGTATCAGGCTGCGGTGCGCTGGCCATGATCGGTTCCGGGGTCCGTGTCGAGGAGGTCGCAGAGAAGGCTTGCGAGCTGGCCCGCCGTGAGGGCGGCTCGCAGCACATTGTGCCCGCCGCCGGCGTCGAGTGTCAGGGGCCGGCTGCTCGGCAGGATCCCGGCAACGGCCTCGTAGCCGGCGCGGTCCCGCCGGTTACCCGGATCGTAGGCCAGAAGAAAGACTGGTTGCTGGTCCGCGGGCGTCTCGGCGAGCCGGTCGAGCAGCAACTGCTCCAGCGGCGGATGGGCGGCCGGCGTGTCGGCCCCAACGGCAACGGCCCGCGGGCAGCGGAGGGTCAGGCCCGCGTAGATCGCGGCCAGCCCACCGGCGCTCGTGCCGAACGTGATGATCTCGCGGTACCGCCAATCCGCCAGCCGGCAGGTGATCCAGCTGCACACGTCCGGCAGGCTCGGGGCGATTCCCCGGATGCCGCCGGCGTAGTGCTGCCGGTCAGGATCGGACATGAGCAGCAGGTCGTCCCCCGCGGGAAGGTGATCGAGGAGCACGTGCGTCGGCAGCATGAGCCGCTGGTGGTTGCCCCCGAAGCCGATGACGAGCCGGCGTCCGGCGGCCGGGTCTGCCTCCCGGGAATAGTAGATCGCGGCGGGGGTGAGTGGGTGCCGCTGCCACCGGGGCCGCGACGGCGTGGCGGCCGCAGAGAGCAGTTCGCTCCGCCAGGCGGCGAGTGCCGTGGCGATCCGCCACGGCTCGCTGAACCGCGGGAGTACCGGTGCGAGCCTGCTGGCCCACGCAAGCAGCGAGGAAGTGAATGGCTCCGCCGCGACCGCCGCCAGTTCGTCTAGCGTCAGTGTGTTAAGGATCGCTTCGCGGGTTGCCTCGAGTTCGAGCATCGCTCGGCTGCCCGCGAGCCGCCGGCGGATCACCGCAGTCGGTAGGTCTGCCAGCGCGGCGGCATCGCCGTCTCCCCAGTGGACTGCCGCGGGAGTGGCGGTTTGAGTTTCGGGGTCCGCGAAGACGGCCGCGGGTATCCGCCCGCCGAGGCGGTGGATGGCGACTGCCATCGTGCGCACGGTCGACACCGCAGCAGCCACCGCCTCGGGGAACTTCACACCGCAGAGCGATTCCACGGCCAGCACGAGCCGGATCCGTGAGAGCGAGTCGCCGCCAAGGATCTCGAAGTCGTCGTCGGGGCCAACCGTGGGCAGGTCGAGGTGGAGGGCCCAGAGGTCGGCTAGGCCGGCGACGAGCAGATCATCGGCGGGCTCGGTGCCGAGCGGTACAGGTGGGCGTGACGCCGCGTGGGCGGCGGCCAGTTCGGCCAGTTCGGCCAGTTCGCGGCGACGAATTTTCCCGATCGGGCACCGTGGCAGCGTGTCGAGAACGAGCACCACCGCCGGCACCTTGAACCGGCTGAGCTGGCCCGCGATGTGGTTGCGAATCGCCGCGCGGTCGATCGGTGTTGCTTCGTGGGGCACAACAGCCAGGCCCACGTCCTCGCCGAGTGTCGGATGAGGGATCGCGAAGGCAGCCGCCTCTGCCACCGCGGGATGCCGAACAGCCACTTCTTCGACCTCCGCCGGGGCGATCTTCTCGCCACCACGGTTGATCATCTCCTTGACGCGGCCGGTGAGAAACAAGAACCCGTCTGAGTCGAACCGGCCAACGTCGCCAGTGAGGAACCAGCCGCCGCGGAATGAGCGGGCGTTGGACTCGGGGTCGTCCTCGTAGCCGGCGAAGAGGTTGGGGCCGCGGACGGCGACCTCGCCGGGTGTGCCCACGGGCAAAAGCTCGCCGGCCGCGTCGAGCACCGCCACGTCGCAGCCCGCGGGCGTGCCGGTGGACCCGGGCTTGCGGATTCCCGGTGGCAGGCGGTTGGTGGTGATCAGCGGCGCCGCCTCGGTCATGCCGAAGGTCTGGATCACCGGCACGCCGAAGACCGCCTCGAGGTCGCGCATCAGGTCGGGTGGCAGCGGCGCGGCCACCGATCGCAGAAACCGCAGCGTTCCCCCTGCGGTCAGCCTGCCGGCCAGCCCGGCGTGGACGACAAGCTCGCGAAGCGTGGTGGGCACGCCTTGGAACCAGGTGGGCCGGTGGGTCTCGAGCAGGTCGAAGAACCGCCCGGCGTCAAAGCTGCCGGCCAAGCAGGCCGTGCCACCGCTGACGAGCGGTGCGAGCAGCAGATCGACGAGGCCACCCACGTGATACTGCTCCCACATCACGAGGACGCGGTCTGCTGGGCCGAGGTCGAGGGAGTCTGCCACGCTCGCTGCGCCGGCGAGGAGGTTGGCGTGGGTGAGCGGCACCCGCTTCGGGATGCCGGTTGAGCCGGAGGTCATGAGGACGACGGCCACGTCATGGGCTGCGGCCCCGGGCTCGGCAGACGATCGCGGGAGGTCATGCTTGTCGCGTTGTTCATGGCAGGCTCTCAGCCTGGCCCACCGTCGGGGCGAGCCGCCCCGCTGGTTCCAGCCGGCCGCTGTGGCCGATGGCCCTGCGGCAGCCGGCTCCAGTTCGATCAGCGGTAGCCGCAGCGTTGCGGCAACGTGGCGGGCGGCCGGTGCGGCTTGGGCGCACGAGAGCAGGTGGGTGACCCGGGCCACCCGGAACCAGACGCGGTATTCGTCGGCCTGGGCCTGCGGCGGCAGTGGCACGGCTACGGCCACCGAGGAGGCAGCCAGCAGTCCGACCGCCACGTCGAATCCGTTGGGGAGCACAACCGCCAGCCGGGAGGAGCGTCCGACGCCCCGGGCTTCGAGCGTCGTCACCAGCCGGTCGACAGAGGCCGCGAGTTCGGCATAGCTGACCGCCGTTCCGTCGGCTGCTGTGACCGCTGTCCGGCTGCTGAGCGTCTCCGCTTGGGCAACGAGTAGTTGCGGTATCGTTGTGGAGGTGGGGCTCGCGGCGGGCGACAGTGGTACGAGTGCCATGAGCGTCATGCGGCGCCGCGGTTGTCAGGCGGCCCGCCGTAGCCTCGGCGTTGGGATCGCCCTGCGGACCTCGGCGGCGTCGCGGTCGAGGTGCTCGATAACAAGGCCCCGCTCGGCCGCATCGAGTGAAACGCCCGCCCCGAGCTTGGCGAGCACGCCCTCGTCGTAGAAGCGGACGGTGTTCGCGAGCACGAACAGTTCCTGCACGAGGTCGGTCGTTCCGGCGGGCGAGGTGATGTCGCAGACGTTGTCGGAGCCCACCCGCACCGGCACGCCCGCCGCCAGCAGTTCGAGCACTCGGGCGATCGAGTTGTGCGTGGGGGAGGAGACAGGACGGAGCTGCCGCATGCTGATTGCCGCCGACGGGCAGCAGATCACGCCCACGCCGTGGGCGACCATCCGGCCGACGAGGTCGCGGAAGCGAGGCTCATCGTAGGCCGACGGGGAGATCGCGTGCACGAGCCAGATGGTCGGCTCGGCCCCGGCCGGTGGCGGGGCCAGCCGCAGGTCGGCGATCGCCTGGAGGGCCCGTTCGGTGCCGTCTTCGCTGGCGATGTTTTTCTGGTCGACATGGAGGTGCAGCGGCTTGCCGAGGTCGGCGGAGAGCGTCACGAGCCGCCGGCAGGACTCGTCGTAGCCGATGTGGTCGGGATAGACAGCCCGATCATCCCGTTCCGGCAGACCCCCCACGAAGTCGGCGATCATCCCGCCTTTCTCGACGAGCGTCCAGCGGTCGGGTTCGGCATCCCGAAAACCCAGCGGTGAGTAGGCGGCCACTCGCAGGTCGAGCTGGCCACGGCACGCAGCCTTGAGGTCGAGCAAGGTCTCGAGCGCCGACAGGCCAACGCGGTCGGTCGTCGTGTCAACAACCGTGTCGGCTCGCGTCGTGCCGGCGGCCGCGAGCAGGTCGAGATAGCCGGCGACGCGGCTTCGCAGCCGCGGCGGGTCGTAGCAGTCGCTCGCATGGATCAACGGAATGATGGCGTGCTTGGCAGCGAGCGAGAGAGCCGAGCGATCGGCGGGGCTCCTGGCCTCACCGAGCAGGCGGAGCGTCTCGTCGAGCGTGCCCGCCCGGTCCAGATGGAGGTGGGCGTTCCAGGCTCCGCCGAGGGCCGCGATCCGGTTGCGGAGCGAGGTAAAGAAGGATGTGTCGTGCATGCGGGCTCTCCACCACCGATCGCGGGCGGTAACGGGTAGCGAGGAGTTACAGAATTCCCAGCCTGCCCGCAATACCGCCAGGCTCCGGAGTATTGCCCGGTGGCGCTCGTTCCCGCCACGCCCCGGGCTTGCGCCCGGGGCTTGGCTTGGATTGGTCAGCGGCCCGAGCCTGGCGTTGTCATGACCGCTTCCATGACCCGTTCGAGGTTGAAGCTGCCAGGCTTTTGCCGGGGAGGAAACTCCTTGAAGCTCTGCAGCCATTCCCCCACATACGCTGCCGCCGGTGCGATGGCAAACATGTGCTCCAGATACCAGCGCTGGTAGTCCATGCCGATGTCCTGGGCCAGCTCGAATGGGTCCATCCGCAGGTTGACGAGCGTGGGCGCCCGCAGCTCCTCAAACGGCTTCTGCCAGACGTGCAACCCGTGGGCATTCTGCTTGAGGAAGGTCACCTTCCAGTTCTCGTACCGCAGCGCCGCCACGCTGCCGTCGTCGGTCCAGTAGATGAAGTCTTTGCGGGGCCAGGCTGCCTCGCCCCGCAGGGCCGGCCCAAGGTCGTGGCCGTCGAGGTGCACCTTGTAGGTGCGGTCGCCGATCCGGCGGCCCTGCTTGAGATCGGCCCGTGCCGTCGTGTCGCCGGCAGCTGCGCAGAGCGTTGTGAGCATGTCCTCGTGGGCACCGATCTCGTTGACCACGGTGCCTGGCTTGACCACGCCGGGCCAGCGGATCGCACAGGGTACGCGGTATCCCCCTTCCCACTGGGTGTTCTTTTCGCCACGGAACATCGTGGTGCCGCCGTCGGGCCAGGTGAACGCCTCGGCACCGTTGTCGGTGGAGTACATGACGATCGTGTTCTCGGCGAGTCCGAGCTCGTCGAGCTTCGCCAGCAACTCTCCTACCTGGCGGTCGTGTTCCACCATGCCATCGGCGTAGATGCCGAGGCCTGTCTTGCCGGCCACTCCCTCCTTGAGGTGCGTGAAGATGTGCATCTTCGTCGAGTTCCACCAGAGAAAGAACGGCTTGTCGGCCTGCTTGGCCTTCTCCATAAAGGCGAACGCCTTCTCATTCACCTCCTCGTCGAAGGTTTCCATCCGCTTGCGGGTCAGCGGACCGGTGTCGGTGATCGCACCCTTGGCAAAGGAGTGGATCACGCCCCGCGGGCCAAACTTCTTCTTGAACTCCGGATTCTTTGGGTAGTCGGGGTGCTCCGGCTCCTCTTCGGCGTTGAGGTGATAGAGGTTGCCGTAGAACTCATCGAACCCGTGGGCGGTCGGGAGCATGTCGTCACGGTCGCCGAGGTGGTTTTTGCCGAACTGGCCGGTCACGTAGCCCCGGGCCCGAAGCAGCGTGGCGATCGTCGGGTCGTCCTTCTTCATGCCTTCGGGAGCTCCGGGGAGCCCCACCTTCGTGAGGCCGGTGCGGATCGGCGACTGGCCGGTGATGAAGGCGGCCCGTCCTGCGGTGCAGCTCTGCTGTCCGTACCAGTCGGTAAACAGTGCTCCCTCGCGGGCGATGCGATCGATGTGGGGCGTCTTGTAGCCCATCATCCCGAGGTTGTAGGCGCTGACGTTAAACTGCCCGATGTCGTCTCCCCAGATCACGAGGATGTTGGGGCGGCGGGGAGGTTGTGCCGCTGCCGGAAGAGCGGACAGGGCGATGGCCACGAGGAAGAGGGCGGGCAGCAGCAGACGGGCACGGGCAGGCAGGGACATGCAAAACGCTCCAAAAAGTAGGGACTGACTCGTATCTCTATGACGGCCGCACAGCGGAAGAGCAATGCATTTTCCGACAGAATTCCGGGTGGCGATCAGACGGGGGATCAGAGGAACACCAGGGCGGGGCGGGATCGCGGCCGCTCATGGTTCGGGGCGAAACACCGTCTTCCAGTCCCGTGCCATGTCGACGACGATCCAGCCCCGGGCATCGGCATCCTCCAGGGCCGTGACAAGTCTGCCGGTGCTCTGCGGGCGGGCGTCATAGGAGTATTCGCGGTCCCCATCGGTGTGGTGCACGATGAGGCCGAGGCTCGGTGTGTGATCGATCGTGGTGTATTCGAGCATCTCGAGGTCACCGTCGGAGTTGCCGAAACAGGCGATCGGCCGCCGGCCGATGAACCGGTGGATGCCGACGGGCTTGCCGGCCTTGTCGTCGATGAGTTCGATCCCCGCTTCCTTGGTAAGCATCGGCGTGCCGTTCCGCATCTCGTACCGGATCTTGCTGTAGGAGCCAATGACCTGGCTCGGAGGGATGCCGTAGACATCCTCGGCCCAGACCCGCATGAAGTCGGCGCCCCCTCCGGAGACGATCCAGGTGCTGAAGCCTCGCTCCCGTAGATGGCCGAGCAGTTCGAGCATCGGCTGGTAGGCAAGGTCGTGATACCGGCGGGCGAACCGCGGGTGGCGGGTGGTGTCGAGCCAGGTCCGGACCCGCCGGTTGAACTCATCTACCGTCATGCCGACGTGGGTCGCCGCGAGCAGTTCTGCCAGGGCCTCAGGACCCGCCTGCCGGACCGCAGTCACATGACCAGCGAGTGCCGCTGCGAGAGCGGGGTTGTCGCTCCATTCCGGGTGCTCGGGTGCCATCCGCTTGAGTTCGTCGAGGAGGAAGGCCGCCTGAAACGGAACCGGGTTCTCAGGCCAGAGCGTGCCGTCGTTGTCGAAGACGGCGATCCGTTCCGCCACGGGCACGAAGTCGGGCGAACCGGGTGTGGTGACCCGCTCGACGAATGCCAGGACAGCTTGCTTGGCCGTGGTGTCATGCCACGATGGCATCGGGTCGGCCGCCGAGGCGGGCCCGCCATTGCCGGCGGCCCCGAGGAGAGCGACCCCGAGGAGAGTGATCATGGGGTGTCCGTGGTGCATCGATTTCGGCATGGTGATGGGAAGATAGCGATCGTGGAATTGTCAATCAAGTAGCGGGCGGGGCGGCTCGACACCGTTCAGCTTGGCCTCGTCAGTTGGTGTGCCACGTCACAGTCCCCCAGCTCGCGCAGGGGGCTTCTACTCGGCACACGCCGGGCCGAACAGGAGTGCACCCTTCCCCTGACCGATACAAGCCCCAGGGCGCGAGCCCGGGGACTGCGGGGAAAAAGGCCACCCCGCCGACCATGCCGCCCGGCCGCCCCGTACCATGCTCTGTGACCCACGAAGAACTCCGATAGGCCAGTCGGTATCCGGTGATCTGTCGAAAGGCCGCGCCGGCTCCGATTCGCGGCAAGCACCCTCCGCGGCCGGTTGCGGGCTAGCCCGCGCCCGGCTCGAGGGTGTTCCAGCGGGTGAACGCGGTGGCGAGGCGGGCTTCGAGATTGCGGAGCCGGGCCTGGTCGCGGGCGAGCACGTCGCCAGGCTGGCG
>Ga0210003_1001116_pt1 | contig 23815 bp, 15 predicted proteins | sample LantaG_FD_182804 | JGI IMG/M metagenome (GOLD analysis project Ga0210003, IMG submission 182804) | Deep subsurface microbial communities from Baltic Sea to uncover new lineages of life (NeLLi) - Landsort_02402 metaG (SPAdes) (version 2) | ecosystem: Environmental > Aquatic > Marine > Oceanic >... | reverse complement strand
GTCGCGCGGGCTGTGGACCTTTCCCTGGATCACCGTCGCGCGTCGCCCCCAGGCCGGGGCAGCGCTCGCCGAAGAGCTCGGCCCCCTCGAGGTGCCGCTCCCAACTCCCGACGCCGTCCGCGGCGGCGAGCTGTTTCGCCCTCTGTTTGCCGGCCGCGTGCGGGAGTTTCGCGGAGACCTCGACGGCCCGGCCGGTGCCAAGGCGGCCTACATGGCAGCGCGGCCGTCGCGACGGATGATGATTGAGGCGGTGGCACCCTTGCCCGAACCGCAGGCGGCGGCGGTGACCAATCGCCTGACCCGAATGAAGGAAGACGCGACCTACTGGCTGGGGCTCGTAATGCTCTCCGAGGGCCAGTTCGCTGCGGCTGAGGACTACCTGCGGCGAATGACGCTCGACGCCGCCCCCGACAGCCGCTGGACCGACGCGGCGCGGGTGAACCTGGCCGCCGCTCTGGTCGGCCTGGGTCGGCGGGCGGAAGCGGCAGCCGTGCTGCGGGAGGATGGCTCAGCCCAACGGTTTGGCAGCCGCCTGCGGGCCGATCAGCTCGACCGGCCGGAACCCGCGGCAGATCCCCGCCCCGCGGCCGCCCAGTGAGCGATTTGAAGGGCCGCGTTGCCGCCGGAGCCAGGATTCAGTAGACTTTCGAGCGGTTGAAGTTCGATAACCGCAGACTTGAGCCCCCCAGACCTCCGGCATTGCGACCATGAAAGACAGCATTCATCCCGACTACATCCACACCGTGGTCCGCTGCGGCTGCGGCAACACGTTTGCCACGCGAAGCACTGTGCCCGAGATCAAGGTTGACATCTGCAACGTCTGCCACCCCTTCTTCACCGGCAAGCTGAAGTTTGTTGACACCGCCGGCCGGATCGAGAAGTTCAAGACGAAGTTTGCCGGGGCCGGGTACGCGAGCCTTAAGAAAAAGGTCGTCGCCGGGGTGCCGGCGTCCTGACGCGGCACTCCTGGCCTCTTGCCGCGGGAACCGCGGTAACTCATGCGCGACCTTTTGGATACAAAGCTCGCTCGGTTTGAAGAACTCGAACGGGCCATGGCCGATCCCGCCGTGCTGGCCGACGGCCAGCGGCTTTCAGCGGCTGCGCGTGAACATGGCTCGCTCGCACGTCTGGCGCTCAAGTATCGCCACTTCGTCGCCCTCGAACGGCAAGTCGCCGATCTCGAGGAGATGGGCCGGGGCGACGACCACGACCTGCGGGCCCTCGCGGGGGCCGAACTGCCCGAACTCGAGGCCCGCCGCGAGGCCGAGTGGGAGGAACTCACCGACCTCTGCTCCGACGACGGCGACGCCGACCGCACGCGGTGCATCGTCGAATTGCGGGCCGGCACCGGCGGCGACGAGGCGGCGTTGTTTGTTCGCGACCTATTTGAGATGTACCGCCGCTACGGGGCCGAGGCGGGCCTCGACTTCGAGGTGCTCGACGCCAGCCCCACCGAACTCGGCGGCTTCAAGGAAGTCGTGCTCGGCGCCTCCGGCGACGGCGTCTACCGCAGGCTCCGTCACGAGAGCGGCGGCCATCGGGTCCAACGGGTTCCCGACACCGAGACCAAGGGGCGGATCCACACCTCCGCGGCCACCGTCGCGGTGCTCCCGGAGCCGGAAGACGTGGAGGTCTCGCTCTCACCCGAGGACTACCGCAAGGACTTGTTCTGCGCAAGCGGCCCGGGCGGGCAGCATGTCAATAAGACTGCCTCGGCCGTCCGCCTCACCCATCTGGCCACCGGCATCGTGGTGCAGTGCCAGGACGAGAAGAGCCAGCACAAGAACCTCGCCAAGGCTCTCCGCGTCCTCAAGACCCGCCTCTACGAGCACGAGCGGCAGATCGAACACGAGAAGCGGTCGAGCGAGCGGAAGGGACTGGTCGGCTCCGGCGACCGTAGTCAGCGGATCCGGACCTACAACTTTCCTCAGAATCGCCTCACCGACCATCGCATCAACGAGAGCTTCACGCTTGACCAGGTGATGGCCGGCCGGCTGGGCCTGGTGATCGACGCGATCGAGCGGAATGCCCGCGAGGCGCGGAAGCAGGACATGGCCTCCGCTCCACGGGCCGCCCCGATGGAGCCGCGATGAGCGACACCGAGTGGACCGTGGGCCGACTGCTCACCGCGACCGCCGAGTGGCTCGGCGGCAAGGGGGGCGAGTCGCCGCGGCTCGACGCCGAGGTGCTCCTGGCGAATGTCCGGGGCTGTCAGCGGATCATGCTCTACACCGCCTTCGACGAGGTGGTGGCCGACGAGCCGCGGGCCCGGTTTCGGGAGCTCGTCCGCCGCCGTGGGGCCGGCGAGCCGGTGGCCTATCTCGTGGGGAGCCGCGAATTCTTCTCGCTGCCGTTTGCCGTGTCGCCGGCGGTGCTCGTGCCGCGGCCCGAAACGGAGGGGCTTGTTGTCCGGGTGCTCGACCTGTGCAAGGAGGCTGCGGCCCCGCGGATCGTCGATGTGGGCACGGGCAGCGGTGCGATCGCGGTGACGCTCGCAAAGCGGCTGCCGCGGGCGACGGTCGCCGCCGGTGAGATCTCGGCCGCAGCCCTCGGTGTGGCCCGGGCCAACGCGGAGCGTCATGGCGTGGCAGACCGCATCACGCTGGTCGAGGCCGACCTGCTCTCCGACCCGGCCCTGGCGGGCCCCTGGGACGTGATCGTGAGCAATCCGCCGTATGTCCGCGAAGACGAGCATGCCACGCTGCCGGCAGATGTCCGCGACTATGAGCCCCGCGGTGCGCTGGTGGCGGGGCCGCGGGGTGTCGAGGTGATTGAGCGGCTCGTCGTTCAGGCGGCCGAGCGGCTGGCTCCGGGCGGCTGGCTGGTGCTCGAGGCGGGGCCGAACATTGCAGCCGATGTGGAGGCGATCCTGGCCGCGACCGCGGGGCTCGAGCTGGGGCCAACACTCCCCGACTTCGCCGGGCTACCGCGGGTGTTCCAGGCGCAGAAGGACAAGGGGATGTCTCCCGTTTCGCAGCCATAAAAACGGGACATCCCGCACGGGGTTCAACGCGGCGTGTGCGGTATAAAAGCCCCCCGGCGCGAGCTGGGGGACTGTGGCGTAACGCACCAATTGAACACAGCCAGGCTCAAGCGGCATGGATAGCAGGGTGGCATGGTTGGCATGGCTCAAGCGGCATGGGTAGCGGGGTGGCGTTTGTTCTCGCCGTCCCCGGGCTCGCGCCCGGGGCTTGTATGGGGATCGGCCTGTGCCGCCATAAAAGCCCCCAGCGCGAGCTGGGGGACTGTGGCGTAGCGCACCAATTGAACACAGCCAGGCTCAAGCGGCATGGGTAGCAGGGCGGCATGGTTGCCATGGCTCAAGCGGCATGGATAGCAGGGTGGCGTTTGTTCCCGCCGTCCCCGGGCTCGCGCCCGGGGCTTGTATGGGGTCGGCCTGTGCCGCCATAAAAGCCCCCAGCGCGAGCTGGGGGACTGTGGCGTGGCGCACCAATTGAACACAGCCAGGCTCAAGCGGCATGGATAGCGGGGTGGCGTTTGTTCCCGCCGTCCCCGGGCTCGCGCCCGGGGCTTGTATGGGGTCGGGGATGCCCTGGTTTTCAACGCTTCGACGGGAATTTTCCTCCCCCCTTTGCCCCTCGCGGGCGTCGCGCTCGCCTTTAAGAGTGGGGGCACCCGCGTGCCGCTCACCGAGACCCGGACCCCACGGACCCCACGGATCATTGCGATGTGGTTTTTTTCTCCTTTCGAGCGACCGGCCTGGCTTCGACCGGCCTGGCTTCACCGCTGGATCAACGACCTCACCCCCGGCGTCAACGGCCTCGCCGCCCAGTTGGCACAGCGATTCCGCGACTGCCTGCGGCATGAACCGCTGCCGACGCGGCCGCTGGTGATCGTGGCCGCAGCACTCGCAGCCGGCTGTGTAGCCGGGCCAGCCATCCCGGTGGGAGCCGTTGCCGCAGTCTGGGCCTGCTGGCTGGCGGCGGCCGCCTGCGTCGGCGGATGGGCTGTGTTCATCCGCCGGCATCATCCGCGGCCGGCTGCCGTTGTCCTGATCGGGGCTGTGCTTCTGGCTGGGGCTGCCTGGTCGAGGACGAGGCTCGAACTCTTCGATGGCGACGACATCGCCTGGCAACTCGGGCCTACACCGGTGCCGCTGGGGATCCGGGGCACGGTGGTCGAGTCTCCCCGGAAACTGCTCCCGCCAGCCGGTGACGACCGGCGGGCCGCCGCGATCGGGCCATCGAGCGGCTGCGTCGTCGCGGTCACGGCCGTGCGGACGGGAAGCCGCTGGCGGCCGGCGGCCGGCCGGGCGAGTGTGATCGTTGCTGCTGAGCCGAGAGAACTCCCCGTCGGCACGCGGGTCCGAATCCTGGGCCGGGGCCTCAGGCCCGCTGGTCCGCTCAACCCCGACGAAGCCGATGCCACGGCCCGGGCCAGGGCAGCCCGCTGCCTGTCGATCGTGCGGGTCTCCGCGTGGGGGCAGGTCCGGGTAACGGCCGGACCACCCTGGTGGTCACCCACGGCGGCCGTCGACAGGCTGCAAACACGGGCTGTGGCAATTCTTGACGAGCAGGTCTCGCCAACGCGGGCAGCCCTGGCCGCCGCCCTCCTCCTCGGTCAGCGAAATGCGCTGCCGCGGGCCACCGCCGATGAATTCGTGATCACCGGCACCATCCATGTGCTGGCGATCTCGGGGCTCCATGTCGGCCTGTTGGCCGCCGGATTATTCACGATCTGTCGGTGGGCATGCGTATCTCGGAGATGGGCCGGGGTGGCCGTGGCCGTCGTTACGGGGGGCTACATGCTGCTCGTTGGCGGTGGCACGCCGGTGGTGCGGGCAACGATCCTCGTGTGGGTTGCCTGCGGTGCGGTTGCCGCCGGTCGGCGACCCGCCACGGTCAACTCGCTGGCTCTGGCCGCCCTCGTGATCCTGCTCTGGCGGCCGGCCGAGGTGTTGAGCTCGGGTGCGCATCTCTCGTTTCTCTCAACCGGTATTCTCGTGGGCGTCGCCCATATGCTGCGACGGCCGCCGGAACTCGACCCCATCGACCGGCTCATCGAGCGGAGCAGGCCACGGTGGGAGAAGGTCGCCCGCCGTGCCGTCGGCTGGACGGGCGCGGCGGCGGCTGCAAGCGTTGCGGTCTGGCTGGCGACCGCGCCGCTGGTGGCCCACCGCTTTCACATGGTGAGCCTGGTCGGCCTCGCGGTGAACGTGCCGGTGGCGGCGCTGGTCCCCGTGGCGATGGCCTGCGGATTTCTCTGCCTGCTCACCGCTCCGTTCTCAGCCACCGTGGCCGGTGTGTTCGCGGGCGGCTGCGACCTCGCGCTCGCCGCGATCACCACGATTGTGTCGCTGGCGGCCGACCTGCCCGGTGGTCATGCCTGGGTGGCCGGCCCGCCGAGCTGGTGGGTGGCGGGTTGGTATGTGTCGCTGGCCGCGACCCTCATCTGGCTCCGTCGAGATCTGCTCTGTCGGGTAGCCACCTGGGCCACTCTGGCGGTGGTCTGGTCGGTTGTCGGCATCGTGGGCTCGTGGTCGAGCCCCCACCCCGCCGCACCCGGGCTGAGGGTCGTGATGACGGCCGTGGGGCATGGCTGCGGGATCGTCGTCAGGTCGCCGTCGGGCCGCTGCCTGCTGTACGACGCCGGTCGGCTGGGAGCGGCCGCCGCCGCGGTGCGATCGCTTTCCGCCGTGCTCTGGAGCGAACGGATCACGGCCATCGACACGCTCATGGTCTCGCACGCCGACGCCGACCACTTCAACGCCGTTCCCGACCTGCTTGCCCGCTTCCGCGTCGGGGAGATTGTCGTACCGGCGGCGTTTCTCGCGAGCCCGTCGGTGTCAGCGATTGCCGTGCTGGCGGCGGCGGCTGACCGCGGCATTCCCGTGCGGACGGCCAGCGCCGGGGATGCCTTCGCGATCGATCCACTCTGTCGGGTCCGCGTGCTCCGCCCGTTGCCGGCAGCGGATGCTGAAGGCCAACCGGCAGCTTCCGACAACGACACCAGTCTCGTCGTGGCGATCGAAGCGGCGGGCCGCCGTGTGCTCTTCACCGGCGACCTCGAGGGGCGGTCGCTGGGAGAATTCGTGGCGGCCGGCCCGGGCGAATGCGACGTGCTCGTGGCCCCCCACCATGGCAGTCGCACGAGCCTGCCGGCCGACATTGCCCGGGTCACGGTGCCGGCGTATGTGCTCGCAAGCGGTCGCGGCGGCCGGGGCTGGCCCGAGGTGGAGGCCGCATACGCGACGGCCGCCGGCCAGACTCCGGCAACGGTATTGCTCACGGGAGGCGACGGGGCTGTCGCCGTCACCCTCGCCGCGGGCGGAATCACCGCTGAGCGATTCACCGAAGGCCGCTGGCGACCCCTGCCCGCCCGCGATCAGGTCGTGGCCGAGCGGGTCGTCGCCGGGCGGGTCGGCCAGGTCAACAAGGCACCGGCCACGATCAGCACCAGCTGGCTGACGACGTATGTCGCCAACAACAGCAACACACCGCTCGTGAACCCGTAGCTGTGGAGACCGATTCCGAGCTGGTTGGTGCCGAACCAGCTCCAGGCCGTGATGATGTTGCCGCCAATGGTGAATAGCGCGAAGCCCCGTGGACCGATCCATTTGTCCCACCGGGCATGGAGCACGGCCGCGTTCCAGAGCACGATCATCAGGGCGCCGTTCTCTTTCGGATCCCAGCCCCAGAAGCGGCCCCAGCTGTCGTCTGCCCAGAGGCCGCCGAGCACGGTGCCGATGAAGCTGAAGAAGAGCGCAAAGCAGACGACGCCGTAGTTCATCCGGTAGAGACGGTCCTGCATCTCGCGGGCGGCCGTGGTGGCAAGCGTTCCCCGTACGTTGGTCCAGATCCGGTGAACGATGGCGAAGGTGCCGAACAGCCCCGCCAGAAACGTCGCCCCGTAGCCGAGGCTGACGGTGATCACGTGGGTCGAGAGCCAGAACTGGGTGTCGAGTACGGCCTGGAGCACGTGCATTGTGTCGCCCGAGTCGAGCCCGTACGCGACCATGAGTGTCAGGCCGCCAGTGATCGCCGCCACCAGGTTGCCGATCCCCAGCCGGTGGAGCCGCTCGAGCACAAGCCCGGCAAACACACACGCCCAGCCGATGAACACGGCCGACGAGTAGAGGTTGACAACCGGCGGCCGGCCGGTGAGCCAGATTCGCATGCCCAGGGCGAACGAGTGGAGTACGAAAGTGCCGGCGAGAAGCCACCAGGCGAACGTGCTGATGTCTTGCCGGCTCACGAGGAAGCCCGCAAAGCAGACGATGATCGCCGCCACGTAGAGCCACTTGGCCAGGTCAGTGGGGTTGAAAGCGTTGAACCAGGCCTCAGCGGCAGCCTTGGGGGCCGCGGCACGGAATTCGGGAAGCGTGTCTGCCGCCGCGCGGTATTTGGCCACTGCCGCACTGAAGGCCGGGCCATCGCGATCGACGGCTTCGAGCAGCTCCGCGAAGGGCAGGAGCGCGGGATTGGGCTGGTACGGAGGCTGGCCAGGCCGACCGGCAAGCATCTTCGAAACCAGCGCCGTCACGAGCGCCGGATGGAGTGCCTGCCACTTCGCCGCCCCGTCACCACCCGACGACTCAATGGGCCCCCTGGCGACCGGGGGGATCGCCGCTGGCGGATGGTTGTCTTCGATGAGCCGAGCCCCCTGCATCATCCGCATCACCTGCCCGAGGAAGGCCTGGCGGCTCTCCTCGTCATCGCCGGTAACCTGTGGCATCGCCGGCGCGTCGTAGGCGAACCGGACCAGGTCGTAGGTCGTCAGCTTCTGCTCGAGCTCGGCAAACTTCCGCTGCACAAATGACTGGTCTTCGCGGGGCAGCTTGCGAAGTGATTCAATCTGCGTCCGCAGTTGCGGCCGCTTCTGCTCGAGTTCGGCGTATGAGTAGCGATGGCCGGGCCGCCGCTCGAGATCGAAGACGTCTACCACCTCTTTGGCGTCGATGCGAAACACGGGTGCCCGGGTGGCCCACTCGCTGCCGACCATGGTGCCGAGCAGCCAGTGGGCTGCTGAAATCCGGCCCTGCGGACCGTCCGAACCGTCCTCCGGCATGGTGACGGTGGTCTTGTTTCCCAGGAGTTGCACGATGTTTCGGGCCACGGTGTCGAGCGGCTTGATCCGGCCCTCATGGAGCACAGGCAGCCGGCCGGCCGCGGCGATGTCGGCTCCGCCGCCGCGAGGCGACCTGGGCAGAGCTGCAAGCATCGCCAGCCCCGCCACGATCGTGAGGGCCACGATCGGCGTGAAGACTTTCCGCGGCTCAGCCCGTACGCCGTCGGCTGCGTTGATCACCCTTCCCCGCTGACGGGTCGGCCGCCGAGCAGCTTCCCCCGAGCCCTCGGTCCGCTCGTGGCGGTCGGCAAACCTGAGAAACGTGCCGCCGAAGTGCACGAGCATGCCCCAGAACGCCAGCACGCAGGCCACATAGGGCACGAGCCAGCCAGCATTCTCGACAACCTGGAGGCCCGTCATCTCGCCCTTTTCCCCGCCGCCGAGATCGATCTCGGAATAGGTGCTCTGGTAGAAGGTTTCGCCCCGGTAGCGGACCGGGTTATTCATCCAGACCCGTCCCTTTTGTTCAGCGCCCGTCGCCACATCGGCGAAGGTCACATACGACGAATAGTCCCGCGGGGTCTCACTGGCCGAGTAGTTGATCCGCCGCACGTCATCAAGTGAGACGTTGTACGGTTTGTATTCGCGGCGGAAGCGGAGCTGGAGCCGCCAGGGACGGCCGTCTCCATCCACCGTGTCGCACTCGTCGGTTGCTGCCCCCGCGAAGATCTGCTGCTGGTCATTGAGAAACTGCGTGACCAGATGGGTGCCGAGGTCGCGGCCCGTCTCCCGCTCAACAAGCTGGACGTAGGCCGAGGCGATGTTGGTCTGCGAGGACGCGCCCCCCTCGGGAGGCCGCCCGCTGGCGAGCCATTTCGTGCCCAGACCGGCCGTGGCGGGGTTGGGGGCGACTGGCCCCACCGCCACCACCTCGGAGTTGGGGAAGAAGTCGACGACACGGATGTCGAAGGGAAGGCCGTCGATTGCGAGCGGTTCGCCGCCGGATCGAGCCTTGAGCAGCCTCCCGGAGATGACCGTCACCTGGTCGTCGGCCCCGCTGCGGTCGATCACCGCCAGTTCTGTCTCGTCGGTTCGGCAGGCCATGTTCGTGGATCGCCCCTCGATGATCGTCATTCGCTCCTCGATCTGCCGGTCGCCGAACACGAATTGCCCGACCATGAGCAGACCCACCGCCAGATGGATGAGCACGTTGCCCCCGCGGATCCCGAACACCATCACAAGCCCCGCCAGAAGCACGAGCGACGCCACGCTCGACTGGATGAGCTGCCACATGATCCGCAGGCCGGGCTCGTTCATCTGCCAGTCGGACCCGCCAAAGATCGTGAGCCATGCACCGGCCGCCACAACGGCTGCGGTCGTGCCGGCGACCCAGCGGGCCATCCGGGTGTGGGCGGTAAACGCGGCCGCTGCCAGGCCACCGGCCACCAGCAGGCCGCCGGCCTGCACCATCCGCCAGACAATCAGGTAATCGAATGGGGGGCGGCCCTGCAGGCCGTCGCTATGGTGGCCGGTGAGGATGACCGCCAGCGTGATGAGCCCGCCGAGGAGCGCGAGCACCGAGCCCCAGACCAGCCGCTGCCCCTTGGCTGCGACGTGAAACCGCGTCACCTTCGCCGCCACGAGGTTGACGAGCATCACCAACCCGATCGTGGCCCCGCCGGGAAACGGGTACCAGCCCGTGAGGGTCGACTCGCCGAAGATGGTCACTGGGAAGAAGTCTGAAAACGGAACCCGCGCGAGCCAGCTGTTGAAGTATTCCGCCTTCACCTCAGGCAGGTTTTTTTCGTCCTGGGCCAGGGTGCCCACGAGCAGGAGAAACACCGCGGCCAGGAACATCACGACGGTGATCTTGAGCGACCCGGCCGCCCGCAGCAGTTGCCAGGCGACTGAGTGGCCGGCGGTCTGGGTTCGATTGGAAACAGCAGCAGCGGCCCTCGTGGTGCTGAGCGGCAGGCTTCCCGTGGCCATGATGGCTTCTCCGGAGTTCTCTAGTTCCAGCGGATGCTCGACACAAAGCTGCGAAAGCTGTCCCGTTCCCGTCGCGCGATCGCTGCCGGTCCCTTGAACTTTACGAACAGAGACGAGGAGTCGTCGACCGGGATCATCGCCGCCAGAATTGCTTCGCCATCGGCGTCGGGGCCGGCCGCGGCCGCCTCGTCGAGCAGGAGCACCACCGTTGCCTCGACGTCGCCGGTGGCCAGCTTCTCTCCGCTGGCGACAGCTTCCGCGGCTCGTTTCACTGCACCTTCCGGAGTGCCTGGCTCTTCGGGAGTCCCAGGCTCGAGTTGGCCCATCCAGCGGTCGACATTGGCCTGGAGTGTGCCAGCCGCGGGAATCACCGTCACCTCGTGAGTCTTGTCGTTGTCACTGATCAGAAGCGTGGCCAGTCGCATGCCCGATGCTCCCCGGTCGGTCCAGCCATCCGGTGGCTCGTAGCGGAGCCGCAGGCCCGTTGCCCGTGGGGTCGGCGGAGCCGGGCTGGCGGGGGCGGTCTCGGCCTGTCGGGGCACCGCATACATCCGCACGTCTCCCGGCTGGATCGACGCGGCGTCGTCACAGCCGATCGCGAGCATCGTGAGCCAGGGAAGAACAGCGACTGAGCAGCTCCCGTGGCGAGACCGCCGTACCGCTCCGAAGGCATGCGATGACCAACTACTCATGGAAGGCTTGGCCGCGGGCAGAATTGTCGGAACGGGAGGCGAAACCACCTACCGTACCGCATTATAGCCGGGTGTTCGCCGTCGGCCCCGGTCACCAACCAAAGGTCTTGGTGAGGGCGTTTAACAGCGGCGCGGATACCGGGCTTCCCTGTGGACCGCGAACGGTCTGGAAGACGTCGAACACAACCAGCGCCGAGAGCGACAACAGAAGCGTACAGCAGACGAGTCCTACGACCTGCCAGACGGTCAGTGGAGCCGGCCCGGGAACAAGGTCCAGATCGTCACCATCGGCCACCAAGGACCCCGACGGATCGACCGAGGCGCTCGACCCGTCGAACGACACGGAGGCATCGTCGGCCGCAGACGCGAACAGGCTCGAGTCGCCGGTGTCTTCAGTAGGGATGACGACCGAGGCGCTCTCCTCATCGGACGTGTCGGCACCGAGTTCGAAGGCCTCGCCGGCCAACGAGCCGCCCAGGAGATCACCGCCGGTCGCAGCTTCACGGCCTCCCGCGAAGCTGACGTCGAGGTCGATGCCAGAAACGCCCACTGCCGATCCTTCCAGTGAGAGTCCGCTGTCGATCGCTCCGGACGCCGGGCCGCCGGCAATGGAGGGGCCGGACAGTCCCGGTATCGAGCCCTCCGCAAACGATCCGCCTATGTCCCCGAGATCGATTTGCAGCGTTCCGCTTGGCCCCTCGGCAGCCGAAGCCGGCCCTGCAATCCCGCCAAGCGAAGGTGAGGAGGCCGAGACAATTGATTCCAGTCCGAAATCGTCGGCCTCAAACGACCCTGCCACGCTCGCCGCGGGATCAGCGTTCCCTCGAACCACCGTGTGCGACGCAGACTCGTTCGCATCGTTTTCACTCGTGGAGAAAATGGACTCGTCTTCCCCGGCAATCCCACTGATGCTGAGATCCTCATCAGCCGGGGCTGGTGCCAATGAACCGATCCCGGAAACCGCCAGGTCGAGGTCGAGATCAAGACCCTCTTGACTGGCGGATGAGGAGGAAGGCTCATCGAGATCGTTCGCCGCCCGTTCGACGTCCTCCGCCTTGAACTTGAGCGTAACGCCGTCGCGGATGGGAAACAGAGACTTACGATCGACGAGCCGGTTCACTTGGTCGACGGTGATACCCAGTCGCCGCGCAACCTCTTCGACCGAAAGAAATTTACCGGCCATGATGGTGGCTCCGTTCTGGATGGCGTGGCCGCGAAAGCCTCGGCATTCACCATGACTGTCAATCGACCCAGGCCACCCAGTAGCCTACCCGCAAATCGCCCGCGACGGCGTGTTCAGCACTTCCCGCACAGCCCCCCTGGGCTGCCAGATCCGGTCAACGGGGCTGTTCGGGCGGGGGCAGCTGCATTGATTTTCGCAGCGTGGCGGGCTTCGGCTCCTGGGCGTTGAAGTCGTCGATCATCAGATCCCAGGAGATGTCCCGGGTGCTGCGGAGCGTCAGCGTGCCGGCGGCTCCATCGATGTGGTACACGGCCGCGTGACGCCCAGCCTGGTCAACCACGACAAGCAGATGGCGGCCGTCGTCAAGCCGGCTCTCCGATATCCAGAGAGGGCCTCCGTCGCCCTGGCCTCCCGGCCGCTGGGCAGCGATGCCACCGGTGTGCAGGCCAAGAACAAGAAACACGGCCGCCAGAACTGCCGCAGCGGTCCAGGCAGCAGTCGAGGTAGCAGTCCAGCCAGCAGTCGAGCCAGGTCTCTGAGTTCTCATGAACGGCCTTTTTTGCCAAGCGTTGCTGTGGCCCGCGGTGATCCCGGGCTCGATGGGGGCAAGGGTTTCACAGCGAGACCATCTCGAGTGACGGTGGCTCGAGTGACGGTAGCGTGGGCGACGGTAGCGGCCCCGAGTTGCGGCCCGCAAGGCCGAGCCGGCGTTCTCTAGGTTGCCCCGCCGACCCCTTCTTCCCTGCCGACGGCCCGGGGGAGCGATGTTTCATTCTTCCGAATGTTTCTCTTCAATCGATCAGGCAAGGTGTACCGATTCACTCCTAGGGCCGGCCGCGGTTCCGCGGTCGGTCGACCCATCCCAGGCTCCGAAGAGGTATCCGCCGGTGTCGAAGCTCAACGCCCTCTCCGCCGCGCTCGTCCGCTCACCCCTGCTCTGGGGCGGCGCTCTCGCCTTCGCCTTCTTCACGCTGATCCACGCCGGCGTCGTGACCGACCCGTTCGTGATCCGCTACCTGGCCGGCCACTGGATCGAGTACGCGGAGGTGACGCTGTTCTGCGTCGGCTTGGCGGCCCTCGCGATCCGGGGCATCGACGTGGTGGGCCAGCACTGGCGGCTCAATCCGAGCATCCTCGGCCCGATCCCCGCGGGGGGTGAGGATCCCGCCGTGGCGACCGACCTGGCGGCGGACCTGCCCGCCGGCGCCGACTATCTGCCGCGGCGGCTGCGGGACGCGGTCGATCTCGTGGTGCGGACCGGGTCGGCCGACAAATTGGAGGACCATCTCAAGTATCTGGCCGACGTCGATAGCATCCGGGCGTCCCAGGGCTACGGTCTTGTGCGGTTTATCGTGTGGGCGATCCCGATCATGGGGTTTCTCGGCACGGTCATCGGCATCACCGTGGCGATCTCCAGCCTCTCGCCCACGCAGCTCGAGAACATTTCCGGCGTGGTCGCGGGCCTCGGCACCGCCTTCGACACCACGGCCACGGCACTCGCCCTCTCGATGATGCTCATGTTTCTCCAGTTCATGCTCGACCGCTACGAGCAGCAACTGCTCGCATCGGTCGACGACGCGGCCTGGGCGTCGCTCGCGGGCCGTTTCCAGTGCCTTGGTGGCGACGGCTCAGCGGTGGCTGTGGCCCGGCTCGGCGAGGCGGTCAGTCACGGCACCGCTCGCTTGCTTGAATCGCAGGAGCAGGCCTGGCGGGCCCTCGAGCAGACCGCCGCCGCCGGGGTGCGGCAGCTGGTCACTGACGGGGGCGAGCAGGTCCGGGCGGCCCTCTCCGCGACACTCGACGAAAGCCTGGCCGGCTGGGCTGATTCGCTCGCCCGCGCTCACGACGAGGCCGCCCTCCGCCGCGAGGACCGCTGGACCAAGGCCGCCGAGTCGCTTGCCACGGCCGTCGCTGGGCTCGGGCGACACCAGGAATCGCTCGGCCGGCAGACCGAACTGCTCGCGGGCGTGGTCGAGGCCGCGGGCGACGTGACCCGACTTGAGCGGGCCCTCGACGCCAATCTCGCGACCCTCACGACGACCGGCCAGTTCGAGGAGACGCTCGCCACTCTCTCGGCCGCTGTCACCCTGCTCTCGGCTCGCACCGCGGTCCGCGGCCGGGAAGATGCCGCCGAGGCCCACCGAGTCGGAAAGGCCGCATGAGCCGAGTCCGGCCCCAGGTCGGGCCTACGATATCGCTGTTTCCCTTCCTCGCCGTGCTCTTGTGCACGATGGGGTCGCTGTTGGTCCTGCTCGTCCTGTTCAGCAGTTCGGTGGAAAACTCCGACGCCGAAGCGGTGGCGGCTGCCGCCCGCGAGCAAGCGGAGGACCTCGAACTCGCCCGGGCCGAGCTCGGCTGGCGGATCGACCAGCTCGAGGGCGTGCGGTCTCGCACTGCCGACGACCTCGCGCGGGCCAGGTTCCAGTTGGCCGGCATCGAGGCCGATTCCCGTAGCCTGGTCGACGAGCTCGACGAGCTGGAACGCACGGCCGCAGCGCTCGAGGCCGGTGCCGACGAGGCCGACGAGCCGCTCACCGACCTCGAGCAGCGACTGGCCGCGGCCAAGGCCGAGATCGATGAGGCGCGGCAGGCCGCGGCCGAGCGGCCACCGGCCTATGCCGTTGTGCCCTACGAGGGCGACGCGGGCACGCACCGCCGGCCTCTCTACATCGAGTGCTGCATCGACGGCGTGTTCCTCCAGCCCGAGGGCATCCGGCTGGGGCCGAGCGACTTCGAGGGGCCGCCCGGCCCCGGCAATCCCCTGGCCAGCGCCCTGCGGGCGGCGCGGGAGCATCTGGCCAATCGTCCCGGTGAATCGGGGGAACCGGCGGTGCAGCCTTATCCGCTCCTGCTCGTGCGGCCCTCCGGCGTGATGGCCTACTACGCCGCCCGTGAGTCGCTCCAGTCGTGGGGGAGCGACTTCGGTTATCAGTTCATCAACGAGGACTGGACGCTCACCTTCCCTCCCCCCGACGCCGCTTTGGCCGAGGCGGAGATGCGGGCGGTCGAGGAGGCCAGGCGCCGGCTTGAGTGGCTCGCCCAGGTGAGGCCGCCAAAGCGGTCGAAGCCGGCGGTGCAATATCGGGCGTCCACAACCCGCGGGGGTGTTGTTTCAGCCGAAGGTCCGAGCGTGCTCGGCGACCAGTCCCGCTGGGATTGGAAGGAAGGGCAGTCGGGGGCAGCGGGGGGCGCGGCCCGGGGCGTCCGCGCCGGCAGCGACGGCGACATGGTCGGCGGCAGCCGCGGCGATGCCGTGCTCGGTCGCGGCACAGGTGCCGCCACCGGGGAGGGTGGCGGCTCCGGCGGTGCTGGCGGCTCCGGGAATGGTGATCCTTCAGGAGCTGGGGGCAGCTGGGCCTCCGCCGACGGCGTCGGGGGTGGTCCGGGTGATCGCTTCCGCGGGCCCTCTAAGTTTTATGGTGGTGCCGAGGCAGGATCAGGCGACCGCGGCGGCTCAGCTCTTGCCGCTGGCGGCTCTGCTGCAGCCACCGGCGGTGGTTCCGAGGAAGCATCTGCAGATGGGCTCGCCGCGGGTGAGAGCGGTGGTGGCCCTTCGGCGCAGCCTGGTGGAGCGGAGGGTGAAGGGGGCGACGGATCGGGATCGACCGCGGCAGCTGCCGGTCAGCCAGGAGGACCTCACGGTGATGGTGATGGTGATGGGGCTGGCACGTCCGGTTCTGCGGCCATGAAGACGGCCGGCAGCCAGGCCAATGGTGGCGGAGGCGGTTCAGGCCCGTCGCTACCAGGGCTGCCCCAGTCGGCAAACGCGTCGCTTGGCGGGCCTGCTATGGCCGGTGACTCCGCCGCCGACGGCTCCTGCTCGCTCGCCGGCGGCCGGGGCAGTAATTGGGCGAGCCTCGCCACCCGCGACCGGCCGATTCCGCTCACGCGACCGATCCGCCTCGAGTGTGCCGGCAACGAATTCAGAATCCTTGGCGAAGGGGGGCGGGTGACGAGCCGCATACCGATCGGCACCCACACCTCGGCCGCGGTCGATCCCCTCGTGCGCGAGGTGCATGCGACGGTGGGCGGCTGGGGCATGGCGGGCGACCGGATGTATTGGCGGCCGGAACTCGTGCTCTCGGCCACGCCCGACGGCACCGGCCGTCGCGACGAACTGGAAAAGCTGCTCACCGACAGCGGCCTCGACACCCGGCGTCCCGAAAGCCGCGATCCCGTCCGCCCGCTGCCTCCCGTCCGCCGCACCGGCGTCCGGTCCTTATCCCGCTGATCCCCTGACTCGCTGATCCCTGATCTGCCCCGCGTTGGAACCGCCACCATGCCCCGCCGCCGGCCCGAAGAAGACCGCTCCGCCGGACAAGACTCGTTCCTCGACGTCGTCACAAACATCGTGGGCATTCTCATCATCCTCGTGATGGTGATCGGGGCTCGCGTCAAGCAGGTCGCGCTCCAGGGGCCGGAGCCGGTGGCCACGCCGGCCACCGCGGCGCTCGAGGCGGAGCTCGGCGAACTGGCGCGGACTCTGGGATCGACCGAGAGCGAGATCGAAGACCTCCAGGGCCAGCGGCAACTCGTTGAGGCTGCCATTGCTGGGGCCGGGCAGGCACGGCTCCAGATGGCCACGGAGGTCGCCGCGGCGAAGCGGGAACTCGAAGCCCGCAAGCAGGCGGCCGATGCCGCGCAGGTGGCGGCGGCCGAGCGGGCCGCCCGCCGTCGGGGCCTTGAAGACGCGATCCGCAACTGCACACTCGCGGCCGACTCGCTGGCCCATGCGGCGGCCACGACGCAGGAGGTGCTCGCCTATCCGACGCCGATCGGTCGCACGGTCAATGGGGAGGAGATCCACTTCCGACTGGCCGGCGGGCGGATCGCCTACGTGCCGCTCGAGGAACTTTTCGAGCTGGCCAAGGGCCACACCCGGCGGAACTCGGGCTCAATCTCCGACCTCACATCGCGGGTCGTGAGCGTGGGGCCGACCCAGGGCTTCGCGCTCGACTACGTGATCGAGGCGAAGGTGGACCAGGCCCGCGGTCAGGTGCTCATCCGCTCGCGGGAGTGGGTGGTGCGGCCGGCCGAGGCCAATGTTGGCGAGCCGGTGGCCGAGGCGTTGGCCCCGTCGTCGCGGTTTCGTCGGGCGCTGGCTGGCGTGAAGCCTGACACGACCGTCACGCTGTGGTGCTATCCCGACAGCTTCGAGGGCTACCGGGAGGTCCGGGCCGAACTCCACCGGCTCGGCGTGCCCACCGCGGGCCGGCCCCTGCCCGACGGCGCCCCGATCGGCGGCTCGACCGAGGGGAGCAAGAGCGTCTCGCAGTAGCCGCGGGTTTTCTCGTGGGCATGGCAGGCATCCCTGACGACGGGCGCTTGCGGCCACCTTTGGGAGGAATAGAAGCCCCGGGCGCGAGCCCGGGGACTCTCCCACAAAGAAGCCCCGGGCGCGAGCCCGGGGACGGCGGGTCGCTGGCCATCCCGCTGGCCAGGCCGCCCCGCGTTTGCCTTCCGTTTGGGCCTGGCTCCTGTCCAATTGGTACGCCACTTCGCAGTCCCCCGGCTAGCGCCGGGGGCTTGTATGACCGGCAGAGTGTGCGGCGATGATGCCCGCTTCGGCGGCGGCGGCGAGGCAGTCGAGCTCGGCCTCGCTCACGCACAGCGGGGGCATGAGCACGACCACGTCCCCAAGCTGCCGGAGGAGTGCCCCGTGTTTGCGGGCCGCTTCGCAGGCCTGCCGGCCCCGCTGCTCATGCGCGGGGTGGTGTCGGCCGGTCGCCTTGTCGGCAACAAGCTCGATCCCCGCCACCAGGCCGCACTGCCGCACGGCGCCTACGCCGGGAAGCATCGCGAGCCGCGCCGCGTGGGTGGCGAGCCGCTCGATCTTCGCCGGCAGGCGATCGAGCACCCTCTCGGCATGGAAGATCTCGAGCGAAGCGAGGCCCACCGCCGCGGCGAGCGGGTTTCCGCCGTAGGTGTGGCCGTGGTAGAAGGCCCGTCCGGCCGAATGGATGCCGAGGAAGGCGTCCCAGATGCAGCCGTGGGTGAGCGTGGCGGCCATCGGGAGGTAGCCGGCGGTGAGCCCCTTGGCGAGGCAGAGGAAGTCGGGCGCGACCTCCTCCTGCTCGCAGGCAAACAGCGTGCCGGTGCGGCCGAATCCGGTGGCCACCTCGTCAAGGATTAGAAGCACCTCGTGCCGGCGGGTGAGCTCGCGGACGCCCCGCAGGTAGCCCGGCGGATGGACGATGATCCCGCCGGCCATCTGAACGAGCGGCTCCATCACCAGCGCAGCGATCTGGTGGCCGTGGGCGGTGAGCAGGCCCTCGAGCACCCCGAGCGACTCGCCGAGCGAGGGCACGCGGCCGGTCGCGTCGGGCATCCCCGGCGGCGGCAGCCGAAGGGGGGCGAAGGTGAGCGGCGCGAACATCGCCGTGAACCGATCCACGCCCCCGACGCCGACGGCGCCGAGCGTGTCGCCGTGGTAGGCCTCATCGATGGCCACGAAACGGGTTTTTTCCGAGCGAGCCGGATCGGTCTGCCGCCAGAACTGGAAGGCCATCTTGAGGGCCGCCTCGATGGCGGTCGAGCCATCGTCGGAAAAAAAGATGCGGTCGAGGCCGGGAGGAGCGAGTTCAGAGAGCTGGCGGGCAAACTCGACAGTGGTGGGATTCGAGAGGCCGAGGTTGGTCGTGTGGGCCACTTTGGCCGCCTGCGCGGCAAGGGCCGCATCAAGCCGCGGGTGGCGGTGGCCGTGAACGTTGCACCACATGCTTGCCGAGCCGTCGAGGTAGCGGTTGCCGTCGACATCGATGAGCCACGCCCCCTCGCCCCGCTCGATCAGAAGCGGTTCGTACTCCTGCATCTGGGTGAAGGCATGCCAGACATGGTGCCGGTCCCAGTACTCGAGTTCCGCGCGGGAGCGTGTCATGGCAGGACCACCTCGGTGCCGACTCGGGCGGCGAGCACCGTGTCGGCACGGCCCTGCACCACAGCCGCCTCGATCACTCCCTGCGAGCCGACAAGCGCTACCGGCGTGCCAGGGGGGGCGTCGCCGTAGGTGCGGACAACACGGGTCACCGCGTGGTCGCCCACCTGCAGCCGGCCGGCTGCGATCAACCGTGGCAGCAGATCGGCCGGCAGGTTCGTGAGCAGGTTGCCGAAGGTGTCGACCAAGACAACCTCTCCCGTGAGGCCGGCTGGCGTGTGCCGGGGAGCGGGAATGGGAAGCGTCTCGAGGCCGGTGGCCCGGGGCCCGAGCGAACTGGGATCGGATCCGTCCATGATCGCTGCCGCGGCGGGGGCGACCACGTCGCGGCCGTGGAACGTGGTCGAGGCTCCGGACGGGATCTCGAGTTCGCAGGCCGCCTCGGCGGGCGTGGTCGCGAGCACCCGCGCGAGCACACCGTTATCGGGGGCGAGATACTCCTGCCCGCCCGCCCGCACCCAGAGGATTCGCCGCGCGGTCCCGACGCCTGGATCGACCACAATCAGGTGGAGCGTGTCGGCGGGAAACGCGGGGCAGGCCCGGGCTACGAGCCAGGCCGCGGTCCGAATGTCGTGGGCCGGCAGGTCGTGGGCGATGTCCACGAGCGTGAACGGGGTGCGGGCGTGTAGCAGTCGGCCTTTCAGTTCGGCCACGTAGCCGCTGCCCGCGCCGAAGTCGGTGGTGAGCGTGACGATCCGTTGCGGAGCAGTATTCATGACGAGAATCGTACCGCGGCTTGTCGGTCGGGGGGTTAGAAACCGTTGGTTGAGACCGCACCCATGAGGGTTCACGCGAGCAGACCGGGGAGGTCGTCGAGGCCAATCGTTTCGACGGCGGGCCCGGCTGGCTCGCGGAGCGACTGGTTGTGGGGCGTACGGCAGACAATAGCGACGGCGGCTACCTCGTCTGCCCCGATCGTGTCGCGGATCCGCGTGAGCCGGAAGATGGCCGCCGACGAGGGAAACTCACTCCACGACGCATCCACGAGCACGAGACCGTGTCGCGTGGGCAGGAGGAAGTCGGCCTCCTTGGTGCGGTCTCGCCAGAAGGCGAGTTCGGCCTGCGGGGCGGCGGCCGCGAGCAGCCGGCGGAGTTCGCCGTGCACGCAGGTTTCCCAGAGCATTGCCGCGTGGGGGGAGTCGGCGAGATCCTGCTCGTCGCGGATGCCCAGGAGTGCGGCACACAAGCCGGTGTCGAGAAAGTATGCCTTCGGTGCCTTCGCTGGCGGTTTGCCTTGGGGCGGTTGCCAAGGCCTCACGAGCGAGACCACCCCCGCGTCGACGAGCGTGTCGAGCCAGATCGCCGCAGTTGAGCCGGCGATGCCGATCTCCCGAGCCAGCTCGGCCTTGTTGAGAGGCCGGCCGGAACGCTGGGCGAGTGCCCGCGTAAACCGTTCGTAGTCGTGGACGCTGTCGACACGGAGTTGAAGTGGCAGTTCGTGGGCGAGGTGTTCGGCGATGAGCTGCCGCATGAACTCGGTGACGTCGGCCGCGGGGTCGGCATAGACCGCCGGGAAGCCGCCCCGCAGAAGCCGGCCGGCCAGCGACAGGTCGGGGCGGGCCGCAGACACCTCGGCATGAGAGAGGCCGTCGAGCTGGAGAACACGGCAGCGGGTTGGATCGTCGGCGAAGGCGGCGATGGCGGCGGCGGCGAGCGTGATTGGCCGCGAGCCAACGAGCACGTAGTGGGCCGGGGGAGTTGGTCGGGATGCGATCTCTCGGGCCAGGTGGTGAATCAACCGCGGTGCCAGATGAACGTCGTCGATGACGACCGGCGGCGAGAGGCTGGCGAGGAAGGCTGCGGGGTCGAGGAGGGCTCGGGTGGCCTCGCTGGGGAGCGCGAGTGACGTGTGTCGATGAGCAGGGAAGAGGATTTGGGCAAGATGGGTTTTGCCGGTGGCTCTTGGACCGGCGAAAACGAGTGCGGTTGGGAGCGGAGTTGGCAAGGCAAATTGAGAGATAAAAAACCTTGCGATTTGATGTGACATTGTGTGCGATTCAATCGAATGATTTACACGACGGAAGATGGGGGAAATAAAGAGGAGACAGCGTATCTTCGCCGAACCTTGGCGACCATAAAAGCCCTGGGCGCGAGCCCGGGGACTGCGGGTTGTTGGGCCTTCCCGCGGGCCATGCCGCTGATGCGGTTCCAGGTACACAACGCGGTTCGAGCCTGGCTGGGTCGAAAGGCTGGCCACGTCGCAGTCCCCCGGCTCGCGCCGGGGGCTTGTATGGCGGCAGGCCGTGCGTCACCGGATCAGCCCGCTTAGCCTCGCCGGATCAGCTCGATGCACTTCTCCCGGACTCGGGCCGGGTTCACGTTCGGGTTCTTCTTCTTGGCCTGGCCGATGAGGCCGGCGGCGGCCTGTTCCTTGCCCCCCTGCACGTCGGCCACGATCTTCGGGTTGGCCGCGATGAGTTCGCGGCAGAGGGCCTCGAGATCATCGTCGCCGACGGCTGCGATCCCCAGCGCGGCCACCACGTCGGCCACTGATTTTCCGCTCGTAAGGGCCTCGGCAAAAATCTCCCGGCCACGGCTGGTGTCAAAATCGCCGTGTGTGATCCGGGCGATGATGTCGGCAACGGCCGCGGGTGTGAGCGGAAACTCGGTGATCGAGCCGCCGCGCTCGTTGAGCGTGCGGAGCACGTCCTGCTGCATCCAGTTGCTGGCGACCTTGCCGTCGCCGGTGAGCCGGGCGAGTTCCTCGTACCAGGCCACGAGGTCGTGGCCCTGATTCACAAGCACATCGGCGTCATAGGCCGGGATCGCCCATCGTTCGGCGAGCTCTTTTCGCAGCATGCTCGGCGGCGGTCCCATCGCCCCCCGCGTTGCCGCTACCTGCTCCTCGCTCACAGTCACCGGCACGAGATCGGGCTCGGGGAAGTAGCGGTAGTCGCTCGACTCCTCCTTGTGCCGCTGGGCCCGCGTCAGGCCGGCCGCGTCGTCCCAGCCGCGGGTCTGCTTGGGGGCTGAGCCGAGCTCGGCCCCGGTGGCCTGCCACTCCTCCCACTGCCGGGCGGCCTCGTAGGCGAGCGCCCGCTCGACCGACCGAAACGAGTTCATGTTCTTGATCTCGACAATCGGCGTCTTGGCAAGCGAGCCGTCTGCCCGCGGGATGTGGAGGTTGACGTTAGCATCAACCCGCAGGCTGCCTTCCTGCATGTTGCAGTCGCTCACGCCCAGGTAGACGAGCAACAGCCGCAGCTCGCCCAGCCAGGCGCGGGCCTCCTGCGGGGTGCGGAGATCGGGCTCACTGACGATCTCGCACAGCGGCGTGCCGGTGCGATTTAAGTCGATGCGGCTGTCGGCCACCCCGGCCACCTCGTCGTGCATGCTCTTGCCGGCATCCTCCTCGAGGTGGACTCGCGTGATTCGGACCCGCCGCGAGAAGGCCCCCTTGGGATCGGTGACCTCCAGCCAGCCGCCGGAGGAAAACGGCAGGTCGTACTGACTGATCTGGTAGCCCTTGGGCAGGTCGGGATAGAAGTAGTGCTTGCGGTCCCACTTCGTGACCGGAGCGATCTGGCAGTTGAGCGCGAGCGCCGCCCGCACGGCCAGGTCCAAGGCGTGGCGATTCATCACCGGCAGCGAACCGGGCAGGCCGAGGCAGGTCGGGCAGACCTGCGTGTTGGGCGAAGCGCCGAAGGTCGTCGAGCAGCCGCAGAAGAGCTTCGTTTTCGTCTGGAGCTGGACGTGCACCTCGAGGCCGATAACGGTCGTGAAGGGCGCGGCGGCGGCTGGCGTGGCGGTCATGACCAGAGCGACGTGTCAGGAGGCGAGTGAGGGACGGCGACGATGCCAGTCGGTGAGCCGCTGGAAGCGGTCGGCCGCCCGCAGGAGCAAGGGCTCGGCGAGCGCGGGGCCCTGGAGCTGGAAGCCGATCGGCAGGCCCCCCTTGGTAAACCCGCAGGGAAACGAGATTCCGCCGATGCCGGCCAGGTTTGTGCCCACGGTGTACATGTCGACGAGATACATCGCCAGCGGGTCACCGGTCTTCTCGCCGAGCGGGAAGGCGGCCGTGGGGGAGACCGGCCCGGCGATCAGGTCCACCGTGCCAAAGGCTCGGAGGTAGTCCTGCTGGATGAGCCGGCGAACCCGCAGGGCCTTGGCGTAGAAGGCGTCGTAGTAGCCGGCGGAGAGGGCATAGGTGCCAAGCATGATCCGCCGCTTGACCTCAGGCCCAAAGCCCTCAGCGCGGCTGCGGCAATACATCTCGACCAGCGGCGAATCGAAGCTGCCCACGTAATCGCGGACGCTTCCTCCGGGCTGGGCCCGGACTCCCCCTCCGGGCTCGGCCCGCACTCCATAGCGAGCACCGTCGTAGCGGGCCAGATTGCTCGAGGCCTCGCAGGGCGCGATCAGGTAATAGGTCGGGATCCCATACTTCGCGTGCGGCAGTTCGACCTCGTGCACGGTTGCCCCGGCCGCCTCGAACACCGCAAAGGCCTCGTCCACGCCGCGGGCCACCTCAGGGTCGAGCCCCGGGCCGTAATGCTCGGCGACGCGTCCGATCCGCAGGCCGGCCAGCGGCTCTTCGAGGAGCTGGGTGTAGGGGGGCACGGGCTCGACGAGCGACGTCGAGTCACCGGGGTCGTGCCCCGCGATCGTCTCCATCACAAGCGCACAGTCGGCGGCCGAGCGAGCCAGCGGGCCGATCTGGTCGAGGCTCGAGGCGAAGGCGACAAGGCCCCGCCGGCTGATCCGGCCGTAGGTTGGCTTGAAGCCGGTGATCCCGCACAGGCCGGCGGGCTGGCGGATCGAGCCGCCGGTGTCGGAGCCGATCGCGACCGGCGTCATGTCGGCGGCCACGCAGGCGGCCGACCCGCCGCTGGAACCGCCCGGCGTTCGCGTCAGGTCCCACGGGTTATGCACCGGTCCGAAGGCGGAGTTTTCGTTCGAGCCCCCCATCGCGAACTCGTCCATGTTCGTCTTGCCGACGATCACGGCGTCGGCCCGGCGGAGCCGCGTGACAACATCGGCGTCGTAGGG
>Ga0210003_1001113_pt1 | contig 23835 bp, 25 predicted proteins | sample LantaG_FD_182804 | JGI IMG/M metagenome (GOLD analysis project Ga0210003, IMG submission 182804) | Deep subsurface microbial communities from Baltic Sea to uncover new lineages of life (NeLLi) - Landsort_02402 metaG (SPAdes) (version 2) | ecosystem: Environmental > Aquatic > Marine > Oceanic >... | reverse complement strand
TTTTACCTTTTCTGTTATTTTTAGCTATGAGTCCACACCTACTACACTTTTGACTAGTGTATTTAGGATCAACATATACTAAGGGTATTCCACATATTTTGGCTTTATATTCTATCATAGTTTGTAGTTGATAGAATTCCCAACTATTTATGGAAGACTTGAAACTCTCTCCTGTCTTGTTCTTCTTACTGTTTTTCTTTCCTTTCCTTATTCCTTTTAAATCTTCTAAAGATATACCGCACTTATTCTGCGTAGCTATTTCAACTATTTTCCTAGATGTTTTGTGGTTTATATCTTTAATGATATTCTTTTCTCTTTTGCTTATTTTCTTTAGTTTCTTTTTAGCACCCTTGCTTTGTAGATGTGCTCTGATTTTTTTATATTTTCTGTGAACATGATAAGCTTTCTTTCCTAATTTGTGAACCTTACCTGTAGAGACATTAGCCACCACTGCAATATGCCCAGTAGTATTTCTATCCACTCCAATATAATTTTCAACTTGAATTTCAGGTTTATCAACGAATTCACATGAGATATAACAATATTTATTATCTATTTCTATTTGATTGACTTTAGTGAAGTTGTTTGGAAAATTATAGTTAAGTTCTAGTTTGACACATGGGATATTGATTATTCGTTTCTCTTGGTCTACTTTGATACCTTGATTAGGGATTGTTAGTTTTACGGAATGTATTGATTTACATTTTTTGTTTTTGGAATATTTCTTGAGGACTTGATTTGAGATCATAGATTTAAGACCTAAGTGTTTTACGTCTTTGGAGGAGCGTGATTTAGTACGAATAGCAAACTTAGCAACTTTTAGGGCTTTGCTAAGTTCATTGCTAAAGTCTCTCTCGTGTTTAACTTTGTAGGTTAGTATCATTTGTTCTTTTGTCCCTCAATGTATTTTTTTACAACTTCTAAGGATACAGATCCAACTGTGCCAATAAATTTAGAACCAGACCATAAAGTGGGTAATCTAGATTTTAACTTAGGATACTCTTTACGTAGAGTGTTGGACGTATACCCTTTAATTTTACTAATAACAGACCATATCCCCATTTTAGGATCTACATCAATTAGAAGATGAACATGGTCAGGCATAACTTCCATGTCTATTATCTCATATTGGTATTCTTTTTGTTTTTCTCTTATTAGTTCTTTAAGCCTCTCGTCAATTCCATTATCCAGCACTCTTCTTCTGTACTTTGGACAGAATATTACGTGGTATTGGCATGAATAAACGTGTTTTTTAGCTTCGTGAAATATTCTATCTGGATTTTCAAGTCTCATTATCTTTTCTCCATAAACTTATTACTTGTATTATTTATTCTATATAAAAATAATAATTCCTTCTTTTTTGATAAATATCTCTTGATTTATTAATTAATTTAAGTATAATGATTAGGAAATGAAGAAAAAACTAGACAATTATGCTCGAATTCATCCCTGCGCTAAAGCAACAGGGCTTTCTTCATCGGAGAATTGTAAAAAAGAAATAAGCACTCACTTCTGCCAATGGGAAGGGTTTATGTCAGAGATTTTTGACTAGATATCCATTCATCAGCATTAACAAGCCCCAACAGATTTTCCCTATCATTATTAAGGTCAGAATAACATATTTCATCTAAGGGTTTATCAAGTTGTAATAACTCGCTCTTGCCCCTTTCAACAATTCCAAGTCCAGCATCTGCTTTTAAAACAAATACCTTTAAATCATCTCTGGTTGCTCTAAGTCTAACAGCAGCCTTCCAACAATCGCCATACCAAGTTTTAGTTTTTCGAGGAATAGTTTGATATGCTTCTTTTAACGGGTTGCAGTCATGTAGAATAATAATTCCACCCTCTAAAAGGTGGTTAAGAGAGTTTTCAACATCTTTCATAACTTGATCTGAATGATGAAGACCATCTACAAAAACAATATCCCATTTTTTATTAGAATCAATTTCAGCAAAAAACGCATCTGATGTCATTATCTTACCAAATTTATAATTGTTTTCTTTGCGGCTGATCTCAGGAGCAGGGTCTACCCATAATTTATCTTCAATCAGAATTTCATTAAAGGTTAATCCTTTTTGAACACCGATTTCTAAGTAAGATTTATAACCACGTTCTTTTATAAGAAAGTTTATTAATTGTATTCTATTTATAGTTTTCTTTTTCATATTTTTCAACATTTCTTATCTGCAACAGCGCTAGAAGCCCATGCGTCAGGTTTAATAAAACATTCATAACCATATGCTACAACCATTCCTACCAACATGTCTTTATATCTTCCAGACTTGTACTTATCATCATTATTAACATCAATACTAATGCCAACGATATTATTAGTATAACAATCGCTAGGCGCTCTATCATCTTCAACCGAAAAATCCAAAAGCTTTTCCTCTAAATATCTGCAAAGCTCTATAGACCTCTGCGTTTCCACGGTAAGCCTTGCGCTAAGAGCCTCTACAGGAATCATAGGTCTCTTATCAACATACCTAGCTATTCTTCCACCTTTACCCATTTTATAAGCTATCAAGACGGTAGTGAAAATACACTTGTTGGATTTTGAATAATTTTGGCTATCTGTTCCAATAAAAAATAAACAATCCCTGCTTTCAGATATAAATTCATCTAAATCAAGATGATGGTCAGTCTCATATTTTCTCCATTTCCAAGTATTAAAAGAATCGTAAGTATAAGGATCTTTTGATATATGGGGTTGTGTATTTACAACTTTTGCCTTTTCCCTTTTCTTACCTTTTGTTTTTTTCTTTTTCATCTCTTACCATTTCTAAAAATGAAGCATTGGCTCTTTACCGATTGAATATACATTAAAACCTATTCTATGTAATAATCCATGATCTAGAAAATTCCTGCCATCAAATATAAATGCTGGCTTTTCCATAAGATTAAACATTTTTTTAAAATCAAGCGTTTTATACTCTTCCCACTCTGTAACAAACGCTACTGCATGACTATTCTCAACAGCATCGTAGATATCATCATTGTAATAAAGATTTTCATACTCTTTTCCTCCAAAATCTCTATATTGGTCTGGTATAGCCTTAGGGTCTGTAACAATAACATCTGCTCTCTCTTCCAAAAGCCTTTCACAGATCCTTATAGCTGGACTTTCTCTCGTGTCACCAGTATCTGGTTTAAACGAAAACCCTGCAACAACAATTCTTTTGCTTGCTATTGTCTGAAACATATCCTTAATCATTTCACTGACAAAACGTTCTTTCTGGTGAGTATTTATTTTTACAACTTGTTCCCAATACTCTGCTTCCTTATAAAGACCATAATTTTCGCAAAGATAAACTAAGTTCAATATATCCTTTTTAAAACAAGAGCCACCAAAGCCTACACCTGCTTTTAAAAACTTATTACCTATTCTATTGTCCATTCCAACAGCTAAAGCTACCTCACCTACATCTGCTCCTGTTTTTTCGCACAAAGCAGAAATAGTATTGATAGAACTTACTCTTTGAGCTAAAAAAGCATTTGCGGTTAATTTAGATAACTCACTAGACCAAACATTTGTAGTCAATATCTTCTCACGATTAACCCAAGCAGCATAAATATCTACCAATCTATTTACTGCCTCGTCACCTTCTGAAGTACTATTACCACCTATTAAAACCCTATCTGGGTCTTCTAAATCTTCTATTGCTGTCCCTTCAGCTAAAAACTCTGGATTAGACAAAACCTCAAAACGAACACTCCCACTATTTAATATTCTATCCATAGCTTCTGCTGTTTTAACAGGCAATGTGCTTTTTTCTACTACAATTTTATCTGTTTTGGCATTTTTCTTTATGGTTCTAGCTACCTTCTCCCAATACTGCAAGTCAGAAGCCTTCCCCGCTCCAACACCAAACGTTTTAGTAGGGGTATTGACACTAACAAATATAATGTCAGCCCATTCTATATTGTCGTCAACATCAGTAGAGAAAAATAGATTATCGTTTATTGATTTATCTACTATATCTTTTAACCCTATCTCATATATAGGTAATTCATCTGAGTTCCAAGCATCTATTCTTTCTTTGCTAATATCTACAACTTTAACAATGCAATCCTTATTCTTATGGGCAATCATAGCCATTGTAGGTCCGCCAACATAACCTGCACCAATACATAATATCTTTTCCATACTTTTCCTTATCGAATAACTATATTTTCTATAACAACACCACCTGAAAACTGATTATGAACTTGCTTCCATGATAGCCAAGCAAAACCCCATAATCCCCAATCTTTCCCCCAACTGTTTTGAATATAAACACCATTCTGATCATACCCACATATCAAAACAGCATGTCCACCCAATAAATTAGCTTTATCGCCAAGATCTTTTATTTTGCCATTTTTTTTGTTAACCTGATTCCATTCATTCGTAATCCTAAAGGAACCAATACAAGCTCCATATTCTAAAATGGCAAATTTTAAATCATCTTCACTTTTTGAAATATATTTTAAGTCTCCATCAATCATACCAAGGTTTTTTGCGCCTGTTACAGCAAACTTAACCCAAGAACCATCACCATTAAAATTATCCAAAGCTTTTGCTGCCTGATAAATATTAGTTGCATCATACTGTTTAGGAAAATGCTTCTTTTGCCAATGTTTTATTTCAATATACCCAGCGGTTGCATAACCTGTACAGTAAGGTGTATTAGCTTGATTATCTGTTGGTATGCAAAAATCACGATGGTCGATCTTGTTAGGAGCTATAAAAGTTGGCTCAGGAACAATTATTTTTTCAGGGGGTAAAGGGGAACTATCTATCTTTAAGCCTAATGGTTTATAATTAGTTTTCTTATAATTACTAAATATCATTATTGATCCAAATTAATTGAAACACTATTTGTTGATACAATGTTTGTATTATTAGCCCACCAAGGTATATAGTTGGCAAAACCACTACCATTTTCATTAGTTTTACATCCACTACAACCTGTCAAAAATACAATTGTCAAAACTAAAATCAGCTTCTTGTTCATTTTATACTTCCTGTGTTTCTTCTGAACTGCTTTCTTCTTCATATTCTTCATATTCATCTATATCAATTTCAGAACATGATGTTGTCATCAAATAAGCAGCAGAAAACGCACATATATTCATAAATTCTCTTCTTGTTATATTCATATCGACTTCCGTGAACCTGGCGGAGAGGACAGGATTTGAACCTGCGGACCTCCTATTAGAAGATCTCATCATTAGCAGTGATGCGCTTTAAACCAAACTCAGCCACCTCTCCATATTTTATTATAATGCTGTCAACTTTCCTTCAGATTCTAACTTATCCCTGACCTGCATAATTGCCTCTCCAAGCCAGTTAGTTCCTAGCCACTGAGACCTATCATTCGCTCTAGGGTCATCTTTAGACAAACCTATGCCCCATATCTTATCATATGGACTTGCCTCAACAATTGTTTTACCTCTATTCTCAGCTAATGTATCTAAACAATCTTCATTCTGAGAAAACTTAGCATAATTAGCTTTATAAACAACATCTCTCGCAACAGCTTCCCATTTAGCTTGGTCAAAATTCTTTACTTTTCTTCCACATTTTTTCTGCTCTCTAGGATCTTTTAACGACATAATTTTTGCTAACATGTCTTTATCATCAAACAACCTAGCTTTTTCTGCCATCATATATTGTTCACAACAATTGTATGTAACCCCATCTATTTCCATGTCTCTCTTAGCCCACTGTGAAAATGGCCCTCCCCAAAACAAACAGAATTCTTCTTTATCCTTATTCATAATTCATCCTTAATTATTTTTAAATAGATTTGACAAATGTATTTATTATACAGGAAAAATAACCATTAATTTGATATTTTTAGTCTATCCTCAAATAGTCGCCAAGCTTATCATTTATGCAATCTTGACAAATATCTGCCTCAACCTTAGCTCCATCGCCAAAAACTGAATTAAAACCACCTATAAAATTAATAAAAACGAATTCCTGAACATCCATATCGTCTTTAACTGTATCAAATTCCTTTTTGCATATATCACAAACAACTGTTTTTGCAACCTCTTGTTCAATTTGCTGAGACTCATATTTAATCATTTTATCTCCTTATATTGGTACTTTGAGAAGGATTCAAACCTTCAATTCTTATTCTTCTTATATTATACATGAAAAATCAAAAAATTATGGCGGAAGATGTTGGATTCGAACCAACGGAGCTGTTACACTCTCTAGTTTTCAAGACTAGCGCAATAAACCTGACTCTGCCAATCTTCCATAAAAATGGTACTGAAGAGGGGAGTCGAACCCCTACACCCTTTCGGATAACGGATTTTCTTACCAACTACTGCTTTAACAGCCTCTTTCGAGTTTGTGGTCTGGACTTTCTCTTTACCTTGTCTTGCGATTTAGGTAGTCCCCGTTAAGTCTCTGCACGTTCCCTTTCGGGCTTCGCTCAGGATTGCCATGTTAAAGGTTTCCCTGAATTTGAGGACATCCACTTAGAATGTTTCCACCCTAAGGCTCAATTTTACTCTAAGTCCGTTGCGTCTGCCATTCCGCCACTCCAGCATTAAATTGTTTTACTATCATACTTAAATTTTATAAAAAATCAAGCGTTTTAAAATGGTAGGCATGACTGGAATCGAACCAGCACTCATATTTCAGAACTAGATCCTAAATCTAACGGGTCTGCCAATTTCCCCACATGCCCATTATAAAATTAAATCAATTTAAATATTTTAGCTCTTTTTCTAATGGCATTATCACTAACACCAAACACCCTTCCAATTTCACAAAAAGATTTTTCCTCAATCAACATTTTAAGTTCCCCCTTAGATATCTCAAATTTTCTTGGTCTCGTTTTTTTTATCAATTTAATATCTTTTTTATGTTTATTTTTATCTTTCCAATAACACTCATGACAAAACCCGCTTTTATTACCCTTACCGATACTTTTTTCACAAGATTTACACTTATATTCCTTAGCCTTTGTTTGTATATTTTTACCCCTATATGTTTTTGTTTGAGCATGACAATTGGGACATAACACTGTTAAATTTAAAAGCCTATTATCTGTATTGTCTCCGTTTTTATGTTCTAGCTCTAAAGGTATGTCTTTTCCTCTCCACTCTGTCAATTCGCATTCATAACATTTTTTTTCTAAGTATTTTTCTTTAAATAATCTATCTTTAAGTTTTGTTGTTGACGTATATGTAGAATTCTTAATTAAGATATCCTCTAAAGGGATTTTCTTAGCCCAGTTATGAGTTTTTCCTTTTAGGTGCCCTTGTCCTGTAAAATGAGAAATGTCTAATCCTATCTTTTTGATTTTCATCTTAACTGTTTTATAATTCCCGCCTCTTGGGACAAGCCCTATTTTTGTCAAAACTTGACTTATTGAAAACGACGATTGAACCGCTATTAAAAATTCTTCATCTGTATATTTTTTTGTTTTCATATTGAATACTCCTTTTAGAAATAATTCAACATTAAAACACAACATCCTCTATTTATCTTATGTATTCCATTTTAAATGGTACAGGAGATGGGAGTCGAACCCACAAATATCCACCAGTTTTTGAAACTAGCCGCTTTGCCAAATTGCGTACTCCTGCATTAAATTGTTAAAAAATAGACAATGACAGGATTCGAACCTGCATATGTATAACCCCCAATCGGGCTTTGTGTTATACCGCCAGTCCCCAGCATCTCCCTAACGCCTAATAACCAGCCGCTGTACCAATTCGCTACATTACCTATAAAAATTGGTGGTAGAGGAAGGATTCGAACCTTCGAAGGCGTAAGCCAAGAGATTTACAGTCTCTCCCCGTTGACCACTTGGGTACTCTACCAAACTTAATATATATTCAATTGTCAAAGATCTAATTTTAACGCTTTATTTTCTGAGTACGCCTCTCATTATCTGTTTCAAACTCGTAAGTGCCTGATCCCTAGTTGCCCCTGTAGCACTTTTATTCATCTTAGTAGCTTTAGCCAAATACCAAGTATGCATCCAGTTATCATCTTTTATTTTTCTAACAGTTATCATTTTAAACTCCTAAATCTGGAGCACAGGATCGGATTCGAACCGATGTGAGGTTTCCCTATGGGATTTGCAGTCCCACGCCTTCAACCACTCAGCCACCTGTGCAATAAAAAAGCCCGTTAAGTTTCACCTTAACGGGCTTTGTGAAATTCTATCTAGTTACATGAGGATAGATAGACCTCTACTCAGCCCGTTATGTAGATAACAGGATGACAAACTTGATAAACTGAGTAAACTGAGTAAAATTGTCTTTGTTTTCATTCTCATGATTCCTTTTCTATTCTCTGTTCTTAAATATACAACTTTTTCTGAAAAAGTCAAGGAAAATTTAAAATTAATTATCAACGTTCCTTAAAAAAAATAATCGGACACAACTATCATCCTTTTTACCTAAAAATCAACAGTTTTACCTATCGAACTGACTCTAGAAATCAAAAAAGGCTACTAGAACAACAATCGTGCCCAACTATTTATCTTCAAAATCATCAAAACCATCTTGGTCATCTTGGTCATCTTTACCTTGAATTTTACCCTCCAAGATATTTTTAACTATGTCTTTGATATGCTTATCTTCTGATAATGATTGCAGTTTATCATCTGATTCATTTATTTCATCAGAATTTTCTTCAGGAAGCATTAGACTTAATAATTTAGATCCTACTATATAATCTTGATCTAAAAGAATAGAAATAATAACTGAGTCAACAAAATTAACTGAAACAAGACTCTTCAAGCTTCCATCTTCAGAGCTATTTAATGCAAAATTAACCAAAATCTTATGGTCAGAATTATTAGGTTCATAATTGAGATCCATAATAATACCAGAAAGATAATTTCCAGACCCCTTCCAAGAATCTATCATGGTATTATATATAGACAAAGATTTAGAGTCAGTATAACCTGACATAGCATTATTAATAATATCCATATTTTTCTTTGATATTGGAAAAAATAAAAAAAGTGTAGGCCATTGCACGTTTTCAAGAATTACTATTGGACCATTGTAAGATACATTTTTACTTTTATCTTGTAATGTTTCAAATTCTTTATCTTTTAAATTTATACATGAAACTGGTCTAAAAACATTCATTATCCCCTAATCTCCTTTTGATATAACTATTATACACAAATACTAGAAATTTTTTATCATACAATGAAGATTATTTCCAGTACTTAATGATTGGGTAATGTTATTTCCATCTCCCCCACCTTGTTGTGAAGAAGATCTACTATTGCCTAGTGCAGGGGTACTAGTTGAATAATATGGTTGCTGCCAATACATCGGTTGAGTAGTGTAATATGGATGTACGCCTATTATATAATAATATGAATGACCAGTTTCATCCAATTGAATTTTAGGTAACTGATAACCGCTAAACCTACGATTATATTTAAGTTTATCTTTCTCATTCATGTTACACCAAATCTAGGGTTTCTCTCATGCATCTGGATGTACGTCCACCAGATGACATTCCGCCAATTAAATGTCTTCTCCCATTTGTTTTATAATATGTTTTTATTCTATCTGCATATTCTGGTGAAAAAGAAGATAGTGAGACCCTTCCTTCAACCACATTGGCAGTATCAGCCTGTAATTGAAGGATATCATTTTCGGTAGCTATGGGATAGTTAGGCCAACTAACAGCTTCAGGTGTTAGGGGGGCTAATTGGTACAGGCTTGATTTTTTTATCGGACGTTCCATAAATCTCCCTAAAAACATTAATAAGCTTTTCCCTATCTTCCTTACTTATTTTATTCTTAGGAAGGTCAATTAAAACCTTTACAAAATAGAAGCTATTATTGTCTTTTTCCTGAACATTGTAAGTGTATCCCGAAACTTTGGTATAATCTAACTTTAATTTAACTTCTTTACACCCCAAAATATCAATTATTACCTCTTCTTCGGAAAGTACTTGGTCAACTGGAACATTTATAGTAAGGTTTAAGTTTCCATTTTTCAAGGTAACACCGTCTTGTGTTGGGTAATAGTCTACGATAAGGTAAGCATTACCAATAATTTTTTGTCCACTCGCATAAACCTCATGTCCCATATGTTTTACAGATAAGGTAGAACGTGGACGAATACCTGCAGGAACACTTACCTCAACCTTACATTTTTTCTTTGAAAAGCCAGCTCCATTACATTTGTTACATTTAGCCATCTTTTTTCCGCTTCCTCCACAAGAATTGCAAGATGTCCGTATAACCATATTTCCAAGTAATCTGTTAACATTTTCATGAAACCCCTTGCCACCACAATCATCACATTTAGAACCAGTAGGGACATATGCGTTACCTAAGCAGGTATCACACGCTATATTTCTGTTAAAATCAAGAGATACCTTACCTCCAAGTATTGCATCCTTAAGACCTATTCTTGTAGACATTTTTATATCAGCATTTACATAGATATTTTGTCTAAAGTGATTATTATGGAATGCATTTACGAAATCTCTAAACATGTCCCCTTGGTCATGATTATACCTTGCATGCTGAGGTCCTTCCCGCTTATGCCCAACCCTATCATAATATGCCTTTTCGTTGGGGTCGGAAAGAATACTATAAGCATCTGAGATTTTCTTAAACATTTCTTCAGATTCCTTATCGCCTTGATTTTTGTCGGGATGATACATATGAGCTTTTTTACGAAAAGCTTTCTTGATTTCATCCTGTGAAGCTGACTTGTCTACACCAAGCAGGCTATAATAGTCTTCTGTTGCCATTATTATATCTTTTTAACCTTGCTGGTAAATTTATCTTTACTTGTGCTGACAGTAATTAAATACTCAATATTATCATCTAAAGACATGATAGCAGACGATATGCACGGTTCTATCTCTTTTGAAATAATTCTTTTCAGCAATGTAGCATTCTTTCCATGCTCAGAAGAAACTTTCTTTACCAAAAGGTCAAAAACGCTTTTGCTAAATTTTATAGTGCATTTAACATTAGGGAGCTTTATTACTCTCTTTTCTATTTCTTCTAAATTAATAGTAGCTATCTTTATTAAAGACTCCCTGCTAAGCTGTATAAAAGGGATAAATTCGTCTACCCTATTAATAAATTCTGAACCGTATTGTGTTTCGCAATATGAGACTAGACGTTCTTGTTGTTGTTCTGTAGCAGTTTTTACATCCCCAGAAAAGAAACCCAAAGACCCAGAATTTTCAGTATGCATATTAAAGTTGCCAGTCATAATCATAATAACATTTTTAAAATCTATTACGTTTCCTATGGCATCAGTCATAATACCATCAGACATTACTTGCAAAAATGCTTTGATAACACAAGGATGTGCTTTTTCCATTTCATCTAAAAGGATAATACTATATGGATTCCTTCTGATTTTGTCTGCAAAAACATCCACATCTGAAAAGCCTACATACCCTGGAGGAGAGCCAATCAATTTACTAATAGAGTGTGGTTCTGAGAATTCAGTCATGTCCAAACGTATAAAAGATCTGTCATTACCAAAAATAGCAATAGCTAGTTCTTTTGCTATATATGTTTTACCAGTCCCGCTCTGACCACCAAAAACAAAATTTCCAATAGGTCTGTCGGGATTTCTTACTCCACTATAAGCACTCTGCAAAACTCTGCACATGGACTCTATAGCGTGATCTTGTCCAATTACCCTTTTTCTTAATACTTCTGATACCCTATCAATACTTTTGTTTTTATCACAAGCAACTATCTCAATGGGCAAATTGCATCTTTCACTTATAACTACAGATATATCTTCCTCAGTCACTACTGGTTTATCTTTATTAACACCCCAAGCATATTTAGCACAGGCAATATCCAAACAATCTATTGCTTTATCTGGAAAATGTCTATTAGACATATATCTAGATGTTAAATCTATGACAGTAGATATTGCTTTTGATGTAATCTTGCAAAAGTGATATTCTTCTAGTCTCTGTTTGATACCTGCCAAAATACGAAACATTTGTTCTTCTGTTGGTTCTTCTATCATTACTTGTTGAAAACGTCTTTCTAGAGCACCATCAGCTTGAAAATATTTTTTATATTCCTTTAGTGTTGTCGCACCTACGCATTTGAGTTTATTGGTAGTCAAGAAAGGCTTAAGTATATTAGAAGCATCAAGACTTCCGCCTGAAGATGCTCCTGCCCCAACAATAGTATGTATTTCATCAATAAACAATATTATATTTTCAGATTCTTCAATTTCTTTTACCAATGCACTTATTCTTTCCTCAAAATCACCACGATATTTGGTTCCAGAAACTAGACTTCCAAGATTTAATGAATAAATCTTAAAATCTTCAAGTTGCTTTGGTACTGTTCCGCTAATTATCCTTTGAGCTATCCCTTCAACAACTGCTGTTTTGCCAACACCTGGCTCGCCTAATAATACTGGGTTGTTTTTATTTCTTCTACATAAAATGGTAATAGCATCCTCTATCTCTTTTTCACGAGCGATAATAGGATCTAATTCATTTTTTCTAGCTTGTTCAGTAACATCTATACAAAATGTCCTCAATGCGCTCTTTTTGTTTTTTCCAGATGGTAATTCTTGTGTCTGGTGAACTTTTTCTTTTATAGAGCGTAACTCTTTTTTAATTTTACTATAATCAATACCTTCATCAATAAAAATATTAAGAACTGTTTTGGATACTTGTAATATAGCTAGAAAAAGATGATGAACTCTAATTTCAGAGTTGTCCATATCATTGCTTATTTTATCAGAAAGCCTACAGATTTCTACTATTTGCCTTGATATTTTAAGGTCAGTGTAGCTATGAGGTCTTTCGGTACCACTATTCTTACTTTTTTTTCTCAAAGCTTCTTTTAATCTTTTAACCGTTATTTCTAAATTGATATTATGTTCTTCCAATAAACTAGAGACTTGATTACCTTTGTCTATACCCAAAACACCAATAGCAAAAGATTCTGGATAAATGCAATCTACTTTTTGATTTATACTAGCCTGTTTAGCGTAAATAATTACTTGACCAACTTCTCTATCAAACCTATCATATATTCTTTTATTCATAATCTTCCCTTTTCCCTTTTCAAGAACAGAACTGTTCTACATTATTGTCAAAGTTTAAAAAGCGCAAAAAATCGTCGCTGGATTTACCAGACAAAGATTCATACATCTCTTTAAGTGTTTCTTTAGTGTCATTGTCTAAGTCATTAAATCTTGAGAAGACAAATTGCCCTTCGTCATTAACAACGAGCAATTCCCTACCCTTATCATCTTCTACTGTAAACATATTAAAATTCCAAATGATCTATTGTTGGATTAAAATCCTCAGGATCTAGTTCTTCCGAACTCTTTTTAATTATCTTATTTAATCTATCAGCAATAATATCAGCGTTTTCCTCGCCTTTGATTTTCCTTATCTCTTTCTCTAAATCAAACATAAGGTCATTGATAACTTTATCATTATAAAAGTTAAGCTGTTTAACTTTATCAAGCATATCTTTTATTTTATTTTTCTGTCCCTCGGTTATATCACCATTCTTCTTTTTATTCTTACCTATGGATTCAAGAACCGCAAGACAAAGTTTTCCTATTTCATTTCTAAATTGTTCAGCTGTTGCTTCTAAAAACCCATCCAAGAAAACTTCTTTCTTTTCAATATAAACTTGAGCAAGTCTTCTTTTTGTGTCTTTCTGGATAACTACATCTTCTTCTGCCAAGTCATCTGCTCTCTTAAGTTCATTTGCCTTCAAAACGTCAGCCTGTACAAAAGAAGGCATTGGAATTTCAAAACAAACATAATTATAACTAAAACTACTAACTATATCACCTCTTGGGGGTATCTTTTCTACTGCTCTTTGGGCAAAATGTTCTATAAAAGAATCTGTCGCCCCGTCTTTATTTTCTGGATATAATCTAGCCCAAACATCCCTAGCAAAAATTTTATAATCCTTTCTTACCATATCAATTATCTCTTCATACCTGTCACCAAACATCCGTGCTGATGACATAAAATCTTTACGAATTTCATTATTCTGTCTTTCCCATTCGTCTAACGCAGTATCTGGTACAAAGCAACCCCAAGGAGTCTCAAAACTCATATTTCTCAATAATGCTCTACCGTTCTGCTCAAGGTTTACAAAATCTTTTAATACTTCAGGCGGAAGAAGTAACTGCCTACCAAGATTTAAATACCTCTTACTAAAATCAAAACTATCATTATCAATAAATTTGATTCCAAGGTCATCAGGTGTAAGTTTAGCAGTAGCCCTCCACCTTTTAATAGAAAGTTGAATAATAAGACCTTTTTGCATTAGTCCAAGAATCCAATTTTCCTTAACCGCTTTTATATCGTCTGGCATTGCTATCCTTTATTCTCTACACCTACATTAAATAAATTATAATCTCGTTTACCTGTGTGAAGAAGAGCAATAGACGTATCAGCATATATTTCTCCCCCTATTTTTTCCCATCTAGAACAAAAAGCCCAATCTTCTGATAAGTATTTCTTAAAAGGTAAATTAACTTCAATATTTGGAAAATCTTCTTTCTTAACATCATATAAGAAAGGGATATAAAGACCATGTATTTTTTTGCCTTTTAAATGCGCTTCTCCATCATAATCAAGTTCTGGATAAGCTTTGACTAATTTTTCAACAGCAGATCTTTTGATACACCAACATCCTGAAGATAACCATCTCATTCTCATTAACCCAGTGTTAAAGATAGGTAGTTTAGCCTCGTAAGGAACAGATGAACTTATAATGGGTTCAGCCTTACAAGCATATAATCCGCCAACAAAATCTTTATCATGCCCAACTAATTTATCAAATATATTATCCTCAATAGAGCAATTCAATATTTCCAAATCAGAATCAATAGACATAAAATATTCACAATCTGGATACTCATATAAAAACTTATACAGGTGAATATTTCTTGCCCTAGAAATAAGGCTATCTTGTTCATTAAAATAAGGCTGTATCTGATGTTGTGAATGAAATATGGAGACATACAGAGAATTAATCATTCTTAACTCAGGTCTGTTCATAACTGGTACTGAAACAAATATTTTAGCCATTAGTAATTCTTCTCCTCTGTTAATTTTTGTTCAATATATAATTTTGTTCTCTCTAACATATTCACCACTTCCGTTGATCCTGTTTCTACAATTTCAACCCTAGGAGAATTAACTTTAGTATTGTCACCATAAATCATTATTTCTTGAGCTTCCATATCGGTCTTGTCAACTACTTTAGTAACATTAGTAGAACTATAAACTATCCTTTCAATACCTTTTTGCAACATCATTCTCAAACATTTGTGGCAAGGTCTACCTGTTACATAGGCTGTAGAACCACTGATATCTTGCTGAGAGCCACTATAAGCCAACAATGCATTCTCTTCTGCATGTAAAAGATGACTGTACTTCTCAGGACGAGTAAGGGGTATTTTAGCGTCTATTGAACCTTTGATTGGTCCATTGTACCCTGTAGAAAGAATTCTATTATCTGCAGAGACTAATACACAACCGCATTTTGTAGATGGGTCGAATGAACGTTGAGCGACTACATACGCAATGGTTAAATAATATTCATCCCATGACGGTCTATCTAAATCTTTGCTATTTTTATACATTTTAAATCTCCTGTGTTTTGCTAAATACTAAATTATCTAATTCTTCTATTTTTTCGCTATCTTCATTATCAAGTGCTTTGTTAAGCTTTTTATAAACGTTAGCTACAAAACTTTTGTGTTTCTCATAATCACTTCTTAACAATATCCTACAACTATTAGATATTACAATGTTCTGACAGTTTAACTTGTTTTGGACATTTATTTTCTTCTTCAAACTTCTTAGGCTTTCCACAACCATATCACCAACATCTTTAAATTTAAATTTTTTGCACAAAAAATCAGCAACTTCAGAAACATTTGAAAGAGCGTAGTAATCTAAGCAGAAGTCTAAAATAGTACCCTTGGAACCGCAACCCCAACATTGATAAATCCATATCCCGTCCTCTTCCTCATATTTTAAACAAAAAGATGGCTTAGCTTCATTATGATGTGGCATAGGGCAAATTGCGGCGGCAGAAACATCTGGCTCTCTCCAGACTAAATCTGCACCTATCTCTGTTTCCAGAAAGTCTGCCATATTTATATTCTTCTTTAGATAGTCATATAAATATGCATATGATATGTTATTTTGTTTATTTGTTTTAGTCATTATAATATAGCCTTATTATTCAAATAAATAGTTTAATTGTTCATCTTTTGATTTTTTGCTCTGTTCACCCAAAAAGGAATAATCTGTTGCGTCTATCTTTGACTCTGATTCCTCTGGTTTAGGTTCTGGTTTAGGTTCTGGTTTAGGTTCTGGTTTAGGTTCTGGTTTAGGTTCTGGTTTAGGTTCTGGTTCCTCTGACTTAGACTCTTCTGATTTATCCCCTAATGATGAAAAAAGATCTTCAGTAGAATTTATATCTTCAAGAGTAAGACTAGTATTGTAAATGATATCATCAATATCTTTAATTTCTCCGATCTCTAATACTGGATCTGATATTCTGCCTATTCTTCCATCAAAATCAAGTTCAACTGTTCTGTGCCCCTGACTGTCTCTAGCTTTTGTTCCATGCACATACATTTTAGTAGGAGGATTATCAGTATTTAAAATAACACCTATTCCATTATCTGCATCCCTAATAACTTCCTGAGAACCAGCAATGTCTTCTGACTGAATAGATATTTGCTGTATATCATCTGACTCCCCAACATTCTCAGCTTTCTTGCGTATTTCCTTAGTAGAGGCACGAGTAATCTGAAGTCCAGTAATTCCAACATAATTATTTCTTTTGCAATAAGCTTGAAATCTTTTTGAAACATTTGCTTGATCTATATCATGTCTACCTTGAGTTTTTGTTTCAATACCAACACAACCAAGATAATCTAAAATAATAACATCTATATTTTTTCTTGTCTTTATTTCTTCAACCTTAGAAAGAATTTTTGTCAAGGTATCATCTTGGGATAATTGAATGATTTCAAAATTAGGCTTAATATCTTCTGAAAGTTCACGATACGCCTCATCTATCTTTGACATTGCCTCATCTGACAACCCCCATTCTTCTTTTCCACCACGTTTTACCCTATTATAATCAACTAAAGCATGTAGACATAACAAGCGAACAGCTAATGGTAAGGCTTTCTTTTCCAAACTAACATAAACAACCGAATTGCCATTCTTTGCCATATTAAATCCGATATTGAACATTAATGTTGTTTTACCGCCATTAGTCATACCGCTTATTACCGTATATGAACCACGATCAAAACCCCAAAATTCATCATCTAGAGTTTTTATACCTGTTTTAATACCCATACCTTTTTCGGGGTTTTCCCTTTTCTCTTGAATATGCTTATATGCCTCTTTAATGCCAGTATCAAAGGGCATTATTAAGTCAAATGAATCAGCATCTACCCCTTTAAGGGAATTAAAGTCTTGCTGTATTTGTTTTGCCAAATCATCCTGATCTGCCACAGCACCAACTATTTCTGGTGTTCTTTTCTCAAATATTGTATAAATTTGATCTTGGAGATAACGTGCATTTACGTTCTTCTTCAGCCTTTCGTAATCTTCTGCATTATTTTCTAACCCATAAACCTTGTGCCAATGCATTTTTCTAGCAGCTTTTTGTTCTTCTGAATATTGTGACTGCTGATCCATAATACTATCCATAGCACTTTTGGTAAGAAGTGAATTATGTTTCTCGCAATTTTTTACAGCAACACTATAGAGGAATGCGTTTTCTTTCCCCCTAAAATGTTCATTTGTAATCCCAAAAGCTATTGCGTCCTGAAGCTTATCTTTATGCTTCAATATAATACTTATAAGCCTAGGCTCTTCCTTTTTTGCTAAAAGGTCGCTTGCTTCATTGGGCGTCCTTTTTAAAGGTTCTTTTTTCTTGTCATTATACATTAATTAATTCCCTCAGAACTCTTAACCCTTATCCGCAAGACATCTTCAGAAGGATTGTTAGCCAGTTTCTCGTTACGAGACATTTCATTCAAATATGTACCACACACTTGATCTGTTAGAACATTAGTTGGGTTTATGACATCTCTAAATGATATAATGGTAGGATTCAATTTATTATATCTCGCATCCAATATCTCATCAATAAAATCCCCACCTTCAAGCTTTTCTTTAAAAATAGTTTTGCTAAACTCACTAATGCATAAAACATTATACTCTTTTATAGAATCAGCATAATCTACCCTTCTTTGCCCATGAAAAACACCTTTAGCGTCAAAGGAATTAAGCTTATGAACTAAGGAACTGCAATCATAGAACTTACCAAACTTATCACAAGTAATAATTCTAAACATTATAGCAAAGGCAGCTTTCTTCCTGTCTTTTATTTTTCCGCCATCTATTACAATGAAGGGTATTTTAACCAAATCAAAAGGCTTTTTGTAAATAAAGTCAGTTATTGAGACCACACCTTCCTTGCCATGATATGTTTCCGATAAAAGATCTTTGAACTCTGTTGGGCCTATTCTAAGATACCGTTCAGGGATACCTGCGTTTAAACCTCTTTGAATAAAAGCCTTAACATGAGCTTTTATCATGCTTTTTCGATATATCTCTTGCTTTATTTCTTCTTTTAGCTCTTCTTCAGTTTTTGCGTTTTCTTTCATCATATTACACCTATGCACTTATTATACTAAGAATGGTAAGAAATTTATCAAGGTATGTAAAAAATATTATTAAACTCTTTAAGGGTTTTCCCCAATGCCCTTAAAGAGGTATACTCTACATTCTTCATCTTACTTGTGGTTAATTTACTAAGGTAGTTCTTAAGCCAAGCATCCAAAAATTCTTTATTGCCGCTCTTATTAATATCTATAAGGTTATCTAATATATGTCCAGCATATTCCGATGCTACCCCTTTACCTTCAAGTCTCAAATTTGTTGTAGCATGCAAAGACATATATTGTTGGCAATATGTTGCAAGACTTTTTGAATTTTTAAAGGGATTAACCTCAATTTCCCTAGAAAAATCTAATTCGTCTACTTCATTTTTATTGCCATATGACTTGTCTATGCTTTCCCTCTTCTGCCTTTTTTTTCTAGTGCCCTTATTTGTACATAAGTTGGCTTCACTAGGATCAGGCGCTATTTCTTTCTCCATATCTGTTTTCTTTTTTGTCATATTTTTTTGCCTCTTTTCTTTGTCTGCCGCTGCCTTTTTTGCAGCAATCCATTTCCTTACATCCACAGGTAGTTTGATATAAAAATTATCTGCTGGAACATACCCCTCATTCCCATCTATGCCATCTAAATGTTTTTTCAATGCTTGTATATATTCAAATAAATTATTAAAAGAAGCAAATAATGGGAAAGAAGAAGCTACTACTGGATTCATTTTTTTTATCATTCCTTCTATATAACACCCATAACTAAGTTCTATATCTGCCCTATCGGTTTTCCTACTACTACTAAGATTATCAAATCTACACATTCTATCTATTTGTAATTCTACAGGAGTAATAATCTTTTTTAAACTTTTTGGTAACATTACCCCCTTTGAATTATAATACTTCCAACAACCAATATCACGATCCATAAAAAACATGTAATTAGATTTATACTTCCAGTGGTAAAAAATATTATTATTATGAAGCCATTTTAGGCTGTCGTGCATGTTTTTTCTGTCGGTTGATTTCTTCTTGCCTTTCTCGTACAAGGCACCATCGGTATACTTGCCTGAATGATATGCTTCAAGTATATCATCTACAACTAGATGAACATCGGTAAAAATTCTTTTTTCCTCATATATACTTTTTTGTCTCCCCTTTTCCCCCTTAAATAAATTAAAAATAAGCTTATTAAATAATACTCCGCAGAGTTTACAATACTTAGCAGGCAATCCGTTATAACAAGCTTGCAATAGCGGGCTTACGAGCCTGAAGTTTTCTTCATGCTCTGTTAATTCATTTATAATTTCATAAGGTATATTTTTCATATTTATTTTCTTTACTTTCTTTTTGAAAAAGTACTCGTCCAGCACTCACCACTTATTGGGTATGACCTATAAGTTTTATTTTCTTGCGGTACTTGCGGTACTTGTTGTACTTGTTGTACTTGTTGTACTTGTTGTACTTGTTGTACTTGTTGTACTTGCGGTACCACTACAGGTTTTTCTGGCGCAATAGGGAGTCTTTCTGGCGCAATAAGGGGTTTTTGTGGCACGATAAAAGGATTTTCTTGCTCGACTACAGTAGGAACAGGAGTATTCTCATGTTTCTCATGTCGTATTTTTTTCACCTTACCTTTTTTTACCCCTCTTTTTTCTCTGGCTTTTTCCTCTTTTATATCTTTTAAGCTTACAAAAGAAACTTCTTTTTTAACTTCTCCATATAATTCTTTTTCCCAACTCATAGAAAAGAATGGTATCTCAAAGAACTGATTATAATAATCAACACCTCTCCACTTGCCAGTCATATGATCTATATATTTCATCAATATTTGATCTAAAGAAAATGGTGCTTCCATAGACTCATATGTCTCAATTAAATCTTTTATAACTCTTTGACCTTTTAAATAAATAAAATCAGAAGCTGGAACTTTTCTCTGGTCATCTTTCCTCCACATAGCCTGCCTTTTCTTATACATTCTTAAAGCAGATCTCAGAGGCGCACCATTCTTACGAACACCTTCAAAATTAAAGGGTATGTCACCTTTAAGCTTTATATGCCAATCAACAAAAATAATTTCTGTAAATTCCTGCAAGGCTTTTTCTATTATCTCTAGTTTATGCCTAGCGTTATCTTTATGTACATTTGGAGAATTAGATATAAGTTCACAATCCTTACCAAGACCTTTTAAAAATTTATAGTTGTCATCACCATAAACATAGATTTTTGGTAAAATCTTAGAATCTATTTCGTCAGAACCTTTAACATAATCCTTAGTCTTTTGGTCATTACCCCATAAACCTCTAACAAATTGAATTTTACTCATATTTTTCTCCTTATACATCAAATAAACTAGTTGGTCCTGTACTTACCCCTAGTAATTCGTCTATCTCTTCACAAATATAAGGAAGCCCTTTAGAATCTATAATTACAAATTCAGGCTCCCTTTTCAATATTTTCCTGACCTTTTTAGCATGCTTATCAAGAAATTTAGCGTTATGTTCATAAATAACCACAATAGCCTTATCTTTCCTGCCCTCTTTATCTCTTCTAAGTGTACGTCCAATCCTTTGATTAACTCTTGTAGAGGATGCCCCACCACCAGGGAGCAATGCAGAGTCTAAGGTAGGCACATCAAGACCTTCGTCAGCTAAACTTGTAGCAATCATGACTTTAGATGTTCCTTCTCTAAGGTCATCTATAAATTGAGTCCTATTCTTCGTAGTTAACTTTCCAGTTACAAACTCTGCACTATCTATCAGTGGTTTTATATAATTGCCCTGAGGGTAATGCTGAACTAAAACAAGGCAACTAAGACCACGCTTAACAAGATGGTTTGCTGTTTCAGCAACACTATCATTAAGCTCCTTGTTGTCAACAATGCTATGTTTATAAACCTTTTGATAAGAGTGATGACCTTTTTCACTATCAACTGGAACCATAAATATATATGGCTTTACCAATACACCCCTCTTAATAAGGTATGATGCGCTGATATCGACTATTTTAGCCCCAAACATCGCCTGTATCATGATTTCATCACCAGCCTCTCTGTAGGGTGTAGCGGAGCCTCCAAACCTCCAGTAGGCGTTTGTAGAGGCTTCTAAGACCTCTTTACACGTCTTGGCGGCTACATGATGACAATTATGAACTAATATTCCATTTGCGAAGAAACAATGGGTATCCTCAACCTCTATATCGTAAACCTCTTCTTTCTTATACTTTGTGATATGAAGAACGGTCTTCCAATTTGTCTTGATGTCCGAGAACAAATTTCCTTTTTCTCCCATACTTATCATATTCGAGCCATGTTCCACATCAGCACTGGCAAAAAGAACCTTGTCTCCCTTCACTATCTCTCCCGCCTGTACCCACCCCCTGCTTGTGTACACTAAATGATCTGTCGTGCATTTTATTTCTCCATTTGTATATTTTAATCTAATGGTGTCCTGAACCCCTTTTGGCATCCATTTAACTATTTTATTATATACAGTATTAATTCCATCATACGACAGCACATACTTACAATTACTTTTTTCTATCTCATCAATTCTTACCTCTCCTTTTTCAGTAAGAAGCATAGAATCTCCTGTGACACACTCGTCAAAATATACTCCCTTAGCTTGGATAATAAGTTGTTTTATTTGGTCTAATTTAGCTTGATTTTCTATTGGTTTCTCATCCCAGACATCTTCTTCATCAAATTTATAATCACTAATTTTTATCTTAGACTTCCCCTTTAAGGCTCTCATAGCAGTTTGAATTGTACAAACATTTATCTTCTGAATGTCGCAAATGCCATCACCTACTCTCCCAATTGGCTCATTAAGGCATGCACTCATGGTTCTATATGCTTGTTCCATTAAATCTTTCGTAAGAACATAAAATATAAATGGGGATGTTTTGATCTCACTGATTATCTTAGTGGTCATAACCGTATTGTGCGTAACAGTAAAATCACCAAGCAAAAATTTTCTATCTCCATCTATTTCGAACCCATAATAATCACCCTTGCCAATAGGTGTAACATCAATGCCATACCGAATATCTAAATATTTAGTTTTATCCCCAGCTTGTTTCCTAGTTAATAATACTGGAATATCTGAAATTTTCCCACTAATCCGAACACTATAAGAGTTCCCTTTATATCCAAGACTTCTAATACTTGTCTTCTTTAAATTTAACGAAGATCTAAAACCAAGACTTCTAGCCAACCAACAAACATCTTCTGCTAATTGTTTGTTAGAGTTACTAAACGAAACTGCTCCCACCTTCTCAAAATTCCCATCTGAATCAATAAGTCCAGCTAATAGTTTAAGTCTGCTTTCCCTGCTATTAACCTTATAACAATTAGGTATATGCTTGTTGCGTAAAACTCCTAATTTAGATAAAGAGTCTTTTAAAGGATTCTTTATGTGACCAACAGGTGGGTTGTCTTTTAAATACAACCTGTAATGAGGCCTGCATCTGCCTGCCGAATTAGACTTCCTACTACATCCCTCAACTAAACACTCTTTCTTAAACTTTGATCTCTTGTTCTTCACTAAAGAATACGTCTTACATCCGTGCCCCTCAGAAATAGTTATATCAAGCTTATTGTCTTTTGAGTACTGGTATAAATAACTTTCTATTTCCTTATCTCCTGTTGTTATAGATGGGCTATTGCTATTACCGTCTCCCAACCATAACCCTAACCAGTATGGATCTATCGGCAATTCTGTACTTTTAAACTCAACACCGACCTTAAACCCCTTATAGTGATGTTTGAGTCTAACTCCAGATTTATAATAATCTGAAGCCGTCACATGAACTTCCTCATTAGCTGTTGATTTTCTCGTATTCTGAAGACAAAGAATATGTTCATCGTTGCAAACAAAATCATCTCCATTATTTTGTTTAACCCTATACAGTTCACCATACCCCTTTACAGTACTTTTAACTATTCTAGACTTTGAGTCTGGTCCCATTAATAGATCGTTTTCAATAACATCTTCGACATTCTTTGTGGTTCCGTCAAACATCAAAACTGCGGTTCCTTTACCTAAGCATTTACCCCCACCCGTGCAAACATTTAGAATACCCCTTGTAAACTTGATAGATCTATCTATAGTAAAGGTTTGGTAGTCTCTTTCTTCATACCCCCAATCATCAGGTGGTTCGAA
>Ga0210003_1001112_pt1 | contig 23837 bp, 16 predicted proteins | sample LantaG_FD_182804 | JGI IMG/M metagenome (GOLD analysis project Ga0210003, IMG submission 182804) | Deep subsurface microbial communities from Baltic Sea to uncover new lineages of life (NeLLi) - Landsort_02402 metaG (SPAdes) (version 2) | ecosystem: Environmental > Aquatic > Marine > Oceanic >... | reverse complement strand
CTACTCGGACGGCCTGATGGGCTACAAGACGCCCGAGGTGAGTTTTTTTGTTAGGTTTCGGGAGAGAAAGAGAGAGAGAGAGAACGAAGAAAAGGAAAGCGTGGGGAAAAAACTCACCCTCTTCCCCCCCCCCCCCCCCACAAAAAAATATACAAAATATACAAAGATCGACCGCCTCGCCAAGGAGGGCATCAAGTTCACCGACTACTACGGCGAGCAGTCCTGCACCGCCGGGCGCGCCGCCTTCCTGACCGGCATGAGCCCCTACCGCTCGGGCCTGACGAAAGTCGGCATGCCCGGAGCCAAGATCGGCCTCAGCGGAGAAGACTGCACTCTGGCGACCGCGATGCGGGCTGCGGGCCTCCGCACGGGCCAGTTCGGGAAGAACCACCTGGGAGACCGGGACGAGTTCCTGCCGACCAACCACGGGTTCCAGGAGTTTTTCGGTGAGGAGATGGGGGGGAGAGAGAAAGTTTCCGTTTTATTTTTTCCGGTTGAGGTTCCAACTCTGAAAAGAAAAAACTCACTCAATTTTTTTCTCTCTCTCTCGAGACTTGAAACGACAACCACAACGACGAAAACAGGAAACCTCTACCACTTGAACGCCGAAGAGGAGCCGGAGCACCCCGGTGAGTTTGTACAGTTGATACGGAGGAGGAAGAAAAGAAGCGCGCTCTCTTTTTCTCTCTTTCTCAAAAAAGCAACCTGAAATCTCAAAAACTCAAAAACACTCTTTAGACTACCCGACCGAGGAAGAGTTCCCCGAGTTCCGCAAGAACTACGCCCCGCGCGGCGTCCTCCACTGCAAAGACGGCCAGATCACCGACACCGGGCCCCTGACGAAAAAGAGGATGGAGACGATCGACGACGAGTGCTACGAGAAGGCGATCGACTTCATGACGCGCGCCAAGGTGAGTTCAAGTTTTTGGACTCCTTTTTCCTCTCTCTTGAATCGAACAGCTGTTGGTTCGCTTCTTCGCTCGCTTCACTCGCTGTGAAGAACGCTCGAGGGACGAAGAAAGGCAACTTCTGGAGTAGCCTTCTTTCGACTTTCTTTTTTTCTTCGAAAAAAATGAGACCCTCGGAGAAGGAAAAAACTCAAAATCAGAACCCCCGACAAGGAACTCGAAAAAAAAAACTCTTTCAGGACGCCGGCGAGCCCTTCTTCGTCTGGTTCAACTCGACGCACATGCACTTCCGCACGCACGCGAAGCCCGAGGAGCTGGGCCAGGCCGGGAGGTGGCAATCCCCCTACCACGACGTGATGGTCTCGCACTCGAGGCTCGTCGGCAAGCTGCTCAAGTTCCTCGACGATTCGGGCCTCGTCGACGACACGGTGAGTCTTTTCTTTCTTTCCTCGACCTCCGAACCTCGCCACTTTCTCCCACTCTCTCGTCCTCTTCTTCCCCTTCTTCTTCGCTCGCACTTCTCTCTCTCTCTCTCTCTCTCTCTCTCTCTCTCTCGCGCGCGCGCGCGCGCGCGCTCGTCGCATCGAAAACAACAAACTAAACAAACGCACGAAAACGAACGAAAAAAAACCAAAATAATAAAAAACCCACCACAAAACAGTTCGTCCAATACTCGACCGACAACGGCCCTCACATGAACACCTGGCCCGACGCCGGCACGACGCCCTTCCGCGGAGAGAAGAACTCCAACTGGGAGGGCGCCTTCCGCGTGCCGTGCCTCGTCCGGTACCCCAGGCTGTTCCCGGCCGGGGCGGTCCTCAACGGCATCCTCTCCCACAACGACTGGTTCGTGACGCTCTCGGCGCTGATGGGCATGGAGGACATCGCCGCTCGCCTCAAGGCCGGCACGGAGCTCGACGGCAAGCGCTACAAGGTGCACCTCGACGGCCACAACCAGCTCGCGTACCTTTCGGGGAAGACTGAGAAATCGGCCCGCGAGCACTTCTTCTACGTCAACGACGAGGGCGATTTGGTCGCACTGCGCTTTTCGAATTGGAAGTTCCACTTTATGGAGAACAGGTGCCCGGGCACTCTCAGGGTCTGGGCGGAGCCCTTCACGCCGCTGAGGGTGCCGAAGCTGTACAACCTGCGCATTGACCCCTATGAGAAGGTAAGAAGAGAGCGAGAGAGATATATCTTTTTTTCCCGGGGCGTCGAGAGGTTGACGTCGTAGGAAAACTTAAAAAAGCTCACTTTCTTTTCCTTCTGTCTTCTCTTCTTATCAACCCAGGCGGACATCGTCTCCAACTCGTACTACGACTGGGTTATTGACCACGCGTACGTTTCCTTCTTCCACGCTTTCTTGCGTTTCGGGGGAGAAAATGAGCAAAACGAAGCGGGGAAAAAAGTCACCTCTTTCTCAACCTCTTCTCTTCTCCTCGCCTTCTCTATCTCCCCTTGCAAAAAAAAACGAAAACAAAAAACAGGTGGTTGTTCGTTCCCGCGCAGACCTACGTCGCCAAAATGCTCGAGTCCCTCAAGGAGTTCCCGGCGCGCCAGGAGCCGGCCTCGTTCTCGATCGACCGCGTGATGGAGAAGCTCAAGATGGGCATGCCCTCGTCGTAGGATCATTTTTTATCTGTCTTTTTTTGGGCTCGCGTTTTCTATTTTCGAATCTGGGGGGAAGAGAATCTACCAAATCTACTAATCCAGTTCCTTACTATAAAAACAAAAGAGAGAGAGAGAGTCGCATAGGGGAGGGGGGAGGCGGAGCAGCGACAAGGGGGGGGCGTCCTTCGCGGCGCCCTTTCTGCCTCTCTCACCCCCTCTCTCTTCGATTCTCTTCTCCTTATAAAAAGAGGGCCGCGGCACTTTTTGAGTGTCCCCCACTACTACTATCTCCCTAGTCTCTCTGTCTCTTTCAAACAATCCTCTGCGTGCAGCGAGCGAGTGTAAGAAGAAGACGAGAAAGGGCTTTCGTAGTCCCGCGCGTGTTTTCATTTGAAAAAAAGGAAAACAATGGAAGAGTTGCACGTTTTTTCTCTCCTCTTCTCCTCAAACTCCAAAGCTCTTCTCTACCACCTCCGAACCATCCTCGCCCCGAAAGCCCCGTCAGTCCCGTGCACGTGCGGCAGCGCCTCCAGAAACCCCTCCGCGGTGATCATCCCGCTCGGAAGGCCCAGCACCGCAGCATCGACTTTTTCCAATTCGAAGCCGCGGCCGGCCTCCGACGCCAGAAAGGCGTGCACACGCTCGGCGTTCTCCTCGGGTTCCATCGAACACGTCGAGTATACGAGCCTGCCTCCCCCAGGGCGCACGCTCTTGCTCGCCGTGGCCAGCAGCGCGTCCTGCAGCACGCTCAGAGAGCGCAGGTCGGACTCGCTCTTGCGCCAGCGGGCGTCGGCTCGCTTGCCGAGGACGCCGGTGCCGGAGCAGGGGGCGTCGACCAGGACGAGGTCGAAGGGAGGCGGCCCGGCGCCACTCTCGCCTCCTCCCCTCGGCCGCTCCTGCTGCCGCTGCTCCCCCGCGCCGTCCGCCTCCTCGACCACCAGGAAGGGGCCACGCACCCCCTGCGCCTCCGCGGCCTCCCTCAGCGGCCCGAGCCTCGCCGCGCTCGAGTCCCGGGCGACCAGCAGCCCCTGGCGTCGCATCCTCGCGGCGGCAAAGAGCGTCTTGCCCCCGGGCGCGGCGCAGACGTCGAGGACGCGCTCGCCCGGCCTCGGGTCGGCCAGGGCCACGACGGAGGCCGAGGCCTCGTCCTGCACCGCGGCGGAGACGACGACTGCCGCCGCCGCCGGGGAGCGGGAGCGGGAGCGGGCGGGAGCGGGGCCCGGCCTCCTTCCGACGACGACGAGCGCGGACAGCGCCGCGCCCATCCCGCGCTCGACGACGACAAACTCTCGCGGCAGCACCGCCGAGCGGCGCCACTCGACGAGCCTCCTGCGGCTCTTCCCCTCGCCGCCGTCGTTTCCTCCTTCGGGGTCAACGAGGGAGTCCAGGGCCCTGCCAAGCAGGAGCGCGGGAGGGAGGGCGCCGGCGCCGGCGTCGGCGTCGGCGCCGGCGCCGGCGGAAGAGATGCCGGCAGAGGGAGAAGAAGAGACGACGACGGCGCGGAGCGCGTGCCGCGGCCTCCGGTTGTTGGCCGCGAGCAGCCTCTCGGCGCCCTCGACGCCGAACCTCCGGACCCACCGCTTCACGAGCCAGTCAGGATGGGACCAGGAGACTGCGAGGCTGCGGAGGCGGGCGCGCTCGGGCGCGCCCGGGGGCGGCACCGGGGGCAGGAGAGAGCGCGGGAGGAGGGGCACCGGACAAATGTCTTCGTCGCTTTCTTCCCCTTCTTTTTCTCCGCTTCCCTCTTCCTCCTCTCCCTCTTCCTCTTCTCCTTCCTCCAGAATCGCCTTGGCGGCCTTCCTGAGGACGGCGTTGGTGAGCTTGGCGGAGCCCGCGTGGCCTACGCCGCTGCTCCTGGCGAGGTCGACGGCGGCGGCGACGATCCCGGCGGCCGCGGCCGCCGGGTCCCTGCGGAGGCGGCGACGGGACCCGCTTCCTCCTCCTCCGCCCCTCCTCTCCTCCTTCCTGCACTTCGACGCCAGCTCGTACAGAGCGATTCGCAGGACCTGCCGCAGCGGTGCGTCGAGCTCGTCGACGGACCGGCCGCACAGCGAGGAGAGCGCCGCGTCGAGGGCGCGGCGCCAGCGGGTCGCGCCCGCGACGAGGTCCGTCGTTGCTGCCATCGCCGCCGAGGTCAGGGAGGTCGCAGGTGACGCAGAGGAGGAGGACGCCCGCCTCTCGTCGCCGCCCTCGCTGGCGTCTTCGCTGTCGTCCTCCTTCCACGGCAGGGCCCCGACGAAGACGCCGCTCTTCTCGACGAGGAGGAGGCGGGAGACGGCCTCGGCGCGGGCCGCGGCGTTCATGTCGACGGAGGCAGAAGGCGACGCGGAGGGCGGGGTTCGCGGCGGGGTTCGCGGCGCCGCCGGCGGCCGTCGCAGCCCATCTGTGCGCGGGTTCGAGGTTTCGGCGGAGCGTCTCGTCGCGCGATTGAGGCTCGAGGCGACGCGATAGGGGAGTCTCGAGCTTGCCTGCGGGTGACAGCCGAGGAATGACAGTTCTAAGGGTAGAACGTGGCGCGGAGGGGGAGGCATCGGAATTTCTGAGTCCCGTCCGCTTCGTCGCCGTCGTCGCCGCCGGGAGTGGTCGCGAGGAAAAAAGGAAAAAAACCCGAAGAGTCTTCGGAAGACGCTTGCTCCGATGCCCCCCTCGAAATCACTTTTTTCTTCTTCTCTTTTCCCCCCAGCGCCCTTTTTCGCTACACGCACCACCGCACACACCCCTTTCTTCATCTTCCTCCCCCCTTTCAGGTTCGTAAAAGCAGATGACGTGTCCGCGCGCTCGCGGTCTCGAGCCTCGAAAAAACGAGGGTGGGCGCGCGAGAGAAGCGCTTCTTCTTCTCGCTTCTTCTTCCGAAGAAAGCATCGGTGCTTCCTTTTTTGGAACAGCAACGCGTGCTGCGCCCCTCCTCTTCGGACCCTCTTCCGCTCGCTCTCCGCGCGCCCCCTCTCCGTGAACGCCTTCAGGGACGCCTCGCGCGGTCGTCTGAGGTGGCTCCTCGGCCGCTTGAGGACGGTGCGAGGGCGGTGGAGAGGCCGAGGGAAAGCTTTTTTCAACGCTTCGCTTTCGATACAGCGCAACGCATGGAAAAGAAAGCGCGGCGCTCCTTTCCCTTCTTTTCGCGCCTCGCGCCCCTCGCCGTCCCCCCTCGTTCTTGCTCGCGATCCCTCCCGAGACGCGCATGGGCGACTCCCAAAGCCTACTCGCGAGCGATGTCGGCGGCAAAGGCAGGACAAGGCCTTCTGGGGTGGAGCAGCGCTTTTCTGTCCGCTCGCTTTTTTTTTTTCGCGATGGGCGCGACGACGACGACGCTGCGCCCCTCTGCCCTCGTCGTCGTTGACTTTCTCGCTCGCTCTCTTCTCTCTCTCACCCTTCTCGCGCCTCTGCTTCTTTCTTGCCTTGTCCTCCTGCCTCGCTCGATGGGGACGGACGTGCGCCTCCATCGGCGTGCGCTTTAAAGGAAGAAAAGAAGCGGACGCGCGGGAGCGAGGGAAAGAGGGCGCGTTGGAGAGAGAGAGAAAGCAGAGACATTGACGCTTTCTTTTTTTGAACTGCTGTCTTTCGCTTGGCCCTTTTGCTTTCTTCTTTCCTCGAATTCGGTGCCTTCTCCGCTCTCTCTCTCTCGTTCTTGGTTCCGGTGGAGAGATCTCCTCTCGAGGCCTTCATTGGAGGCGGAAGAGTGAGCTCCGAGGCTCCGGGTCGTGCGCGTGACGAGACCCTTTTTTCTTTTTTCTTCCATCGCTTTTTTTCTTCTCTTTTTCGCTCACCAAGACCTCCTCTCCTTTTGACCTCTTTTCTCCCTCCACACGCACCCACCAACCAAAAAACGAAAACTACAGGACCCCTAAGATGCAGATCTTCGTCAAGACCCTCACGGGCAAGACCATCACGCTCGAGGTCGAGTCCTCGGACACGATCGAGAACGTCAAGTCCAAGATCCAGGACAAGGAGGGCATCCCCCCGGACCAGCAGCGCCTGATCTTCGCGGGCAAGCAGCTCGAGGACGGCCGCACGCTCGCGGACTACAACATCCAGAAGGAGTCGACGCTGCACCTGGTGCTGCGCCTGCGCGGCGGCATGCAGATCTTTGTCAAGACGCTCACGGGTGAGTTTCATGAGTTCGTTTCTTCTTCGGAGGTCAAGTTTTTTTCGACGGGAACGACGCCAAGAACTTTTGATGAAACCCAAAACTCACTCTCTTTCTCTTTCTCTCCTCTCTTTCTCTCTCTTCTCTCCTCTCCCCCTTCGACGACCCTCAACAGGCAAGACCATCACGCTCGAGGTCGAGTCCTCGGACACGATCGAGAACGTCAAGTCCAAGATCCAGGACAAGGAGGGCATCCCCCCGGACCAGCAGCGCCTGATCTTCGCGGGCAAGCAGCTCGAGGACGGCCGCACGCTCGCGGACTACAACATCCAGAAGGAGTCGACGCTGCACCTGGTGCTGCGCCTGCGCGGAGGAAACTGAGGTCTCGTTTTGAAAAAGAAGAAGAAGAGAAACGGAGGGACGGAACTTTTTTGTTTTTCCCCTTCGAACGTTTTTCTCTCTTTCAACTGTTTTTTTACAACTACGAAACAAAGATGATTTTTTCCCATGCCCCCCCCCCTTGATAACAGGAGCCCCCTTCAGCTTCTGCTAGAGAGAGAGAGAGAGAATGACGGAGAGAGATGGAGTTCGAGAGAGAGATGGTTCGTTTTCCTGATCCTTTTCCTTTTTTCGAAGCGTTCGCACGCCCTGAAGGTGGTGCCGCTCGGAGGGAGGTTTTGGAGATATAACGCCTTGAGCTCTTCTTCTCGCTGCTCTTCTTCTTCTTCTTCTGTTCCCCGCTTTCCCTGGTTCAGGCTTGGGGCCCCCTTTTGTCCTTTTGTGTTCTCTACGAGTCAGTGTTTTCCATCCTTGAGTGTTAACATGAAAAACAGAAAGCAAGAGAAAAAAAGTCTCACTCTTCTGCGTCTCTCAAGCATCAATATCGCTGTCTCTCCCTCTCTCTTCGCTTGTCTCGCGCGAACCCTGCCCTCTCCCTCTCGTAGCGGAGAGCTCTCGCCCTCGACGAAATGTATGCCATCAGAGTGCGCGTGACGGAGGGCGACGGAGGCGTGGACGCGGCGGCGGCGGGCCAGGACGACGTCGACAATTCGATCGACGACTCTTTTGCGTCGCTGCGGCCTCGAGAAAACAGCAAAGGCGACAACGAGGAAAAACCCGACGACCTCCCGGCCCAGGTGCCCTTCACCGCCGGGAACCCGCTCGTCGAGCACATCACGGGCATCGTGCACCTGTACCGGAGGGTCCCGACGAAGGAAGAGGCCGAGGCGGCCGCCAGGACTGGAGCACAAGCGCCGTCGTCCTCGTCACCGCAGTCGTCGTCTTTGTCTTTGTCTTCTTCCTCTTCCTCTTCCTCTTCTTCTTCTTCTTCTTCGGCTACGGCAACAGCAGCAGCGACGACGGCAGCGGCGCCCTCCGCCGCGGCCCTCGCCTTGCTCAACGAGGAGGCCGAATCCGACCAGCTCTGCATCCTGGCCCTCCCGGACGACCTCGCCGTCGCGGACCTCTGCGCCTTCCTGGGGGAGCACCTGGCGAGGGTGCGCTCGGTAAGGCTCGTCAGGCGGGCGGCGGCGGCGGCGGCGGCGGCGGCGCCGGCGGCGGCGGCGGCCGTCGAAGAAGACGCGGGAGGAGACGAGGCAGCGGCGGCGGCGGCGGCGGCGGCGGAGGAGCCGGAGCGACGAGGCGAAGGTCAGGCAGCAGCCCTTCCTCCTCCCGAGCTACCTCCCCAGCTCCTCCCGCCGATGCCAAGGCTCGCGCTTTTGCGCCTCGACAGCCCGCGAGCCGCCCGGGACGCGCGCCGCGACCTCGACGCCAGGCCCTTCTCGTCGCTCGAGCCTGGGGTTTTGTGTCGGATCGTCCCCGTGAGGCACGTCGAGGTCGATGAGGCCGACAGAGAAGACAGAGAGAGAGGCGAGGGGGGAAGCGAAGCGGCGGCGGCGCCGAGGAGCAAGACAATGACGGGTCCTGCCCCCGCCTTGCCGCCGCCGCCAAAAAACCGCCCCCCTCCCGCGGGCACCACCGAGCTCCCTCCCTGTCCCGTCTGCCTCGAGCGCCTCGACGAACACATCTCTGGCGTCGTCACCACGGTCTGCAACCACGTCTTCCACGCAGACTGCCTGCAGCGGTGGGCGGGGGCTTCGTGCCCGGTCTGCCGCTACGCCGGCGGGGGCTCCTCCTCTTCCTCGTCGGCCGCCTTCCTCGGCGCGCTTTCAAACTTGCCTGGGGCCTCCGCCGCGGCCATCGCCGCCAACGCCGCAGCCGTTCCCTCCTCACAGTCATGCTGCTCCACCTGCTCGGCGACGCACGATCTGTGGATCTGCCTGATCTGCGGACACGTGAGTTTTGTTTTCGTTTTTTTACTTCCGTTTTTCTTTCCCCTTTTTTCCTTTTCGGCTCAGATGGAAAAAAAAACCGAACTCGAAAAAAAAACTCACTCTCTCTCGCAGGTCGGCTGCGGCCGCTACCGCTCGGGACACGCCGAGCGCCACTGGCGCGACTCTGCGCACTGCTACGCTCTCGAGCTGGAGGCGTCGCGGCGAGTCTGGGACTACGCTGCGGACGGTGAGAGAAGGAGTGTTTTTTTCTGTTCTCTTCGTTTCGTGTCTCGAGGTCGAGAGCGGCGCGTCAACAAAAAAAAACTCACTTTCTCTCGTTTTCATTTGACATCGATTTTCTTCTTCCTTTTTCTCTCTCTTCCAGGGTACGTCCACCGTCTCGTCCAATCCGAGGCCGGGGACGGCAAGCTCGTCGAGGTCCCCAGGCCCCGCAGGCGCGGGGGAGAGGCGGGCGGCGGCGCGGCGGGAGCCTTCTGCTGCGGCGGCGGCGCGAGCGGGAGCGGCGGCGGCGGCGGCGGAACCTCCTCGTCGCGCCGCCTCCACCCCTCCGCCGCCGGCGACCCCGACTCCGACGACGACTCCGAGTCCGAGGCCCTCGCCAGCGACCCGGCCTCCGCCGCGGCCATCCTCGAGTCCAAGGCCGACGCCGTCGCGGCCCAATACTCCCATCTGCTGATAACGCAGCTGGACGCGCAGAGGGCGCACTACGAGGCACAGCTGCTCGGAGCCGCGGCGGCGCTGGCCGCGGCCGAGCAGGCCGCGGCGGCAGCGGAGAGGGGCCGAGCTGCCGCGGAGGCGGCCGCGGCGGAGGAGGCGGCTCTGGCCTCCAGGGAGCGCGAGGAACGGCTGCGGGATGCGGAACGCGCGCGGGCGAGCGAGCGCAAAGCCTCGGAGGCGACCGCCGCGGCGGCGAAGGCGCTCAAGGAGGCCGCGGAGCACAGGGCCCTGAATGGTGCCTTGGCGTCGGCGGCGGCGGAGCTGCGCGCGTTGCTGGCCGCCCTCGAGCTGCGGCGGCGCGAGGAGGGCAAGACCGCAACAAAGGAGAAGCTGGCCGAGCTGAACGAGCAGGTGAGGGACCTGATGGTCTTTATCGAGGCCGGGAAGGCCATCCGGGAGGCGGACAGCAGAGAGGGAGGAGGAGGAGGAGGAGGGGCGGGAGGAGAGGGGAAAGGAGGAGGGAGCGGCGGCGGCAGCGGCACCTGCGTCGGAGGGAGTGGCAGCGAAAACGTCGGCGACGCCGCTGGAGGTACGGTGCTTCCCCTGCCTCCTCTTCCTCCTCCAGAGGCCGCGCGCCACGGAGGCAAGTCTCGCAAAGGCGGGAGGCGCTAGTTCCTTTCTTTGTGTGCTACGTGTGTAAAAAAAACAGCAACTTTGCTTTTGCTTGCATTCTTTCTTCCCCCCCTCTTTTTTCATCATTTCTACCTCCTCTTCCCTCCTCCTCCTCGACCTCCCGGGCCACCGCCGCGCCTCTTGCCCACGCCGCCGCCGCGGACGGCGGAGACGGCGGACTTCCCAAAAGCGCGGGCTCCGCCCTTCCCAAAGTCCTTGGGAGCCCCTTTGGGCGCGCGCCCCTTTTTCGAGCCGAAGTTCGACGGAGAAGAAGAAAACGAAGACCTTTCGCCGTAGTCGCCGCTGCCTCGGCCTCCGCTCCCTCCTCCTCGACCTCCGCCCCTTCCGCCCCTCCCGCCTCCGCCGCCGCGCTTCCTCTCGAGGTTCGCGCTCCTCCTCGCGGCCTCCCTCTCCCTCTTCTTCTCCTCGCGCCTCCTATCGGCCCGCATCTGCTCCACGTTCTTGACCTCGTCCCGCGGGCCGCGACCGCCGAGAGCCCCGTCGCCATCGCCGGAAGACGAAGCAAACTTTTTCCGCGACGTGACCGACGATGCCGGGTTGTCCCACCCGCGCCCCCCGCGCTTGAACCTTCCGGCGAGGTCCGACCCGGCCAGCCTCGACGCCTCGGCGCCCTCGGCCTCGCCCGTGGCCGCAACGTGCAGCTTGGTCGCCCGGGACCACCGATCGTAGAGCGACTTCCCCGGGGCCGGCTTCTCGCTGTCGCTCTTCGCAGAGAAGCCAAAGCCATCGCCGCGGACGCGCTTGCCGGCCTTGATCGCCTCGTCGGCCTGCAGGGCGACGTACCGCTTCTTGCGCACGTCCCAGTGCCAGCGGCGGCCGCCGCCTCCGGAACCGGCGACGCCTCCGGCGGCGACCGCCGCGGCGCCGGCGCCGGCGCCGTCGTCGCCGGCGAGGTCGAGTACCGCCGCGCCGAGCGCGCTGCGCGTGTTGCCGCCGCCCGCGGAGGCCGAGGAGCCCCCTCCGTAAGAAGAGGAGGCCCCCGCCGCTCCTCGCAGAGAGAGCCCCGCCTCCAGGTGCCTCTCGGACTGTTCTCCCGGGAGGTAAAACTCCGGGTCGCGGAAGCGGGAGCTGGAGGGCCCCGCGGACGCGAAGTCCGCCTCGGCCGCAGAGGCGACGCCGTCGCCGAGGCGCGCCGCCGACGCCGCCTCCTTGCGCGCGGCCTCGAGCGAGGCGGAGGACGACTTGCCTTTGCTCCTCCTCTTTCCTCCTCCCGCGCCGCGATCCTCCTCGTCGTCGCGCTCCAGCGCGCCGCTCTTCCCGGCCCCCGCGGCAGCAGCCAGCTCCTCGGCGGCGGCCTTCCGCGCCGCCAACACCGTCGCGCCGTGCCTCGCGCGCAGCAGGCTCATCGCGTCGCCCCGCGCGGCCGTCGTCTTGAGCACCGTCGAGTCGACCCCCGAGAGCGGGTTGGACGCCGCGAGGGCCCTGTGGACGGCCCGGTTCGCGAGGGCCGCCACGGCCGAGGGCGCGACGTCGGCCTCGAGCACGGTGGCCGAGGGCCTCCAGGCTCGGAGGGCCGAGGCCATCCGGGCGGCCTCGGCGGCCTCAGACGCCGTCGCGCGCGGCTGCCCACCCGCCCCCGCCGGGGCAGGAGAGGGCCCGCTCACGACGCCGCCGCTGATGCTGCTCCTGCCGTTCCTCTCCGTTCCCCCTCCTCCGTCGCCTCCGCCCGAGACCACCCGCGCCAGCGCAGGGTGCACGGGCAGCACCGGCGGCAGCTTCTTGGCCCTCGCCGCCGACTCCGCCGCGGCCGGCGGGCGCGTCCGCAAGTAGAGCTTCGACGCGTTGTCTGCCGAGCGCGCGAGCTGCTGCAGGTGAGGGGAGGCCTCAATGCACTGCCGCACGCGCTCGCCCTCGATGTCCAGCGCGTCCTGCGGGAAGGCGCCCAGGACCGTGGAGCCGCCAACGGCATCGTCCTCGGCGTCGTCGGCATCGCTGTCGCCACCCTTTCCCTCGGAAGGAGAGAACGAGAGGGCCCTGAGGGGCCGGCCCAAGAAGAGGTGGAGGTCGAGCAGGTAGGGCGCCTCGTCCCTCGCCACGAGCGAGTGCGCCCACCCCTCCCTCCCCGCCCTCGCCACCCTGCCCGCACGGTGCACAAACAGCTTGGGAGAGGGTGGGAAGTCGTAGTTGATGACGGCGTCGAGGTGCGGGAGGTCGAGGCCGCGCGCAGCAACGTCGGTGACGACGAGCACGGCGGCGCGGCGCGCGCGGAAGCGGCCGACGGCGATCGTGCGCGCGGCCTGGTCCATGCTCCCTGTTATTTTGCGTTTTTTCAATTTGGTAAAGAAAAAGAGCCAGAGAGGGGGGGAAAGACAAGGAGGAAGAAGAGAAGCGCGAGTGAGTTTTTTCCCCCGTCGCCGAAAAAAAAACATCGCTCCGAGAAACCCGAAAGAAAAGAAAAAGAAAAGAGAGAAACAAAAAATCTCACCGTGAACAGCAGCCACCGACACGCCGTCTGCCTCCAGGAGGGCCGAGAGCAGCTCGACGTGGTGGCGCGTGGAGGCGAAGACCGCCGTCGGAGGCACGGCGAACGAAGGAGTAGGAGCAGGGAAAGAGCTGCTCTTGCTGCTGCTCTTGATCCCGCGCCGCTCCCTCTCGGCGGCCTCCTGCTCGGCGGCGGCCAGCGCGGCAACGGAATTGCTCATCGCCTCCCGCAGCAGCCACCGCAGCGCCGCCGGCTTGTCGTTGGACCGCACGGAGTAGAAGGCCATGCGGAGCCCGGGGGCCAGCCTCGCCTCGGCGTCGAGCCTGACGACCTCCGGGTCCCTCAGCCCTGCCGCGGCAAACTCGGCGAGCGCCGATGGCATCGTCGCTGAGAACAGCAGGGCCTGCCTCTCCCGCGGGAGGGCCTGCAGCAGCTGCGCGAGCTGCGGCGCGAACCCCATCTCGAACAACCTGTCGGCCTCGTCGAAGACGACGATCTTGGTGGCCGCGAGCGACATCCCGGGAACTTCGGATAAAAGATGTAACAGGCGGCCGGGCGTCGCGACGAGGACGTCGGGGTTGGCGGCGAGCTCGGCGAACTGGTGCTCGAGCGCGTCGCCTCCCACGAGCGCCGCGACGCGCAGGTCCGTGTACTTGGCGAGGTCGCGGATCGCGGCATGCGTCTGCAGGGCGAGCTCGCGGGCCGGCGACAGCACGACGGCGCGCGCGCCGGCGCGCGGGCTGTGCCGGCGCAGTGCCGCGACGACGGGGACGGCGAAGGCGGCGGTCTTGCCTGATCCGGTTCGCGCCATGGCGACGACGTCGTGGCCCGCCAGGGCGGGCGGGAGGGCACGCCTCTGGATCGGGGTCGGGAGGCGGTAGCCCTTGCGCTTGATGGCGCGGAGGATCTCGGGGGGGAGGTTCATCGTTTCTATTTGGTTTTCGTGTTTTTTTGTTTTTGGTTTGATTTTGTTTTCGAGGGTGAGCTCCGAAAATCTCGGCGAGGGGCCAAAGGGTCGAAGAGAGGGAGAGAAAAAAAAACCCTTACCAAAAGACCCGGCTTTCAGCTTCTTCTTCATCTCGCGCTCCTTCTTGGCCCTGCGGCCCCCCGGGTCGGCTGCGTTCTTGTCGTCGGGGCCGAAGTCGACGACGGCCGCGGCGTCGCCGCCGCTGGAGGAGAACTTGAGGACGACGCCGTCGAGCGGTTTCTCGTTCTCGCCGCCGCCGTTTCCGCCGCTGGCGCTGCCGTTTCCGTCGTCGGCATGTGAATGCTTGCCTCCGCCTTTCTTCTTCGTTTTCAGCGACATGCCGCCTCCTGCCTCCGCCCTCTTGTAGGGCGTCAAAGGCCTGGGTGCCTCGTGCTTGGACGACGATGAAGAGGAGGGGCGCTTGAGCTTGGCCGCAGGCGCGTCGCGATTCGATGGGGTCTTTTTCGAGCGGCCGCCGCCGGCAACGGCAGCGGTGCTCTTCGCCATTTCGGCTTCCTTTTTCCTTTCTGGCCGGCTCGATGAGGCCACTAGCACGGGATTCGATGCGATCTGCTTCTCTCTCTCGTAAGAACGTAGCCGATGTTGATCAAAGAAAGGAGCACGAGCGCGCGAAACGGAGAGAGAGAATCCTCTTGAATTTAATGGTTTTGTGTTTCGCACCTAGCCAAGGGAAAAAAATCAAAATTTCAATCGCTTCGAATTGTTTCACTAGCCTTCTCCCCACTTTCGTTCCCCTCTTCCTTTTTTGTCGCTATGCTTCCCTCGAGCAGCACATGACTATGCGAGGGGCATCCTCGTCTCTCCTTCGCCGCGCGCTCAGCGGCGCGGCGAAGGCAGCGAGGAGGAGCGACAGCGCGTTTTCTTCGATCGAGGCATCGTCGGCGTCGTCGTCCTCCGCCACCTCCCTTTCCCTCCTCGCCCGAGCTCGAGCCCCACTCGCCTCCCGCTCCTTCGCCGCCTCCTCCCCGCAGCTCCCCTCCGAGGACGACGACTCCTCGGCCCGCGAGGGGCGCTTCGCCTTCGTGGACCGCGTCCGCCTCTGCGCCGTCGGCGGCGCGGGGGGCCCGGGCTGTTCGGCCTTCTGGAAGAACCGGAACGGCCGCGGGGCGTACGGCCCCCCCGACGGCGGCCACGGCGGCGCGGGCGGGGACGTCGTCCTCGTCGCCTGCGCCGGGACGAAGAGCCTGCGGGGGATCCGGCCCAAGCTGCGGGCCTCGCGGGGCGCTCCGGGGGGCCCGGCGAAGAGGGCCGGGGCGAGGGGGCGGGACCGGGTCGTCCCGGTGCCGCTGGGGACCCGCGTGTTTGCGATCGACGAGGGAGGAGGAGGAGGAGGAGGAGGAGGAGGAGGAGGGACGGGGAGAGAGGACGACGGAGAGGACGACGCCTCCGACGACGACAACGGAGGGGAAGAAGAAGGAGAAGAGAACCCACGGCAGCGGGGGCAGCAGCGCCGACGCCGCCCCGACCCTCCGTCCGTCCTCGCCGCCGACCTCTCCGCCGCAGGTCAGCGCTTCGTCGCCGCCGCCGGCGGCCGCGGCGGCGCCGGCAACGCCTCCGTGCCCAGGGCCCAGCTCTCCGCGGCGGGGTCCCTCCCCTCCGCGGCGCGCGCCTCCCCCGGCGAGCATGGCGAGGCACGCCTCCTCAGGCTCGAGCTGGCGTCGCTGGCGGACGTCGGGCTGGTCGGGCCCCCCAACGCCGGAAAGTCGACGCTGCTGCGGAGGCTGACGGGGGCGAGGCCAGAGGTCGGGGCCTACGCTTTCACGACGAGGAGGCCGCACCTGGGGGTGCTGCTGCCTTTCTCCTCTCCTTCTGCCTGCTCTCTTTCGAAGTCGAAGCCGACGCCGCTTTCGGAAGGAGAAAACGGCGGCGAGAGACCTCCCCCTCTCTCCCCCTCGGGCAACCCCTTCCTGCAAGCGGCGATAGCGGCCTCCGAGGAAGACGCCTCGCTCTCTCCCTCCTCCTCTTCCTCCAATTCTTCCATCTCGGGATCGATCACCGTCGCAGACGTCCCGGGCCTGCTCCCCGGGGCAGGATCTGCGAGGGGCACAGGGCTCGGCCACGAGTTCCTCCGGCACGTGAGCCGCTGCTCGGCGCTCGCCGTCGTTGTCGACGCTTCCGGGGATTTTGCCCTCCAGGGGGGGAAACCGAGGACGCCGCGGGAGCAGTACGAAGGGATCGTCGCGGAGCTCAGGGCCTATGACGAGGCTCTGAGCTCGGCGGAGAGGCGAGGGGGAGGAGGGACAGAGAAGCGAACGCGGTGGCGGGAGGAAGGAGGAGGGGAAGAGGCGTGGAACGGCGTTGTCGGCGGCCCGTCGGGCTCAGACTCTCCCTCCAACGAGCCCCCGCTTGGCGGCCTCGCCTCCGCCGCGAGGAGGGCCATCGTCATCGCCACCAAGTGCGACCTTGCCCCAGACGGCGGGACCTCAGCGCTGCTGGAGCTGCGGGAGGCCGTGAGGAGCGAGCGGCGGAAGGGGAGGAAGGGGGAGGAGAGGGAGAGAAAGCGCGGCGGTGACGGCGTCGGCGACGAAGAAGAGGAAGGAGAAGGAGAAGGAGAAGAAGAAGAGGAAATCGTGGTGGTTGCGGCCTCGGGCAGGACGGGAGAAGGGATCACCGACGTTGCCCGCGCCCTGAGAGAGGCGGTGCGGTCATCCTCGGGGCGAGGAGGCGGAAGGAAAGGCTGACGAGAAGGAGAGCGGGAGAGAAGGAGAGAGAGAACAAACTCTTTTTTTCCTTTCTCTCTTTCCCCCAACTCCGACCTCTTCCTCTCCTTCTCTCTCCTCTTCCCTCCCTCTCTCTCTCACCTCCCACTTTTGCTCTTCTGTTCTTGTTGCTCTCTCCAGAGAACTCGAGAAGGGTCACACAATTGCAAAGTGTTAAAAAAAGAAAACGAACGTCCATTTTGAAAACTCATCATTTTGAGCTCCGACGGCCGCGGCAGTAAAGACAAAACCTTTTTCCAGAAAAAAAAACCCAAACCTCATTTTCAAAAAATCCAACCTCACATCATCCCATCGAGTAAGACGCCTGCGGCATGTTGATCACCACGCTCTTCGACTTGCACATGAAGTCGAGCGAGTTGATGACGCCCTGCGACCCGATCCCGGAGTCGCGGAAGCCCTGGAACGGGAAGTGGTCGGGCCCCCGAGCCGGGGCCGAGTTGACCTGGACCGTCCCCGTCGCCATCGCGTCGGCGACGGCCAGCGCGCGGTTGATGTCCGCGGTGAACACGCACCCCTGGAGCGCGAGCCGGGAGGCGTTGCAGTGGGCGACGGCCGCCTCGACAGAGGGCACGCGCATGATGGGGAGCACGGGGCCGAACGGCTCCTCCCAGGCCAGGCGCATCTCGGCCGTGACGTGGTCGACCGCCAGGGGCCAGATGAGGCTGCCCTCGCGGCGCAGGGCCCCGCCGGCGATGGGCTTGGCGCCCTTGGCGAGCGCGTCGGCGGCCAGGCCCTCGACGAACGTCGCGGAGGCCGACGTGACGAGGGGCGTGATGTCGCAGTCGTCCTCGGGCTTGCCCACCGTCAGCTTCTCGAGTCCCGGCTCGATCAGGGAGATCAGCTCGTCGGCGACCGAGTCCACGACGAGCACGAGCTTGACGGCCGTGCACCGCTGCCCGCTGTACGAGAACCCGCCCTTCACGATGTTGGCGGCCGCGAGCTTCAGGTCGGCGTCAGCGCAGACGATCGCGACGTCCTTGCCCCCGAGCTCCATCTGGATCGGGATCATCGCGGCCTTGCGCGCGATGGCGAGGCCGGTGTCGCCGCCCGTGAAGGAGATGGCGTTGCACTTCGGGTGCGTCGTCATGTAGTCCCCGATCTCGGAGCCCTTGCCCGTGACTGCGTTGATCAGCCCCTTCGGGAACCCTGCCTGCGCGAAGCACTGCATCATGTGGAGCGCCGCGACGGCGCCCTGCGTCGGGGGCTTGAGCACGACGGCGTTTCCGGCGATGAGCGCGGGGGCGAGCTTGGAGACCGCGAGGTTGACGGGGTAGTTGAACGGCGGGACGCACTTTTTTTTTTTTTGACACGAGAGAAGGGGGGGAAGGGAGAGACGAGTTTCGGCGTTAGAGAGAGCAAAACGGTCCAAGGAGGAAGAGAACACTGAAACCAAAAAAAGAGAGTAAAAAAGGGAAAACAAAAAACTTCAAACTCACCAGGACGACGCCGAGCGGCACCTTGCTCTCGAGGCAGATCTTCGACCTCGACGCCCCCGGGAACGAGTCCGGCAGCAGCATCCGCCCCTCGCCCAGCCTGCGCACACCCTCCTCGGCCGTGTAGGAGATCAGATCCGCAGAGCGGACGACCTCCGTCGCAGCGTCCTTCGCCGGTTTGGCCACCTCGGTGACGAGCGCGCGCGCCATCTCAGGGACGTTGGCCTTCATCAGCTCGGCGGCCTTGTGGAGCAGCTCGGAGCGCTTCCAGAGCGGGGTGCGCGCCCACTCCTTCTGGGCGCGGGAGGCGCAGTCGTAGGCCTCGTCGACCTCGGCCTGGGTGCAGGCTGTTGAGATTTTGTGGAGTTTTTTTTTATTTTGATAAACAAGTTGATTCGGGGTTGAGAAAGAGAAGGGACGAGATATCGACAAGGGGGGGTGGGAATGAGAGGCTCTCGTCGGCAGCGCCCTCCGACGGCGAGAAGAAGAAGAAAATAAGAAAGAAAAGCAGGTGGTCATGGGGGGGGGACGACCATTCCAGGTCTCTCTCTCCCTGTAGTGTCTTTGCTCTTTCTGTCCGGTCTGATTCGCAGGTTCTGATACGCTCAAACCAGCGCTGTGCTTTTCGTAACTCGGAAAGCAGGAGAAGGCAGAGAAAACACGCGGCGAAGGATTCGACCCCGACAAAAAAAAGGAGAGGCAGCGACAGCGTGCACTCGTCCGATCGAGCGAGCGAAGAGGCACCGACGCCGCTTCATATTGCATGCCGACACGAGCACCCGCCTTTCTCTCGACGAAAGCCACTTAGGCACCTCCGCGACGTCAAAGCCTATCGTATTCCCCAACGCGCACGAGACGCAGACATAAATGAAAACGAATAAAGCGTCTTTACCTTGCACCGTGAATGCAGTCGCCTCCGTCGTCGGGTTCGATATCGACACGGTTTTTCCCGAAGTCGACTCGCGCCACTCGCCGTCGATGAACGCCTTGTAGGCGCCCGAGGCGGAGATGATCTCGGAGTAGAAGCCGGACATTCTGGTGGAAGGCAGGAGAACTAAGAGGAGAGAAAGAGAAAAGATGAGAAAGAAGATTGTTGTGGCGGCAAGAGGGAGGACAACAGAGAGCGTCGGATTTTCTTCTCGCTCCTCTCGCCGCTCTCTCGCTCTCCTTCTCTCTCGCTCTCTTCTCCCTTGATTTTTAGTTGTTTACACTTTCTACTGCTCGTCCAGCGCCACCTCGACCAGCGCGGCGCTGTGGTTGAGCCCCGCAGAGACCTGCAGTGCCCTCCAGCGGCTCAGGAGGCAAGGAGGCGAAGACGAAGAACCTTGTCGGCCCCCCCGTCCTCGTCCTCCCCGCTCGTCGCCCTGGCCGCCGCCGCCGCCGCCGCCGCTCCCCCACTCCACCAGGGCGAGCTCCGAGACGGCAAAGGGCCGCGGCCTGTCCAGGTCGTCCCCGGCGCCGAGCTGCCCGCCTCCGGTGCTCGTGCCCGAGGGATCCAGGGGGCCCTCGGAGCCCTGCGACCCGCCCCAGCCCCAGGAGAAGAGGGAAGGGGGAGGCGGAGGCGAGGGGCCCGAGGCCGGGGAAGAAGAAGGGGGAGCGGCGCCGCTCCGGCGGCCGAACGCGCCTTCGGCGGAGACCTCGCAGCACGCGAGACTGTGCTTCCACCCCGCAGAGACCGACCGTATCGCTCCCTGTGCGTCGAGCGCCGTCACGCGGTGGGGCCTGTCGACCGCCGTCGGAGGCGGAGGCGGGGGAGACGGAGGAGGAGAGGAGGCGGCGGCGGCGGCGGAGGAGGGGCCCGGGCGCGCCGCGGTCAGCCCGAGGGCGCCGTGGTCGCCGCCGTCGCCCCACGAGAGCAGGGGCGTCCCGCCCTCCCGCGCGGCGAGCGCGTGCGACCTCCCGAGGGCCAGCAGAGACACGGCGGAGAGGGAAGCGCCGCCGCCGGGGAGGAGGCTCGGGACCGGCGCGGGGCAGTCGAGCGCCGCGCGCCCCGCGCCCGAGACCGCGGCGCGGAAGCCGCCGTCGTCGCCCCAGACGAGGACTCGACCTCCGCTCCCGCTTCCGCCTCCCTCTTCCGCGACGACGGCCCCGGAGCGGCTCCCGGACGCGGAGATCGCCCTCACGTCGTAGCCCGCCAGCGTGCGGAGGAGCCTCGGCGCGGCCCTCTCGGCGGCGGCCCGCCCGCGGTCCCCCTTCCTCCTCGAGGAGGAAGAGGAAGAGAAGAAGAAGGAGAGGAAGCCGCTCCCCGTGGCGGAGGCCGCGCCCTCAGCGTGGCCCAGAGCCCCGCGGGACCCGTCCCCCCAGCTGTAGACGACGCCCCAGGAATCGTCGCGGCAGAGGATAAGGGAGTGCGCGCTTCCCGCCGCGACGGATTCCGCGGAGGCAATCCCCGGGACGAGGCGCGGCAGCCGCGCCGGCGGCCACGTGGCGTCGTCTCCTCCCCCCGGGGCCGCTCCGGCCCCGCCGCCGGCGCCCCAAGCCCACACCCGACCCGAGGCCCCCACGGCGAGGGAGTGCCGGTCGCCGGCGGCGATGGCGACGGCCTCCTCGGGGACCAGGGCTTCCATCTAAAGTGAAAGTTTTTCGTTATTTTGTTAAAAGGTTCTTTGAGGGTGAGAGGGGGAGACGAAGTCGAAAAAGATTGGGGCTGCTTCCGGCTCTTTCTCTCCTCCAGAAGATCTCAACAGCCTCACCGGAACCGTCACGTAGCCCGATCCTTCGCTGTGTCCCAGCTGCCCCGCGTCGTTGAGGCCGAACGAGAGGACGGCGCCGTCCGCCGTCAGCACGAGGGTGTGCGCTCCCCCGGCCGCGACCGCGACGGGCCGCGTCGAGAACGACAACGACGGGGAAGGTGTCAGAGTTCCCCCGAGGCCTCCCCCCGTGACAAGCGTGAAGCGGTTCAAAGAGGAGCACCCTCCGTGTCCAAGGCGGCCGTGGTCGCCGTTGCCGCAGGTGGCGACGGCGAGGGCGGTCTCGAACGACGACGACGACGAGGAGGACAAGTAAGAGGTCGTTGCCGTGGTCGAACACGCCGCCGCCGACAATGCGATGCTTCGCATCTTTGTCTCTGCCGAATGGCTGCACAGCGCCGCGGCTGCTGCTGCCCGCGCCAGCTGCAACACGGCTCTGCTCGACGACATCAAGATATTGGGGCCTGTGAGATCAAGAAGGAGATATCATCGTGCGAGAGGCGAAGGCGTCTTTAATTGGACAACGTATGTGGTGCTTTTTACATTTCTCAACTTACTCCTTCTTCTTCTCCCCTCGCTGCTGCTTCTTCTTCGCCGCCTCCGCCCCGACCCTGAACGCCTTCTTGCTCCGCGTCTTCAGCTTCGACCCGCTGTGCTTCTTCGAGTCTCTACGGTCCATCCTCTTAGGGTTTCGGCACCCCTTGCCCCCCTCCCAGTGCCTCGTGCCCCCTCCGTGCGTTCCGAACCTCGAAGAGCCCGCGAGGTGCCTCCCGCACCTCCGGCAGACCGCCGGCTCGCCCTTCTTCTCGAAGCCCTGCTCCTTGGAGCAGAAGCCGCAGACCATGCGCGTCGCGACCGTGGCGACTTCCGGAGGGTGGTCCGCGTCGGCGGCCGCGGAGAGCTCGTGGCAGACGTCGCAGGCGTGAACGCGGTGGCAGCAGGGGAAGCGCATGGCGCGGTGTGAGTGCGGGTAGTGGTCGCAGGCGCCGCTGCGAGGGAGCGGGGTTGCGCCCTCGCTGGCCTTCTTTGTCCCGCCGCCGCCGCCGTCGTTGCCGGCGGCTTCTCTCCTCCTCCTCCTGGTTCCCGTCCCTCCTCCTCCGATTCCTCCCGTTCTCCCTCTCCCGGCCTCGGGCATCCTCTCAAAGGAGCACTCCTCGAAGACGACCGCGAGCGAGGCGTGGCAGGAGGGGCAGGGGCGGCGGAGGGCGAGGGCGCTGCTGCCGCTCCCGCCGCACCCGCCGCCGGGCAGAGCGTTCGTCCCCCCCCTCAGGGCCGCGACGCGCGAGCAGCGCTCGCACTGCGCCCCGAAGCTGCTCAGGGGCAGCAAGACGCCCATGGGCACGCACCCGGCGCAACGCACGACGGCGACGACGCTCGAGGAGGCGTGGGCGATCCGCGGCTGCAGCGACACAGAGAGCGGCGCGCGGCAGGCGCCGCACTCGCGGAGCGGCGAGGAGGAGGAGGAAGAGGAGCACCCCGCGGCCGAAAGAGCCGGCGGAAGGACCGCGGTCGAGCAGCGTAGGCAGGAGAGCTCCAGGGAGAGGGCGGCCGGGGAGAGGGCCTCGACTCCGTCGAGCGAGAGGGAGGCGAGCGAGAGCGCGAAGCGGGCCCCTCCTCCCCCCGAGACGGCAGCGTTCGAAGAGGGAGGAGAGGGAGCGGCGGGAGCAGCAGCCGCGGCTGTCTGCTCGTCTTCGCTCTCGCTCTCGGTCTCAGTGTCGCTGCCGCTGCTGCTGCTGCTGCTCTCTTCTCCTTCATCTTTGTCGCTCTCCGTCTCATCGTCGTCGTCGTCATCGTCGTCGTCAGAGAGGGAAAACGCGGGCGCCGCGGAGAGCTCCCCTCCGCGCGAGTCCGCGAGCCGCACAAGCGACCGCAGTATCTGCTGCTGCTCTCCTCCCCGTCCCCCTCCTCCCGCGACGGAAGGAGAAGCCGATGGAGTGGGAGCGGCGGCGTTTGCGGCCCGACGCAGCGCGAGCGTCAGCCTCGCCGCGGCGACGCTGCCGTTGTCCCCTCCTCCTCCTCCTCCTCCTTCTCCCCGGCCTTTTCCGTGGCCCTCGGCCTCCGCCTCGGCCTCCGCCTCGGCGAACAGAGAGAACGATCCCGGGGCCGGGTACCGCTGAAAGTCGATCGTGCCCAGGAGGGAGACCGGGCCGGAGCGCCAGGCGGGGTCGGAGGGGGTGAACCCCGAGACGCGGAAGCGGCAGCAGCGCCGCCGCCGGCTGCTCTCTCCTCCCTTCTTCCCTTTTGTTCCCCCTCCCTCTCCCTCTTCTTCTTGTTCTTCTTCTCCTTCCTCGTCTTCCGCTCCTTCGTCCAGGATTGACAGAGCGGCGCCGAAGCGCCGCTCGAGGAAGCGCATCTCTGCCTGAGCCGAAGAGCTCTCCACCTCCTTCTGAGGCAGGAACGGGGCCCGCAGCGGCGGCTTCGGAGGCGCGGCGGCGGCAGCAGCTTCTGCCTTCTTCGCCACCGCTTCCTCCACCACCGTCACCGCCTCCACCTGAACACTGAACCTCCGCACGGAAGCCCCGCTCGCGTCCACGGTCTCGTAGGGCTCGATCTCGGCCAGGGACTGCACCGCGGCGAAGAACGCGGCCCCGGCGGCCGCGGGGAGGGCCTCGAGGGGGAGCGGCGGCGGTGTCGACGAGGCGACGGCGGCGCGGAGCCCCGCCGTCGCCCTGTCGAGGACGTCTCGAGGGAGGCCCTCGCACTCGAACGAGGAGACCGAGATCGACAGGGCGTTGCCATTGTTCCCGTTCCCGTCGGCCGCTCCTTCCCGTTTCTCCGTCGCGCGGGGCGAGACGGATGCGAGGAGCCAGGCCGCGGGGACGTCAAAGGCCTCCGCCGCGGCCGGGAGCGACGCCGAGGTGATCGGCAGGCGGACCTCGACCGGGAAGAAGGGGTCGGCATTGTCGTCGCCGCCCGTCGTCGTCGCCACTCCTCCTCGGCTGCCGTCGTTCTTCTTCAGCTTCGCTCCGGGTACCCTGATCTTGAGGGCTGCCAGAGCCTCGAGCGCTGCCGCGCGTCCTGCGGAGGAGGGCGACATTTTTTTTGCCGAGGAGAGGACCGATCGATGTGGCGAGTAGCTTCTCGACGAATGGAAAAGAAGTGGAAAAAGGAAAAACAGTGTTTTTAATTTGACGAAGACTTTTCGCTTCTATTTCTCCTCCACTTCTATTTCGTTTTTGTGTGACAATGTTTACAGCAGTCTCGTGTTGTTTGTTGTTTTCTGTATTTTGTTGTTGCTCTCAAGGACCAGAGGTCACAAGAGAGGCTCCCCCCCCCTTCCTCCGTCAAGCCCCCCCCCCCCCCCCCCCCCCTCCCCCCCCCCCCCCCCCCCCCCCCC
>Ga0210003_1001111_pt1 | contig 23872 bp, 21 predicted proteins | sample LantaG_FD_182804 | JGI IMG/M metagenome (GOLD analysis project Ga0210003, IMG submission 182804) | Deep subsurface microbial communities from Baltic Sea to uncover new lineages of life (NeLLi) - Landsort_02402 metaG (SPAdes) (version 2) | ecosystem: Environmental > Aquatic > Marine > Oceanic >... | reverse complement strand
GCTCGCTCACTTCGAATCGATCAACCAATCCACACACACACACACACACACACACACACACACACACACACACACACACACACACACACACACACACACACACACACACACACACACACACATACCTTGCAACACAGCCGGCCAACGCCGCCGACGCCTCGGCGTTCGCGGCGCAGCTCCAGAGCTCGCTGGCGGGGGCGGCAGGAACGAATGTTGGCGGCGTCGCTCCGCCGATCCTGCCTCCTCCTCCTCCCGCTGCCGCCTTCGCTCCGGCTCCGGCTCTCCGGCAAGGAGGGCAATACCAGCAGCAGCAGCAAGCCGCTGCGGCGTACCAGGCGCAGCAGGTAGAAGCGGGAGAGAGAGAGAAAGAAACGAAGAAGAACAAAAGGCGGATGCTTCGATCGATGGGCGTCGTCGTCGTCGTCGGTCTACCTCTTCCTCCTTACTCTTCTCTCTCACCTCCTCCGTGCATCCCCCCAAACTCCCAATCGCACTCTTTTCCGTCATCATCAACAACAGCAACAGCAGCAGCAACAGCAACAGCAGCAACAACAGCAGCAGCAGAGGCCCCCAGCAGCGCCCACCCCAGCCCCCGCCGGCGGCGGCGGCGGCGGCGCCGGCGGCGGCCTCCACCTCGCAGACCTCCTCTCGTGGGTCACGCCGCGCGTCCCGCCGCAGCAGGCCGTCGCCGTCAGGGACCACGTCGACAGCTGGAGACGCAGAAGCAGCGGTGGCGCGGGAGGCGCGGGCGGCGGCGGTGGTTTGGACGTGGCCGAAGAAAAGAGAAACTGGCAGAAGAGGCTCGTCGAGCTCGTCGGCAGGGAGCTGCTGATGAGCTACCACGCCCTCCAGAACGACAAGAAGCGCCGCGCCTCCTCCGGGGCTCCTGCTGCTGCTGCTGCTGCTCCTTCCTCGGCTGCTGCTCCTCAGCAGCAGCAGCAGCAGCAACAACCTCCTCCGCCTCCTCCTCTGGTCTCCTCCGCCGCGGCGGCGAGGGCGCAGGCTCAGGCGCAGGCTCAGGCCGCGGCCGCGGCGACGCAGCAGGAGATGGCCAGGGCGCAGCACGAGGCGAGGACACAGGCGAGCGCGCAGGCGGCGGCCGCGGCGGTGAGTTTGGTTCTGGTTTTGGGGGGTGGTGTTCTTGTTTTCAAAGAAGAACAAGAAGACGAAGAAACAAACAAAAACTCCTCACTCTTTCTCTCTCTTTTTCTTTTCAAAAAATCGAACCTCCTTCTCAACTCTTTCTCAAACTCAGGCCCAGGCCGCGCAGCACGCCCCGCAGATGCTCGAGCAGCAGCAGATCCAGCAGCAGTGGGAGCAGCGGCAGCTGCGGCAGCAGCAGCAGCAGAGGCAACAACAGCAAGGGGCCTCAAACGGAGCAACAGCAGGAGAAGCCTCTGCGAAAGAGAGGCGAGCAGCGGGCAGGGACGAGGACAGGGCCCCTGACGATGTGCTGATGGGCACGGGAGTGGACCTGAAGGAAGAGGAAGCTCTGTTGGGGGCCGGGGGAGGGAACGAAGTCGGGGCTGGCACGTTCTACGGCCGCGGCTCGTCTCGTTATGCGGCCGCCGGCACTGCCGCTCCTCGCGGAACTTCTTCCTCTGCCGCTGCTGCTTCGTCGTTCCTCAACCTTATCGCGGTGCAGGAGGCCGCCTCTGCCGCCGCCAGGGCAGCCGGGCTCAGGGAGGGCGCGACCGCGGCGGCCTGCCGCCTGCTTTCCGCCGCGGCAGAGACGCACGCGAGGGCTCTCGTGGCCGGAGCGGCCAGGGCCGCGCGCGCACGCGCCGACGCGAGGAGGCGCTCCTCCGCCGCCGTGCGTCCCGACGACGACGGCGCGAGGAGGGTGCTGGAGCTGGAGCGCAGGGAGAGGCACGCGGCGCTGCTGCGGGAGCGGGGGAGGAAGAAAGGCGGTGGGGGTGGAGGTGGAGGTGGAGGGGGTGAAGAGCAGCATCAGCGAGCGGCGGAGGAAGAAGCGGCGGCGGCGGCGGCGGGGGCGATGACGACAGCAGCAGGTGCAGCAGCCGAAGTCCCGGCCGCTGACGCTCCGCAGCCGATGGCCGTCGACGCCGCGGCCTCAGACGCCGGGCTCGCTGCCCTGGGCGTGGCCGGAGGGGCAGCGGGCGCGAAATGGGCCAAGTGGGGGGCAGCGGCGGCAGCGGCAGCAGGAGCTGGAGGGGCGGAGAGGAGCGCGGGCCCTTCGCCGGCAAAGGCTAAAGCGGTCGCCGCCGCCGCCGCGGCCGCCGCGGCCGCCGCGGCCGCCGCTGCTTCCGGGGCCCCCGCCCCGAGGCCTCTCACCACCACCGTCGCCCTGAGGGACGTGGTCGCTGCTCTTGAGCGCGACGCGGTCTACGCGAGGTCCGCGACGCTCTATAAGCTGTATGAGGCGCTCGGGTGAAGGAGGAAAAAAACTTGAACTTGTCAAAAAAAAAAACGAAAAGAAAAGAAAAAAAAACGCATCGAAAAGGCAACCCCTTTTTGCTTTTCGCCCTTTTTGCTTACAATCGATCGGAAGCGAAGGATAAGCTTTCTCTCTCTTTTTCTCTTTCTCTTTCTCTTTTGCCTCTTCGAATTTCGAATTTGCGATGCGAGCCTCCTCGACTATCACTGCACGCTCCGGCGTCGCCACGGCGCCCGCTGCGGCCAGGGCGAGCTCGCGGGCTGCCCGACGAGCCTGCGCTCCACGAACGGCGACGACGACGTCGACGACGCTCTCGAGATCGCCATCGACCAAGCCGAAGCAATCTCTCCTCGTCGTCGCTTCGTCTTCCTCCTCTCCGTCGCCTCCGGCGACCACCTCCTCCTCGTCAAAGCCCGTCCGCGTGCTCGAGATGGGCTCGGCCTCGGTGCTGGGCACCTCGAGGAAGAAGAACGAGGACAGGCTCAAGGTAAAGAAAAAAAGAAAGAGAAGAAGGAGAGAGAATTGAGGTTTTTTCTCTTCTTTTCAACCTCCTCTCACCTCCTCTCACCTCCCTCTTCATCCTCCACCACCACCACCACCACCACCACCTCCAACAGATCTCCACCACAACGGCCCCCTTCAGCCTCTACGCGGGGGTCTTCGACGGCCACGGCGGCTCCGCGGTCTCCGAGTGGCTCACCGAGAACCTCGCGTCCTATTTGGTGAGGCGCTGGCCCCCTTCCAAGGGAGGGAGCGGCAGCGGCGGCACGGGACCGGCGTCGTCGACGGTCGAGGGGGCCCTGACCGACGCGTTCCTGGCAGCGGACCGCAAGCTGCTGCAGGCGAAGGCGGGCTTCTTCGGGGTCGGGGAGAGGGGCGTGGGGGGATCCAAGTGCGGGAGCACCGCCGCCCTCGTGGTCCTTTTCCCAGAGGCAGACGGTTCGACTTCTTTAGCTGCTGCCAACGTAGGGGACGCGCGCGCCGTGCTGTGCCGCTCCGGGAAGGCCGTGCAGCTGACGACGGACCACGTTCCCGATTCCGAGGAGGAGAGGCTGCGCATCGAGCGCCTCAATCCGAACCCGAAGCTGCCCCTGGTCAGGTTTGTCGGCGGGACTTGGAGGGTCGGTGGGCTTCTGGCCCTGTCGAGGGCCTTTGGGGACTCTTTCATGAAAGGGACCGGGTAAGAAAGAGAGGAAGAGAGGGAGGTGATGGTGGCGGTGGCGAGGAAGAAGGGGAAAGAGGAAACGAAAAAGAAGAAGAAAAAAGCTCAAAAAAATCAACAACAAAAAAACTCCTCCACAGGCAATTCGAGGGCCTCAAGTCCGGGGTCGGCACCTCTTACGAGTCGGGCTTCGGCGTCACGGCCGAGCCCGACGTCACGGTCACGGGGCTGGGCGCGGGGGACGAGTGGCTGATCATCAGCAGCGACGGTGAGGAAAGGAAGGAAGTTTTTTTTCTTTTCAAAAGAGAGAGACGAAACCGTAAAAAAAAAAATGCTCACTCCCAACCCCCAATCCCCCCCCCCTCAGGCCTCCTCATCAACGTCGAGCGCGGCGGCGGCGGCGGCCTCACCAACGAGCAGGCGTGCGCGATCGCCCAGGCCTGCGGCGACGCCGACGAGGCCGCGCGCGCTCTGGTCGCCGCGGCTGTCGAGGCTGGGTCGACCGACGACGTGACGGTCGTCGTGTTCAAGCTGGGCGCCTGACAAAGTGGTTCTTTTTTAAAAGCACTTTTTTCTTCTTGTTCTTGTGTTCTTTCTGTGTTGTCGTTGGGGGTTGGTGGTTGCTTTGCGCAAGGGAGAGGGAGAACAGTTTTTTTTTTCGAGTTTTGTAAAAGTAGAGAGAAAAAAAAGAGGTTTTGAGGTTTTTCGAAGAGACACAGCAATCACTTTCGCTTCTCTCTTCTCTTCCTTCTTCTTCTTCATCGATCCCGGGGACAGCCGTTTCTCGCTCTCTCTGTCGGAGCTCGTAGACCCCTCCGTTTCCAAATTTGGAATTCGAGGCACCTCCTCGACATGCCCTTCCCTCTCGTGGCGAGGGCTAGTCCCGCCGCGGGCCGCGCGGCTCACAGGTCGCCCGCGGCGATCCCATCGTTTTTGTCGTCGCCATCGATGCCACCGACGCCGTCGACCCGACGCGTCGTGGCGCCGCGAAACCGCCGCGCTCCCTTCCCCTCCTCCTCCGTCGCCATCGCGGCCGCCCTCGCCTCCGACGTCGACGAAGACTTCGAGGAAGACGCCACCCCTTCCGACGGGGAGGTCGTCTCCACTTCTTCCCCTCTGCTCCCCTCGGGGCGGGGGCAGCCTGCTATCGCCGGCGCCCTTCCCGCTGCCTCGACTCTCTTCTCGGGCCTCAAGGTCCTCGTGGTCGGCGCCACGGGCCGCACGGGCCGCCTGATCGTCTCCCGCCTGGTCGCCGAGGGCGTGCCCGTGCGCTGCTTGGTGCGGGACGTCTCGAAGGCGCGCGCGATCTTGCCCGAAGCTTCTTCCTCTCCTGGCCTCGTGACGCTCGTCCGAGGGGACCTGACCCAGCCCGCGAGCCTGCCCCCGGCGCTCGCCGAGGGGGTCAACGCCGTGGTCTGGGCCGCCGGCGTGCCCTCTCTGGTGGCGATGCTGAAGGACCCGCTGGCTCCCCTGAGGGTCGAGGCGGAGGGGGTGGCCAACCTCGTCGCCGTCTTCGAGAGGTTGGCGGCCGCGGAGAGAAAGTCTTCCCCTTCCTCCTCGGGAACTTCTCCTCCGCGCTTCGTGCTGATCTCTTCGATCGGAGCCGACAGCGTGGTGGCGCAGCTGGCGTTCCCCGGGGGCGTTTTGTTCTGGTAAGGGCGAGAGAGAGAAAGAGAGAAGAGAAGGAAGAACATTAAAAGGGGGGAAAAAAAACTCACTTTTTTTTCCTTTTCAAAACAAAATCTTCTCATTTTCAAAAACAGGAAAAAGCGCGGCGAGCTCGCCCTGCAGCGCTCGGCCCTCCTTGACTGGACCATCATCCGCCCCGGGGGCCTGAAGGATGACAGCGGCTCGAGCTCCTCCTCGGAAGAGGGGGGGCTCGTCGCCGTGGGCGCCGGCGGCATCGGCTTCCCTTCCCTCTTTTCCTCTTCTTCTTCTGGTTCCTCTTCTTCGAAGCCTCCGCCGCAGCGCCCCGGCTCAATCTCGCGCAAGGCCGTCGCGGACCTGGCCGTCGACGCCCTGGTCGTGCCCGCGGCCGCGGGCAAGGTCGTCGAGGTGGTATCGAGGAAGCAGGCTGCGAGGAGGAGCGCGGCGGAGCTCTTTGCCAACGCCACGCAGAATTAGATAGATTTTTGGACATTCTTTTCCTTGTTCTTCTTCTTTCTTTTTTTCGAAAAGTTGTAAATACCGTTGTAGTGTGTCAGGGGGCTTCTGAAGCCTTTGAAACGAGAGAGAAGGGGAGAGAGGGAGGAAGCGTTCGCGGGTGTCTGACGGTTTCGGCGTTTTTTGTTTTTTCTCCTTCTTCGGCGGCTAGGTTCACAACTCAATTTCAAATTGGTTTTCGCTCCATCAAGAACAGTTGTCGCCCTCTATCTGCCTCTCTCTCTCTCTCTTCTCTTTCCCTCTTCTCTCCTCTGGCGCAAGAGAGAGGACAGAAGGAGAGAGATGGCCTCGGCGTCGGATGGGCTCCAGGTGCGTTCGAGGGAGGAGACATTGGGAGCATCGAATTGGAGATGGCATTTGGACGAACGGGAAAAGAAAGAAAAAAAAACTCAACCTCAACCTCTTCAATCTCTTCAACCTCTTTCTCTTTTCCACCTCTCTCATCCAGAAAACCCTCGCCCTCGAGGCCGAGCTCCTGGCGCGCCTCCTCTCCCGCAACGCCGCGCAGCACCGCGGGTCCGCGCACCACAAGAAGGCGCTCGAGCTCCTGCGGCTGCTGCGGCTGCTGCTCGCCGAGGAGCTCGACGTCGCAGGTGCCGAGAGGCAGGCTGCGAATCCGAACAGCAACGGCAACTATGCCGACTCCGCCTCCGCCACCGTCGCGACCTCCTCGGCGCTCTCGCGCCTCGCGGCGGGCGCGCGCGTCTCCGCCGCGGCCTCACGCGCGGCCCGCGCCGCCGCGGCGGCGGCCACGGGCCAGCTCGCGAGCGGCTTCTTCGTGCCGGTGTGCTCCGCTTTGCTCGCCGTCGCCGCCCGCTGCTCCTCCGCGTCCGCGGCGCTGGCGCTGGAGTGCGCTCGAGGTTACAACAGGTTTGCCGCGGGAGGCGCTTCCGTAGGTCTGCCTGGAATGGGGGTGTCGCAGCAGCAGCAGCAGCAGCAGCAGCAGCAGCAGCAGCAGCAGCAGCAGCAGCAGCAGCAGCAGCAGCAGAAAAAGAAGAAGGGGAAGAAAGAGGAAGGAGGAGCGAGGAGCTCTGTTTTGCCGCCGAGGCTGCTGCGGTCGAGGGCGATGCCAGAGCTTCTGGCTGCCTCCCTCTCCGGCGGCGGTGGGGTCCCGGGCGTCTCCGGGAGGGGTGGAGGGCTCGCCGTGACCGAGGAGGCGATAGAGGAAGAAGAAGGCGAGGGGGACAAGAAGAAGAAGGAGGGAGCGCGGAAGCACCAAGCGCCGCTGCTGGTGCTGCCGCCTCCGACGACTCTCGGCGACTCCGGCGGCGGCGGCGGCGGCGACGACGACCTAGGAGTCCCGGTCTCCCGCAGCGAGGTCGCAGCCGCGCTGGCCGCCGCTGCTGCCGCCGCTGCTGGAGCTTCTCCGGCTCCAGAGGAAGAGGAGGAGGAAAAAGAAGAAGCAGAGGGGGAGGAAGAAGAAGAAGCTCCGCCTGCTGCTGCTCCGGCCTCGACGTCGCTCGCCGCCTTTGACGACCGGGGAGAGACCGACAAAGGAAAAGGAAAAGAAGAAGAGCCCGAGCCCGAAATCGGAATCGAGTACGAGAGGCCCACGGCTGCCCCGCTCGGCGGCGGCAAACGCCCGACGCTGCTCGAGAGCAAGTCCGCGGCGAAGCGGCGGGCCGCGAAGGAGGCGGCCGCGGCGAGGAGGAAAAGGGAGGCGGAGGAGCAAGGGGCGGAGAAGGAGGAGCAGCGGCGGCGACAGCAAGGGTGGGAGAGCTGGCTCGAGGAGGGGCAGCAGCTTCCCTCGGTGCCGCCTCCGCGGGATCCTTCTTCTGCAGGAGGTGCTGCTGCTGCTCCTTCGAGGGTCGGCGGCGGATTTGGTAGAGGGCGCGGGGGCCGAGGCGGCGGCGGCGGCGGAAGAGGAGCAGGGCAGAAGCGGAGGAAACTGTAAAAAAAAACGAAACGAAATTCATTCTTTTTCGAACTTTAGCGAGCGACAGATGGAGTGGAATCGCGACTCGAGTTCCCCCCCGATTCAACCTGAACTGCACCATTCTCTCCTCGCCGCGGAGACTCCATGACGTCCCTTGTGCTCTAGAGCCGCGAGAGAGCGCTCCGAGGCTTCAGAAGCGACAGGAAAAAGGGACGCGAAGAAGAAGGGAAAGGAGGTGCATCGACTTGCGATGATGAGTTCGCTCATCTCCCTTCTTCTGCTCCTGCTGCCCCTTCTCGCCTCAGTCTCGCACCTCGGCGCCGTCGAGGCCGTCGACACGTCCCAGAAGCACGTCAGAGACAGCGGAGAACAAGGCTCGAACAACCCAGTTCTCCAACCACCAATCCCCTTTGATGTCGACGATGCCCTCGCCGCCGCTCGCGCCCGAGCGGCGGCGGGCTCTTCCTCCACGCCCCTCTCCCCGGCCGCGGCGGCCACGGCGGGCCGCACGGCGATGGCCAACGCCTGTGGCCCTGGGCTGGGGAGGTGCACGCTGGCTCGAGGGGGCTGCTGCTCGGAGCGAGGGACCTGCGGCTGGGAGTGCGGCCGCGGAGGCGGGGGCTGCCAGAGCCTGTTTTCGGCACCCGGGTTTTGCGACGACGAGGAAGAAGAAGAAGAAGAAGAAAGCTCGGTGTCCTCGCCGCTACCTCCGGCAGCTTCCGAGCTCCCCCTGGTGTCTCTGGGCGCGTCCTGCGGGGCTTATCTCGGTCGATGTGAAGAAGGAGAAGAAGGAAAAGAAGGGAGCAGCAGATGCTGCAGCGTCCTCGGCTTCTGCGTCTCCGCTCCCTCCCCTCTCTGCAACGGCGAGGAGGAACTCGATTCCGACAACGACGACAGCAACCGCAGTAAGCTTCGAACGACCCGCAGGTTCCGCCTCGTCGCCACGAGAGGGGACGTCAACATCAGCCTCCCGGGAGAAGCTCGCTCCGGCAGCGGCATTTTCGTGAACGGAAGGGGTTCCCCACTAGCTCCGCTCTCGCTCTCCGTCTCTCGGGGGGATAGGGTCGTTGTCGAGTTCGTCAACGCCTTGGAAGAGCCTTCGAGCCTCCACTTCCACGGCGTGCGGTGGGGGGACCGCGGGAACCAGGACGGGACCGCGGGCGTGACGCAGAGGGCGGTGGCTGCCGGAGGAGAGGGTGGCGGCGGAGGCGGAGAAGAGGTTGACGAAGAAGGGAGCTCTTCTTCTTCCTCTTCTTCTTCCTCTTCTTCTCCTTTCTCTGCTCCTCTTCCGCCTCTCCCGCCTCCGGTCTTCGTCTACAGTTTCGTGGCTCGCGACGCCGGGACCTTCTGGTGGCACTCGCACGTGCGAGGGCAGGCTGCCGACGGGCTCAAGGGGACCCTGGTGGTCCAAGGCGAGGAGGAAGAAGAAGGAGCAGAGGAGGCTTCTTCTTCCAGCGGCGCGCGAGAAGAAACACGAAAAGTTAATTCTCCTCATCTTCGCCTTCGCCGTCTTCGCCAGCCGGAGGCCACGCTCTTCGCCTCCGACTGGTATGGCGTCCCTTCGAAAACAGCTTCAAAGGCCTACCTCTCCGAGAAGAACGCCAACGGAAGGGAGCCGACGCCGGACGCTCTGACGCTCAACGGAAGGAGCTGGTGGTGGGATGCCGATTCCGATTCGACGAATTCTTCGCTTTCTTCGTCTCCGTCGTCGTCGTCGTCGTCGTCGTCGTCGTCGTCTTCTCTCCCTCCTCCTCCTTCGGTCCGAGTCTCCGACCCGCGGGGGGACCCCTCGCGCTCGTATCTGGCCCCCTGCTCGCAGCCCCGGGACCGCCACGCGCTGGTGCGCGTTGTCAACGGAGGGGCGTTCGCGACAGTCGCGGTGAGCTTTCGGGCGGCGGCGGCCGCGGAGGAGGAGGAAGGAGGAGCGGCGGAGGCGAGATCGACGAAAACGGCGAAAACGAAAAGCCCGAAAACGAAGAGGCCTCCTCCTCGCCTCCGCGCCACGGTCGTCGCCGCCGACGCCGTCCCCTGCGCTCCCACGGTCCTGCTGGACCGCCGCCCCCTGCGCCTAGGGGTAGGGCAGAGGCACGACGTGGAGCTGTGCGCTCTGGAGAGCGAAGACGACGACGACGATGAGAAGAAGGAAGGCAAGAGCGGCGGCGGAAGAAGCGGCAGCAAGAACGAGAGCAAAACCGAAACCCGAAAGATCACCTCCGTCTGGGCCGTCGCCGTCGCCGACGGCAAGCTCTTCGACGCTCCCATGCGGCTCTCGAACGCCACGGCCGCGGTGCTGCGTTTTAGCGGCAGCGGGAACGGAGGTAAAGCTGAAAGCCCTCCTCTTCCTCTCTCTCGCTTGCTCCCGCCGGTGGACTTGAGCGACGCCGGCGCCCCCGCGGCAGCCCCTCCCGCCTTCTCTTTTTCCTCCTCTTCCTCTTCTTCTCCGATCCCTTTTCCGGAGCCCACGGTCTCTCACGACCTGACTATCCGCTTCAACAAGCAGAAGGGCTTCGTCGAAAGCGAGGGAGAGGGAGAAGAAGCAAAAGGAAAAGAAGAAGAAGTGAAAAACAACAACAGCAACACCACCACCAAGGGCCCCCTCTACTTCGTCGAGGGTCACTCGCAGAGGCCCCGGGGGCTGGACGACCCGCGGAGGCCCTCGCTGCTGGAGGTGGTGAAGCGGAGGGCCGCTGCGGCGGCGATGGCGGTAACGGAGGAGAACAGCAGCAGCAAAGAAGGAGAAGGAAGAGAAGGAGGCAAAGAAGTCGAAGGAGAAGGAGAAGAGGAGCTCCAGAAAAGCTGGAACCTCTTCCGCCACCCGCTGGGCGCCGTCGTCGAGCTGCTCCTGCGCAACGACGACGACGCCGAGCACAGTTTCCACCTGCACGGGCACAACATATGGGTTGTTGGAGAAGGGGAGGAAACAGAAGGAAAAGGAAAGAGAAGAAAAATCGGAGAGGCGCGCGACACGGTTCTCATTCCTTCGAAGTCCGAAATCAGGGTCCGCTACGTCGCCGATTCCCCGGGCGTCTTCCTTGCGCACTGCCACATGAGCTGGCACGAGAGCGCCGGGCTAGGGGTGGTGATGGTGGACGGGGTGAAATGAAGAGAGAGGTGAGATTTTTTTCCCTGAGGTTTTTCGTTTGTAAATCACACTCGCTGCTTTTTGCTTTCCGCTTTTTTTCGTTTCGTTCTCTCGAGGCCGAAACAAAAAAACAAAAAATCCGCTCGCGTTTCACCACGATGCGCCTCTCCACGGTCCTCGCGGCCCTCTTGGGCGTCGCTGGTGCGTTTCCTAGAACGGACAGGTCGCGGGTTGGACGGGAAAGAGGAGGGCGGCGAGAGGGAAAAAGAGAGGGAGAGAAGAGAGCGACAGCAAAAAAAGTCGACGAAACGAAACGACGGACGACGACGAATTTTTTCTTTTTTTTCTCAACCTCAAACTCAACCTCAAACCAAAAAAACCCCTCTCAACAGCCTTCGCCGCCCTCTCCACCACCACCACCCTCGTCGCCGCCGACGCCTCCACGGCCACCTCGGGCCAGAACGCCTTCGCCGTCGCCCTCGACCCGGCGACGGGAAAGATCATCGGCGGGGGAGGCGGCGGCTTCCAAAACATGACGGGGCGCCGCTTGAATGCTGCAAACCCCGTTTCTTCCTCTTCTTCCTCCTCTTACCGCCGCGCCCTGCTCGCCGAGCCGGACCTCTCGGCCGCCACCTCCGGCAGCGGCTTCGCATTCTCCTCCGGGGGCGGCAAGTCGATCACGGCGGGTTCGGGCTCCGCGCCGGGAGGGAGCGGCAAGAGGTGCGACACCGCCACCTCGGGCAACGCCTTCGCGTTTGTCGGCGGAGGAGGGGTCTTTGACTGGTCAAACGCCCCCAACGCCAAGGCCGCCCCGCCGGTCTACAAGGCCTGCCCCGGGGAGGTGTTGACTTTTTACTGGAACGCCCCCACGGCCCCGATCGGCCTGACGCAGGTCTCGGGACCGGGTTGCCCCTCGGATTTCGGCAAGGCGGCCTCGGAGGGGAAGGCGCGCGTCCTGGTCCCGCCGACGCAGAGCTCGACCTCTTACTCTGTGAAATTGGACAAGCGCGGGAAGTACTTTTTCGCGGACCCGGGGCTGTGCAAGCAGGGGGTGGTCCAGGAGGTGGAGGTTTGAATTGAAAAAAAGGAAAAGATGGAGGTGGGAGGGAGGCCCTGAAGTGAAAAGTGAGAGAGCTTGTCGCAGCAGCAAGTTTTTGAGTTTTTTTTTCTCGAGTCGTCGTTTGGTCGTTGGTGGTGGTTGAGTTCTTTGTCGTTTTTTCTTCTCCCCCATCCCACTGATTGCAAAAGAAAAGGAAAGAAAAGCAAATAAAAAAGGAGTAGAGCGCATCAATCAATCAATCAATCAATCATAAAGTTACACATTCGGAAGGGATGAAGAGGCGAACAGAGCTTCCTGCCACTGCCGCGCGCACGCGGCGTCGTTTTCCGACGTTTCTGATTCTCCTCCTTCTCCGATTTTGACCTTGCGGGCTCGCAGGGCTCGACGCAGAGACGCAGCCGCGTCCGGAGAAGAGTGGGCTAAAGAGGAAGAGCCAGCTGAAGGAGCGGCGGAAGAAGAGGAGGAAGAAGAAGACCCCAGCAGCGAGGCGAGCAGCGGCCTCCAAGCGCCGACGGATGCGAGCACCCCCCGCGCCGGCCACCTCGCTCCTCTTTCCTTCTCCAAGCTCGCGGTCGCCCAGCGCGCCAGGAAGGAGCGCAAGTGGCGCGTGCGGTCCTCTTCGTCACTGCTGTCTTCGCCTTCGGCACCTGCTGCTTGTTCCTGCTCTGACAACAGCGCGGAGCAGGCGAGGGTGACGGCGAGGCGCCACCCTGCGCCGGCGGCCTTCGCCTCGTTCCCTCCGTCGCCACCGCTCCCTCCTCCTCCGGCGGCGGCGACCAGCGTCGCCGCCGCCTCGGCCGCATTCCCCGCAGCAAACATCAGGTAGGCTCCGAGCAGCGCGTCTCCGGAGGCTGCTGCGTTCGCTGCCGCGACCTTGAAGGCCTGGACCAGGAGGGGGGAGGTCGGAGGCTTTCGTCTTCGTCGCCGAGTCGTCGTCTTCTCTTCGTTTTCGCCGCTTCCGCTCGCCGCCAAACTACTCTCGGCGGCGGCCGCGGCGGCGACGGCGCACAGGGCGTCGCGGTATCGCTCCGCCGCCGGCGCGTCGGGAGCCGCGGACGCCAGCAGCAGCCCCACGGCGGTGGCGTTGTCCCCGAGGCACAGGGACTCGAGGGCGGCGAGCTCGTCGCCTCTGGCGGGGGCAGCGAAGCCTCCGAGAGGGGTCGAGGTTAAAGACGACGAAGACGAAGAAGAAGACGAAGAAGGCGAAGGGGAGGGGGGGCCTGCTCCAAAGGCCTCCGCCCTCTCCCTCGCCGCCGCGACCGCAGACGCGGGGCTCCAGGGCGCTTCCCCGAACGGCTCCAGAGAGCACGTTCCTTGTTCTTGTCCTTCTTCTTTGAGTGCTGCCGGGAGCGCAAACGCCCAGAAAGAAGACGAAGAAGAGTTGCCGCTGGTGTCGTTGTCGGTCGACGGGGGCGCGACGGCCGCGGCGACGGCGGCGCGCGCGGACGGGTCGCCGCCGGCTGCGAACAGCGCCCGCCACTCGCCGGCGTGGAGCAGCTTGCCGGAGGCGCGGAGGGACGCGAGGGAGCGGACGGCCGCGACGAGGTTTGGAGCAGCAGAGGCTTCTCGGGGCAGAGGAGGCATCGCCGAGAGGACTTTCTCGGCCGCCGCCTCTGCCGCCGCCGCTCCTCCTCCTCCTCCTTTTTCGCTCCTTCTCACTTCGCCAACGAGGCCCCAGAGCAGCTCCGGGGACACCGCCTCCCTCGCCAGGAGCAGCCTCAGGAGCTGCCTGTAAGGTCCCGGGAGCAGAAGCGCCGTTCCCAGGGTTCGTGGCGGAGCAGGGAGGTCGAAATCGAGGGGAGAGTTCGAACAGCAACTCAGAGCAAGCACGCCGCTACCTCCGGCGCCGGCGAAGCCGCTTCCCGCCCCCGCAGCCGCCACGAGGAGGATCCTGCCTCCGCTTCCGCCTCCGAGCCACGAGGCGCTTATCGCGGGCGCTCCGCCGCTCAGGGAGCGTATGGTCGAATTTCCCACGCGCGGCGAAGGGAGGAGGGAGACGGCCGGCGGCGGCGGAGGCCGGGGGGAGGAAGCCGATTGCTGCTGCTCGGCAAAGCTCCCGACGCCAAAGCCGGGGCTGCTCCCGTCGGCAAAATTGGAACCGGAGGAAGACGAAGCCCGGAGCTCCCAGACGCCCGCGGTGCCCCCGGAGAACACGGCAGAGACGAGAATGGGGGCGTTGGTTGTGGTGGAGGTGGGAGATGAGGGAGATAAAGGAAGAGAGAGGACTTGGATCGAGCGCACCGTGCCTCTGCTGCCGCCGCTACTTCCTCCGCGACCTTCGTTCTTCCTCTCTCCTCCTCCTCGCCGCTCGCCCCCACCACTTGCCGCCGCCGCCGTCGTCACCCTCCCGCTCTCCGTGTCCCACGCGTGCAGCCCCCCGTCCGCGTCCCCGATCAGCACCACGTTCGGTACGCCGGAGCAGCGCAGCGCCGTCGGCGGCGCGTCGGCTCCCAGCAGGCCCCACGCTGGCCTTCGCGGCGCGGCGTCGGCAGCGGCGCCCGAGGCCGGGGAGACGTCGAGCGCGCCCACCCGCCCGTCCGCCAGCGAGAACGCCAGCCTTCGAGTGTTAGAGGGCACGGGCATAGGCGGAGACTCCACCCAGGCCGCGGTGGCGAAGGGGAGGTCGAGCAGGCGCAGGCACGAGGCCGAGAAGGAGGAGGAGGGGGCACAAGAAGAAGAAGGAGGAGAAGAAGAAGAAATCGACCAGAGCTCTGCCGGAGCGTTCCGCAGGAGCACGAGCAGCAGCGCCGAGGCGCCCTTCTCTTTCCCTTTCTCTCCTCCTGCTCCGCAGCCCGTCACGACGACATCGAGCAGCGGCGCCGTGCGCCTCTTGCTGCGCTGCCTGCGCTCCTCGGTGCGGGAGGAGAAGAACTCTTCCGGCGGGGTGAGAGCGGAGGAGGGAGAAGAAGAGCCTTTTCCGTCTGTCGTCTTTTCTCCTTCTCCTTCTCCTTCCGTTCCTCCTTCTCCTCGGTCGTAGCTGCCGCCGCCGCGAGGGGGCAGGGGGAGGCGCGTGGCGGTCCTGGTGCGGGAGTCGATCAGCGAGATCTCTGCGTCCTCGGTGGCGGCGGGGAACGGGGAGGGGGGAGCGCTGCCGGCGGCGGAAGAGGAGGGAGCTGAAGAAGGAGCGAGGCCGCCGCCGCCGCCTGCCCAAGACACGACAACGCCGGAAAGCGGGTTTCCTTCTTCTCCTTCTCCCTCTTCCTCGTTTTCGCAGAGCCAGCGCAGGCCCCGCACGGGGCGCGAGTGCGCCGGGACCGTGGTCCCGACGAAGAGCGAGAGGGAGGAGCAGGAGGCAGCAGCGACGGAGACAAAGTGGACTTTGCCAGCGGCGGTGCCGAGCGCAATCAGGCCCCCGGCGGCGGGTGAAGCGAAGGAGCTCGACCTCCGAGCGGTGACCGCCGTGACCGGCGCCGAGGGGGACACCCTCGCCGAGAGCTCGAGGCGCAGCAGCGGAGGGGGCATCTCGAGGCCTGCAGAAGGCGGCTGCGGAAGAAGAGGAGGAAGCAAGGTCGCGCGCCAGCGGGAGACCGAGCCGTCTGCGGCCGCGGCGAGCAAGAGGAGCGTCTCGCTCTGTTGATGCTCGTTCTCTTCTTCCTCTTCCTCCGATTCTACCTCTTCTTCTCCGTCGTTTCCGTTCGAGGGCCACGCAGGAGGAGAAGAAGAAGAAGCCGCCACCGTCGCTGTCGGAACCAGCCTGGGGCGCACGACCGCGGCCAGCGCGCAGAGGCGGCTTGAGGAAGAGGAGGAAGAGGAGGAAGAACTCGAAGAGGAGGAGCTCTGTTGTTCCGAGACAAGCTTCGAGATCGAGGAGAAGCGGAACGCCGCGGCGCCGCGGGGCCGCTCCCAGGAGGAGACGGAGCCGTCGACGTGCGAGCAGTAGAGCAGGTCAACAGACTCGAAAGAAGAAGAAGAAGAAGAAGAAGGAGAAGAGGAAGGAAGGTTTGCTTCGCCTGCTTGCTGCCCTATCTCTTCTGTCGGCCTTTGCCTCCGCCGCCTCCGGAGCGCGAGCAGCGGCCTCGCCAGGTTTGCGATTCCGCTTCCTCCGATTCCTCCGATTCCTCCGAACCCTCGGGGCAGCGGCGTCGCCGGCCCCAGGTTCCCGGTCTCGAGGTCGAACGCGGTAATCTCCCGCGGCAGTGTCAGCAGGAGGCGGTTGGAGCCCGCCGGGGCGAAGGCGACGCCGAGGACTACCGGCGCGAACGACGAGGAAGAAGAGGTCGAGTTTTTCTTCTTGTCGTCTCCAGTGCCGCTGTTCCCGCCGCCGCCGACGCGGAAGGAGCGCGCGGCGCAGCGGCCCTCGGCGCCGCGGAGGGAGGCGAGGGAGAGGAGGACGACGTGGCCCGTGGCAGGGCCTGGGTGGAAGGGGTGGTGGTGGGGAGAGGGAGGACGAGGAAGGGGAAGGGGAAGGGGAAGGAAAAGGGCGAGAGTGAGTTTTTTTTTTTTTGAGACGGGAGAAACTTCGCGCCGCCGCCGCCGCTACCGCCCGCCTTGGAAGCTCCGTTTTTCTTTTTAATCAACTCTTCTCTCACCGTGCAGGCACATCGTCCGCGGGTCGCTCGGGTCCAGCGTCAGGCACGCCAGGCGCAGCTCCGGGCTAAACTCCCTCCGCCAGCGAATCATCCCCGAGGAGTTGTTGTCGAAGTTCGCAGCAGCAGCAGAGGAAGAAGAACTCGAACAACCCGAACTCCTCGAAGAGCTCGAAGAAAAAGAGCTCGACGGCGGCACCGACCACGCCGCGAGCAGCCCCGGGGCCGCCAGCACCAGCAGCGTGTCCTCGCTCTCGGGCCCCCCCCAGGCCAGGGCGCGCACGCCCGTCGTGAGGTGGTGGAGGGCAAATGACGAAGAAGAAGACGAAGACGAAGAAGCGGACGAAGAGGAAGACGAAGAAGAAGAAGGACTTTCCGCTCGCTCGCGCGACGCCGCCAGCGCCGCCGCCGCCGCCGAGGCCGAGGCCGACGACGAGCCCGTCGCGGCGAGCGTCACATCGTCGAGGCGCGAGAGCTGCGAGGCCGTGCGGGCGTCCCAGACGATGACGCGGCCATCGGCGTCGCCGGAGGCGATCCGGAGCGGGGACGAGGAGGAGGAGGAGGAGGAGAAAGAGGAAGTCGAGGAAGAAATCGGACCTTCGCTGCTATCCCTCCACCTGTCCTCGTCCGGGGCCCAGGCGAGGGCGGTGACCGGGGCCGAGTGGCCGCCGACGAGCACGCAGGCGACGTCGAGGGTGCGGGTCTGTTTTTTGTTGTTGTTTTTGATCCATTGGATTGGCGGTGGAAAGGAAGAGAAAGAGGAAGAGAGAGAGAAAGGAGGTGGAGGTTGAAGGAAAGAAGAAAAAACGAAACCTCATCGATGGAATCGAAAACGACCAATATCGTCCTCTTCCAAACCCCTCACGTCCAGGACGACCACTGTCGCGCCTGCCGCGTACGCGAAGAGCTCGTGAGAGCAGCATGCCGCGGCCGCTCCGTTGCGCGTGCTCGGCGCGGGAGGGAGAGCTCCCAGAAGGAGCGGAGAAGGTAAAGGAGGCATCAGAGAGAGAAGTGGAACAGTTGATTGTTTTCGCTTTCACAAACACAAAAAAAGTTGTCTCTTTTTGCGCTCTCGTCGCTGGCATCCAGGCCTCTGCTCGCGTTTTCTTTGATTCGGGGACAAAGAGACACGTCGAGGGTAGCGCTGGAGCGTGTTGGAGAGCGGAAGCGAGGTGAATTGGAGGGAGGAGAGAGAGGAGGAGGAGACGAATGAATGATTGAATTTGCTTGGTTGCAAGATGGAGGTCGATGGCTGCGTTCGACCTTCTCGACCTCGTTTCCGTCTGCAGCAGAGCGGAACGCCCCTGGCCGCCGTTGCCGCCGCTGCTGCTGCCGCCACCGCCTTGCGCTTCTCTTCCTCGGCCTTCATCAGGGGAGCAGCTGCTCTCAAGTCCAGCTCAAAAAGAAGCGGGGCGATTTTCCTCTGTCTCCCTTTGAAACCCTTGACCTCAAAAGCTCAAAACCCGAAAACGGAAAAAAAAAAAAAAAAAAAAAAAAAAAAAAAAAAAAAAAAAAAAAAAAAAAAAAAAAAAGATTAAAAAAAATGTCTTTCGCAGCAGCAGCCTCTTCCTCCTCGCCCAGGCGAGGCCTCGTCCCGACCGCTGGCCCAACAGCAGCAGCAGTGGGGGAACCCCTCTCATTCGCTGAGCGCTCCAGGCGGAGCCTGCTCAGCTTGCTGTCGCTGCCGAGGCAGCAGGCGGCAGCAAAAGCAAAAGCCGAGGAAGAGGGTGATGAAGAAGAAGAACCCGGCTCTTCCTCCTCTTCTTCCTCTTCCTCTTCCTTCTTCGCCCTGTGCTACGCCGACGCCGGCGTGTCCGAGTCCCTGCGCTCCCTGGGCGTCGATGCCGAGGCGCTGGCCAGCGAGGCGAGCGTGGCGCTCCTTTGCGACCTCAAGGAGGAGGAAGGGGGAGGGGAAGGGAAAGAAGGTCGAGAGGAGGAGGCGATGAAAGCAGTCTCGACAGCGGCCGCGCTCTGGCGAGGGCGCTGCGGGTTTCAGACCTCATCCAAGAAGCAGCAGCAGCCGGGGCACCTTTTCGTGCTGCTATCCTCCTCGGGCTCGCTGGACGCCGCCGCGGGGATGCTGCGGGCGCACGCGGGCTGGGCGATCGGCGGCGGCGGCGACACCAAGAGGACGAGAAAAACGTCTTCTTCTTCTTCTTCGAAGACAACTATCCTCGTCTCCCCTGCGCTGTCGTACGGGCCGAGGGCCCTGGCCGCGCTGGCTGCCTCGCTCGAGGACGCGGCCGGGCTGAAACGGCGGAGCCTCTCTGGCGGCGGTGGAGGCGGAGGTGGAAGTGGAGGTGGAATTGGCGGAGGCGGCGGAGGAGAAAACAGCAACTCCACGAATTCGCTGCAGCAGCTGCGCGGGTGCGAGTGGAGCCTCGCCGGTGCGAGACCCAGCTGGTTCGTCCTGCCCGAGAAGGGCGAGGCCGCGGAGCTGAGCAGGAGCGCGTGGCCGCTGGTCCCGGAAGAAGACGAAGAGGAAAAAGAAGAACAACAACAAGAGCCCTCCTCTTCTTCTTCTTCAAAGGCTGCCGCCGTTGCCGCCGCTGCCGCGTTTTCGACGGCCGCGGCTCTCTCTGCCGGGGCTGTTTTTCAGGCCGGGATGAAACTGGACCCGTTCGTCGTCGGCACGAGCCCTGCTGCGAGGAGTATCGCCGAGGCTGTCATTGAGGCCAGGAAAGGAGAAGCTGATTCTTCTTCGGCGTCGTCGTCGTTGCTCGCTCGGGCGGCCAAGGCCGCGGCGGCCGCGGCGTCGTCGCTGGCTTCCTCCTCGGCGACCGAGGGAGGACACTTGCGCCGCGCCGCGCTCGTCCTGGTCGACGCCAGGTCCTTCTCTGCCGGGGCGGCCTTGCACGACGACCACCCGCTGAGCAGGGCGCTCTGCTGTTGCTTGGATGCGGGCAAAGGGGCAGGAAACGAAGGAAGCGACTTTCCGCGCCGGCACGGCAGCGACGTCGAAGTTTCGATCTCGTCTCCTTCTTCGATTTCGTCATCATCTTCACTTTTCCTCCCGCCTTCTTCCCTGCTCGACGCCGCCGACCCCTGGGTGGACTCGCTGGCCTGCCGCCGGTCCGCCGACGCGGCCCTGCTGCTGAGGAAGTGGCTGCGCGAGGCCGCGAGGGCGGCGGGCGTGCCCGTTCCCGCGAGGGGCCGGGCGGGCTCCGCCCCTCCCTCGGAGCTGAAAAGCTTGGTCGAGGCCCTGAGCGCGGTGGCGAGGGCGAGGGTCTCTCGGAGCGGGAGGAGGGCGCGGGCGCTGGCGTGGGGGTACGCGGAGGCGGCTCTGAGCGGGGAGAGGTGGGAGAGGGCGGCGGAGGCGGAGAAGAGGCTGTTGGGGTTGTTGGAGGAAGGAGGAGGTGATGATGAAAATGAGCGCTCTCATAATGACGAGAGGGCTCATTCTGCTGCCGCCGCCGCGGTCTCCGCCGTCGCCGACGAGCTCGCCGCCGCCTTCAGGTGCGCCGCGAGCGGAGAGAACGATTCCGACGCCGCTGCCGGGACCGGGACCGGGGCGGCCCTCGCAGACGCGCTGCTGCTCGCGGCCGTCGGCGCTTCGGTCGTCGCCGACCTGAAGTTGAAGTCTTCTTCTTCTTCTTCCTGTTCTTCTTCTTCTCCAACTTCCTTCTCTTCGCTCTTCGGCGAGGAAGACGCCTTCAGGGTCCGTGGCGAGGCCCTGGCGGCCACCCTGAGCGCCTACGAGGCCGCCGTGAGGGCCTCGAAGGAGGTCAAGCGGGAGCTGGCGGGCGAGGTCGGGTGGAGGCCGACAAAGGAGAAGAAGAAGAGCGCGGGAACGGGAGGAGAAAGCGAAAGCAATTCTTCGCTGGCAATCCAGGTCGAGCGGTTTGTAGATTCGTTCCTGGGCGCTGCCGCGAGGGCCGCCGGCGCTCGAAGCTGGCTTCCGGAGGCGCTGCGGACGCGGAAGAAGAAAGAAAAACAAGGAGATGGAGAAAAAGCTTTCTCTCTTTCTCCGGCGGCGGAAATCGTCTCTCACGTGCTGAGGAGGGAGCCGGTGCCCGGGGTCGGCAGCGGCGGGGGTCAAGGCGAGATTCCTGCTGTTTCTGCTGGTGATGATGATGATGATGATGAGCACGATAATGATGATAACGAACGCGGACAACGGAACGAAGCCTCCGATGACGACGACGACGACGGAGGCCCCTCGCTGCGCTCGCTGCTGCGAGGCGCCTTGGCCGGCGCGGCGGCGACGGGGTTTTCGACGCCGCCAAAGGTGCCAAGGACGACGAAAAGCTCCACAGCTGCTGCTCCCTCGCAGCAGCAGCTGCGGATCGCGGACTACGACGACGTGGTCCTGTTCTTTGTCGGGGGCCTGAGCGTGGCGGACGCGCGGGCCGTGGCTGCGGCGGTGGTGGAGGCGGAGGCGGGAGGAAGTGTTGGAGGAGGTGGAGACGACGACGGCGGCGACGACGAACACGATAACAGAGGTGGGAGAGGAAGGCCCGCGCCGAGGGTGGTGCTCGGCGGGAGCAGGCTGGTGGGGCCCGGGGAGGTTTATAGGGGGATGCTCGGTGGTGTTGGCGTGGCGGGGGGGACGAGGGTGTAAAAAAAAAGGAAGAAGAAGTTGGAGAAAAAAAAGAGAAAGATTTTTTTTCGACATTTTTTTGTTGTTCGCGAAGAAAGAAAAGAAAAAAGGTGGAGATCCATCACCGCCAGAGCCCCATCTCCGCCTTCTCCTACCTCCCTCTTCGCTCTGTCTCCTTGTCTCCCTGATGAAGAAAAAGAAAAGAGGAGGGAAGAGAGAAAAAATTATCCGTTCTCCTCCCTCTTCTCCCGCTTCCCCAAAGAGCAAAAAAGTGTGCTCTCACTGAGTCTCGATCTCAGGGCCTCTTCCTCACTAGATGTCTACTAAAGAAACGCCTGATTTAACGGTTTTTAAGGGTTGTTTCAACGTTTCAAGGAGAGGGGAAGTGAGAGGAGAAGACGCCGGCGAGGGAGAAGGAGACGGTAGGTGATTTTTTTTCCCTCAAAACAATTTGGAATTGTACTCACTCTACCACTGAGCTATGAGAGCTGCAACTTGCCTGTTTCTATTTATTAGAATTATATGAAAGGCACGGCAGTGGGTGGGAGGGGCAGGATAGGAAGGGGAAAGGAGCAAAGTCGGAAAACCCGACTTTATAAAAAGTCGGGTTTTTTTCTCACCTCCCTCCAGGATCTTCCACACTTCTTCTTCTTCTACTCTCAACCTCCTCCCTCGACGCCTCGCCTCTCGCTCCCTCTCCTCGCTCTCCCATGCCCTCCCCCCCTTCATGCGCTCCTCGCGTGTCGCGGTAAGCGCCTCTTGGGCACTCGGCGAAGAAATTCGTCATCCTCCTTCTCCTTCGCCTCTCGATCTACCATTGGTAGATCGACGCTCGTCGTCGTCGTCAATCGACGAGCGTCGTCAACGCCTCTCGCTTTTTTCTCTCTCACACACATGCCCCTCTTCTCACCAATCCACCGCCCCCTCCTCTTCAGGTAACAGCCCTTGTCGCAGTTTCCGCCGCCGCGGTCTCGCTCCTCGTCGCGGCGCCGCTTCTCGTCGCAACTCCGCGCGAAAAGATCGGCTACGACGGCGGTCGATCGACGACGACACGTCAATCTCCAACTCCTCCTCCGGGCTTCCGCAAGCCCTCGGCCCGCGCCGCGATCCGCTCCAATGCTGCGCCTGGCGCTGGCGGCGGCCAGAAGGAGTAGCCATGCGGTGGTTGCGTCTTCATCGGCGCTCCCGATGCGAAGCGCGACGGCCGAATCGACGACGACGATGAGCTTTCTTCGTCGGACGTTTGCTTCTTCAACATCATCATCGCGACCTCCTCGACCTCCACCACCTCCACCGCCACCTCCATCTCCGCCTCGACGCCGCTCTCCTGCCGCTTCCTCCTCCTACGACCCGCGGCGCTCCAGCGAGCAGGCCCTGTACCTCGCCGCCCTGGTCCTCGGCATGGTCGGCGCCACCTACGGAGCGGTCCCGCTCTACCGCCTCTTCTGCCAAGCGACCGGATTCGGAGGCACGGTGCGCTCGGGAGCGACCGTCGAGGAGAAGCTCGCGCTGCGCCGCAAGGCCCGCGCCAAAGAGAAGGAGAAGAAGAAGAATGATGGAACGGTAAAACCTCCATCTCCACCGCCTGCTCGAGAGATCACCGTCACCTTCAACGCGGACGTCGCCGACGGCCTCCCCTGGCGCTTCTCCCCTGCGCAGCGCGCCGTCGTCGTGAGGCCAGGGCAGTCGGCGCTCGCCTTTTTCACCGCTCGCAACTTGGGAGAAAGGCCGGTCACGGGCGTCTCGACTTATAACGTCGCGCCGCAGCAGGCGGGGGCGCACTTCAACAAGGTGCAGTGCTTCTGCTTCGAGGAGCAGAGGCTGCAGCCCGGGGTGAGTAGTTTGTTGAAGAAGGTTGGAGAGAGAGAGAGAGAGAGAAGGAAAGAAAAAGAAACAAAAAAACTCACCTCGACTTTTTCCTTTCTTTTTCAAAAAAAACTCATCAGGAGTCGGTCGACATGCCCGTGCTCTTCTACGTCGACCCGGAGATCGACGACGACCCAAGGCTGGCCGGGATAGACACGGTCACGCTGAGCTACACTTTTTTCCTGGTGGACGACGGGGAGAACTCCTCGAGTGGAGGTGGAGGTGGAGGTAGAGGAGGTGGAGGAGAAGAAGCAAAAGCGCAGGAAGCGAAAGCGGCGGCGGGTTGAAGGAACTCTTCTTCTGCCGCGCCTATCCCCCGCACACACGAAAGCACGCATTCACTCATTCGTATATTTCTCTAAAGATCACTTGCTCGTCCTTTTCTCTTAGTTCTTCGGCGCACTTGTAGCAATTTCCAATAAAAAAAGAAAAAAAACGCAAAGAAACTTTCGTACGTCGCCGACGCCTCCTTCCTCTCTCTTTCTCGCTCTCTCTCTCTCTCTTTCTCCCTTCATCTCATTCACGATTTCCGTTTTCCTCCTTTTTCTCTCTCCATTTACATCACGCGTGCCTCCTTTTTCTTGCTCTCTCTAACAAAATCAGATCAAAAAAATGGAAACGAGAGGGAAAAAAACTTTTTCTTTCTTCTTCATGCCGCCGCCGCCGCGACCGACGCCTCCTCGCCTTCCCTCTCGTTCTCCTCCTTCTTCCTCTCGCGCTCCTTCGCCGCGGCCCTCTCCGCCGCCCTCCTGATGGTCCTCCTGATTCTGGCGTTGATGAGGGTTTTCCTCTGTTGCTCGTGCTGGTGGTGCTGGTGGTGCTGGTGGTGCTGGTGCTGGTGGTGCTGGGAACGAAACGGAGGGTTGTTTTGTTGAAAGTGCGCTTGCTGCTGCTGGTGGTTTGAAGCGAAAGAAGGGAAAGGGCTCGCGTGAGAGAAGTGGTTCTGCTGCTGCTGTTGCCACTGATACCATTGCTGCTGCTGCTGCTGCCAGTGCTGCCAGTTCTGCTGCTGCTCCTGCTGGTGAGAGTAAAAGTGGCGGCGGAGGTGCTGCTGCTGCTCTTCCTGCTGCGACACGAAACCCGCCGCCGCCGCCGCCGCCGCCGCCGCCGCCGCCGAACTCGCTGCCGCCGCCCTCATCCACATCCGCCGCCTCTCCGCGGCCCAGAAGGCCCCATAGGACCCCTCGTCGATGAAGAAG
>Ga0210003_1001110_pt1 | contig 23906 bp, 19 predicted proteins | sample LantaG_FD_182804 | JGI IMG/M metagenome (GOLD analysis project Ga0210003, IMG submission 182804) | Deep subsurface microbial communities from Baltic Sea to uncover new lineages of life (NeLLi) - Landsort_02402 metaG (SPAdes) (version 2) | ecosystem: Environmental > Aquatic > Marine > Oceanic >... | reverse complement strand
TGGGATCGACTTGAAATCTCCCGTAGACTTTGGCCATAAAACTTTCAGTGATTCATTGAAAGGGCCCGCCAATGTACACCGGACGAATAGTCTTCTCACAACTGTTAGACTTTCTTCCCAAAAAACCCTTAAGGAACCGCCATTCGGGTCAGGAACCTTTTTTGATGTGGCACAGAACATAACCTGTTCCATCCTTTCCTCCTTGCATCCTCATTCTACTCCCTGCAAAACCATAACCTTAAGCTCAGCTCCCCACGTAGGCCGACAGGCCTGTCTACGAAAGCGAGCACTTGCCACAGAGCTTGCTTTACAATCAATGCTCACCGAGCACACCAAAGCTGACCACAACACCTATTTTCTTCGTGCCCTTCCTTTCTTCGTGGTTCAAAAACATCCGTTTCGTCTCTTTTCTACTAACTTGCCGCTTTCTTCTGTGCCTACAAACAGCCTCCGCGGCGATTGAGCGGGCCACCTTCAATCAAATCTGCAACAAACCTTTTCCAAATCGCACAATTGTCAGAAATCCCTTACCTCTGCTCCCGCAAGCACTTACACCATCCGCCCCGTCAAAACCACCTTCAATTTCGACAAAAACACGCCGATTGACCCAAAAGTAAGAGGGTACACCGGTACCCGTGCGCTTATACATACATAGGAATCCTCACCATGACCATCAACAAAACCTACTCGACCCAACTCGTTGCCATTGCTCGCAGGCTCCGCCTTTGCCGCAGCAAAAGGCCCGATCATCTTGACCAAATTATGCAAAACAAACCCAATTCCCAAAAAGCCAGAATCCACCTAACATCTTATGAATACAAGGATTATGAAAAAATGCGCCTTCGAGAACCGCGAAAAAACAAACCCAATACAAACGCATCGAAGATCGGAGTTTATCCCGACTCGTCGGGAGCACGTCGGGAATCAAAACCACCACCCCAGAACCGCCTATGCGAGTATAAATATGCAAAACAAACCCAATTTCCGAAACGCCAAAATCAACCTAACCACTTATGGAAACAAGGATTATGAAAATATCCACCCCTTCGGACACCGGAAAAACAAACCCAATTTCGAACCCACTGCTCTTTGCGGATAACCGTCAGAACTTCTTCACATGGAAGCAAATATGGAAAAACAAACCGTTGGCAGCGACTACAAACGTGAAACGCACCCAGAACCTAAAAGGGCAATCTTGAGGCTTGACACGTGACTGAGCCGTTGATATAATAAATGAAGCTGTAAGGAGTGATTTTATGAACGCCAATACCTGCAGATGCAGAGCAATTGATTTCGATTAGGGATGTGTGATGAGAAATACTGAGAAAAAGAAGAATTCCATCATTCGGTTTTTTGGTGCTGTTGCAGTTCTGTGCTTTTTGCTTTTTCTAATCCAAGGTTGCAGTATGGCCCAACCCGGTGAAACGGCTGCCGAAGGACACAGGAGGCACGTACGAAACCGAAGAATTGCACAACAGCAGTTGATGGAGGACATAGACAAGGTCCTGCTGTACGATGGACCGAGCAAACTCAGCACCAGAAGAATACCATGATACAGAGATAGTACGCGGTGTGGCCTGAGTTCGCTTTATGCGAGATGTCGCTTTGTATCTGTCCACAATACAGAAGGGATTTGATTTGTGGAAACATTCGATGCACTTACCCATTACCTTAAACGTGTGGCGCTTAATCCGTGGCCGGTAGTGGCAATCGAGTTGCTCCTGATAGGGCTTGTCGTCTACTGGGCCATCGATTTTCTCGAAGGAACTCGCGGAGAAAGGCTCTTCCGGGGCGTGATATTTATCCTCGTAGCCGGCTTTATCATTCTCAAACTCGTAGTCGATAGGTTTGCCTTCGAACGGCTGCAGTTCCTGTATAACGGCTTTCTGATTTTTGTCCTGATAATCGCCGTTGCAGGATTTCAACCGGAAATTCGAAGGGCACTGATACGAATAGGCCAGCCCAGTTTCCTTGCAAGTTCGTCACAGCAATTGGCAAAGACAATCCAAGAGATAGTCTCCACGGTTGAGCAGCTTTCAGCAACAAAAACCGGGGCTATCATTGTTCTGGAAAGACAGGTAGCACTGGGAGAGTTTGTCGCCGGCGGAGTGAGTATCAACGCCGACGTTACCGCGGAACTCCTGAAAACGATATTTTATCCTGGAACGCCGCTGCACGATATGGCGGTCATAATACGAGGCGACAAGGTGGTGGCGGCAAGGGTCCAACTGCCCCTTGCAGAGGCTGATAGCAGCTACAGCGGTGAGCTTGGCTCGCGGCACCGTGCGGCAATGGGAATAACCGCCGGTTCTGACGCTGTGTGCCTGGTCGTAAGCGAGGAAACCGGTACAGTCTCCTCAGCACGGCAAGGGCGGTTAAAAAGAAACCTTACGAGGTCAGACATAACAAGAGAGTTAACAACGGTGATGGCTGAGCAGGTTGCGCCTACTTTTGCGGGTGTACTAAATTGGTTTCGAAAAACTCCGGGGAAGAAGACGCAGGAGAGTAAATGACCCCCGCGGCGGCATTAGTGTAATTTTTTTGTTCGATGGTTAGACGGATATGGCAAAAAAAGTAAACTACGGCAAAATACTGGCAGTTCTGTTCCTGACTGTCTTGATATGGGTCTGGGCAGACCTGGCAAAAACGGCACAATTCACTATAGCCGATGCGACCGTGAATATCACGACACCTTCCAGCCCCAGGCTCTGGGTAAGTTTCCCCAAGGGCTCTACTGCTTCCATACAGGAAATACTCGTCAAAGGAGCTACATCCAGAATAGACAGGCTCCAGAGAAGCATAAGGGCCGGTGAGAGAATGACATTTGATCTGGATGTGACCGAGGAGAAGATGATAGAAGAAGGTGACCATACCCTGCTGCTCCAGCCTTTTTTGAATAAAAGAATCCAGGAAAAGTACGACCTCAAAGTCGAAGCGTGTATCCCGGAAAAGATCGTCGTCCATGTCCGCACCCTCGTGCAGAAATCCCTCGTGGTAAGCTGTCTCGATGAAAACGGCAACATTGTCAAAGCCATTATTGACCCAGCACGTGTTGATATGTTTGTACCGGCAGATGGCGGACCCGCGGCTGAGGTTACCCTAACCAGCGCGGAAATTGAACAGGCAAGGACAACAGCGATTAGTAAAAGGCCGTTCTATGAGTTTGCCCCGGGACAAAGAAAAGCGGCCGATATCGCAGTAAAAATAACCACGCCTACCCGAGCGCTTACACCTCAGACAATAGACAAGCCACAGCTCGGTTATGTCTTGAGTGGCAATCTCGTGGGTAAGTACAAACCCTTAATCGAGGGTGACAACCTGGTCAACGTATACAGTCCTGTACGCATCAAGGCCACCACGGAGGCCAAGCTGGCATACGAAAGCCAAATCTTCCAACTGATACTGGAAATCAAGGATGGAGACGAGAAATCAACCGAAGTCCTGAGACGCAGTCTGACCTATAATTTCCCCGACGAATATCTCCGCACAAAGCAAATTGAGCTAAATCAACAGCCTGTGGAGGCACATTTCAAGTTGATACGATTGCCCGCTCCCTCCGCCGCGTCTGCCGCAGGGTCATAACTGAGAGACAAAAGCCTAAAGAACACGGATCACCACGATAAAGAACAAATCGTGGGAATACCAGACGAACAGGGCCGCTATCCTGAAGGCTGACACAAAAGCGACCATCCTCAGAAAGATCAACATGCCTCATCGCCACCCCGGAAATATGCCTGGCATGTTGCGCATCCTTTCTGAGGATGGCATACAAATGTGTTATTGTTGCTGTGCGACGGCCCTATTTCTGCTGAACAGGTAAAGGATAACACCAAGTGCAATCAGACCAACCGGGCCGTTCTCGCCCAGCGTACCCAGTAATTTGGTCAGATTGGCGGTAACTCCGCCAAAGAACGGAACCGAACTGCTGCCAAAGAGCACCTCAAAGCCCACTCCAAGGGCAATCAACAACAATACGATTTCAGTTATTTCACCGAGCCACTTCTTTGCAATCATCAGACCATTCATGCTTAAATCTCCTACAACAAGTAATAAAAATACCCAGGCACCATGCCTATTCCGGCTCTTAGTTCGTCCTATCTTTCAATTTACTTTAATATTTATACCTGCGCCACCGGCATTTGATGCACCAGCAAACCCCTCTTTTCTGATAGTGCCAACCGCCCACAATCCGGCAAAAACCACCTTTTCAGTATTGTAAAACGGCCTGTTCCCTTGCCGGCGCCCACATAGTTGTGTTCCCATACAGGTGATATAGTTTTTTCACACCATTTTTGGCCCATTCGGTTACTGTGCAGCGCTGCCGCCATCATAAGATTCGTAATGTGCCGGTCAATCAGCCTTTATGGATGCTCACTGCAAAGCTCAAAGAACTGGGTGAAGAACAAAGAATTGACGAAAAATCGAAGGTGACATAAACTATGGAAACTGGAGTGACCATCCAAAGCTCCAACGATGATCGGGATAACGTTATTACTTTGGAGAGTTTGAACTATGCTGTCAGAATCATTTGCAAAAAGAGACTCGGCGATACTATTTATTGTTGGCGTTGCTTTGTTTACGATTGGGCTGCCGGCTGAATTTATATCACTGGATGCAAGGTTCGCCGTTTTTGCCCAGGAAATGCTGCGGAACGGCCCGACATTTTTCGCAACCACCTACGGTAATCCTTATCCCGATTACCCCGGCACAAGTACCTTCATGATTTATCTTATGTCACTTCCTTTTGGCCGTGTAACCCAGTTGTCCGCTATTTTAGCTACGCCATCGTTTCGGCCCTGGTTCTTGTTATTATTTACAGGATTGGCGCATTGCACTCGCGAAAATGGGGGATTACTGGCGTATTGGTTGCCTTGTTTACAAAAAGCTTTTTCTCTTTCGCGAGAACCATATCACCGGATATGTATGTAAGTTTGTTTACTGCACTATCTTTCTATGTTTGCTATTCGGCTACCCTTTTTAAGGATAAGCGACGTCTCTGCGTTATACCTTTGCTTCTGATTGTAAGCTTTGCTTTTCGCGGGCCAATTGGACTGGTTCTGCCGGCCGCCGTTGTCGGTGGCTATTTACTTTTTAATAAGCATTATAAAGAATTCCTGCTGATGGGTTTTGCTTCAGTATTGATGATGCTGGTGGGGTTGGCATTATTGTTTGCGGCGGCCAAATATCAGGGGGGCGAAAAGTTCTTCAAGCAAGTTTTTAACTGACAGGTAGCGTGCCGCTTACCTTACGACAACTCACATTCGTATATGTATTACTGGTTTGGTAGTCTGGCCAAGTACGCTGTTAGTTACCCGTTGGCTGTTATAGTCATATCCGGGAAAATCCGTGATTTATGGAAACCCAAGACACAGGAGGATCGTCTGCTGGCACAGTTAACCCTCTGGATGTTGATTATCCTGGTCGGCCTGTCAATTCCCGGAGTGAAGAAAATGCGATATATACTTCCCGCGTTTCCTGCGTTTGCTCTGATTGGAGGATATCTTTTTGTTGGCTTATTTGAGAAGAGCTTTCCGGGGAGAATACGAGAGGGTTTTCTGGGGTTCTGTAACATATTACCGTACGCTGCGGCTGTGTTCTGCACGGGGGCTTTGCTGGTCTGGCATCGATTAAACTTTAATTTTCAGCCGCATCTAATCAGTGCATTTTTGGCTATGTGTTCTGTAACAGCAGGATTATCGATATTGCTGTTACGACTCAAGAGCCGTTTCGTCAAGGACATGACTAAACTTGGGGCGGCAGCCTTGACTTTTATTGTTTTGGTAATTTGCTTCTCGAACCAGGCTTCTTATTATCACTATCGCAGCAAGCCATTTGTGAATGCGGTTTCGTCGCTGCTTGAGCAACAACTGGGGACACTCGTTTTTTACAGGATCCAATCGGATGCCGAAGCAATCAAATTTCTGGTCAACTATGAAAAGCAGATAACACCACAGTTCATTAGTTCACCTGATGAGATTATGGCGTTCAAAGCAAAAACCCTTTTTGTCTGCTTTGCAGAAAACTTCCAACAACTGCCTCAGAAGATTGCCGGCAAACTATGTGAGATGTGCAGAGGCCGCCTTGATGGTGAGTATTGTGTATGTTTCACGATAAAAACGATTGGTTCAACTCCGGGAAAATTGGTGAAAAATGAATAAGATCGCTCGTCTTTGACTTCTTATCCCTGCAGCCATACACGTTGCGTTGCAGGATTCCGATTTTCTTATCACGGGGTTTTGTTTTTTATGTCGTAGGCCGTCAGGGTGTCTCCATGTCGGATGTATAATACGCCATCTGAGATTGCCGGGTGTGCCCAGTGTGGCCCCCGGCCTTGCGTGATTTCAAATGAACCTGCTATTTCGTACGCGGTTGGTGTGATTTTGACGAGAGCGAGCCGGCCTTGCTGACCGTAGCAGTATAACATGCCGTCTGCATAAATTAGAGAACCTTTGCCGACGAGTTCCGCCGAGTACCTGACTTTGCCGGTTTGGTAGTCGAGGCAGATCCATTTCTCGTCCCTTGAATCTGTTCCGTGAATGCAGCCGTCCACGAGTACAACTCCGCCGTGGTGTGGGTCGAGTTGTTGATTTGTCCAAATCTCTGAAACTTTTGACCAGTCGTCGGCAATTTTCAGTTTTGTTCCGCCGACGAATCTGCTGGCCATGTACACGGTTTTGTTCGAGTATACAGGGGTGTTTGGGTTGACATGTCGTGGTTCATCCTTGTAGAGCTTATTTGTGTATTTCCAGAGGACGGTACCCGTGTCAATGTTGACGGCGACTATGTGTTTGTCGGTGATGGTGACAGCAATCTTTTTCGGGCCATCTTCGATCAGGATAGGGGAACAATATGCACTTTGGTCGCTGAGTCCTTTTGTGGTCCATATAGTTTTTCCATTGGATTTGTTCAGTGCAACGACCGAAGCGTTTTTCCCACCGGGTGTGCAGATAACCTTGTCATCGACGACGAGGACAGATTCCGAGATCCCCCAGTTGATGTTCTTTGCGTTGAATCTTTTGAGAACGTCGACATGCCATTTTCTGTTGCCGGTTTTTGCATCGAAGCAGACAAGATTTCCGTATCCGCTGATGACATATACGCTATTTGCGTCGACGGTTGGCGTCGTCCTGGTGCCTGGATGAGAACCGCTCCATCCGTGGCCATAGGGTTTTTTCCAGATGATACTGCCTTTCAGGTCGCAGGCGGAGAGAATTCCCTGTTTTTCCTTGCCTACGCTGCCTGTAGTGTATATAATACCTTTTGCTACCGCGACGGAGGCGAAACCATCGCCGAGTCCATGGATTGCCCAGAGCATTCCTGGACCAGCTTTTGGCCATTTTTTCAAGAGGTTAGTCTCAGGTGATTTACCGTCGGCATTGGCGCCCCGAAAACGAGGCCAATCGGTTGCTTTGACGGTTTTGAGATATGCCGGAAATAAAGCAAATGCCAGGACAAAGAGTGTTAAGCAAGGTTTTGCCTGAAGATGTAATCTCATAAGAAATCCCGAAATACTGCTATTTGTGCTTGATTGTATCATAATCGCGCTGTACGGTCAATCGTGGTGGGAATGGGTTTAATGTGCATAGAATCGCGGCCTTGGTGCGTCAATGGTATAGGTGCCGGATTTGAAACCAGAGAATTCGTAATGAAGGCAGTAAAATGGTTGTTGAATTTGAGAAAAGCTGGTTCGAGGCCTCTGTGCGGAAAGGGCGGATATTGCGATTTTCCGGCTTCCGGTTAGTGATATTAGTGTTTTTGACGCTTTGCTCGGGGATTTTTTTCGGTTTGGCGGGTGGTTGCGGTGCCAGAGCTTACAAGGATTTGGCAGATGACGAGGTATATAAGATAATCGATAAGAAATGGCAGAGCAGCTTTGGTGAAAAGGCGAATTACACAATCAGCGATGTTGAGGCATCACCGAACGACGTGAAGCTGGAAGAGACAGTACCGTCGTCGGGCGTTCTGAATCTCGCCCAGGCTGTCGCTATCGCTACCGCCCACAATCGCGAGTACCAAACCCAGAAGGAGCAGTTGTATCTCACTGTACTTAGCCTGACCGGTGAACGGCATAAGTTCGCCCGGCGGTGGTTTGGAACTATCGATGCCGATTACGCAAGAGATAGCGACGATGAATCGGCGAGCTATGAAGCTAAGACTGGTTTCAACCAATTACTGGCATCCGGGGCCGCCGTTAGCGCCAATATAGCGCTCGACTGGGCGAGTTTCCTTACCGGTGCCCCCGATACATCGCTGGGTTCGGTACTCAGTGCAACGGTTACGCAGCCGCTTCTGCGAGGCAGGGGGCGCAAAATCGCACAGGAGCAGTTGACACAGGCTGAGCGTGATGTGTTGTACGAGATGCGTAGCTTTGGTCGTTTTCGTAAGGAGTTTGTCGTATCGATTGTAACGGCTTATTACGGTGTTCTGCAGAAACGCAACGAGGTAACAAACGCTCAAAGTAATTATGACCGGGTCACCGAGTCGAAAAAACGCCTCAAGGCCGAAGCCAGGGTAGGCCGCCGCCCCCGGTTCGAACTTGACCAGGCACAGCAGGATGTCCTCAGGGCAACGGACAACATTGTCCGGGCGCAGCAGCAGTATGAACAATCGCTTGATGAGTTCAAGATTGAATTGGCTCTTGAGACCGACAGCAAGGTTGAGCTGGACCAGAATGAATTGAACGCCCTGGAGAAGATTGGTGTGACCGAGCCGCAGTACACGCTGGATGTTGCCATTGAGACAGGGCGGGCCGAACGGCTGGATTTGGCCACCACCGCCGACAAAATCGATGATGCATCACGCAAGGTCATGGTTGCCGCCGACAATCTTGGTGCGGAGTTGAATCTGAGCGCCGGCGCCGAGGTCGGTTCGCAAGGCAAGACGAACTTTGAAAAATTAGAGTTTAACAAGGGAAGCTACAGCCTGGGTTTGCAGGCTGATTTGCCGTTCGACAGAAAAGACGAGCGAAACGCTTATCGCCAGACCTTGATAAAGCTCCAGCAGAACCGCCGTGACTACCAGGAGAAGGTGGACAGGGTCAAGCTTGATATACGCCAGGCATATCGACAGTTGATAGAGACTCAGCAGCGATACCGGATCCAAAAGAACAGTCTTGAACTGGCCCGCAAGCGGGTCGAGAGTACAGCCATGTTTCTGAAAACCGGCAGGGCGCAGACGCGTGACCTTCTCGAAGCTCAGGACGCCCTGCTCGAAGCCGAGAACGAGTTGACCGATGCCCTCGTGGGGCACACGATAGCAAAGTTGAGCTTTTTCCGGGATATTGGAGTGCTCCAGGTCAGGCCAGACGGAATGTGGCACCAGGGAACTGAAGATAAGTCAGGACACTAATCATGAAAAACAATAACGGTATTCGGCATAAAACGCGAAGCGCTGCTAAATCAGGAGTTGCCAAACGCCTTGTGTGGCTGGTGGTTCTTGTAATTGTCGTCGTCGCAGCGGCGGCATATGCGTATCTACACGGCCTGTCCGGCGGCAAGGATACTTCTAATCCCAATGCTCGCACGTTCACGGTACGCAGAAGCGATTTAACGGTCAGCGTTACGGAAAACGGCGACATTAAGCCGCTGAACTCACTTATCATTAAATCAAAACTCGAAGACTCAACGACTTTGATCTTCATTGTTGATGAGGGGACCATTATCACGCAGGAAGATGTCAACAACGGCAAGATTCTTGTTGAACTGGATTCCTCGGAAATCAAGCAGGAGGTGACACAGGAGCAAGTAGGTTTCCTTGACTGCCAGGGCGACTCCAAGGCGGCCAAGGAGGCCCTTGATATACAAAAGAAACAAAATGAAAGCGATATCGAGGCGGGGAAAATAAAGGTCAGGTTTGCACTGATGGACCTTCACAAATATCTTGGTGAGTCCGTGGCCCGCAGGCTTATCGCCGTGGCAGAACAGACGCCCAACTGGCACCAGCAAGTCACTTCCTATGTGTATGACCCGAACCTTGGCGGTGAGGCGCTTCAGCAACTTCGGCAACTGGATTCGAGCATTGAACTGACCGGGGCGAAACTTGCCCGTGCCAGGGATAAGCTCAAGGGGACACAGGAACTTTATGACAGTAATTACGCCGCGGAAATTGAATTAAAGGGCGACCAACTGGATGTTAAGAGCCTTGAGACTCAACTGGAACAGGACCAAACCGCCAAGGACCTGTACGTCAAGTACGAATTTGCCAAGCAGGCCGTGACGCTCCTGAGCGGCTATCACGAATCCATGAGAGAATTCCAGCGTATCGAGGCCAAAGCCCGTTCAATGCTTGCCCAGGCACAGGTGGAATATGACAAGGAACAGGCAAAGTACAAGTTGGCTGTGGAACGTTTAGAGGATAAAAAGAAACAGCTCGAGGCATGTACCATACGCGCGCCTGCTGCCGGAGAGGTCGTTTACGCTTCGAGCATGGGAAGCAGTTGGGAAAGAAGAAACCGACCCATAGAACTTGGGGCCAAAATCCAGGAGCGTCAAAATATTATATCGATCCCGGACCCGAACGCGATGAAGGTTGAAATCAAGATTCACGAGACCTGGATAGATAAGGTTCATATTGGACAAAAGACCAGGATAAATGTTACGGCCTTTCCGGAAGATACTTTGACGGGCGTGGTGCTGAAAAAGGCACCTCTTGCCGACCCGGAGGAATGGATGAATCCCGACCTTAAGGTTTATTCGACGGATATAAAGATTGATGGTACACATGAGGCACTCAAGACCGGTATGACAGCAAAGGTTGAAATTATCATTCAACAGTTGAAGGATATTCTTGTGGTGCCGATACAGACGGTGGTTAATGTCGAAGGCAAAAAGGTGTGTTATGTGATGTCGGCTGCCGGAGTGCAGCAGCGACAGGTTGAGACTGGTGCGTTTAACGACAATTTTGTTGAAATCAAGAGCGGTTTATCGCAAGGCGAGAAGGTTATGCTCAATCCGCCTCGCCTGACCGAATCGGCGTCAAAGCAACAATAGCCTCTGTTAATATCTTTGTGTGATTGAATTTGAATCTATTTTTCGCGTAGCTTGATTGCGATATGTCAATAGTAGATATTAGAAATCTTTGCAAGGTCTATGACCTCGGGACATTCGAAGTTTCGGCCCTTTGTGACCTTGACCTGCAAATTGAGCAGGGCGAGTATGTGGCAATTATGGGGCCAAGTGGCTCGGGTAAATCCACGCTTCTGAATATGTTAGGCTGCCTGGATACTCCAACCAGCGGCTCTTACAATCTTGCCGGAGAAGATATTTCCCGCCTTGGGGATGGCGAACTGTCGGCGATACGCGGCTCACGAATAGGTTTTGTTTTTCAGTCATATAATCTCATCGCACAACTCAACGTGGTAGAGAATATTGAAGTACCGATGTACTACCGTGGTGTCGGCGAACAGGCCAGCTACGCCCGTGCCATGGAATTGGCTAAGATGGTTGGTCTTGAAAACAGGCTCAAACACAAACCTTCGGAACTGAGCGGGGGCCAGCAGCAGCGAGTCGCCATCGCCAGGGCCATCGCCAATGACCCGGTAATAATACTGGCCGATGAGCCTACCGGCAATTTGGATTCCAAAAGCGGTAATGACATCCTCGACATCCTCGACGAGCTTCATCGAAGAGGCAAAACCCTGATTGTTGTCACCCACGATGAGGGTATCGCCACAAAGGCGCAAAGAACAATCCATCTGCTCGACGGCAGGGTGGAAAGGCAGCAATATAACCATAAGCGGGAATAATCATGCGTTGGTTTGGCATTAAGAGAACGATAAAGCTTGGTGTGAGAAGCCTTTGGATGCATCGTCTGCGTTCAACGCTGACTACATCCGGCATCGTCTTTGGTGTCTGCTCTGTTATTGCGATGCTCGCCATTGGAGAAGGGGCCAGCCGCGAAACACAGGAAGCGATAGCCAGGCTTGGCAGCACGAACCTGATTATTGAAACAGTGCAGCCGCCGCAGAAACAAACAGATACTGGAACGGCCGAGACGGTGCAAAACTACGGCCTGACCTACGCTGATGCCGAATCAATCCGCAATAGCCTGCCGGATGTTGAGGTGGCTGTTCCTATTCGCGAAATCGACCAGCAGGCGAGATATCTCAACCGCAGGGTGGCAGTAAAAATTATCGGGACCATACCATGGTACACCGAGATCGCTCCGGTGCGCATCCTTCGGGGAAGATTTCTTAGCAGTATCGACCTGCATCATCAGAAATGTGTGTGTGTTGTCGATGATGATGTCGCAAGAAGATTGTTTGCGTTTGATGATCCGATGGGTCGGCACGTGAGTATACATGGCAGTTTTTACCGGGTTGTTGGTATATCGGCGGCATATTCATCGTCCAATGGTGGTAATGGTTTCGGTAGTGATGTGGCAGCATCAGCCGATGCGGGCACAAAAGCTACAGGCAATATGTATGTCCCCATGACGACCGCCAGAACTCGCTTTGGTGAGTTGTCGTTTAGTATTAGCGGTGGCAGCCGTAGTGCATCGAGGGTGGAACTGCAAAAGATCACGGTTAAGGTCAATCCGAAGAATCGGAATATGGGATTGAAAGACATGTTGGCCATGCGTGATACCCTGGATGTACTGCTTGACCGTCTTCACGAAAAAGAGGACTATCGCATAGTTGTTCCGCTGGCGTTGCTGTTCGAGGCGGCCCGGACCAAACGCATTTTCAATATCGTGCTCGGTTCGATTGCGGCAATTTCGCTGCTCGTCGGGGGCATAGGTATTATGAATATCATGCTTGCCAGCGTTAGCGAGAGGACGCGAGAAATCGGGATACGCCGTGCTTTGGGTGCCAAGAAGGGGGATATCATCGCCCAGTTTTTGACCGAAACGGTGATGCTCACATTGATGGGAGGCCTTCTGGGAATTGTTCTGGGGGTCATTATTCCCTATGCGGTAACAAAATTTGCCGACATGCCAACGGTGATAACGCTACTTTCGCTGGTTTTGGCTTTTGGAATCAGTGCCGGCGTTGGTGTGACGTTCGGGCTTTATCCTGCATGGCGTGCGGCCAATATGGACCCAATCGAATCACTGCGCCACGAGTAATTTACGGTGGCCAATGTGAAAGCGGGGCGGCACGGTTTGTTTAAGGGCGTGGCAGGAGGAGGTGTTTTTGTCTTGGCACGCAGTTCAAGTGGAAAATTTTTCTTCTGTTTTGTGAGAGATTCCTTGCCGGTAAACAAACCAGTATTCATTTCATGCGAAAAAGCTTTAGCGCTTATTTGCAGAAGGCTCGAGGGCTGTGTCGCTCGGATCGGCGGACGGGTGAGAATGGGCACAGAAAAAGCTCGTCGGAACCTGACCGCCGCAGGCCGGGCGGGACAGCCCGGCCGAATTATACCAACGCTTTCAAAACTCATCTGTCTCATGCTGCCTCCTCTGTCATCATCGAATCCAGCTTGGCTTTAGCTCCGTTCGATAATCAAAAATCATATTCTAATCAAAAGGAACATCTCACTCAGCAAAATTCCCAATAACCCCGAACTATACAGTTTTCCTGTTGCCGAACATGTCGCACAGGTAGTAGAATATAGGTTAGTATGGAGGATTGTGATGCGGACTGTTTATTGATGTTGTTTATACGGAGATAAGAGCAAATGGAACACTACGTGGTTATCATAAACAGCTTTGTGGTTAGCCTATGTCAGTTGGCGGCAATTCTGGTAATCGTAGTAGGGATTGCCAAGAGCCTGAGTATTTACATCAAAGATGCCCTGTTTGGAACGCATTCCATGGCGGCAATTCAGGAAAGTCGCCTGGAGCTTGGCCATTCTTTTAGTCTCGGTCTTGGTTTCTTGATAGGTGGAAGCATTCTCAAGACGACTCTGGCTCCGACGTGGAACGATATTGGACAATTAACAGCGATTATCGCCATACGAATAATCCTGAACTATTTTCTGCTGAAGAATATCGACGCAGATTTACTAAAAGCGGCTTCCGATGGAGGGGCGAAGAGCTGGGCGAAGGCGTTCAGGAGGAGGCGCAAGGATACTCCCGCAGCGGATGAAGAAATTAAGGCATGATACATCCGGAGGGTTTTTTATGCGAGCGGTTGTGCAGCGGGTTTGGGAAGCGAAGGTTTTGGTTGGGCCGGACACGGTGGCCGAGATAGGCAAGGGGCTGTTAGTTTACTTAGGGGTTGCCAAGGGCGACGGGGACAAGGATGCGGGGTACGTGGCGGATAAACTTTCGAATCTGCGGATATTCGCCGACTCTGCCGGCAAGATGAACCTTAGCGTGCAGGATGTTGGGGGCAGCGTGTTGTTGGTGAGTAATTTTACTCTGCTTGGCGACTGCCGCAAGGGACGCAGGCCGGGTTTTGACGAGGCCGGTGGCCCGGCGGCAGCCGAAGCGCTTTATGAGAAGGTGGCGGAACTGATGGCGGCGGAGAACATCATTGTCGCAAAGGGCATTTTTGGTGCATATATGCATGTAAGCAGCATCAATGACGGGCCCGTGACATTTCTGCTGGATAGCAGCAGATTGTTTTAGCGCCCAGGGCCATTCTTAATCTTCAGGTGGTTGTTGTCTTCTTCTGCGCACCTGGTATCTGATATCGCTTACGAGGAACAACAGAAATAGCGAGACTAACACCGCAACAAGAACAAGATTGACTCTGCCAAGTTTGACTGTCTGGTACTTTGAATCGGAGCCGAGGGCGGCGAGCCATTCTTGCCATCTAAGGTTAACGACAAGCAGGTTGATTGCCCCGAGGGCTGTGAAGACGGCAAGGGCGATTCGATAGTAGTTGTGAGGAGTTCGGATGCAGGACTTTGCAGCTATCACGAAGATTGCGAGACAAGCGATGAGTATCACTGAAAACGCTGTCCAATCTCGCGCATTTGCTGCCATGATCTGGAGCCAGAACATTGAGCCGAAGATTGCTCCCATGAATGATCCGTAGATTTGTCCTTTTGTCATTTGGTGTATTCGCTGGTCAGTGGTGACGTATTTACCGTTCTGAACTTGAATGGCTTTTCGTTTTATTTCGGTGCGAAAGGCCAATATGAAGACGCCGAAGAAAAAGGCGGTAAACAGGGCAATTACTGCCCATGGGTTTGAGCCAATCCAGCGTACCTGCCACCACAACAGAAGTATCAGGCCCACACCGCCGAAGCAGTATGCGATGGCAATACAGGCGGTTTTCTTCATAAAGGCTCGCTCTTGAGGTGACCTGGTATTAGTAATGCTTGCGTGAATGCCTATAATTGAACCCAGGATGCCAAGTAACGGCCCAATCGCACCGGCAGCGATGCCAAAAGCCCCGGCAGATTTGGCGACGGGAGAAGCCTTGGCCACTGTGGCTGCGACTGCGGCTGATGCTGTTTGGGCGGTCATTGCCGGCAGTGCTGCGATGACTGCGATTGTGAAGGCCTTGCGCGGACCGCTATTTCCAATCACGTCTTCCACGAGTTTTGCCAGTTCGGTTTTGAGCATCTTTCGGCCTCGGGAGAGTCTCTTCTTTACAGCGTCTTCGGACAGGTCAAGAGCGTTGGCTACCTGTGCGACCGACTGTTGGCCGCGGTAAAACAGTACCATGGGTTCGCGGTACTGCAGGGGGATTTCTTTGATGGCGTTCCAGACAATTGTCTGCTGTTCTTTTATTATTGCGGCTTGGCTGGGTTCCGATTCGATTGATCCTATTTGTGCGGCGGTGTCGAGGCCGCTGGCCTGGCTTATAATGTCATGCTTTTGAGTGGTAATTGCCTTGCTGATGAGATTTCTGGCGATGGTACAAAGCCATGGGCGGAATTTGTCGAGGTCTTTTAGTTGTGCAAGGGCCTTCCATGCTCTTACGAAAGTCTCCTGTGCGAGTTCTTCACTTTTTGCAAGGCTGCCGGTGACGCTGTAGGTAATGGCGCAGACAAGCGATTGGTATCGCTCGACAATCAGGCCAAATGCCTGCCGGTCTCCGCGCAGGCTCTTCTGGAGCAGTTCGGTCTCCGGCGTCATTTCGTTTATCATAGGTTCGCTCCTGAAGAATCTTTGTTATTATACTGTCAGAATAATAGACTCTGGAAGCGTTAAAAAGGTGACGAGAAAAAATGTTGAGCGGGTGAAGTGATGCAATGGCGCGTATCAGTTCCGAAAGGGGGATTCTGCGCGTGGAAAGTGCTTTGCCTGGTAAACGGTGTTATTGTTTTCCGGGCACTTCTGCGTGCTGTTTGTCCGGTTCCGGTTCCTGCTGGATGGCTTCCAGTTTGAGGTGCTCGTCGTCGAGGACGTCTATCTTTATGAGATTTTTACCCTTGAATTCTCCTCTTAGCAGGGCTTCTGAGAGGGGGTCTTCGATGTAATGCTCAATTGCCCTGCGCAGCGGCCTTGCTCCGAATTCCGGATTGTATCCCTTGTCGATGAGGAACTCGCTGGAGGCGTCTGTGAGTTGTAGTTTGAAACCGTGTTCGGAGAGTCGTTTGAAGACCTTTGCCAATTCGTAATCGACGATGATTTCAAGGTCCTTCCTGGTTAGTGGTCTGAAGACGATGGTATCGTCGAGACGGTTCAGGAATTCCGGCCTGAAGTGTCGCTCAACTTCCTTGTTGAGCATGTCCTTCATTTTTTCGTAATCTGCTTCGGCAGTTTTCTTGCCGAAGCCGAAGCCGCCGTTGCTCTTTATCTGATCTGCGCCGATATTGCTGGTCATGATTAGTATGACGTTTTTGAAGTCGATGTGTCTTCCGAAGCTGTCGGTGATTCTCCCATCTTCCATGATTTGCAGGAGCATGTTGTAGACATCGGGGTGCGCCTTTTCGATTTCGTCGAGCAGGAGTACCGAGTAAGGCCTGCGTCGGATTCTTTCGGTCAGTTGTCCTCCTTCTTCGTATCCGACGTATCCTGGAGGTGCGCCTACGAGCCTGCTGACATTGTGTTTTTCCATGAATTCGCTCATATCTATCTGGATAAGGGCGTTTTCGTCGCCGAACATAAACTCAGCCAGTGCCCTTGCCAGCAGTGTTTTTCCGACACCGCTTGGACCAAGGAAAATGAAGCATCCCGTTGGTCGATTTGGGTCTTTTAGTCCGCTTCTGCTTCTTCGTACTGCTTTTGCGATGGCAGTGATTGCATCATCCTGCGAGACGACCCGCTTGTGCAGTTCTGTTTCGAGTTCAAGCAGCCGCTGTACCTCCTTTTTTTCCAGCCTTGTCAGTGGTATTCCGGTCATTTTGCTGACGACCTCTGCGATGACTTCTTCGTCTACGGTTCCGGTGGTTTTTTTATTCTTGTCGTACCATTTCTTCTGTAGTTCTGTTTTCTTTGCGAGCAGTTTCTGTGATTCGTCTCTGAGTGATGCGGCTCGCTCATAGTCAGCTCTCTTGACGGCCTCGTCTTTTTCATTCTGCAGCTTTTGGATTTGCTCCTCGATTTCGGCGACATCCGGCGATGGAATCATGTTCTTGAGTCGTACTCTTGCGCCTGATTCGTCGATGACGTCGATGGCCTTATCGGGCAGGCATCGTCCTGTTATGTACCTGTTCGAAAGTTCAACAGCCTGATAGAGTGCCTCGTCGGTGAAGTGTACTTTGTGGTGTTCTTCATAGCGGTCCTGAAGCCCCCTGAGTATATCGAGCGTTTCATCCCTGGAAGGCGGTTCGACGATAATTGTCTGAAAACGTCTTTCGAGGGCACCATCTTTTTCGATGTGCTTTCTGTATTCGTCGAGCGTCGTTGCTCCTATGCACTGCACTTCGCCCCTTGCCAGAGCGGGTTTGAGTACATTGGAGGCGTCGATGGCGCCTTCGGCTCCACCGGCTCCGACGAGCGTGTGCAGTTCATCGATAAAGAGGATGACATTCTTGGCTCTTCTGACTTCATTTATGACGGCTTTTATTCGTTCCTCGAACTGTCCGCGGTATTTTGTACCAGCGACCATCATAGCCAGGTCAAGGACGACGATTCGTTTATCCTTTAGGATCTCGGGTACCTGCTTGTTTACGATTTGCTGGCTGAGGCCTTCGACGATGGCGGTTTTCCCGACGCCGGCTTCGCCGAGCAGCACCGGATTGTTTTTTGTTCTTCTGCAGAGTATCTGTATGAGCCGTTCGATTTCGTTTTTTCTTCCGATTACGGGGTCAAGCTTATCATTTGCGGCCAATTCGGTGAGGTCCCTTCCGAAGCTGTCGAGTGCGGGAGTCTTGCTCTTTGGCTTTCTCGCCATGGTGGGACCCATATTCATTCCGAGACCTGATGGTTCCGTGTCGATTCCCGCCCCGAGAAGGTTCAGTACTTCCTGTCTGACGTCTTCGAGTTTTAAGCCTAAGTTCATAAGTACCTGTGCTGCGATTCCTTCGGATTCACGCAAGAGTCCGAGGAGGATGTGCTCGGTGCCGACGTAATTATGATTTAGCGCCCGTGCTTCCTCTATGGCGTATTCGATGACTTTTTTTGCCCTTGGTGTTTGTGGCAGTTTCCCCATTGTCACCATGTCTGGTCCGCTTTTGACGAGTTTTTCGACTTCAAGGCGTAGTTTTTTGATATCGACATCGAGATTTTTCAGTACGGTAGCGCCTACACCGCTTCCTTCCTTGACGAGGCCCAGGAGAATGTGCTCAGTTCCGATGCATTCGTGGTTGAATCTCTGAGCTTCCTGGTTTGCCAAAGCCATGACTTTTCTTGCTCTGTCTGTAAAACGCTCAAACATTATTTACCTCAATAAGTTTATTTAAGGCCTAAATCAAAAGTTGCTCTTCCCGTTCAAATCCTTAACTCAAATACCTGAATCCGCATCCTGCGATGACAGCTTCACAAGCTACCGAAGCTACCAGTATTATATCATATTATAGCCGACTGTCAAAGGTGCCGGCTTTTTCCTTTTGGGTTTTGGGCTCATGCTCAGTTATTTATATGCCCAAATCAGGTTTCAGGTTCATTTTATCGGTCCGATGTGCTTCACCGGTATAGGTTTTATCGTCCAAAACGGCGTTCGACTTTTCGGCAGTTTTACCGATGATCGTTTTTTTCTTGTGAATTCGGGCTAATAAATTGTGGGCCGTTGGCGGGGCAGACTTTGTCCCGATCGTGGTTTGCTGGTGGTGGTTCGACGGACGCCCAAAGGCGGCCAGGTGCTCTTTCGGATCTTCTTGAGGCCGTGGAGCAATAATATGCCGATGAGTCTGCACTCAGAGGCAGGTGTGCTTTTTATGCAGGGAATAAAGATAGGGGCATTTTTTCCTTGACCTCCAGGTTGCAATGCTTTATTATTTATATTAGTTTGGTGTAAATGAAGAGGATTGTGGGTAGTTGCGCGTCATTTTCATTGATTTTGCAGCATGATGATGAGGCGTGAGGGCATTTAAGTCCTCTGTTGAACGGTAGTTAAGTTACAAAGACACTTTCAGCGTCTGTTAGTTTGATTGATTATTCGGATGATGTGGTTTTCAGACGTTGCTGAGTGGATAGCGTTAAACGAAAGCGTTCGCTTGCCAGCGAAGGAGTGTGGGCATTGAGCATAAGAGCAATCAACTTCGTTGTCAGAATCAGCCCTGAAGGGGTTGTATCGCGGTTTTTAGTGGTAGCTCCTGGTGTGAATTTGGGCTGAGATGCTCTGCTCGAGCGAATTTCGTGATTTTGCGGTCATTTCTTTGAAACTTTTCTGCCTGACGAGCCTATAATCCGTATTCATGAACGTGAATTTTGGATTTTAGATGCAAGGGAAAGGTGGGAATTATGGAATCGGTACTCATGCAAATACCGAATCCTGTCTGGACTCTCATAGGGTTTATTCTGGGGATTTGCCTGACAGCGATTATTTTGCAGATTATCACGAAGGCTAAAGCAAAGACGCTGGGAGATGAGCTTCAACGGCAGATAGACGGTGCGAAAAGAGAAGCAGAGAACATAATCAAGTCTGCCCAGCTTGATGCCGCAGCGGAGGCAATCAAGAAAAAAGAAAAGTTCACATCGGAAGCTAATCAGGTTCGTTCGGAGCTTCGTGAAGCGGAAGTGAGGTTAACAAAGCGCGAGGACGTTCTGGGGCGTCAGACTGAACAGCTTGAGCAGCGAGAAAAGGCTTTGGGGATACAGCAAGAGGAGCTTAACACGAGGTTGAACAAGGTCGGTGTGAAGGAGAAGCAACTTGCGGCTTTGATGGCTCAACAGAAGAATCAACTGCTTAAGATTACCGCAATGAGCATGGATGACGCAAGGGATCTTCTGCTCAAGCGTCTGGAAGACGAGTGTGAGTACGAGATGTCTTCATTGATTCAACGCAAGGTCGACGAGGCCAAGGAGATTGCCCAGGAGAAGAGCAGGCAAATTATAAGCGTGGCGATTCAGCGCTATGCCACAGAACAAACCTGTGAGGTATCGGTCTCGACGGTGGAGATTCCAAACGATGATATGAAAGGCAGAGTAATCGGCAGGGAAGGGCGTAATATTCGGGCGTTTGAGAAGGCTACCGGTGTTGACGTAATAGTTGATGACACGCCTGGTATGATAGTGGTTAGCGGTTTCAACCCTGTTCGCCGTGAGGTAGCTCGGCTTGCAATGGAAAAGCTGATCCAGGACGGTCGCATTCATCCCTCGCGTATCGAGGAGATTGTGGCCCAGACCAAGAAGGAAGTGAATCAGAAAGTTCTTCAGATTGGCAAGGAGGTTTCGGTTGAGGTGAACATTCGTGGGCTGAGTAACAAGGTTCTGAGTCTGCTTGGCGCATTGAACTACCGAACAAGTTATGGCCAAAGCGTTTTAAGACACAGTGTGGAGGTGGCATTTCTTTCACAGGTTATGGCAGATGAGCTTGGTCTGGACGGTTCGATTGCGCGACGTGCCGGTCTGCTGCATGATATCGGCAAAGCAATCGACCACGAGGTTGAGGGCAGTCACCCTGAGATAGGCGCCAATTACCTGAGACGTTTCAAGGAATCTTCGATTGTTCTGAACGCGGTAGCGGGCCATCACGGTGACATTCCGGCTGACAATCCTTATACTCCGCTGGTAGCGGCGGCAGATGCAATCAGCGCGTCCCGGCCCGGCGCCAGAAGAGAGACTCTTGAGCGTTACATCAAGCGTTTGGAGCAGCTTGAAGAAATAGCGGGCAGTTTTGCCGGTGTTGAGAACACTTATGCCATTCAGGCAGGTCGTGAGATTCGTGTAATCGTTGACGCAGAGAAGATAGAAGACCAGGCCGCGATGAAGATTGCCCGTGACATCGCCAAGAAGATTGAGGACGAAATGACGTATCCGGGAGAAATACAGGTGACTCTGCTTCGCGAGGTTCGGTGCGTCGAGTATGCACGGTAGTGAGCTCTCGGAAGAGTCGGTTATTTATCTCGGCTGTGCAGGATGTGATTCGAGATTTGAGGTGCGAGTTATGAAACTGAATGTGCTTTGTATTGGCGATATAGTCGGTAAGCCCGGAAGGCGTGTTATGGCTGAGAAGCTCAGGTTGCTTGTTGAGCAGCATGATATTGACTGCGTGATAGCAAACGCTGAGAATGCTGCGGGCGGTTCTGGTTTGACACCTCAGATTTACAGGAAGCTGCATCACCACGGTGTGAACTTGTTCACGCTTGGCGACCACACCTATCGCAAGAAGGACATAATCAGCACTTTGGAGACGTGCGGTGACATTGCTCGTCCTGCAAACTTTTCGCAATACGCTGCCGGCGCTGACTGCGGTTTTTTCAAGACGGATAAGGGGCCGACGGTTGGGGCGGTTGCGTTGATAGGTCGGATGTTTATGAAGCCCGCGGACTGCCCTTATGCTGCTATCGACAGGATTCTGCCGAAGATCGCCGCGCAGGCAGACGTCATCTTCGTGGATTTCCATGCCGAAGCAACGAGCGAGAAGGTTGCCATGGGCTGGCATCTGGACGGCAGGGTGAGTTGTTGTTTCGGTACGCACACGCATGTGGCGACTGCAGATGAAAGGATTCTTCCGAACGGTACGGCTTACATCAGCGATATCGGCATGACTGGTCCGCACGATTCGGTTCTTGGTCGGGGCAAGGAGAGTGTTCTGAAAGCGTTCAGGACGCAGATGCCTTTTTCATTCGAGATAGCCACCGGTGACGTCAGACTCAACGGGATAGTGGTGACGGTTGACAGCATTACGAAAAAGGCCGAGCACATCGAGCGTATCAGCATTGAAGCAGAGTTTGAAGATGCGACGAACTACGACGGCGACGACGGACGGGTCGAATACTTCAACAACACCTTTTAAGCGATTACCGATGTGAAAAACTCGCTTGCAGCGGCATCAATATCCGCTTCGCTCAAACTGTTTTCAGTCGAGTTTCTGTGCCGCTGATTCTACCGTTTGGCAGTTGTCGCCGGAAGTTTCGGTGGTTGAAGGGATGTATTTTGAGATTACCTGGATTAGTTTCGCGCGATCTATAGGCTTGCAAAGGTAGTTATCGCAGCCGGCTTCGAGGCATTTTTTGTCGTCGCCCTTCATCGCATAGGCGGTCAGAGCAACTATCGGCGTGGCAATGCCCTTTTCCCGGAGCATTCCGGTGGCTTTGTAGCCATTCATGTTGGGCATCTGGATGTCCATAAGTATCAGGTCGAAGTCTTCGTTTAGAGCCTTATCGACGGCCTGTTTGCCGTCTTCAACCAATGTCACTTCCAGGCCAAGGCGTTCAAGCAGCAGCTTGATAAGCACCTGGTTTGTTCGGACATCCTCGGCAACGAGTACTCGGCCCGAGAAACTTGTTTGCTCGGTGTTGGAATTCTGCTGGTGCATCGTTGCAGGCTCCGAGTTGTCCAATGATACCTGGTTTTCCGAGTCAATACCGATTGGAATAACAAGTGAGAAGACAGAACCTTTGCCTATACGGCTGGTGACAGAAAGCTCGCCGCCGAGCAGTTTTGCGATGTTCTTAGTGATTGCCAGTCCCAGTCCGGTTCCTTCGAATCTGCGCGTTGCTCCGGTTTCAATCTGGGTGAATTCCTCGAATATCGAATCGATTCTGTCGGAGGCGATGCCGATTCCGGTATCTTCGACGTCAAAACAGATGTAATTATCATTTTCTATCGTTTGTGTGGTTACATTTACGTAGATATGTCCGGCGTTGGTGAATTTTACCGCGTTATTTGCGAGATTAATCAAACACTGGCGTAATCGCACGGGATCGGTGTATATTGTTTGCGGGATTTGGCCCGAATGACGAATTTGAAAGTCGAGTTCTTTTGCTTTGGCTGCCGGCTGCATTGACAGTTCGACGATGGTCAGCAACTGTTCGAGTGAGGCGTCCACAAGCTCGATATCAAACTTGCCGGCTTCGATTCTTGAGAAGTCGAGGATGTCGTTTATCAACAGGAGCAGATGCTCGGCGCTTTGGCTGATGAAGTTGACATAATGAGATTGTTCGTCGGTGAGGTTTTCTTCTGCCAGCAGTTCGCTAAAGCCGATAATGGCATTCATTGGTGTTCGGATTTCATGACTCATGTTGGCGAGGAACTGACTCTTTGCCGAATCGGCGGAGATTGCTTTTTCGGCAGTGAGCTTGAGTTGGCGGTTGGCTTTTTCGAGTTCGCGACGTATACGGTCGGCCAACTGCTTGGATTGTTTGAGATGCTCCTCGGCGTACTTTCGTTCGGTTATGTCCTGGACGAATTCGAAATTGTATTCTTTGTCGTTGTATTGGAGGTAGTTAGCGACTATTTCGACGGGGAATTCCCTGCCATCTTTACATCGGTGAATAGATTCGAACTTCATTGAGCCGTTCTTTTTTATCTGCCGCCAGTGTTCGGGCCAGGCTTCGGCAGGGAAATTGGGGTCTATGTCGTGCACGGTCATTGAAAGCATTTCTGCGAGATTGTATCCCAGGGTTTCACAAACGTTGTTGTTTACATAGAGGAACTCGGCTTTTGGGCTAATCCAGAAGATGCCTGCAGCGGCCTGGTCGACGGAAAACTGTGTCAATTTAAGTTTCTCATCTATGTTT
>Ga0210003_1001109_pt1 | contig 23916 bp, 19 predicted proteins | sample LantaG_FD_182804 | JGI IMG/M metagenome (GOLD analysis project Ga0210003, IMG submission 182804) | Deep subsurface microbial communities from Baltic Sea to uncover new lineages of life (NeLLi) - Landsort_02402 metaG (SPAdes) (version 2) | ecosystem: Environmental > Aquatic > Marine > Oceanic >... | reverse complement strand
CTCTCTCTCTCTCTCTCTCTCTCTCTCTCTCTCTCTCTCTCTCTCTCTCTCTCTCTCTCTCTCTCTCTTGAGCTCTCTCTCTCCATAAATCAAAAGGCCCGAAGCCAAAATAAATAAATAAATCATGTGAACCGTAGAACAAAAAAGGAACGAGGGGGAGTGGAAGTTGAAGCTGCAGCAAAGGGCAAAAAGGGCAAAAGGACAAGGAAAAAAGAAAAGGTTAAACAAAAAGCTCGATCTTTTTCTTTCTCTTTAATCCCAAGCGGACTGCCCTCCGTAGGCGCCGCCGCCGCCTCCGCCATAGCCGCCGCCGCCCTGGTAGCCACCACCGCCGCCGTAGCCGCCGCTGTGGTTGTTTGTTTTTAGTTGAAGAAAAGAAAGATGGAGGAAGAAAAGTGAGTGAAAATTTTTCATTGAAATTTGTTCTCGTCTTCATTCGCTCTTCCTCTCTCTCTCCATCGAGAACCCCCAAGAACTCACCCGCCGTAGCCGCCGCCGCCACCACCGCCGTAGCCGCCACCGCCGTAGCCACCGCTGTTGATGTTGTTATTTTTGTGATTGGGTGTGGGTGGAAGAATAAAAAGAAAGAAAAGTGAGTGGGGGAAAAGTTGTTTGTTGTTCGTCGTCGTCGTTTTCTCTCTTCTCTCTTCTCTCTTCTCAACCTCTTCTCCTCTCAGCCTCTCAAGCATCTCACCCTCCGTAGCCGCCGCCGTGGCCGCCACCGCCACCGCCGTGGCCGCCGCCTCCCCCGCGGGAGTAGTCCGAGTCCCTGCGGAAGTCGCGCCCGCCGAAGCGAGAGCCACCTCCTCCACGGCCCCCGCCGCGGCGCCCGCCGCCGCCGCCGCCGCCGTACGACGCACGCGCGCCCATGTTCGCCAACCACCCGGGCACCTCCTGCGACGTCTCCGTGAGGAGCTCCGCCAGCCCGCGGGCGAGCTGGGCGTCCTTGTCGGAGAAGAAGGCCGTGGCGAGGCCCTTCTTTCCCGCGCGGCCGGTACGGCCGATGCGGTGGACCTGGAGAAAGGAAAAGTTTTTAGGGGGGGGGGAAAGGTGAGCGAGAGAAAGAGGTTTTTTTTCTTTTCGGAAAAAAAAACGAAAACCCGAAAAAGCTATTTAAAAAAAATCTCCTCACGTAGTCGTCGATGTCCGCCGGCAGGTCGAAGTTGATCACGTGCGTGACGTGCGGGATGTCGAGCCCGCGGGCCGCCACGTCGGTCGCGACCAGGATGGGGGTGCGGCCGGACCGGAAGCTCTTGAGCGCCATCTCGCGCTCCTGCTGCGAGCGGTCTCCGTGGATCGAGGTGGCCGGGAAGCCGTTGCCGCAGAGGAAGTCCTCGAGGGCGTCGGCGCCGCGCTTGGTCTCAACGAAGACCAAGGTGAGCCCCTCGACGGTGTTGATGAGGTCGAGCAGGACCTGGCGCTTGTCGGCGCCTGAGAGAGGGAGGAGAGAGAGTTTTTTTTGAAAGATTTTTTTTCAGAGAAAAAGAAAAAAGTGAGTTTTTTTTCAAACTTTTTTATCCCGAAACGGCAAAAAACACCAAGCCCCTCTCTTTCTCCATTCTTATTCTCTCTTACCAGACACGTATTCGATGTGCTGCACGATCAGGTCCGTCGAGGACCCCACGCGCCCCACGGCCAGGAAGATGTAGTTGCTCATGAAGTCCGCCGCCAACCTTTGAATTTCTTTCGGGAACGTCGCCGAGAAGAGCAGCGTCTGGCGTTCTCCGGTCCGCGGCATGTCCTCCTGCTCGACGATCCTGCGGATCTGCGGCTCGAAGCCCATGTCGAGCATCCTGTCGGCCTCATCCAGAGCCAGGTAGCCCACGCGCTGTAAGGAAACGCGAGCTCGCTCGATCAAATCAGAAAGACGGCCGGGCGTGGCCACCAACAAATCGCACCCACGCTCCATGTCGCGCAGCTGGTTGACGACCGGCGCCCCTCCGTAGACCACCACGGCCCTGATGCCCGTCTGGTAGCAGAACTTGCGCGCCTCCTCGTAGATCTGCGACGACAGCTCCCGCGTGGGCGAGAGGATTAAAGCCAGAGGAAAAGCTTTCCGGGACCTTCCCGTGGGCTGCACCCCGGAACGCAAAATGTTGTGGATGATAGGGAAGCAGAAGGCCGCGGTCTTGCCCGACCCCGTCTGAGCACAGGCCATGAGGTCGCGGCCTGCCAGCCCGATCGGGATCGAGTAGCGCTGCACCGGCGTCGGCTTCGTGTACTTGCAGCGCGCGACGTTGGCCATCAGAGCAGGACCGAGGTCGACGTCAGCGAACGTCGAGATGGGCTCCGGGACGTCGTCGCCGGTGGCTTCTACGGGGATGTCCTCGTACGCGTCGAAGTTGATGCCGGTGTTCTCCTGGGCCTGGAAGAGGGAGTCGACCTCGGCCTTGGCACGGGCGTCGGACTCGAAGGGGTTGTCCTCGCTGTGGAGTTTCGGACGTTGGGGGTTGAGGAGGAGGGGAAGTTTTGGGAGAGGGGGGTGGTGGTGAGCGCGGCGGCGAGAGCGTCGAGGCGCTGCTTTGGGCGATCGAAGCGAGAGCGATCGATTGGGGGGCGCTTTCGATTTTGGTTTCTCAAGCTCGGGGGGAAACGCCTGCGACGGTCAGTCTCGTCCCCCCCCTTTTGCGTCTCGGATGAGAGGAGAGGCCGTCGTCGTGCTGCTCTTTCGAGGGACAAGCCGGCGGCGGGAACGAGCTTCGAGGGAAGAGCACAAAAGAGAGAAAGAGAGAAAAAGCGGCGAGCGAATTTTTCGCGACCGTCGATCAAAAGAAAAGACACTTTTGCACCGCTCGCTTTTTCACCGCGTTCCAGACGCGCCAGTCGCGTTCCCTGTCAGTGAACAGACACAGGACATTCAAACATCGACTCTGGTCCTGAAAAGTGGAGCAGAGAAGGGCTTGAACGCATCAAACGGCCGAGGCCACTCCCTCCCCCATCGACTCAACTCCAAACGAAAAAAAAAAAGCTAGTCGAGAAAGTTTTGCTGGCATCAAAATGCGCTCAATCACTCATCCATTCGATCGCGACGCGCTTCTGCCCTTGCTCTCGCCACAACTCCAACTCCAGATGCAAAAGCAAGAATGCACGCTACCACGCGCACTGAAACGAAACAGAAAGCACGAGAAGAAAAATCACCAAAAAAACGCCGCCACGCACCGGTCGTTGCCGCCGCCGCCCCAGCCGCCGCCGTAGCCTCCGCCGCCGCCTCCGTAGCCTCCGCGGCCGCCTCCGCGGCCTCCGTAGCCGCCGCCGTAGCCTCCGCGGCCTCCTCCGCCGCTAAAGGAGCCCCCGTACGAGGGGGCGCCACCGTAGCCGCCCCCTCCACCGCGGGAGGGGGGAGGGCCGCGGCCGCCGCCGCCGCGGAGATGCGGTGGCACGTAGCCGGCGCCGCCCATCGCGTCGTGATACTGCTGCTGCTGCTGCTGCTGCGGGGGCACGCCGACCATTACCTGGGCGGGGATCCCGGGGGGAGGCCCCGACGGGGGAGGGGCGCCGTTGGCAGGGTCCCACGACATTTTGCTTGGAAGGAGAAAGGTTGTTGAAGAGGAAGGTGAAGGAAAAGGAAAGAGAAGAAGAAGATCGAGAAAAATCGAAAAAGTGAAGAGAAAATATTGAGCGACGTTTTTTTTTCTCGGACCTCGACCTTTTCCGACCCTCGACCTTCGACCTTCGACCGCTCCGTGTCTCCCGCGTTTCTCTTTCGTCTCTCCTGCAGAAAATCTCAAATCGCATCAAGGCAACATCAATCTGATTTCAAGGAAAAAGAAAACGGGTAAAAGAATTCAAAGGGAGAGAAAAGAGGGCAGCTCTTTCTCTCTCTCTCTCACACTCTCTACTTGATCGAAACACGAGCGACCGCCGCCGCCGCGGCTTCGTCGACGCTGCTCCTCCTCTCGCTCCTCCTCCCCCTCCCCTTCCTCCTCCTCCTCTCCCCGCTCCCGACGTCCCTTCCGGCGCTCTCCAGCATCCTCCGGAGCCCGCCCGTCATCTCTGTATCCTTTTCCATTTCCTCGACGCTCGCGTGGCACCTCCAGCGCCAGTAGTGGCGCCGGACCGAGGGGTCGTTGATGCTCTCTGCCGCTGGCCTCGGCGGCGGCCGCGAGTAGGAAAAGCCGTCGTTGTCGCCGTCGTTTTCGTCTTCATCATCTTCATCACTTTTCTTCTTCTCTTCACTTCCGCCTCCGCGGTACGCCCTCCTGCTCATCGCCAGCACGTCCTGTAGGGCAAAGACCGCCAGCATGGCAGGAGAGTGCGCGTGCGAGCCGACGACGGCGGACACGAGGTCTGGGGTGCACTTTCTCGGCGGGGAACCCGCTCGCCCGAGCGCGGCAAACCAGAAACGCTCGCGCAGCCTCTGCTGCTGCGGATTTTCTTCTCCTTTCCCTTCGCCTCCTTCCCCGTTCCCTTCCCACCACGCCCTCAGCGGGGGCATGTCATGCGTCGACGGGCTGGCCACGGACAGGTACGGATACAGAGCAGGGTCCCCGAACTCGGCAGCGGCGGCGGCGACGCCCTCGCCACGCGCTGGCATCCGCTGGACCCTGAGGCCCAGGATTCCCAGAGACCTGAGGACCCCGGCAGCGCAGGCGGGGACCAGCCCGAGGTCCTCGCCGCAGACCAGCATGTTGGAGGCGTCGAGCAAGGGGAGGAGGGTCTTGGAGCCGTGCTGGGCCCACTGGGACTCATGGCGGTCGCCTGAGAGAAGAAGTTTTTTTTTTTAAGAGTGAGAGTTTCTTTTTTTCCTGGCGACCTCGAGGAAAAAACCCGAATCATGAAAAAATGAAAGAAAATATATATCTCCCTCACCGTAGTAGTAGTCTTCGTGGAGCCTTGCGAGCGCGTCCCTCCACCCCTGCGGGCCCAGATCGCAGAACGAGGTCGTCTGCGTCAGGTTGAAGCGCGGGTGGAGCAGCGGGCGGGCGTTCGGGTGGCGCGGAGGAGGAGAAGAAGAAGAGGGGGTTGCATTCGCCGCCGTCATCGCTTGCTGCTGCTGCTGCTGCTCCGAGGAGCCTTCTTCCTTCTCCTTCTCCTTCTTCTCCTCCTCCGCCGCCCCGCCGTCGTCGAAGAGGTCCGGGTCCTCGATCAGGCACACGTTCTGCCTCAGAGACAGCAGGCCCAGGCGCAGGAGCTCGAGGTCGACAGAACCAGAAGGAGAAGGAGAACCAGAAGAAGAGGAAGAGGCGAGCTCGAAATCTTTAACCTTTCCGTCTGCTCTGCGGCCGAGCGCGTCGATCGCGGCCTCACTGTCGAACCGGGCCCTGAACCGCAGCCTCCCGGGCACCCCGGGCACGGGCTCGAGGAACCTGTCGATGAGGGCGTCGAGGAGATCCCTGCTGGGTGCTGCTGCGGTAGAAGAAGGAGAAGAAGGAGAAGAAGATGCGAGAGGAGAAACGGGGACGGAAGAAGAAGAAGAAGCGGCGGCGGCAACAGCGACGGAGACGGCCGGAGCGAGCGCCTTGGCGGCCAGCTCCCGGGTCACATGCGGGTGCGTCAACCGGTCTATGTCCCACAGCCCCGCCGTCTCCAACAACTCTTGCCTCGACACGGGCTTTGCCGGCCTGAACCTCCCGCAGGCCCCCGTGACGGCCCCCGGTTCCAGCTCCCAGATCCGGAAGAAACCCAAAACGTGGTCGATCCTCAGCGCGTGGAAAAAAATCGACATCCGGCTCAGTCTCGACCTCCACCACTCGAAGTGCTCCGAGGCCGCCGCGTCCCAGTCGTAAGTAGGAAAACCCCAAGCCTGCCCCCTGGCGTCGAAGGCGTCCGGTGGGGCACCCGTGCTTCCTTTGCCCAGGCGGAAGAGCTCGGGGCGGTGCCAAGCGTCGACACCGCAGGCGTCGACGCCGATCGGCAAGTCCCCTTTCAGCGCCACGCCGTATTCCTGCGCGGCGACCTGCGAAGCTTTGAGCAGCTGCAGGTGCAGCTTCCACTGGAGCCACCACTCGAAGAGGGCGTCGGGCGAGGCGGAGGAGAAAGGGTAGGAAGAGGAAGAGGAAGAGGGACTTTCTTCTTTTTCTTCGCTGCCGAGCGAGAGAACCCGCTCGAGGTCTTTTTCGACGGCGGCAGCGGCAGAGTCTTCCTCTCCTTCTCCCTCTCCTTCTCCCTCTCCTTCTCTCTTCGACGACGACAGGCTCCCCCACCGCCAGTGCTCCGAGTGGCCGAAGACCTTCGTGGAGAGGATCCGGTGCGCGGCGTGCGGGCGGAGCCAGTGGGCGTTTTCGGCGTAAAAGGCGGCGAACGAGGGGGAAGGGGTTGGGCGAGGAGGAGTTCGAGAAGACGAAGAAGAAGTCAACGCCGACGACGAAGAAAGCGGAACGAGAGGCCTCATCCCGACCTCCGCCCTCCCGGACGCGTCGAAGACGGCCCGCGCGGCCTCCATCTTCGCCTCCAGGACGCGTTCGTATTCCACGGCGTCGAGGGGCTCCAGCTCCTCGCGGAGCCTTTTGATCGCAGCGAGTGCCCTCGGAGGGAGGAGAGGAGGAGAGGAAGGAGAAGAAGAAGAGGCTTTTGCTTTTTCGCTCTCTCCGTCGTCGTCGCCGTCGCCGTCGCCGTCGTTCTCTTCTTCCTCTTCCTCTTCCTCTCTTTCCGGCAGCAAACCCCCCTCGACATCACAATAGAGCGGGTGCAGCGCGAACGCCGACAGCGTCGCGTAGGGGTACGAGTCCCTCCAGTCGCCCGTCACGCGCGTGTCGTTGAGCGGGAGCAGCTGCAGGACGCGGAGGCCGGCCGACGAGCACCACCGCGCAAGCGGCTCGACGTCCGCAAAGCCACCGACGCCGAGCGATTTGCTCGAACGGACGGAGAAGAGGGGCACGGCGAGGCCGGCGCCGCGCCAGCGGCGCCAGTCCGGGGGCCGGAGCCACCCGCCGTCCGCCGCGACGAGGAGCAGGGGAGGAGCAGGGGAAGAAGCTGAGGAGGAAGCTGAAGTTGAAGTTGAAGAAGAAGAAGAATTCGAGTCGAGGTCGACGAGGCGGTTCTCCCCGGCCTCGAGCCGGAGCGGCGGCCCGCCAAAGGGGTCGTTGTTGGCTGCGGAATTGCTCATGCTGCCGGCGCTGCCCCTGTTCCCGACCCCGACTCCGCCACCTCCCAGGACGGCGAAGCGGTAGGTGACGGGGAAGTGGGCCGCCGGGAGGGAGACCTCGAGCTCCCAGAGCGGGGGCTCCGGGCGCTGCGAGGAAGGAGGAGAAGAAGAGAAAGACGAAGACGAAGAAGACGGATTTTCGTCGTCGTCGCCGCCGTCGAGCTCTTTTGTCTTTTTCTTCGCCTTCTCCCTCCGCCGCGGTGCCATCCTCACCGCCCTCGCCGTCTGCCAGGACCCCAGAGAGGGGGCAGAGCCCAGCACGGCCAGGGACTCCCCGGGCCTGAGGTCCCAGGCGCGCACCGAGAGGCGGAGGAGGAGCACGGAGCCGGGCTCTCGGGGAACAGCAGCAGCAGCGGCAGAAGCAGTGGCAGCGGCGGCCGAAAAGTGGTTGCTGTTGTTCTGGTGGTGGTGGTGGAGCGACTGCGACGACGGGGAGGAAGGGAGGTTGGAGTCTTCGTCGTCGTTGCTATTGCCTGCTGCTGCAGCGGCGGCGGCGTCGAGCAACGAGGGCGCCGAGGAGGAAAGAGAAGGGTTGGTCCCTGCTTCGCCGCCGTTTTCGCCGCTGCCGCCCTTCTCTCTTCCTCCTCTTCCTCCTCCTTCTCCGCCTGCCAACGGCCCCGGCGGCGGCGAGATAGCGTCTATGAACGCCGACCTCCCCAGCAGCGCGCCCGGCTCGGCGTCGTCGAGCCAGGAGTCCGAGAGCAGGGCGGAGAGAGCAGCAGGCGGAGAGGAAGAAGAGGAAGGAAAAGAAGAAAAAGGAGACGGAAGCGAGACGGCCCGCGCCGTCGCCTCCTTCCTCGCGACACCTCCGTCTTCCGACAGCAGAAGATACTTGTACGAAACGGTTTTAATATCTCCGGGAAGCTCGACAAAGGCTTCCCAGACGGGGACCGGGGGAGGAGAGGAGGAGGACTGGGGCTGCTGCTGCGGCTGCAGTCGGGGCGGGCTCGCGGCGGCTGAAGCGGCGGCAGTGGCAGCAGCGGAAGCAGCGGAAGCAGCAGCAGCAGCGACGGTCGAGGTCGTCCCATCGCCGCCGGCACCGTTGCTTGCTAGCATCTCCATGCCAGCGCCAGCGCCCTCGGACGATGGAGCCCTGCACGTCATCCTCACCCCTCTGGCCACGTCCCAGTCCCCGAGCTCGGGCCCGGAGCCGACCACGGCGAGGCTCTGGCCCCAAAGCGTCGGGTAGGGCACGCGGAAGCGGACGGAGACTGTCGAGGGCATGGCGAAAATGATCGATCGAAACGACAAACGCTAGCTTTTTTCTTTTCTCTTTGAGGCGCGCGCTCTGCTTCAGGCGCGCGCGCGCGCTGAGGGGGCGTGCCCTCCAGCACCTGAGGCACGCGGGAGCTCTCGAGAGAGAGTCAGAGCAGGGAGGTGCAGGAGCAAGCGCCAGAGGGAGAGAGAGAAAACGAGAACTGATTCAATTGTCGGATTTTTTTCGTTTCGTTCGCTCCGCTTTTTTTTCAAGTTTTCGTTTGGTCCTTCTCTTCCTCCTCTTTCAACCCCGTCACAGCAGCACCGCCCACCGAAACCTTCCTCTTCTGCTGCCTCTGCACCAGCAGCAGACCCCCCAGCCCCCCAACGAGCCCTCCGCTGGCCTTCTTCAGGGCCGCGGCGGCGGCGATCCTGGCCTCGTCCTCGGGGCTGAAGGCAAGCAATCTCGACAGCACCGGCAGCAAGGGAGACGACGCCGGGCCGAGCGCCCCGGACTCGAAACCGCCGACAATGACGCCCTTCAGGTAGTCCGCCGGCAAACCGCCACGCCGCTGTGCGCGCTGCAGGTCCGCGATCTCTCTTTTCAGGGTGGCCTGCGCCGCGTCGCGGAGCGCGTGGGTCGAGTCGGAGTCGGCGAGCTCGGCCTCGAGCGCCGAGACGCGCGCTCTGAGAGCGCTGATGAGCTCGTTGTTTGAGTCGCCACTGTTGCCGTTTGCTTCCTCCCCTGCTGTCGCTGCTGACGCTGTTGTCGAAGATGAAACAGCAGGAGCAGGAGCAGGAGCAGGAGCAGCGGAGGAGCCGGAGGAGGGCCTGTCGAGCCTCGAGGGAAGGTTAGTCACCGGCGGAGAAGCAGAAGGCTGCGGCAAGCTTTGACTCTGACTTTGCAGCTCCGCGGGCTCGATCTCCGAAGAGACCGAGGCCCGAGACGCCACCTGCTGCAGCGACGCGGGCAGGGCGGCCCCTGCCGCGGGGGACTCCGGCGCCGGGGAGCCTTCGGCGGCGAAGAACGGGGAGGCCTCGCCCAGGGAGCTGAGGCGCCTTGCGGCGACGACGGCGACGGCGGAGAGCGGGGGGGGAGGCGAGATCGCTTTCGCCGCTGCCGTCGCTGCTGTCGCTGCCGCTGCTGCTGCTGCTGCTGCTGTCGCTGCTGCTTCTTTCGCCGAAGCCAGCTCCTCGCGCACGCCGGCGAGCTCTGCAGAGAGCGAAGCGCAGGATGCACACGGGGAAGGAATCGCTGCTTCTTCCTCTCCTTCCTCCCCTTCCTCTCGGGTCTTTCGCCTCTCCTCCCTGAGCGCGACGAGCGCGGCCGTCGCCGCGTCGGCGTCCTCCGCCGCGGCGTCCGCCCTCCCCTTCGCCAGCTTCGCCGCGGCGTCCGAAGCAGCGGCGCGGGCCTCTGCCTCGGCCAGGGCCTCGCGGGCCTCGGAGAGCTCGGACTCGAGGGCGGAAATCGTTATCTTCTCGCTCTCCTCGCCTTTGCTTTTCTCTTCCTCTTTCTCCTTTAACGCCGCTTCGGCGACCGCCGCAGAGGCGATCGCCCCCGCGGCCCTCGCCTCCGCCTCCTCGACTCCGCGCTGCAGCCTCGACACCCGCTCGAGGCACCCGCCGCCGCAGACGGAGAGCAGGTCGGCCTCGAGCCTCAGGCGGTCGGCGGCGTCCGCCTCGGCCTCGGCGGCCGCGGCGGCAGCGGAGGAGGAGGAGTTGGAAGCTGCAACGGCGGCAGCGGCGGCAGCGGCAGCAGCGGCGGATGCGGCGGCGGCTTCCGCTCTCGCCCTTTCCGTCTCCGCCTTTTCCTTCGCTTCCCTTGCCGCCGCGGAGAGGGACTCGCACTCCACCAGGAGCTCGTCGCGCTGCCTCTCGAGCTCGGCGAGGCGGAACCGGAGCTTGGAGGTCTCGCTTTCGTGCTGAGAAGTTTCTTGCTCTTCTCCTCCTTCGGGTTCGACAAAGGTGATCTCTCTTTCTCTTTCTGCTCCTCCTCCGTCGCCGGTCGCAGAGAAGTCCCGGCGGGAAGAGGAAGAGGGAGCCGGGGAGGAAGGGACGCTGCTGAGGGCAGGACCGCCTCCGGCGCTGCTCATCCTGTTGCCGGTGAGGGCTTCGCCGGTGGCGGAAACGGAAGCAGAAGAAGCATTCGCGTTTGCGGCGGCGTTTGCGTTTCTCCGGAGAACCGAGACCTCCTCCTCCAGCAGCGCCAAGTGGCCCTCCAACCTCTCCGCGGCCGCCGCCTCTTCCTCTGCCTGCGCCCTGGCCAGCTCGGCCTTGGCGTGCGCCGCGGCGAGCTCCGAGGTCAGCTGCTGCGTCGCCTCCCGCAGGCGCGTCTCCGCCTCGGCGCGGGCCGCCGACAGCGAGGCGGCGGCGGCAGTTGAGTTCGCGGCGGCGGCGGCCTCGGCGGCGGTCGCCCGCGCCTCGGCCTCGGCGGCGCGCTCGGCGGCCTCGGCGATCGCAGCCGAGGCGGCGGCCTTGGCCTCTGCCTCTGCAGCAGCGATGAGCTCCTCGTTGGAGGAGGAGGCATGAGCGGCAGCAGAAGCGGCAGCGGCGGAAGTCGCCGAAGCCGCCGCTGCTTCGAGCAGCGCAGAGTCCCTCTCGGCCCGAAGCGCCGCGGCCTCCTCCCTCGCTTGCCTCAGGGCCTCCTGCAGCTCTTCAGAAGGAGGTGCAGGAGGAGAAGAAACAGGAGCAGGAGCAGCAGGGACGGTTGCAGAGCTTTCGCTCCCATTTCCTGCTCCCCTCGAGGCCAGCAACAGGGCGAGGCGCTCGACCTCCCTCTCCGCCGCGGCCGCCCGTCCGTTGGCCGCCGCGGCCGCGCCTCTGGCCTCCACGACCGCCGAGCTCGACTCCGCCTCTGAAGTAGAAGAAGCGACTGCTGCTGGAGCGTGTTGCGGCGGAAGCGCCGCCAGCGCTGCGACGGCCTCTGACAGCCTCGCGCGCAGCTCCCGCGCCTCGGCCGCGGCGGCGTCCCTCGCGGCGTGGAGCTCGGCCTCCAGAGCTGCCACTCGCCGCCTCGCCTCCGCCGCTTCCACCGCCGAAGCAGCTGCCACTCCCGCGTCTGCGGTGAGGTCGCGGAGGTTGGAGCGGAGCTGTACCACCTTTGAGCGCAGGGAGGCGCTGAGCGAGGAGAGGTTTCGGGAAGCGGCGCTGGAGGTGGCGTCAGGAAGAGGAGGAGGAAGCGAGGCAGCAGAGACGGCGGCGTCGAAAGCGGCGGCGGAGGGAGGAGGAGGAGGAAGAGGTTCTCGCTGCTGCTGCTGCTGCTGCTGCTGCTGCTGCTGCTGCTGCTGCTGCCCGTCCCTGCTCCTGTCGAGCGAGAGGCTCTCGAGCTCCCTCTTGATCTTGGCGTCGAGGGCCTCGAGCTTCTCCGCGTGCGAGTGCAGGTCGCGGGTGGGGTCTGGAAAGAGGGTTGAAAGAGGAAGAGAAGGAGAGAAGGTTGAGCGAAGGTGAAAACGCGGCGACGAGGAAAAAAACCGACGAATGCGTCGAAGAAGAAAAAACGTCTCGCATTCGGACAGAGAAAGGAGCTTGTATTCGCACGTTTCTCCGTCGAAGGCAAGCAGGCAGGCCTCTCCTTTCGTCAGAGATGGTAATACGAACGAGAGAACGCGGGAAAAGGGCAGGAGATGAAGATGACGAAAGAAGAAAAAAGAAGAAGAACGACGGACCTCTCTGCGTCGATGGCCGATGCTGATGCTGGTGAAGGTGCATCTCCCCTCTCTCGTGCTCCTCGCGCCGCTCTCTCCACTCCTCGTCGTCCTCGGTGGCCGGAGGGGCCGCGTCCAAGCCGACGCCGTTGTGGTTGCGACGCCTGCCGGCGCTCATTTGGAAGGAGAGAAGAGAGAAGAGAGAAGGGAAGAAAGAAAAAAAATATGATAAAACGACAACGGTGGCGACGGCGACCTCTTCTTTCTTCGTCCTTTTCTCTCTTCTCTCAACCTCCGCGCTCGCTCTTCCCCCTCACTTGAAGCTAGTAAGACAATTCGCTAATTTTCTAATGGTTTTCAAGTGAGAGAAGCAAGTAAAAATGATGGTAACGAAGGAGATAAAAGAAACGAAAATAGATAGAACGCGAGGAGGAGGAAAAAGAAAAGTTTCTCTTTTCTCTCTTTCTTCAGCTTTTTCCGTCGTCTCACTGCTCCAGGATCCACGCCACGATCCTCCGAGCCAGCTTCCCTATCTCCTCCCGGGACCACGGGTCGTCCTCTGCGCCCCAGAAGTGGTCCAGGCCGGGAGAGATCTCCAGAGAGAGAGCTGCGGGTTTTGCCGCTTCGAGCTTGCGACGGGCCCTGTCGACGCCCTCGACCGAGCTTTTCGCTGCCCTCTCAGAGCAGAACAAATCGCTGTCCCCAAGCTTGACCAAAACGGGCAAGTCGGGCACGGTGGAAAGAAGAGAGAAGCACTTGGAGGAGCCCAGGGCGAGAGAGGCGGCGGTCCCCAGGGGCGGGGAAACGGCGACGAAGCCACCGATCTCGACTTCTTGCTCTTGTTCTTGTTCTTTTCCTTCGCTTCGTTCTTCTTTTCCTTCCTTTTCTTCTTCCTCCTTCTTCGCTGAAGAGAGGATCAGGTTCGACACGGCGGCGGCCCCGACGCACGAGCCCCACGAGTAGCCGACGACAAAGGTCCTGGAGATCGGGGGATAGCCCTTGCGCCTTCGCCTCCTTCTCTGGCCGTGGCTGCGGCGCTGAGAGGGAAGAGTCGCCGCCGTCGCCTTTGCCGCGGCCGACGACGACGAAGAGCGAGAACCTCCGTTCCTCGCGCCGCTTCCTTCTCCCTCTTCCTCTCCCTCGTCTTCCTCTTCCTCCTCCTCTTCCTCCTCGTCCTCGTCCCCAAAGCTCGTCTCGCCGTCGATATCGATCCCTTCTCCCGTGGCCACCGCCCTCACGACCTCGGCGGCGTCGTCGCTGCCCTGCCGGCTCCTCCACAGCGAAGACAGCAAGAGGCGGCCCCTGCCGATGCCGCCGGTGACGCCGCGGGCATTGTAACGGGCCACGGCGCCGAAGCGCGGGTGTTTCTTCGCTTCGCGGTAGATCGCCGAGCAGACGGGGTCGGCCATGGAGCCCCCGAGGGCGGCGTGCGGGTGCAGGAGGACGAGGGCAAGGTCGGGGAAGGTTGACGTCGACGTCGAGGTCGAGGCATCGCTGATGCCATTCACTCCTCCTCCTTGTTGCTCCCCGGTGCCGCTGCTGCTCGTTTGCGATCTTCTGAGGGCCAGCCTCCCTTCGAGAGTCACGTCCGGGTCCGCCGAGGGGAAGAAGACGCGCTCGGCGAGCGGAGAGCGAGGGGAAACGGGCATCGAAATTTTTTCTTTCCGACGAAGTCGGCGAAAAAAGTGGGGAATTTTTCATTTTTTCTTCCTTCTTTTTTTCTTCAAACTGCAACTTTCTCTTTGCCGTCCCTCTTGCTCTTTTTCGATCAGGAAAGGAACCCGATCGATCAAATGTCAACCGTCTGTGTTCAGGCCTTTCGCTGCGCAGCGCCTGCTGCTGCGGCAGGAGCATCCAGAAACAGCGGCAGCGGCTGCTCCACCTCTAAATCTCCTTCGTCGTCGACATCGACGATGATGAAACTCTCGTCTCGATCTTCTTTTCTCCCCTCCGCTCGGCGCTGTCTCGTCATCTCCCGCGCCAAAAAGGCAGATAAAGGAGGCTTCGGCAAGGCAGACCCCAGCAAGCAGGCCGCACCGGTGAAGGTGCGTGCGGATTGGGATAAGGAGAGCTCGATCTGCTTTTTTCTTTTCATCAGAAGAAAAAAAAACTCACCCCTCTCTTATCTCTTCTTCTTCTTCTTTTTCAACCCCGACCACCCCAAACAATCCAGCTAAGCAAGCGAGGCACCATCTCGACGCGCGGGGGCCAGCTCTCCAAAAAAGAGCTCGAGCAGCAGCAGGAGGTCTTCGACGCCATCGAGCAGGGCAAAGAGCTCCCCACGGGCGCGCTGCCGCCGTCGCTGAGGGCCCCCGGGGAAGCAGGAGCGACTCCTTCGCGGCTCTCGACCTCGACCTCCTCGACCTCGACGCCGCTCGGAGGATCTGAAGGAGGAAGACCGAGCAACTACAACCCGCAGCCGGAGATGCGCGAGGTCTCTCCGGCCGTCAACAACCGCATGTTCCGCCGCATCCTCGCCTTCTCGGGCGTGCCCATCGCCCTCGGCATCGCCTTATTTCCTGCCTTTTACTATCTGAAGAAAGTCGCCGGCGTCGACTTGCCGACGTGGGTCGTGTACTTTGTTCAATCGATCACCTGGGGTGGAGGACTCGCCGGGATCTCCTACGGCATTCTGTCCTCTTCCTGGGACCCTGAGCGGGAAGGGTCGATTATGGGAGGGGACGAGTTCAGGGCGAACCTGGGGGCGATCCTGGAGAGGGGCAGGGAGAAGAGGTAGGAGGAGAAGAAGATTTTTTTTTTCGTTTGATGTTCGTTTGATCTTTTTTTTGCAACTAAAAAACTTTTTCTGTTTTTTTACGAAGAAGAAGAAGAGGAGCCGGGCTCCTCCGCTCCCGCTTCGGCGGCGCGCCGCAGCAGGTCCGCGGCAGAGGCGGCCCTGGCGAGGGCTTCGGCATCGGCGTCGGCTTCAGCAGGAGCAGCAGGAACAGCAGCAGCGACGAAAGCAGCAGAAGAAGAATTCCGAGAAGAAGAAGAAGAGGTCGACTGCGCCGCCTTGAGCACCATCCCGCGGAACGCGCTCCCTTCCCTCTTCAGGAGCACCCCCGGGGCGTCGTACTCCTTGACGGTTCCCTTCTCCAGGACGAGGACCCTGTCTGCGTCGGCGACGGTGTGGAGCCTCGTGTGGAAAGGAAGAAGAAGAAAGAAGAAGTTTTTTTTTTGTAGGAAGAGAAAAAAAAGTTAGTCGAAAAAAATTCGAAAACTTTTCTTTCTTCTTTCCCTTCTTCTCTCTCTCTCTCTCTCTCTCTCTCTCTCTCTCTCTCTCTCTCTCTCTCTCTCTCGCGCGCCAAAAACAGAAAACGCTAGTTCTCAAACTCACCTGTGCGCTATCGTCAGCACTGTGCATCCGGCGAAGGTGGGACCGCGAAGAACCCTCCCGACCGCCGCGTCGGCGGCGCTGTCGACAGCGGCCGTGGCCTCGTCTAGTACCAAAACTTTCGGCCTCCGCAGCAGCGCGCGCGCCATGCAGAGCAGCTGCCTCTGCCCCGACGACAGGTTCGAGCCCCCTTCGGCGACGGGGGCCCTCAGCTGGCCCGTCATCGCCCGCACGGCGTCACCCAGACCTCCGGCGGCATCCAGAGCGGCCCACAGCCTCGCGTCGTCGTTCTCGGGTTTGCCGAATGGGTCGAGGTTTTGCGCTATCGAGCCCGAGAACAGCGTCGGCTCCTGTGGCACCAGGGCCAGGCGAGACCGGAGGTCAAACAGGCCGATGCGGGAGATGTCGACGCCGTCGATCAAGATCTTCCCCCCTCCAACTTTATCAGCCTCGATGACGCGGAAGAGAGCCAGGACCAGCGTCGATTTCCCGGAGCCGGTGCGCCCGGCGACGCCGACGTTGCATCCTCCCGGGATCTCGACTGTTACCCCTTTCAGCACGGGCTCGAGCCCGGGGCGGTACCGGACGGTGAGATCGCGGATCGAGACGGCACCGGAGGAGGGCCAGCCGCGGGGAGGAGGGGAGACTGCGAGGAGCGACGACGACGACGACGACGACGACGACGACGACGACGACGACGACGACGACGGAGAAGAGGTTGAAGATGAAAGAGAAAGAGAAGAAGAGGAGGTCGAGTAATAAGGAGCTTCGGTCTTCTCGGCGCAGTACTCCTGTTTTTGCGTTGATTGATTGAGAAAGAAAGAGAGGAAGTGATGAGAAAGAGAGGAAGAACGGAAGAAGAAGAAGAAGAAGAAGAAGAAGAAGAAGAAGAGAGAAAAGTGAGGCCTTTTTTTGTTCGACCTCTCTCTTTCGCTCTCTCCCTCTCTCTCGCTCGCTCGCTCCCCCTTCCTCCTCCTCCTCCTCCTCCTCCTCCTCCTTTCTTCCTTACCGCCACGCGCTCCACGGCGTTCATGTTGACCTCCAGCTCCGTCGCCTTCCGCACCATCCAGTTGAGGAGGCCCGTGAGGGAGATCGCGGACGTGAGGGCCAGGCCTGCGAGCCCGGCGCTCGAGTTCGACGGGGAGCCCGGAGGCGCGTTTTTCTCGTTCCTGCTCTCGGACAGCGCGACCAGAACCGCGGCGCCCAGCACCACGCCCTGTGCCAGCAGCTCCAGCCGCACGGAGAGCCAGCGGTTAAGCGTGACCATCGGCCAGTAGGTGCGGGCGGCGCCTGTTTTTTGCGTTTTGTGGAGAAGTTTTTTTTTTGCGAAAGTCTAGGATGAGTTTTTTTCTTCTTCTTCGACTTTTTCGCTTCTCTCCTCCGACTCTCTCTCTCTTCTCCCTTTCCTCTCTCTTACCGTCCAGCAGCCTCCTCTGCGCGCCCCTCGCCCTCGTCGCCGCCCTCTCGAATGCCCTCAGCGTCGGTAAGCCGTTCAGGGCCTCGCCGAAGGCGCCGAACACGGGGGAGGCCGCCAGCGAATCTAATCGCTTTACCTCCCTCGACGCCGAGATGTAACGGGTCTGCACCCTCCAGTAGGCCAGCGCCAGCGGCACCACGGCCACGGCCGACAGCGGGGTCACGCCCACGACTACCGCCACGGCGAAGGCTGTCGAAGCGGCGCAGGTCAGAGCGGACTGGACCACGTCCCCCAAGGCGGAGTCCAGCGTCTCCACGTCCTTGCTGAACCTGTTAGTGAGCCTCCCCTGGGGCTGCGCGTCGAAGAAGGACATGGGGAGGCGCAGGACGCGGCGGAGCATGCGAGAGTGGAGCTCGGAGGCAGCTCGCAAGGAACCCAGCACGGTGGCCGCGGCGCGGGCCGCCTGGAGGACGAGCGACGACAGGCCCAGGACCGCGAGCGCTGCGACGGCGGCGGCGGCCGAGGGGGGGTTGCCGCTCGCAGTCCTGTCAGACCAGGAGGCGAGCCAGAGGTTTTGTCCGACCTGCAGGCCGCGCTCGAGGGCCGCAAGGGCGAGGATGAAGAAGGGGAGGGGGAGGGAGAAAGAAGAGAGAGAAGAAGAAGGGGGAGCGAAGGAGGTGAAGCCTGTTTCGCTGCTCTCGTCGCCTTGCTCCTCCTCGCTGAAGCTCATCGCTCTCTGTCCTACTCCGCCGCCCGTCCCTCCTCCGCCGCCGGAGACGGAGCCCCACGCGGAGAGGTAGGTGGCGTAGACGGCCTTGGAGACCCGCCCGACGGCGCGCTCCTCCGCTCGGACGATGCGGGAGGAGGAGGCCGCCGGGGCCAAGGCGCTTCCTCTCGCAGTGGCGGCAGCAGCAGCAGCAGCGGCGGCAGAAGAGTTCTCCGTCGCCGAAGAGATCAGCGAAGTCTTCTCTTCCTCGACTTCCTTCCTTTCCTTCTCCTTCTGCTCCTGCGCCGCGGCGTCCTGCGCGACCGTGGACCAGGCCGGGAGCGTCGAGGAAGGAAGCGAGGCGCGAGGGGTCTCGACCGACGCTTCCGCTGCTGCCGCTGCTGCTGCTGTTTCTTCTTCTTCTTCGCCGCCGCCGCCGCCGCCGCCGCCGCTTTCGCCTTCGGGAGCAGCAGAAGAAGAAGGAGGAGGAGGAGGAGCAGCCGCTGCTGCCGCCGTTGCTGTCTCCCCCTTCTGCGGCGAGGGCGTCTGCGGCTGCAGCACCCGCGGCGAAGGAGGTGGAGGCACGGAAGAAGCGGAAGCAGAATCAGAGCTCGCCTCCCCGGCAAGCAGCCTCTCCATCTCCCCGAAATCCACGCCTCTCGCCGCCAGCTCGGCCGGCCTCCCGAACGCCTCCACCTTCCCCCCTCGCATCACCACCACGGCGTCCGCCGCCGCGGCGTAGTGCGCGTGGTGCGTCGCCAGCACCCGCGTTTTTGTTTTCAAAATGCCGTTGAGGCAGTTTGACCAGAGCGAGGCGCCGACGTGAGCGTCGACGGCCGAGAGCGGGTCGTCGAGCAGGTAGACCTCGGCGTCGGCGTAGCAGGCGCGGGCGAGGGCGACGCGGGCGCGCTGCCCTCCGGAGAGGTTGATCCCTGTTTTTAGAAAGAGGGAGGGGAAAGAGAAGGGGAAGTGAGGCAAAGTTGAAGAAAAAAAGTGTGTGAGTTTCGGGTTTTTTGTTTTTTGCGCGCACGAAAGAAAAAAACACTTAAAAACTCGAAAACTCAAAAACCCTTACCTCGCTCGCCGATCTCCGCGGCGTCGCCTCCCGGAAGCTCGGCCAGGTCCGGACGCAAGGCGCACGCGTCGAGGCAGCGCTCGTACCACTGCTTGCGGAAGGCGCGGCGGCTGCGGGAAGGAGGAGGCTTTTGAGGGAGGCTGCTGCTCCCGCCGTTGCTCCCGTCTATGCCGGCAGCGACTACGACGCCAAGAGAAACGCTTCCTCCTTCCTCTTCCTCCTCCTCGTCTCCCTCTCCTTCCGTCGTCGAAGGGAGCCCGAACGTCACGTTCTCGCGCACCGTCGCGTTCTGGATCCACGGCTCCTGGGAGCAGAAGGCGACCGAGCCCCGGACGGAGACGAGCATGGAGGCGGAGGAGGAGGTTTCGCCGTTGCCGTTGCCGGAGTCGCCGGAGTTTCCGTCGCCATCGGCGCCGCTTCCGCCGCTATTCTTCCTCTCCTTCTCCTCCTCGTTCTCTTCTCCCTCCTCGAGCGGCAGCGCGTGCATTTCCCCGAGCAGCGCCGCCAGCAAGCTTGACTTGCCCGAGCCCACGGGCCCGACGACGACGACCAGACTCCCCGGGGCGATCCTCAGGGAGGACACGGAGAGAGTGACGAGAGGAGGAGTGCGAGGGACCTCTTGGGCGTTGGGGGCGTTGGGGACTCTCGACCAAGCGAACGCCGCGTTGCAAACCTCGATCGACCCCAGAGGAAGAGAAGAAGCTTCGCCGTTCCGCGCGCGCCCCTGCACCTCCTCGTCCTCCAGGAAGCCCTGGATCCGGTCAAGGGCGACTTTTCCCTGGATCAGAGCCGTTACCTGGCTCGGGAGCATCGTGACGGGGAACCTCAAAAGCTGGAAGAGAGCGAGTGCCGGGAACGCGACGTCGGCCGTCAACTTTTTGCCGGACAGAGCAAAGACCGAGAAAGCCGCCAGGGAGATCAGGATCGGGGCACCGGTGTACATCATCGTGTTGGCCACGCCCACCAGCGCCCCTTTCCTCGCCCTGCGGAGCTCCTCTTCTCGTAAAGTCTCGATCCTCTCTGCGTACGCGGCCTCCCAGCCGTAGATCTTCACCGCCTTGATCCCGCCGAGCACCTCGGAAGTTAATTTCAGACGCTCGTCGGTCGCCGAGACCGTCGCCTTCCGCAGCTTTCCGAGTTCCCGTCCAACAAAGGTAGAGAAGGGCACGAGCGAGGCGGTGACGGCGAGGCCGACGGCGGCGGGCAGCAGGCCCAGGACGCGGACGAGCATGGCCATGACGACGAGGATCTGAAGGTTTTTTTTTTTAAGGTTCGAAAGATTTTTTTTCGGGGTTTTTTTTCGAGCAGAAAAAGAAGTGAGTTTTTTGTGAAAACCAAAGCTCCAATTCCTCTCTTTTTTTCTCTCTCTCTTTCTATCCATCCCTCCCCTCCTTCTTCTTCACCTGGAACGGCGCCGACCAGATCATGTGCAGGTACTGCGGCAGCGAGAACAGCTTGCTCGCATCGTTGGACATCAGGTTCGCGACGGCTCCCGTCGAGCGCCGGTCCCTGGCCGCGACCGAGCACCTGAGCGCGCGCGCGAACAGACAATCGACGAGCTGCGCCTTCAGGTGCAATTGGATCCGGAACAGGCGGTGGAAGTACTGGTTGATGATCAGGGGCTCGGCGGCCCCGGCGGCGGCCAGGGCCAGGGCGAGCAACAGGGCGTTCCTGCGCGGCGACGAGGAAGAAGAAGAATTCGAGTCGGGGTTTTCGCTTCCACTGTTGGCGTCCGCCTTGTGTTTTAAAAGCCTCTCCAGCAGATAGGGGGGAAGGAACATGACGACGTCGTGGAGCAGCTTGATGGCTCCCGCGGCAGCGAAGGCGCGGCCGTGGGCGGAGACGGCGGCGGCGGCGACGCTCCCCCGAGGGTGATGAGAGGGCTTCTTCTTCGCTGTCGTCGAAGGAGGAGACGTCATCGAAGAAGAAGTTGAAGAAGAGCTCGAGGAGGAGGCCCTTAGCCTCGCGGCGAAGTCCCGCGCCACCTTGCTCGCCCTGTCCCTCCTCGAAAGCGGCCACAGGTCCCCCCTCTCGAGCGGCTTGAGGGAGCCCAGGGCCACCAGCGGGGTGGCGAAGGAGAAGAGCAGCATCGAGAGCGGCGAGGCCGAGTCCTCGGGCGAGTCCCCGTTTTCACTGTCGTCGTCGTCGTCGTCGTCGGTGCCTGGCTCGTTGTCGTTCTCAAAGAAGGAGCCGGAATTCGAAGAAGAACCGGCGTTCCTCCTGGAGTCCCCGTCGTCCTCTTCGACGGCGAGGCGCTGGAAGCGCGTCGCGCCTCGTCGCGGGCTGAACAGGCGCGCGAGGAAGGAGGAGGTCGAAGTCGAAGAGGTCGGCGCTGCCGCTGCCACGCCGGCGACCTCGACGGCGTCGAACGATTGCATCCCAACCGCCCTTCTTTCTCTCTCTCTATGTCTCTCTCTCTCTTCTGCTGTGCTTCTGCGCCTTGCTGCCCAAGCAGGCGGTCGGGTTCGATCGCCTAGTCAGGCCAGAGATGGAAAAGAAAGATCCAGCAGGGAGAACAGCACGAAAGAGAGAGCTAGATCGATGAGAGAAAATAAAAAATGACGGAAAACTCGCCTGCTTTTTCATCTTTCGCTCTCTCGCTCGAGAAAGGCACTTGAGGAGTCGAGCAAAAAAGGGGGGGGGGGAAGAAAAAGGAGAGAGGAGGCCCCTTGCTGCTCCTTCTCTCCCTTCTTTTTCTCTCTCGAAAGACAGCACGTTCTCTCCACACCGCTGCGAGATTCTTGGTTATGAGTCAAGTGGAGAAGGGAAAGAATCGACGGCAGTAACAGGCAAGAGACGACAGAAAGAAAACATGACATAATAAGCGCGGGTCTTTGATTCAAATTTCAAAAAACGAAAGCGGTGCGGCGTGCCATAAACACACGCTAAGCGCATCGATTCCAATTGATCGCATCTGCTGCGTTTCACCGGTCGCCCCTCCCTCACCTCACCCCCCCCCCCCCCCCTTCCTTCCCTCGCGTTGATGTCTGGCCACGAGCACTGCAACGAACACGCCGATGGCGCCTGTTCGATGTCCGCAGCCGCATCGTCAGCCGTGCTCGGGCTCGGGGCGCCCGTGCTGCTGTTGGCAGGCATCGCGGGGCTGGCCATCCCGTGGGCAGTCCACAGGTCGGGGCGCGTGCCCCCGCACGGCCGCGCCGGAGCGTCGATCCGCGCCCTCGGCGCCGGCATCGTCCTGGGCATTGCTCTTCTGCATTGTCTGCCCGAGGCCGCGGCCGCCCTTGGCTGCGTCGGCTGGGGCAACGACTACCCGTGGGCATTCCTGATCGCCGCTGCTGCAGCTGTTGCATCGGCTCTTCTGGAAGGGTGCCTCCTTGAGGCTTTCGGCGTGGGCGCTCACTGCGGGAAAGGCCCCGCCACCGCCGCCGCCGCTGTGTGTGGTGGCGGCAGTGGCGGCGGTGAGACGGGGAAGGGCGCCGCGCGCATGCCCCGCGTCCTCCACGCCCCGAGACCTGAGAGCACCGCGCATGCGTCGTCTGATTTGGCCTCCGCCGAAGCCGGAGCGGCGGCGGCGGCTGCCCCGGCCTTGCCCGCCGCCGCTGCCGACGCCGCCGACGCCGCCGCCCCGGCTTTCCTGCTCCCCCTCACCTCCGCGACCGTGCGTGCGCACGAGCACGGCGGCCCCGGGTGCCCCCCGCCGGCCTTCCACGCCGCCGCCATCGCCGTCCTCGAGGTCGGCATATGCCTCCACTCCCTCGTGGTCGGCTTCGCGCTCGGCTCGTCCCGCTCCGGGTGCGACGCGCTGCCGCTGCTGGCCGCGTTCGCCGTGCACCAGCTGCTGGAGGGCGCGGCGGTCGGGTCGTGCCTGGCCGACTCCAGCCTGGCGCGGCCGGCCGTGCTCGCGTCGGCGGCGGTCACGGCCCTGTCGGCCCCGGTCGGGGTGGTGGTCGGGCTGGCCGCCCGCCGCTGGGCCCGGCACGGCCTCGCCGGGCAGGCCATGACGGGCGCCGCCGACGCGCTCGCGGCGGGCCTGCTGCTCCACGTCGGCCTGGCCGACCTCCTCGCCTCGACCGCCGGCGTCGGTCTGCGCGGCGAGGCGGGCGCGCCCACGAGGGGCCGCCTGCTGGCCGCGCACGCTCTGTTCGGGGCCAGCCTGGTCACCGGCCTGGCGCTCGCGGCTGGGCTGGCAGTGTGGGGCTGAAAAGTTCTCTCGCAACAACAAGTCACAGACACACACACACACACACACACAACAACAAAAAAAACTTGAGTTTTGAGGGCGGGTCGCGGGAGGGCGGCTCGCTCCAGCCGAGCTGCTGGGCTCGTGGAGCGTGAAAGCGCTCAGGGAGTTTGCGGCCGGCGCTTTGGGGTCTCGCTTGAACGGAACCAAAAGCCGTGTTTGGGAGAGAAAACGAGAGAGGAAAAAGGAGAGGAAAAAGAAGTGAGTTTTTTTTGTGTGTAAGCCTGCAGCGTTTTCGCTTCTATCATTTTATCCGCCACGAGAATTCGCTCACCCCCCAGCTGAACTCCTCTTTTCAGAGAGACATGGTAGTAAGGCGATCGCGATCAAAGCGTCGGTGATGCGGCGCTGGAGAGCCAGTCGCGGCGGCTGCGTCGGGTGACATGGTCGAGCGGCAACGGCAGCGGACGCTGCCAATCGTCGTCGCGGTTCCGATCCCCTCTCTTTCATAACCCTCGCGCCAAAAAAAAAAATCTCGACCGCCTCTCGTCAGTTACATCGCCGGGTCGCCATTCGCGAACGCACCCTACCAACTCCCCCCCCCCTTTGGGGCTTCCTCGCTGCCCTCCCTCGAACCCCTCCCACCACGAGAAAGAGCGACCGTCCCATCGGCTGCCGGCCCCGGCAGGGAGGGAAACCAAATCACGCCGAAACCAGGCACGCCCGGAACGAAGCCGTCAGCGCGGCGCGGTCGAGGTTGCGCCCGATGAAGACGAGGCGGTTGACCCGGCGCTCGCCCGGCCGCCAGCCGCCCGCGCCCTCCGTCTCGCCGGACGATCCGAGCTGAAGCAGCATGTGGACGCCCTGGAACACGAAGCGGGCGTCGCTGCCCCGGATCGACAGGATGCCCTTGGACCGGAACAGGTCGGCGCCCTTCTCCTCGAGCAGGCGGGACAGCCACGCGTTGAGGCGGCCCTCGTCCGCGCTCCCTTCCTCCTCGATGCCGACGGACGTCACCGTCTGGTCGTGGACGTGGTCCGGAGCGTCTGCCAGCGGGTCCCCGACCTTCAGGAAGTCCGGCTCGGCCTCCAGGATGCGGCGCGGGTCGAACGCGCGCACGCCGAGCACCTCGGCGACGGGCACGGCCGACCGCACCGCCTCGAGCAGCGGGGCGTGGCCGTTGACGGCCCGCACGTTCTCGCGCACCGTCGCGTTCTGGATCCACGGCTCCTGGGAGCAGAAGGCGACCGAGCCCCGGACGGAGACGAGCATGGAGGCGGAGGAGGAGGTTTCGCCGTTGCCGTTGCCGGAGTCGCCG
>Ga0210003_1001108_pt1 | contig 23944 bp, 23 predicted proteins | sample LantaG_FD_182804 | JGI IMG/M metagenome (GOLD analysis project Ga0210003, IMG submission 182804) | Deep subsurface microbial communities from Baltic Sea to uncover new lineages of life (NeLLi) - Landsort_02402 metaG (SPAdes) (version 2) | ecosystem: Environmental > Aquatic > Marine > Oceanic >... | reverse complement strand
TATGACCGGCTGGAGATTGGGTTTTGCAGTAGGAAATAAAGAAGCTATTTCAGCTCTCTCTGTTATAAAAACTAATATCGATTCAGGTGTATTCAAGGCAATACAACAAGCGGGGATAGAAGCCTTGACCGGTTCTCAGGATAATATAGAGAAGATGAATAGCATTTATACCGGTAGACGAAATGTAGTAATAAATGGGCTAAACAAATTAGGTTGGAATTTAAAGCCAACCAAAGCTACTTTTTACATCTGGATTCCCACTTTAAACAAAATGAGTTCTATGGAATTTTCTAATCTCCTATTAGAAAAAGCTGGAATTATTGTAACCCCTGGAATCGGTTACGGGGAATATGGCGAAGGATATGTAAGAATTGCTTTAACTGTTGAGGAAAAAAGATTAGAAGAAGCAGTGGAAAGAATAAAAAAAGCTTACATTAATTCAATTCACTTATTTCAATAAAAAAAATAAAATAGATGCAGATGATAAATAATTTAATATATAGAGCTAGAGGATATTTAATCTTCAAATATCACCTAGCTCTATTTTTTTATTTAACTTCATTGATAAGCCAATCAAGACCCAATTCAATTAGTTCAACAGGAATAGGAATTCCAGTATTAGCATCTCAACCAATAATTTCAATGCGTAATTTTATAGAACACTTCCCTAATTTCATCAACTCAAATTAGGTCTTTTTCCAGATAATTGTCTTTTGGATAAATATATTTTCCTATTTTTCAAACTCTCAAATATTATAGTTATCTTAATAATACTTCAGTAATTGCATCAACAAATTCGGGTATTTCAGGTGGTGTCCTTCCGGTAACAAGCTGTCCATGAATACAGGCAGCCCAATCTGTATTAAATGTTCCTCCCATTATTTCAACAGAATCTTTGCATGCAAGCCACCCGGTCATTTTTTTGTCCTTTACTAAATCAGCTGCTGCTAAAGCAATAGGTCCATGACAGATAGCTGCAATCAATTTCCCCGCCGAGCATGCCTCTTTTAACCACTGAGTATTGCCAGTCTCAACAATATTCCATGGGCAAAATGCACCTGGAATTATTAAAATATCAAAATCATGCATTTTAACATCTTGAAGTTTTTTAATATTATAATAGCAATCTGGTATTTCCTGGAAAGGAATAGTAGTACCAACATTTCCAACAATTACATCAAGTCCTAACAGAGGAGGTCTTGACTTAAGTATGGATTCAAAGGTTGCGAATGTTACCTCCGCACCTCTATAAATATACTCCAATACAGGAGCCGCAATTTCAATATCTTCATAACTATTGCTTACAATAATTAAAATCCTTTTCCCCTTCAGTATATTTTTTCTGTAATCTTCAAAACCGGGATTAAATGCTTTACATAAAACTCTTAATAATTCTGGTGTGTTAACTGTATCTATTGCAGTTATAATTTTTTTATCTCTAATAACTGGTACTACTTCATAATCTGCAACTTTTCTAAGCATATAATCTACCATTTTATTTCCTGTGCACTTAACACCTTTCATAATGCCTGCAGCAATAAAAGGCATTGATCCTGAACCAATACAACACATATAAGCACCGTTATTATTAGCTTCTCTTATAAATCTTATTACAGCATCCTCGGTTACCATTACATCTGTTGAATGCCCTCCAATGACGATTATTGCATCATATTCCTTAGGGTCGGCTTCTTTTAAACTTTTATAATAAGTTGGTTTGTTTCCTCCCATAACCGCGACAGGGTCAACATGTAAACCCCACATTCCTTCAACACCCTTTGTTGAAATTGTAGGTCTTGTATAATTCCATTTTATCCAATCAACAAGTAAAAATTCACATATGCCCCCATATTCGCCTATATATGAAACTAAATAGTACGCTTGAAAATCACTGAATTCACTGGCAACAACAATACCAATTCTTTTCCCAGCCAAAGGGCCTTTAGGTTTAATACTTCCACCATATTCCCCGGACCATATCGTTGCATCATTATGCTCAATTATATCTATCCCAGTTCTTTTTACAACATCTAAAAACGATAAATCAGCAGATAACTTATTTGTTTTATTCTTCATTTTTATTTACCTCCATTAATTTTTATTTCCTTAGAGTAAAAAATCTAATGCATTTATATTTTGAGCTTATTGATTTATACATATTCTATCTAAATGACATATCTTCCTCAAAAAATATGTCTATGATTTAAATAAATAAATGATAATATATGGTATCTTCTATAAAATAGATAAATTCCCTTTATTTTATTTATATTTTATTTAAAAACACCTTGGTATTCCTAATATATTAATGCCACGCTTTTATTTAAAACAAACAATTGTTTCTTTTCTGATTTCGCCACCGGATTACTCTCATGTTGGAATATACAATAAACGCTACCTAATTAATCAGGTAGCGTTTATTGTTTTTACTTATAAAGCGTTCAAGTTTTTTAAAATATTAGTTATTATTTAGGAGAATCGAAGTATACTTCCTTCATTGTTGAAACAAATGCTTTTGTGTTAGCTTCTACAGTCTCTTGATATTTTGGTAAACCAGCTTGGTCTAGCAAGAAATATCCAGAGTCGATGAAGAAATCTTTGTCATCTTTGTATGTATATCCATCTTTTAAAAGTTTAAGAGCATAGACACCTACATAACCCATCCCCCAAGGGTTCTGAGTCATTGTTCCATACATATGACCGCTTGCGATAGCATCTAAAACGTCCTGAGAATCGTCAATACCAACTGCAACGATTCTCTTTTCATCTTTTTCCATCATTGTTTTTGCAAGGACTTGCGCATTCACGTAACCAACACAGATAATACCATCAACTTCGTCAATATATGAAGCATACATTGAGCTAATAGCTTTTTCTGCACGCTCTGTATCATCGGTATCAGCTAATTCTTGGTATAATACAAATCCAGCATTTTCCGGTTTTGCAAGAACTGCTCTAACTGAAGCTTGTCTCTTTTGTGTGTTTGTATCTGCAAGTCTGCTACATAAATGAACGATGTTACCTTCTGTTAATCCATTTGCTTTTAACTTGTCAATAACAGCCTGTAGACCATATCCAACAGATGCATAAACATCAGTGGCATAACAAAAATCTGCATCTGATGGTTCTGCAGGAGATCCACCCATTGTTACACAAGGTATTCCATAGTTAACCATTTTTGTAATCTGCTCATTTCCTGCAACAGCGTCTGATGGAAACATTGCAATACCTTTAGCTCCCTTAGCAATAGCACCATCAAGAATTTGGTTCTGTTCTGTTTGATCCCAGTTCTGTGGACTTAAAATCCAAGGTTCTGGAATCCCAAGATCTAGAGCAGCCGCTTTTGCACCCGGTTCCCACTTATCGAAGAAAGGATGAACTCCTCCGTATACGACAGCAAATTGATAATCTGAATCTGCTGCTATTGCTCCACAGACTAGCAAAGACAGTAACATAATTAGTGTCAACATGATTAAACTAAATCTTTTCATTTTTTTAACTCCTTTTTTAATTTTTTTTAACTCTTCTTTTAATCTCTGTTAGGGTCTAATTCCCCGCAGCTTGCTGCGATAAGATAGAAATAGACCTGATTGGAGATACCCCGTCAGCTTGCTGCGGGGTAGTTCATTTCCTACATTTCTTTACCCTATATTTTTTCACTCCTTTCATGTTATTTATTAAGCCTTACGTCTGCTTAATATTAGCAATTTATTTGGACATAATTTAATCCATAATTAATTTCATTATCCTCTTACTCATCTCTCCATAAACTTTAGTATTTTTCAATTCACCCTTAATCTTTCCAGCTTTAAACACCACAATCCTATCCGCAATTTGAATAATCTCCTGCATGTCTGAGGTAATGCAGATAATAGATTTACCTTCTTTGGTCAAGTTATACATAAGCCTATGAATTTCTGCTTTAGTTTTTATATCTATACCAACAGTAGGTTCGTCAATTATAAAAATATCGGGTTCTACTGAAAGTCCTTTTGCAAGACTCACCTTTTGTTGGTTTCCACCGCTAAGGTTATTTACCACCTGATTTATTGATGGTGTTTTAATGTCAAGCTCCTCTTTAAATTTATTCGCAACTTCTTGTTCTTTTTTAAAATTTAACATACCGAGACGGTTTTTTATTTTATTTAATATGGAAGATGAAATGTTTACTTTAATAGTGTGATCGAGGAAAAGTCCTTCTTCTTTTCTGTTCTCACTCAAATAATAAAGCTTATGCTTGTTTTGCATCTGCTTGATGTTTTTAACCACAACTTTCTCCCCATTAATAAATTCTTCACCTTCTATCGGTGGGTCATATCCAATCAATGTTCTTGCAAACTCTGTTCTTCCTGCACCTACAAGTCCATACCACCCAAGAAGTTCGCCTTTATATATTTTAAATGATTTCGGTTTAGGAGAATCGACGCTACGAAGCATCTTTGCTTCCAAAACAATTTCTTTATCTGAAAAATCTCTATCTTCAAAAGCTTTAAATTCTTTTGTTCTTCCAACCATCATCGTGATAAGTTGATCTCTTGTTAAGTCTTTTATCGGAACATACACATCATTAATTCCTGCGGCTTTTACATTTTTCCCATCTCTTAAAACTGTTACAGTATCCGCAATAGCAAAAACTTCTTCAAGTTTATGGGAAACGAATATGAATGTAACACCTTTATCCCTAAGCTTCCTAATCAATTCGAGTAAATCTTCAGCTTCTTTAACAGATATAGATGCTGTTGGTTCATCGAGCAAAAGGATTTTTGCATCAGATGACAAAGCCTTTGCAATCTCTACCAACTGTTTTTTGCCAACACTCAGCTCTTCAACGTTCTTAGTAGGCTCAATATCAAGCCCAACAAGGTCAATATATTTTTTTGCATCTTGGTTAATTTTTTTTTGGTTAATCGTAGAGGTCATTTTCTCGCAATATTGCTCAATCATTATATTTTCTGCAACAGTAAATGTGGGAACTAAGTTTCTTTCTTGATGTACAACATTTATTCCATATGTAAAAGCTTCTCGCGGGTTAAGCAAAGAAATCTTTTGATTATTAAAGAATATTAATCCTTCGTTTGGCTGATAAACACCTGTTAAAATTTTTACAAGAGTGCTCTTCCCCGCACCATTTTCTCCTACAAGAGCATGTACTTCACCTTTTTTAAGACTGAAATCAACATTATCTAACGCTTTTACACCAGGGAAAACTTTTGTAATGTCTTTTAGCTCTAATATATTGTTTTTCATCATATGGTACTACGCTCCAATCTTTCCAGATTTTCTTCTCTAATGGCTCTAAGTCTATCTAGTCCAACTGCAAGCAGTATTATCAAGCCTTCCATAAATTCAACTATAAAAATGCTTATTCTCATATGTACAACACCATTTGAAACTAAAGCTAATAAAACTCCACCAAGAACAGCTCCCAAGACATTAACCCGTCCTCCTTCCATTCTTGTTCCACCAATAAGGGGTGCTGCAAAGGAGAACAACATCCAAACCAGACCAATGTCAGCGTTTACAGCCCCTAATCTCGTGCTAAATAATATACCAGCAGAAGCCGCCAAAACTCCAGAAATTATATGTTTAAAAATCAAAACCTTATTAACATTAATGCCTGAAAGGACAGCAGCTTTTTGATTCCCGCCAACAGCTAGTATTTGCCTACCAAGACTGGTATATTTAAACAGTACCCAAATTATCACCGCGAAAATAATCATTATAACAAGCATCAAAGAAAATATACCAAAAATGTTGTATGCCCCAATCCAATCATAACCTTCTGGCATATCGTAGAATGGCTTTGCATGTGTTATTCCCAGGCTAAATCCCGTAAATATAGCCATTGTTGCCAAGGTCGTAAGCCAACAAATTTCAGCAGTACCACCAAGTTTTGTAATGATAAAACCGTTAATCGCTCCACACAATACACCAATAAAAATACCTAAAATTATTGCAAATTCCCAAGGGATTCCTGTTCTTTTTATTAACGCCCCACATACAACTGCTCCAAGCCCGCCGATAGCTCCCACAGAAATGTTCAGGCCTCCTCCGGCCATAACAACCATCTGCGATAAACCAACTAAAACAGTGATAGAGCAGATTCTAGAAACGGCAATAAAATTATCTACCGAGAAAAATGTGTTACTATTATACCCGACAAAAATTGAGAAAACGACCATGGAAAGTAGTACTCCCATTGTATTATTTATGACAAATCTTTTCTTTTTGTTTGATGTATCACTTACATTGTTAAGTAGTTGGTTCAACTATACTATACCTCCCTTAATTAATACTCTACCCTCACCTGTATTCATCGTTTCTCTTATCTTATTTACTGCAAATGCAAGTAACAAGATGCCTCCTGTAAATGCCTGAAACCAGTAAAAACTAACTCCAACCAGGACTAAAGCATTTGTAATTATTGTCATAAAGGCAGCTCCAAGAAATGTTCCAACTATAGAAACTTTTCCACCGGACAACAATGTTCCGCCAAGTATCGGCGCTGCAAAAGATATTAGTAACCATGTGGACCCTATGGACGTTTGAGCTGCACCTAACTTGGAAATTGTTAAAACAGCTGCTAATCCTGCAAGCAATCCGCTAAGTCCATGAGCTAATCTAATTGCACTTCCAGAGTCTATTCCTGCATAATCCGCTGCCTTCGCATTAACACCCGTTGCCAGTATTCTTCTACCTGTAACCGTTCTGTTAAACAATATCCAGAATATTAACATGGTTATAAAAGAAAATATTAATAGAACTGGTATCCCCCAAAGGTTTCCTTTAGCAATTGCTTTAAATGAATTTGGTATATTCCTGAAAAAGCGATTTTCTGTAGCTGTCATGTTTAAACCATGATATACGCTGGCCAACGCCAAGGTGATAATGAATGCGTTAATTTTTGTTTTAACTATGAGAAAACCTTGGAAATATCCGAGTAAAAATCCTACAGCCAAGCTTACTATCATTGCTATGACATAAGGGATTCCCATCAACTCAAGCAGTACACCGCAAACCATTCCAGCACAACCACCAATTGCACCAACCGCCAGGTTAAACTGCCCAACTCCTAAGGTTACCATCTGAGACAAACCCACAATGGCAAAAATAGACATATTTTTTATTACAGAATCAAGATTATAGGCAGAAAAAAAACCACTTGTAAAAATGGTCAATAATGTACATAATAAGACTAGTATGAAGGTAATACCTGCTAAATCATTACGTACAATTTTTCCTAAGGTTCTTTTGAACACTAGTAGACACCCTCTTTTCAAAATTTATTTTACCGTTCTCCCCCACACATAAACTTTATATCTAACCAAAAAACTCCTTTAAATAAAGCTTGTTATTTATTCCTTTCCGGGTCCAGGAAACACCAAAATATTTTCGTACTACTATTCCCTGGATTATTTGCATAATGCACTTCCTTTGCGGGTATTTGAACCATCTCGCCTTTTTTGGCAATTATTGGTTCTTTACCAGGTGATTCAACTTTAATACTGCCTTCTATAATATAATATATTTCATCATTGTCGTGGATATCCTTTACAAGACTTTCTCCCGGCTGAAGTTCAATTGTACCTGCTTTCATTTCAGAACCGACGCTCTTTGAAATATATATTTTTACAAGTCCGCCATACTCTCTAGTTTCTTCATATTCTTCACTTTTAAACTTTTTCAAAATTTACACCTCCTCTAAAAATCCAATTTACCTGGACATAAGGCAATTATATTTGATAAAATACAATTTTATGTTAAATGGTTTATGTAAATAAAAGTTCAGTAGGTAAATTTTAAAGATATTAAATTTTCACATAATCTAGAATCCATCCAATATTTAATTCATGTAGTTTACCTTCCGTAGGGATACCAGTCTTACCATCCCAACCCATCATTTGATAATATAAAGTTATAGCTTTATCAAATTCTTCCTTATCTAATTTATTTCCCTTCAGAATACCATCTTTTACTGCTTCAAACATTCTTTTAGGTAATGTATCATCTTTTCTGGAAACACCATTTTTAATATTAAACATTTTAGTCATGGTAGTTGCTCTTTCTCCAACTTTCATTAATTCCCACAAACTAGTATTCCAGCCTGTTACTGCTTCAACCATATCAGGTATCTGTTCAATTTTAAAGGTCCTTACAGGTGCAAATGTAAATATGCATGCATCCAAGCACTCAAATAAACTCCAATAATGTTGAAGATATGTAAATAACCTAACTTTTTCAGGGCCCAAAGAAAGACTCGGGACAGCTTCCAATATGCCTAATGGATGTATATTCTTTAATAAAAATGATGGCTCATCTGCATCATGACCATATCCTGTGAGTGCGGGATCAAAAGCCCCATCATGTTCTGCCTGAAGATGATCAGCTCCTGTAGGTGAAAGTGCAAAATGAAGTCCAAGCCCAAAATTAACTCTTGGATCTGCCATTGCAAATTCTTGACCTTTAACCTGCATAGCATATTTGCTTGATCCTTTTCCAATAATTGTAGCAGCCCTTTTCGTGCCCTCTGCTAAGATGTCTCCAAAACCCTTTCTTTCTGCTATTAGGTCAATCATTTGTAGCATGGCTTCTGCATTACCTAGTTTTAATTCTATTCCACCCGTATCTTTAGTAGTTATTAATCCATTTTCAAAACATTCCATGGCAAAAGCTATCGTCACTCCAGTAGAAACGGTATCAAGCCCATACCTGTTGCACAATTCATGAGCCTTTATTGCTGCTTCCAGTTCTTTAACTCCACACATTGAGTTAAACGAAGCTAGCGTTTCAAATTCCGGTCCCCCATATCTAGGATTCACATTATACGGTTCCTTCATCTCAAATACTTGTTTACATCTAACAGGGCAGGCATAGCACCCCTCTGTTCTAATTTTGTATTTTCTATGAAGTTCCTCAACACTTTGACCCTCTAATCCTTCAAAATATCCTGTAGTAAAATTCAATGTTGGTTCTACACCAACCAAATTCTTATTAAAATAATATTCACTTGTACCATATTTTGATTGTCCTGCGTTATCTGCATTGGACTTAAAGTTATCAGCAAACCATTTGGCTAATTTTTTAATTTTTTCCGGATTAGAAAATTCTATTTTTTGAGTACCTCTTACGGCAATTGCTTTAAGATTTTTAGAGCCCATAACGGCTCCCATACCTGTTCTCCCGTGATAATGATAAAGATCACTTGAAACACCTGCTATCTTTACCAGGTTTTCCCCTGCTTTGCCTATAATTTCAACACATAGCTTTTCTTCCCCTAATTCTTTTATGATTTTATCTTTGGCATCACCTGTATCTAAGCCCCAAATGTTGCTGGCATCCTTTATCTCTACTTTCCCATCTTTTATCCAGATAAAAACTGGTTTTTTAGCTTTCCCTTCAACAATAACTGCATCAAAACCTGCTTTCTTTAATTCAACTCCCCAGAATCCACCTGCTTCGGATTCTCCATATAAACCGGTTAAGGGGGATTTTGCTCCTATCGATTGTCTTCCGAAACCAGGCAATGGAACACCTGTCATAACACTTGCAGCAAAAATAATTTTGTTTTTCTCGCTTAACGGTTCAACTTCTGCCGGCACCTCTTTTAAGAGATAATAACTTATCAAACCTCTTCCGCCCAGATATGTTCTATAGAATAACCAATTAGGCTCTTCAACTGTATATTTTTTTGTTGTTAAGTTAATCCTCAATATCTTCCCATTGTAACCGAATGGCATGAATATCCACCTCCCCAAAAATCATTAATTAATTTCTATAAATTTTTTTACTTTATTTATATCTGTTTCATTGGTCATTAAACCAATTTCATAATTAACTTTGTATGATTCTCCAGGTTGAATATACTTTAATACTCCTTGTTCCTTAGCAAGTTTTCTCCCCCAAACAACTGTGTTTCCAGGTTCTATTGCCGCTACATATTCTTGAGGAGCTGAATTTATCCATTCAACTGCAGAGGGCATTTGTTTTGTTGAATATTTAATATATGCGCCAAAATTAATTTTTTCATTAATATAAGCCGCATATACATTATCTTTATCTTGAGGCATTATAACTTCAAAAACCTCATATTCAAATCCAGCCTTAGGTTCTATAAATCTGTCCCAGATTCCAGAACCGTTTTTGGCTGGTTGATTCCACGGCTTCACATCAATAGCAGGTAAATATAATTTTGAATCCGGGCTGATAATGGGAAATGAAAAATTGACATGATAAGCAAACATAAATGGAGTTTTCTGGTAGCCTTCATTCACAAATTCGTCATTAACATAAAGCTGGTTTTCACCCATTTTGCATATAATTTCTCTTTTTAAGAGAAGATTTTCTCTATATAAAGAACACTGCCGCATCTGTCCTCGAATTCTAATAATATATTCATCATCATCCCAATACTCTTCTATACAAAAATTTTCTGCAGGAATATGGTTAATTCGGTCATGAATACCTAATATTTCCTCTCCGTCAACACAAGGGTCACCAGCTGAAGTAAGTCCACAAGTAGTTATTAGTCCTCCACTAAAACTTCTGAGAAAACCAATTCCACCATTTTCAAAATATGCTGGATGCATAATTCTATTTTTGGAAACCCACGAAATTGGTATGCCACAATATTCAGAATTCAATATATCCATACCTCTATCCGGGACTACTGTAAACTTAAAACCTGTTCCGGTTTTTACATCAATACCTTTTACTCCCTCCTTCATACCACCTTTATATTCAAATTCCTTTGTGCCTGCCAAGTCTGACATATTGCTGAAATATTTTAAATAATCTGTTTTTAATAAGTTTTGCCTTAAAAGATTCACTGTACCATCCTCCATAACTCATTTAATTTGGTTTTGAATTGTAAGTACCTTTGCCTCTTCTAATTCAGTATCTTCATTTCTTACCTTCAGCACTCATTGCAAATATAAGATTTCTTCCCATCTGACACTCTTTTGGAAAAGTTTCATCAACCAGTAAATAATTTGTGAAAGATAGGTACATAAGATTATATTTTTCTCTCGCTTTTCTGATAATTAGCATTCCACCCATACCTGAATTTAACCTATAATTTGTTAATTTTATTCTCGATGATTTAGTTAAACCCCCGATCTTAAAATTTATACTGTGTATATCAAATAGCGGTCAAAGAAACAGAATTAGTAAATATAATGATAACCGTTAGCTTTTAACAACTTGTATTATATTATCACATTTTTATTGAAAGAATCAATCCATTCTTTAAAAGAATTTAATATTTCTTTATCCCCCAACGCTAACCGGAAACAGTTCAACCTCCTCAGACTTATTAAGAATATAATTCACATTGACAATCGAATTTCCTACCTTGATAAAAAACACATCAGTAGGAGAAATTTTAGCGTCTTTTAATAATTTACGAACGGGTATTGGTTTCAAATAATCTAATTCTATCGTGCTGGAAGGATATTTGTTCTTTAGATAGTAGCTTTCCAGTTTTAAGGTTATCTTCATCGGCTGACCTCCTTGATAATCCTGTCAAGTCCTAATTCGAGCAGTTTGGTCAATTTTTAAATTAAAAATCATAAAACTAGTTTTCATTTTTTTCTTTCTTTCCATTAATTTTTCTTAACACTTCTTTGTTTACTATATATAAAGGAATCTCTCCTTTTAGTACCTGCGCAACACCTTTGGCAGCACTTCTTTGAAGATCTTTCAAGGATTCACCTGAATAAAACGAAACGTGAGGAGTAATAATTATGTTATCTAATTTTAATAAATCATTATTTGAATCAATGGGCTCCTTTTCAGTTACATCTAAAGCAGCACCCGCAATCCATTTTTCCTTTAAAGCCCTGTATAAATCTTTTTCTTTAATTAAAGGCCCTCTTCCGGTATTAATTATAAAAGCTTTATCTTTCATTAACTTAAATTCCTTTTCAGTAAACATATATTTTGTAGTTTTGGTTAGTGGCACATGTAATGATATAATATCTGCTTCAGCTAACAAATCATGCAAATTTACTTTTTCAACGTTATTTTGAGTCATAGCAGATGAAGAAACATAAGGATCATAGGCGAGCACATTTAAACCAAATGCTTGTGCCTTATGAGAAACCATTCTTGCAATATTCCCAAATCCAACTAACCCTAATTCCATATTTCTTAATCTAAAAATCGGCTTAGATATTTTAAAATCCCATATCCCTTTTTTTACAGTGTTATTAAGTATTACAATTTTTCTAATCAAAGCTAATAATAAGGCAATAGTATGATCTGAAACCTCATCAATACAGTAATTTAGAACATTTATAATACAAATTCCATGTTCTGTGGCAGCCTCAATATCAATATTATCTACCCCTATTCCATACCTAGCAATCACTTTACACTTCTGAAGCGATTCAATAATTCGCCTCGTAATACTATCATATTGTACAAGTAAGCCATCTGCGTCTTTGGCGATTTTAATTATTTCATCTTCTGTTTTACATTGACCCAAAACTACCTCGGCACCAATTTTATTTAATTCTTCTTTTTCTATTTCAAATGATTCATATTCAGCATCAGTTATTATGACTTTAAATCTATAAGTTTTTTTATCAGTCATTTTTCTCCCTTCCTACTTCTCTATCATTAAGATAAAAATATATTACATATTTCAAAAATTGTTTTCTATATTTAAATTAATTTACCATTCTTATTAAATCTCATTTTTTTAAAAATATTTCTTCTGTCTGTCTTAAAAAATTCTTTATCCTTAATTTCTTCATAAATATTTTCAGATACAATAATTTCACTTAATTTTAAAGTATTTTTTATTCTAACTAATCTGACATCGGAAGCTTTTTTTTGATAATATTTAAAGCTAAACCAATGGCCTCTTTATCGAAATTTGCAGTTAAGGGAACCTTGACTCCAAATAAAGACCCAGCAGTAATAGCATTTGTATAGGTTGAATTAAAATCTATACTATCGAGCAATTCTTTGTGATAATATCTGCATATCCCATTCCACTAGCATTGCTATGAGTTCTTTTGCTTAATCCTAAAATGACTATTTGTTCCACATTTGGACTTTGTGCATCATTTTTTTGTTTTCCTCTAAAATGAATTAATCATTACAATTAATAAGAAATCAGTACCTTTAAAAATTGCTTTCCTTTTTACTTCTTTTCCTTTTAATTATATATAGTATAAAATTAGGAATCTAAAGAAAATATCCGCAAACAAATGGCTCATGTCACTCCAAAATTGAAAGAAGCCTATTATGTTCTATCATAATTTTACTAATTTTAAATCTCTTAAGATCAACGAACAACCCTAACGCTTGCCCCTTTCATGACCCTTTCTACTTCCTCTTTATATGCCCAGTTCCAATCGCCTAAGAATCCATGGCATAAAGCAGAATACGCCGCCGAGAATTCAATTGTCTCTTGCGGATCTTTTTCTTTAAGTATATTATAAATTAACGCAGACGCAAAACTGTCTCCTCCGCCGGTTCTATCAACAATTTCCAGGTTTTCATATTTTCGAGAAACAAAGAAATCGCCTTTATATAACATCACCGTCTGCCAATCATTAAGCAAACCGGTTTTTGCATCGCGCAATGTAGTCCCAACAACTTCTATATTTGGATACAATTCAACTGCTTTTTCGGCTACAGAACGATAACTTGCCGGGTCAATTTTAGAATACCCTTTCGCAACTTTTGCCTTTATACCTAACATCTTCTCAAAGTCCTCTTCATTTCCAATGAGTACATCCACATAAGGCATAACATCTTTCATAACTTTTTGTGCTTTATCAGGTTTCCACAAAGTTGACCGGAAATTTAAGTCAAAACTCGTTTTTACCCCAAGCTTTTTTGCGATTTTTAATGATACAATAACCTGGTCAATTGCTTCATCCGATAATGCAGTGGTAATACCGGTGGTATGATACCACTTTGTTTGAGAAAGAATATTATCCCAATCAAATTCACCTACTTTAGCTCCACTAATTGCCGAATGTCCTCTGTCATAAATCTGTCTATTCGGTCTCGGTCCAATCCCTACTTCAACAAAGCATAAACCGTTTCGGATATTCCCCCTACCATCAAAAGGAATTAGTTTAACACCACTCATATCAACCCCGTGTTCTCTACCTTTATTGATAATATAGTGTCCTGACCAGGTATCAACTAACTTGGAAACCCATGCTGTTTTAAGGCTCATTCGTGATGTATTCACAGCTACATTTAATTCTGCTGCCGAAATAGACAAATGCAAAGAGCTCGATTGCTCTAATCTGGCATGATTAAGCGGGGTAAATCTTACCATAGCTTCACCGAAACCTATTAAATCAAATTTCTTTTTCATGATTGTCTCATCTCCAGTTTTTATATTCTGATGAATCAAAGATTATTTCAACTGCAACTCTTTCTTATTGTAAATATACTTTGGTTGTCTCCCCTCCAGGAAATCCACCACAGCTTGTGCTGCTTCTATAGCAAGTTTCCTTTCACAATCACGGTTTAATCCTGCTGAATGAGGAGTGGTTATCACATTGTTAAATTTTAAAAGTGGGTTATCCGGAGAAGGAGGTTCTTTTTCAAAGACATCCAGTCCAGCACCAGCAATTGAACCATTTTGTAATATCTCAACCAAGGCTTTTTCATCAACCACTGCTCCACGGGAAGTATTAATGAGATAGCTATCAGGCTTCATTAAACTCAGAAGCCTAGCATTAACTAAATGATGCGTTTCTTTTGTATAAGGTACATGAATTGAAATGAAATCACTCTGAATGAATATTTGATTCAGACTTGAACATAATTCTACCCCTTCTACCTGTTTCACATAAGGGTCATAGGCAATGACTTTCATATTAAATGCCAAACGGCATTTTTGTGCCAGCAAGGAACCGATATGCCCTATTCCAACCAGACCTAAGGTTTTATCGTCAAGATCTATCCCTTTTGAAGTATACCGAACCTTCCAATTACCTTCATGAACAGATTGATCTGTTATCTTTAAATTCTTAGCCAGTGCCATCATCAAAGCTAATGCGTGTTCTGCGACAGACACTGAATTTACCCCAGGTGCATGACAAACTAATATTCCCTTTTCTGTAGCAGCAGCCACATCAACATTATCAACTCCAGCTCCAGTACGTGAAATTATTTTAAGATATGGAGCAGCTTCTATGATTTCTCGGGTGATCTTGATATTTGTTCTTAAAATTATTCCTTCTACATCTGCCACCATTTTTTTAATGGTCTCTACAGTTGGATCAGCTAGAATTACCAGCTCGACTTTGCCTTCCAGAACATTCATTCCGGCGGAATCAATCAGTTTTGAAAGCAATATCTTCTTCATAGTAAACCTTCCTTTTCAAGAACAGACTTCAATTCTGCTTTCTGCTCATCACCTAAAGGTAATAGTGGAATTCGTGGATCCCCGCCATAGTAACCAAGAAGATCCATGGCTGCTTTCACCCCGGCAACTCCATGTTTCCCTGCAGCGTTGCTACTAAGTGTACGGGCATAGACATCCAATTTTTCTGCCTCTTCCGTGTCTCCTATCTCATAAAGTTCCTGTAACTTGCAACAGATATCGGGTAGATAATCCGCCATCGAAACAACTCCTCCAATACCGCCTGCTTTAAGGGCTAATAATAATTTATTGATAGTACCGGCAAGAACAAAAAAGTTGGCATCTTTAGGGACAGCATTCACGTAGATAGAAATGTCTTCCTTCGAGGTATCTTTCATCCCTGCAATATTCGGATGTTTTGCCAGCACTGACACCAAATTTGTTGAAAAACAAAGGCCGGAAGCAAATTTTGGGGCATTATAGATCATGACTGGAAGCGGTGACTGGTCAGCTATCGTGGTATAATACTTAATCAAAGCTTCGTCAGTCATATTCTTTACAAAATAATGGGGTGCCAAAATGGTGGCAAAGTCCACACCTTTATCCGCAATTTTCTTGATAAATTCGATGGTTGCTTTGGCTGATTCTCTCATCACACCGGCGATCAGGGTCTTCTCTGGAGCAATATATTTCTTATAGACATCAATGATCTTGATGGATTCTTCATCGGTCAGGCTCCTGAATTCGCCATTGCTGCCCAGGGGCATGTAGCCCCTTAATTTTGTTTGGTTGTAACGTTCAATGTTTTCCGCAATTTTATCATAAGCTACTTCTTCATTGAGAAAAGGAGTAGTATTCGGTGCAAATACTCCGGATAACTTTTTTTTATAATCCATATCCATGCTAAAACCTCCTTTAGATTTAATATTTTATTCCTTACTCTACATTTTTGTTAACATCTAATTTTCCATAGCTAGAGTCGGTACATATGGGAATTAATAAACCTAATAATTTTCTTATTTTTAAAGTAAAATACCTCCTTTAATTTCTATTTCTTTTTCTCTAATCGAGCGGTAACAAAGTTTACCATACCTAAAGTTCTATTGGAAAATTCTTTGGCTGTGGCAACAACAGCAGGATGATCAATAAATTCATCTGCACTAAGCCCATCTTCTAGGTAAGCTTGTTTAAAATAAGGGACTTTAAGCAACTTATCTATAACCTTTTTTGGAACTTCTTCTTCTATTTGATGACGAAATTCCAATTCATCACATTTTAGGATTAAGGCTTTGATAAATTTGGGAGGGCAGGTGTAAACAAAATTCCCGCCAGCGATTTTTTCCAGGTGCCAGACCGCAACGGTTTGATCATCAGTAGGCGGAGAAACCCTCATAGAGCAGGCTAACATCTTACTGGGATGTTTTTGTTCTTTAAGTATTTTATGGGCTTTTTTCATGATGGCTACTTCTGCCCATCTCACATCGGCTTCAGAAAGTTCGATCCCCACTTCAAGACCCTTTCCTGGAAAATCTCCTAAATCTCCCCATCGGGCCATCATGTCGGTGATAACTGATCTCCACCTGCTTAAGTCCACCTTATTCTTTTTGGCAATTTCCAGACCTTCTGTAACCGCATTGGCACAAACCATAAATTGAGGGAGCACAAAAGATAAAGTATTATTGGTGGCTATCCCTTTGGAAGTTAATGTTTTTATGACCTCATAGCCTTCTTTCGTCCCGGGAACTTTGATCATTACATTTGGAGAAAGCTTTGCCAGATCATAGGCTTGTTCCAGCATCTTTTCTTTGTTCTCTACATCTCGAGGATCTACCTGAGCAGAAATATACCCATTTTTATGATTGGATTTTTCAAAGAGAGGCAGATACATCTGTGCTCCCCGTTTAACTATTTCCTGGTAAGTCATCCAAAATAGGCCTTCTGGATCTATCCCCGGATTCTGGTCTATCAGGCCATCTACAAATTTTTCCCAATAAGCTTTTTGTATTTCAAAGACAGCCATGGATAAGGAAGGATTGGTGGTAACCCCCCGGAAAAGCATATTTTGCGGATCCTCGGGATTGTAAAATTTCTTGAACTGTTTTTGGATAACCTCTTTATCTTCTTCTGGCAATTCTTTTAAAACTTCTTGTTTCCAATCATCATAAATTATGGGTGAGGAATCCCACCATATCTCAGCTTCAGGATTTACTTCTATTAATCTTTCTAACACACTTTTTTCTTTTCGACTAGTCACTTTTTAAAACCTCCGATAAAAATATTTAATTGAAATTCTCTTTCTCTATTTCCATGATCTTTTCTACTTTTCTTTTTGACCTACCACCTTGAAATTCTGAATTTAACCAGGCAATCACTAACATTTTAGCCAATTCTATTCCGGTAACTAGAGCCCCTAATGTCATTATTTGAGCGTTATTACTTTTTATGGCTCTCTCTGCCTGAAAAACATTACAACAGGTGGCCGCTCTTATTCCCTTTACTTTATCGGCAGCCATCGCCATTCCTAATCCTGTTCCGCATATAAGGATACCTCTTTCGAATTTTCCTTCAGCTATGGCATAAGCAACTTTTTTTGCAATATCGGGATAATCAATCGGATCTCTGGTAAAAGTGCCAAAATCTTTATACTCTACCTTTCTTTCTTTTAATAAATCAATGATTGCATTTTTTAAATCTAATGCATTAAAGTCACATCCAACCGCTATCTTCATCGTATTTCCTCCTTACATTAATTTTTACAAGAAGATTTCTTTTTTTTCATAAGGTTAACAACTGAATTTACAATACCGTTTTTGGAAAGATGATATTTTTCCATAAGGTCCTCATAGCAACCTGTAGTACTAAATACATCAGGTACCCCCAATTTAATCACTCTTATTGGATTTTCTTGGCAAAGAAATTCACTGACTGCACTACCTAAGCCACCTATAATACTATGGTCCTCGATAGTTAGAATCATATCTGTCTCTTTGGAAACTTGAAGAAGAAGCTCGCAATCCAGTGGTTTTATGGTAGGCATACTAATCACTCCAACTTTAATTCCTAATTTAAGCAGTTCCTCTGCAGCTTCCATGGTTCTCCATACCATCACTCCCATGGTAACCAAAGTAATATCCTGTCCTTTTTGAAGTACTTCGCCTTTTCCGAAGGAGAAATGGTAATCTGAATGATGAAAAGTTGGTAATTTTTCACTGCCAATTCTAATGTAAACCGGGCCGATGTGTTTAGCAGCTTCTTTTACGCAGGCTCTTATTTCAACAGCATCAGAGGGTACAACTACTATCATGCTAGGTAAACTCCTAATCACGGCTATATCTTCCAAGGATTGATGAGTATATCCTAAATAGGAATAATCAAGTCCGGAGTTTCGTCCAACAATTTTAACATTTGAAAAAGTATAAGCTAAATCATCTCTCACTTGCTCAAAGCAGCGCATGGTAATAAAAGGGGTTATAGCACAAAAAAAAGGAATTTTCCCACTTAAAGCAAGTCCTGCACAAAAGCCGATCGCCGATTGTTCTGTCAAACCAAATTCTAAATGCCTTTCGGGAAAAGACTCCTTAAAAGGACCGAACCCTGAGCTACCTGAAGAATCAGTGGATACAGCCAAGATACGTGGGTCTTGTTTGGCCAGTTCCAGAACCTGATTACCGAATACTTTCCGTGGATCTTTTAATTCTTTCATAAGTCATTCATCCCCAATTCAATTAAAGCTTTTTTCATTTCTTCATCTGTTGGTTTCCAATAATGGTATTTGTAATTGTTCTCTGCAAAAGAAAGTCCTTTCCCTTTTATAGTATTTGCTATAATACAGGTGGGGTGATCTTTTTTGAGGGGTAGGTTGCCAAGGGCTCTCAATATATCCACAAAATCGTGTCCATCCATTTCAAGGGTTTGCCACCCGAAAGAAGTCCATTTCGCTGACAACGATTCGGTGTTTAAAACATATTTGGTATTGCCGTGTATTTGAAGTCTGTTTCTATCAATGATGGCGATGAGATGATCTAACTTGTAATGACTGGCTATTTCAGCTGCCTCCCAAACAGAACCTTCGGCAATTTCGCCATCACCCATAAGAACATAAACCTGGTAATCTTTCTGATCTATTTTTCCGGCAAGTGCCATCCCCCCTCCTATGGCCAGGCCATGACCCAAAGAGCCGGTATTGGCCTCTACTCCGGGTAACTTGTGTCGATCGGGATGACCAGGTAGTGGGCTATCTAAAGAATCGTAGGTATTTAGCAGTTTTTTATCAAAATATCCCTTTTCTGCCAAAACAGAATATAGGGCCAGACACTTATGCCCGGCGCTTAGGATAAATCGATCTCGATCTTTCCATTGAGGGTCTTGGGGGTTACATCGTAAAGTAGAAAAATATAATGCAGTCAGTATCTCTATAGATGAAAAACTACCACCTAAATGACCACCTTTTCCGGATTGAATCATTCTTATGACATTTCTTCTTAAATTTAATGCTGTTTGTTTTAGATTATTGACCTGATTATCGGTCATCTCCACTTAAGTTCTCCCTTTGTTTTACGATTTTTAAATATACATACAGGAAAATGTTTTCATCACTATCCCCACCTTTGCAGGTGGGGATTTCTTTTTATTTATACAATAAAAACTAAGCTCGATTAGGGAAATCTCTATTTTTTATTTCAATTTTAAATTTTTCAACTTCTTTTACAAAGGCAGCTAAGTGGTCTGAAACTAAGTCAAAATATTTCCTTCCTTTTTCAGCAGTTGCTCTAAAAGGATTGCCAATAACTGCGTTATCACAGTAATCATGGTGTTCCATAGGCACCCAAATAGTTTCCACTCCTTTAAATTCAACAGTTGCGGCGCCGTCTTTTTTGTGAAAATTTGGTCCCATAAAAGCAGGAGCATGTGTGCTTCCTTTTTCCATTTGGTCTGTATCTATTTTATCCATATCATAAGCCATAACTGTGGAGGTTTCTAATTCACCTGCGTGCCATCCCGGTGTCTCTTCCGGAGGTCCTTCAATGATATCTCCTAAAACTGAATATGTTCTTTCTGTTGGTGTCTTATACCAGCATACAAAACATCCGGTTTCGTAATACAATCTACGTAAAACATCATCAATTATTTTAACATTTGAGCCATGGTGAGAAACAAAAATAATTTTGTTAAAACCATGGTAAATCAAACTTTTGGTAATTTCATAAATAATTTTCCTATAAGTTTCTCCACTAAAAGTAATAGTACCCGTTCCTTCTCCTACTCTTCCCATATGATGAGGAGAATAGCCAAACGGCATTGCAGGCGAATATGGTACTTCAGCTTTTGCTGCAGCCTGTTCTACCACTCGTTCGGTAGTTATAAGATCTGTAGAGAGGGGATCATGCGCACCATGTTTCTCTAAGCTACCCATTGGAATTAGGATAGTATCTGTTTTTTTTAGCATCTCTGCTACTTCTGTGTATGAGATATCGTAAAGATTCCAACTTTTTTTCCTTGTCATTGTTTTTTCCTCCTTAATTTTATAACATAGTAAAAAGTTTTTAATTATTAGATTTTATTTATAAAAAACTATCACTTATTTATATATCAATACTATACATTTCTAATTTACTTAATTTATTTATAGATAAAAGGGGAAATATTTTAAGATTTGAATGCATTCGCTCCTTTCTGTTTAAGTAGTTTTTCAGGTCCTGGTGGTGCATAAATTACCACATAGGTAATGTCTTCGTCTGGTTCAACATCTAATTTGTGTAACGTGTTAGCAGGAACATATATTGCCATTTCAGGTTCAATACTAAATGATTTTCCATTAAGATATACCGTTCCTTTTCCTGAAAGGATGTACCAGCAATGTTCAACTGTGTGTTTATGTTCTTCACCTTTTGTGCCTGCTTTACTTGTGTTAACTAATAGCGAAAAGTTCTTTGCTCCGCTAATTTCTTCATCGATAAGAATACGGAACGTTCCAGCCTCACCATGCAGTACACCAGTTACTGCGTTCTTTAATGATACGATTAACTTATTTTTCATTTCATAACTCCTTTAAATCGTAAATTTTCAAATTTACGATGGTTATAATAATATCAGGAATGCGCTTTTTGTTTTTTTTATCATCTAAATGTAACTTTTTAGAAATTTTTAAATGCTGATTTCTTATAAAAAGAAGGACAAAATAATTTTAACTTCTTAGAATTGCTTTTTGGACGTGATTTAAATGTTTTTCCATTTCTTTTATTGCTTTTTTAATATTATGATTTTTTATAGCGGTCCAGATATTTATATGGGACTCAATGGATTCGTATTTTAAATCTAAGATTTTTGCTACTACCTCTTGTTCTTTCATAAACAAATCATAAACAGAATTAAAGATTAGGGATAATATTGGGTTCTTCGAGGTTTCAGTTATAGCAAGATGAAATTTAACATTCTCCTCGGCAAATTCTGTTGGTTCGTCAATTATCTCTCTCATTCTCTGAATCATATTTCCCAATCTATTAATCTCATCTTCTGAAGCTCTTTCTGCTGCCAACGCTACAGCTCCTCTTTCCACTATTTTTCTTACCTCCATAAGATGTAAAATATCCTGTTTTTTTAAATCCAATAAATATCCTAAATAATTAGATAAAGAATCCATGCCCACTCTTTCTTTTACAAAAGTTCCTTCTCCTTGTTTAATTTCTATTACTCCCATAACTTGCAATTGTTTTAAAGCTTCTCTTACCGAACTTGCTCCTACTTGTAGTTTTTCGCTAAATAATTGTATCGAAGGAAGTTTATCTCCCGGTTTTAGATCCCCATTCCTAATTAATTCTACAATCGTTTTCAGAACACTTTCAGATATGCTAATTTTTTTTATTGGATTTTCTTTTGCCATCTTAATCATCCTATCATCAGAATATATGACCATATTATGTTTAAATTATACATCAATGAAAAAATTATGTCAACACGATGCAGGCAATTAGTACGGTTGACTCATATGGTAGAAGTTGCTATAATATATTTGTTTTAAAATATATTAAGGAGGTTGTATTAAAAATGCAATACGGACAATATGCAGTAGACTATGAGTTTCGCCCATATAACCCAGAGCGCATGCGAAAAGAGCGGTGGGCAAAGGCTCAAGCAGGATTAAAAAAATGGGGCCTGGGCGCGATGATTTTATATGACTATGACTTTCATCGCTATATGGGTTACTTCACTTTCCACCAATATGCACGTCGCCGGTTAGGTACTTATATTCTCGTGGTTCAAGGCGAAGAGGTCCCTTATGTTAATACTGACAAATATCCTAACTCATGGGAAGAGCTCCGCATGCCCTGGTTTAAGAACAAGTATGTTTTGAAATCAGCCAGGCCTTACCAATTGTGCAACGGTTTACCCGAACACCCTGAGTATATGGCCGAATCTTTTAAAAGAAACGTCGAGGATATTATGCCATTACTTAAGAAACATGGTGTGGAAGACATGCCTATTGGTATTGATATCACTAGTGCTAGTATGCTCGATGTTCTCAGGAATGGTGGAATTAATGTAGTAGATGGCAATAACTGCATGGTCGATATTATCAGTGTTAAAACTGAAGACGAAATTTACTGCCTACGCCAGGCAGGTGTCATTGGTGATGCTGCTCACTGGGAAGTAGCACAGTCTTTGCGCCCTGGTATGACCGAGCTGGAAATTGCCGGTGTTGCCGCAAATGCTTGCTATAAGCATGGAGCTGAAGAATTAGAAGGACCCAGCTTTGTAGTTTGTACAGGAGAAAGATCCGGTTATGGTGTACCCAACATGCCTACAGACAGAAGACTTAGACCTGGGGACTTCGTTGTAATCGATATCAACGGCGTAAGTTTCAATGGTTATCGTACATGTTACTATCATACCTTCCTCTGTGGTGCCAAACCCACACAGTTCCAAAAAGAAGTTTATGGTGTAACCTATGATGCTTTAATGGCTATGACCTCAGTAGTAAAGCCTGGTATGACTACAAGGGATGTTCAAGCGGAGTACCTGAAATTAGGTGATTTCCCGGGCGGCTGGGGCCGTGAACCCAATTTCCCTGAGCCAGGTCGTTATTTCTTCGGTTCAGGTGGGCATCCCATCGGTCTACGTTCAGGAGATCCTGGATATACTATCCCCGGATCAGGAGAAATTTTCGGTAACTTCCCCGGTGGAACAATAAAGAAAAATATGACCTATGCTCTTGAAACTGCCTGCATGACCTGGGACGGTACGAAATGGGCAAAAGACGGCGTTAAGCTTGAGCATTGTGGCCTTATTACTGAAAACGGATTTGATTCCTTCTATCACTTCCCTAAGAAAGACATTGTAGTTTGTGGTCTACCTGGTGAATTCTACCCTACTAAATAAGACATGCAAAAACCCCTCACCTTATTGGGTGAGGGGTTTTTGCATACCACTTACTCATCACTCATCACTGTATTTTCCTATTTGCTGTCTCAGAGATTCAGGATCGGTAAAAAGTATAGAGCTAATGCCGATTTTTTGAGCAGAAATGATATTTTCTTCCATATCATCCACAAAGACTGTGTTTTCGGGTTTAATCCCCTCCTTATTTAAAATATACCAGTAAAAATACGG
>Ga0210003_1001106_pt1 | contig 23959 bp, 23 predicted proteins | sample LantaG_FD_182804 | JGI IMG/M metagenome (GOLD analysis project Ga0210003, IMG submission 182804) | Deep subsurface microbial communities from Baltic Sea to uncover new lineages of life (NeLLi) - Landsort_02402 metaG (SPAdes) (version 2) | ecosystem: Environmental > Aquatic > Marine > Oceanic >... | reverse complement strand
TTTCCCGGTATCTCCAGGAAGATTTTTCTGTGAATCCTGCGTCACTAAAGTTTGCACACCAGGAAGCTCACTTGCGGGTGGGCTATAGGATTGCAGGTATCGTGAGGCTACTTTTTTATGTATCATTTTTTTCTCAACAAAACCGCAGGTACCCTATCCCAACCCAAACCCACAGCTAAATTTAGCCTTCCACGTCCATCCCCCACCCCCTGAAATTCGGGGGTTTCCACCAACACAATAGGGGGTACCTTACCCTTGTTGGCCCACACCATGGCCCGTGTAGCCCAAGACCTACCCCTAAAAGCACCAAGTTCATCCATTAGTTCATCGCGAGATAAACCTTTAAGTTCCCCTGGAGAAAAATACACCCATGAGGATAAGTCATCGGGTATATTTGATATTTTAAAGTTACCCAAATCCTTCAATTCGAAATCTGAAAGATGGTATTTATCGGGATAGATTTCATCCGAAGCATGATCCAGGGCATCCAAGAGATCTTTTTGAGAGGCACCCGCTTGTTTGGTCCAACGTTGGGCAACCCGCTGTACCAACATGGATTGTTTTGACCGCATACCACTAAAAGAAGGACTGGATTCTATTGCTTCATCCACCATATTACGGTCATGTATGGGCAGACGACTGCGCAAAAAATCCTTACCCATAATGGTGAGGGCATAGGAGGTACGGTCCAACAAACCCTCTAGAAGATCCAAACGTTTTGGGACCGCAAGTATAAGGTCTCCTGCAACCTGATAAATATGTTCTTTCTCTTCCGATTGATCCACCAACTTAAGACCACGGTTCACCAAGTGCCTCAATCTATGTGCCTCTATGCGAGAGGATACGACACCATCGGTGATCAAAGCCCACGCTGCTTGACTGCTAGATTCTTTTCTGCGGTTCAATGTGCAATACCTCCAATAGAAAAAAACTTCTCTACCAGGGGGTTTAGATTGAAAGAGTATCGGGGATTTTCAGGTGGGGGGTCAAAAGAGGTTACTTAGTATCAGCACGTTCCAATATTTTCTCAACGATATTAGGTTTTTCCACAGAAATGATGTACTTAAATTTCTCTGGTTGATCCTGATATGCCAAAGCACGTTTCACCCTAGTTTGCCAATGTGCTGTGACATCCCAAGTAAATTTGGGGGTCTCTGGAGAAGCCGTTTTAGTCGTTTTCGCAGACCTCACTGTTTCAGTGGGGGTATTGGGTAGGGGGTCGGGTCTACCCTCCCCTTGGACCCACTCCTGCCTAGTCTTAGTAGTGATCTTTCGAGTTTGCACCACAGTACCCTCTTGGGATTCCAACACCTCCGTTTTTCCTTTGGTGCCTCCCTCATCTTCCGAGGATACGACGATACGATCAGGGGTCACCGTGGTCTTGGTTCTTGCGGGACTGATTTTCCGGGGTTCTGTTTTCATGGCCCCTTCCACCGTCCGCACAATTTTGTCACCCTCATCTTCCTGGACAATAGCGAATTTTTTACGTTCTTCACCCACCGGATTGTCAATCAGGAAATTGGAATTGATCCCACCATCAGATACTTGAACTTCGCCAATAGGTATACCCCCCTGGTCTGTACGCGCCAATCGGGTAGCTGTTTCCTTGCGTTGATTAAAACCCTCAAGTGAACCCACTACCCGCTGTTCATCAGAGACCGTTTGGATGGACATTTTAGAACGTCGGGCTTCATTGGGGTTTTCCATTTGGGCGGGGGTGATTTGAATATCATTGTCCCTGGGAGTATATGTGGATTCGGAATCTTGATCCAGAACCACCCATTCTGCTCGAATGGCTGCATTAAGTCCATCATATGGGATAATCTCAGAACCTAGTTTCATGGTTTGCCCATCAAATAGGATCACTTGACCGGGATTAAGATCGCGACCCATACTCCCAAGATGGACTTTCCGTACGGCCCTAAATTTCTGAAATTCTCCAGTCACAAAAGAAATCATAGTGTTCCTCCTTAATTAGATCACTGTTTCACACAGTACCTAAAAAAGGAGTTTATGATCACACGTCGAAGTGAATTTTTAGTTTCTCTTCCATGGTTAACATTATGTGTTGGAGGAATTCTTTGCGTACTCGTACTCGTGACACTACCTGAGCCTGATCTGTCTTGCCATCATATTCCATGAAATCCAAAAGTACGGTTTCGTAATCCTCATATATGTTTTCCTCCACAATCCTAAAAGCATTGATGGAATGACAGGTTTGACCCTCAAGGGATACAACGTCACAGACACGCTTATCGTACATTTTCCTCACTCCTATATAAAGTGTTCCTAATTAGTTTTTTTATAAAAGGAGTATGAACGACCCCATTTTAGGGAGTTTTAGACGGATTCCGTTTATTATCGTCCAAAGATAGGGTAGGGGTTTGAAGTTATGGGGTACTTTTACCCATAGACTTTTGGTCCTTTCATTGGAGAAGAACATGATAAAAGTTATAAAGTCCATCCCCACCGAAGTTGAAAAAGTGGTATTCATTGGGGATACCCACCACCCCTTCCAGGATAAGGTAGCCATCCGTTTGATGTTGTCATTCATAAGATGGTTTCAACCACAATTCATTTACCTTATTGGTGATATCATCGATATGTATGCGGTTAGCAGTTACTCCAAAGATGCCAACAAGGCCAGTAAGTTCCAGCTTGAAATCGATGCCACCATTGAATTCCTACACCACGTCAAAAACGCCTGTCCCGACGCAGAGATTGCATATAAAGATGGGAACCACGAAGACCGATTGGTCACGTACATTAAAAAACATGAGGAAATGGCGGGACTCAAGGCACTTACGATACCTGCATTGCTCGAACTAGATTCCTTGGGTATTACACACCAGGGATATCGGGGATACCTATCCCATCATAATTTTTTGGTAGAACATGGTGACCGTGTATCTGTAGGTTCCGCTATGACAGCAAAGAAGATGTTTGAGCGAAGACAAAATTCGGGTATCTCGGGACACACCCATAGGCTGGGGGCCCACCATCGAACCACACTACAAGGACACTATACTTGGTATGAAAATGGGTGCCTTTGCCACATGGACCCAGAATACATAAATGGCACACCGGATTGGCAACATGGATTTTCGATAGGTCATTATTTATTGGAAGAAGAGAGGATGGTGATTGATCAGATACCCATCATCAATGGGTCTTTATTCTACCAGGGGAAACTTTTCAAGGTCAGTTAGAAACTTTCTTCACAACAAACCCCAAAAACACACACATCACAAAGAAAGAGAAAGCATCCCCAATGGATTTGGCGACCGATTTTTCTTTGTTACTGGCAATTTTTTTCCCCAATTTTGCCTGTTCTTCCTGCAATATCCGAATTTGAGATCGAAGCTTCACCCACTCGGGTGTTCTCTTGGCTTTAACCACCGTGGTAAAATCGGCTTGCGGGAAGTCATTAACCAGGAAACAACTTTTGGAAGGGTCAAAGGGTTCTACATGCACAGCACCCGTGTGCCTACCGGATTTGATCACAGGTGGTGATGCCTGTTGTGATGTAGGTTGTGACGTTGGTTTTGAAGTGGGGGCGGAATAAGCCACCATGCCAAAGGAAAAACCAAGGGTTAGGATCACAAGGTAAAGGGAAATTTTGCAATTGTTTTTCATGTTATCACCTTTTTAGTAGGTTTGAGATAAATTCAAGGCCCATTTTTCTTCGGCGGTCAATTTAGCCAATGCCTGAGCCACGACTTCACCTCGATGTTCGAATACCCATCGATTGAGCTTCATAGGAACAGTATATTCCAATAATACCACCTGTCCTTCTTCACTATCATAGTGAATTGACTTTGGTTTGGCACCCTTCACCACCAAAGCCTTTTTGGGTTCAATGGGGTGACTGATCTTGGCAGTCAATTTGGAAACGGCTACTGTGGCCTTCTCCAAACTGGTGTAAACACCTAGGGGGGTCTCTTCACCCTTTGAGGGGTACACCACAAAGACATCAATGATGTTCCCACCAATAACAGAGTCATCCCCTAAAGGTTCCACAAACATCTCTTTACCCATGGTACGTCCTTTCATACTAATCCTCCAGGTGATCGGAAAGACCCTTTGACAAATCCCAAAACTTCCGAATCATGAAAATAAGAGTATATGCGGGTACATCTTTGTGAAAGGCAATGTTTGGACCATGCCCCTCCAGGTGGCACACATAGACCCCTGGAGACAATTCCTCCATAGCGTTGACCGTGTTGGTAGCACACTGATGGGAACCGCACTCAAATGGCTTCTGTGAGGCCATGGGTAGGATGATACCTTTACTCAAGGGGCAATGGAAGTGTACCACCGAATGTACCCTATCCCCCAATTGACGATAGATCTCCTGTTGGGTATGTTCCCCCGCCGAAGGCTTAGAACCAATAGCCTGGATCACTCCATCTTTGGTACCAGTTACCCGAACCATACCCTCTTCGAAAACCTTGTTGTGATTGGCATACCTAACAGAAGATAAACTACCCTCTGGGTATACACAACCAAAATGACCCGTGGTCCTACCATTGACCAACTTGAAGGCATTATTTTCAATAAGGAATCGTAGCACTGGAACAAAGTTTTCCGGGATACCCTCTGCGGTAGCAGGAAGGATTTTTTGATCGGGTGTCCCTGTCACCTCTGTTTTGGAAAAAGAGAGTTTAGTCCGCTGGATTACCATTTCACACAATTGGTCAATAGCTTCATCCCTACCCTTGCCGCCCACAAAGGTATATGGAAACTCTTCCGGTGTGATGATCATATTGAGGTGGGTTTGAATATCGTTACCCAAGACCAAATTGCAGGAATTGTCTTTCAAGAGTTTGAGACCCTTGTCGTAAAGGGATTTGGGAGATTCACCCGCTGTGGTTTTGAACCCCACCAAAAATATGTCTTTTCGGTTTTTACGGATCTTCCCGATCAACTTATCGGTAGGTATCAGATCCATTTGGGGGCGGTATTTGGAAGAGAGACGGGGTTGATCTTTCCCAAAAGACCGAAGGCTTTTAAAATTGTAGGGACCTTCCTCAATCCAAGATATCTTACGGGGTTCAAAATCACACAAGGCGCAAGCCATCACGATGCAACGAGTCTCTTCGCGAGATACCAAGAGGTCCACCAACCGGGACACATCTTCGTTGGTTTCTATGAATTTCAAATCCAAGATATCCAAGAGGTGGTCTACATGGCCATCTACCTGGAAGGGGGTGTTCACCATACGGGTGGGAATCAGATGAACGCTATCCTGACCCCCAGCATAGAGTGACAACCCCCGTACCAGGGAGTTCCCCACAGTACCGTAAGCGGGTGAACACAGACTAAAATGGGGGGCCACATGGACCATAGTACCCCCTGATATCACATAAAATCGATCTTTCATGAAATCAATCCTTTTCTTCAAGTTCAGATTCGACGGGGCGTTTGAAGTAAACACACCACTTCATGGTGGGGACACCCACCATATCAGTATATCCCGTAGCAACACACGTCACCGTCACCAACTCCCACCCATCATCTTCATAATGGCAAATGACCAAATTAACGTCACTTTGGTTTTGAATAGGCTTCCATTCGGCCACCACAACCTCTTGTAGGTCAGGTTCCCAACCGGATACGGGGTAATCAGTTTTCGCAAGGTGGTTATATCTTTGGGGCATGGAGGTCTCCTGGTAGTGAAAGTGGTTTCTTACCTTTTACATACACAAGAGGCGCAAATAACTAGATTTTTTTTGTGGGATTTTTTAAAGACGAAACCCCCTCCGTAGGTCTCCAGGTTACCAAGCTGGAAGGAGGGGGCATCGCGGTAGCGATTCCCTAGCACTCTGGGCCAGAGGGGAATAAACTGTTGAGATCGAATCTCTACCCTCTATAAGGAATAAGTAAGTTAACGAGGTTTCTGGAACACCAACACGGGTTCAAACCCTATACTTCTATTCAACGTAGGTAGGGGCATTTTCAATGTTTCTATATGCATGAAACCCTCCAGCAATGCCAGTTCTATCGTGGTCTCCACCAAGGGGTAAACTTTTTTATTGCGAGTGATATCCGCAATCTCGGTCTCTGTTTTCTTTTCTTGTAGGTAAAGATGGCGAAGGGTTTCTTCTGTGAGTTTTGAAATATGCATGTTACTCCCCAAAATGTGTAAATACCTACAGTAATATACACCATTTTTCAGAGGTTACTACATATATATACAAAAAGGTGTAGTCCCCCGGTATTAGAGGGTTTACAGAGATTGTAATTTTGGGGTTTTTTATGGGTGGGGAAAAGGCGTTTATTTACGGGTAATTATCGAGTGATCACGAGGCGGGTAAGACCACGGGGGTTGTACGCGCCGATACCCAGGTTCTCGAAGACGGAAAAGCCGATAGTACGGGCTTTTGGATCGTCTGCCGACAAAACGGTGAGTTCTGTACGAACTGGGATGCGACCAAACATTTCGGGTTCGCAGCATACATAGACCGTACCAACTGGAACCAAACGTGAAGTGATGATCTGGGCCCCCCAAAGGGTGGCTTGAAGACCAGTTTTCAGCAACACTGCTTGGGATTCGATATCCAGGATGTCGCGACCGAATTTACGAATGTCAGCATAGTCAGTGGCGTTCATGAAAATACGGGCAACACGAAGGTCGTGACGCTCAATTTCCGCAAAAGCATCTGCCAGAACTGCACCCGAAATGGGAGCAACAACAGGGATGTCGGGGTTGGTTTGTCCAGCGATGCTATCGAAACCGTTGACGGCAATCGCGTCCAGCACTGCGAAGACACGTTCGTCTTCGGCAGCTTGGATTTGGGCCCGAGCAAGATCTTGGGCCCTTTCGATCAAGTCGAAACGTCGCTCTTTGATCTGTGTCAAAGGAATCTCTGGATTCGATGCAATCTCGAACAGAGGGAATACCACACGACGTGGTTTGGTGACGGCAAGAATGTTCTCGCCTTCTTCGCCCACGATGTATGCGGTTACGTCGGGATCTTTATCGTAGATGGGCAACGCGCCATCAGGCAATTGCTCTACGAGAAAGGTCTTACGACCTACCGAAGTGTAGTCTCTGCGGGTTCTCAAGGGCTGTGTCATAGACGCAGCAAGTTTGGCACGACCTTGAGGGGTTTTGATTAGATCTCCAATGATCTTTTGCTTTGTAGCGTTCGATACGGTACTCATCGTTATCCCCTCCTTAAATTCGTTGGTCATAAACGAGTTCGTTCATGACACTATCAGCGGGCATTTTGAGGATGCCGATGACTGTTGAAGCAGCAAGACCGTGTTCCAATTCCGCAGAGTTTGCAGCGTTTAGGAAGGATCGGAAAGTACCACCACCATCGATTGCACCGGCTGGCATCAGGTAACCATTGCGGGAAGCATGTAGCTCCACACCTGTTACATAAGTGAATGCATCACCCGTGGCAAAACCGGTAATTGCGGTGCCATCAAGAACTTGGGTCTCAAAGAGACCATTGCCGAATGTTCCTTGGGAAGAAACATAAGGACCCTTACCGGAAGCTTGTCCGGGAAGGTTTTCGAAGGCATTACCGTTGGCATTGTTGATAAAACAGCCGAGTGGTCGAACCAAAGTTTCTTGACCTGCGACAGCCAAGGTTTCGACGTTACCGCCGATAAAGTTCGATCCCACATCTGGGCGGGTGAATGCAATGGCACCGGAAAGAATCCCAGAAACCAAGGTATCCACTTGTGCCGAAATAGTTCCAGCGGTTGTGACGATGGGGGGATTGGACTGTGTGAAAGAATCAGGGGTGAGGACACCCACAGAGTTTCTAACTCCAACATAGAGTAATCTCAATGCCGAAGAACTTTCAGTCCAACCACCGCTCGCCTGTCCAAGTAGAGACATATGATCTTCTCCTCTACTCCCTGTTCACAGGGAAGCGTTGTTTGAAAAATAGGGAATGACCCTAAAAGGCCATTCCAAAGGTTCACTTATATAGGGGGAAGTTATTGATTGGCTATTGGGGTTTTTTTTGAATTATTTGAAAAAAAGAATGGGGGGGTACGAAGGTGGGTTAGCGTTTTTTATTTGAAGACACCGGTAACGTCGGGGGAAGATTCCCAAAGTTTGGATAGTCCATCAATGCTGTTTTGATCCGAGGCTACTCTGGAAACTTGTCCCAAAGTGGTGGCACCGTTGCTTGCCAGACGTGCTTTGGGTTTAAGGCTTGCTTTTTTATTGCTGGCCTTTTCTTCCAATTCGATTTCTTCCTCTTCATCTTCTTCGGCTTTTTTGGCCGATTTCTTAGCAGCCTCTTTTTCTTCCTCATCGTCTTCGTCTTCATCTTCGGAAGCGAACTTATCGGTGTATAGCTGAGAAAGGAATTGATCCCCATTGAGGTCATAGGAGTTGTCATTGAGAAGATCACCCATGGGGTCTTCTGCCAGAATCATAGAAGCTTCCTTATCGGATTCTTCGGATTCTTCCTCAGAATCTTCTTCCTTGGATTCTTCTTCCTCAGACTCTTCCTCCTCTTCCTCTTCTTCTTCTTCACCCGCTTGTTTGGACGATTGGGATTCTTGGATCATGGCTTGAAGCATTCTCATCTCTTCTTCCATGCCGTACATATCCCCTTCTTCCTCCATGCTCATTTCTTTGAGCATAGCGGCCATCTGGGCATCGTCTTCGTCTTCGTCTTCATCATCGCTGCCCATTTCTTCCATCATCTGGGCAAGCAGGAGGTCATCCATTTCGTCATCCATGCTGTACATGTCGCCATGCATAGCGGATTTAGAAACTTCCTGGGTGTCTCCAAACTCATAGGCATCGGGATCATTTTGATCTTCGGCCTGTTTACGTAGCATAGCGATTTCACCATGCAAACGATGGAGTTCTTTTTCGAGGGTAGCAAACCGATCCTGTGAGGCCATGTGATCCACGTTGGCATACATGCTCATATCGGACATACTATCTTCCAAGAGGTCATCTTCCCCGTAAGGGTCATCACCATAGGATTCATCCTCGACCAAATAGTCGAGTTCATCATAGGAGTCGCAACCGTTACCTACCATGAATCCACCCGCGTTCATACGACGTAAGGTGTCCTCAATAGTGGCGTTGGGAAGATCCATCAATGACAATGCTTGATCTTCGATAGCTTGAGGGGAAGCCTCTTTACCTAGCATTTGAGAAGCAATACGGACACAACGGGCCGCTTTTTTCTCAATCGCTTGTTTCCCGGCACCACCGTTTTCGGAAGTATAGGGGGAAAGAGTGACGCCCTGATTGTGATCAGGTTTGGTAGTTTGGGGGTTAGCTGGACCTTCCCAAGGTGTTGCAGGGTGTGGTCCCTGTGCATAGGGACCAGGGTGTGGGTCTTCTGCCCAAGACGAAGTGTCCCCATTCTCATAGTCATGGGCCCCTGGATCTTGTTGAGTGGCAGCGGGATGAATCTCATCCTTTTTCTGCCAATACTCCAGGTACCCTGGTGTTGCGGGTGGGGCAGACGCCTTGCGATTATCCGTCAATCGTTTTCTTGACATAGTTACTCCTTAATAAGAGTTAAGAGTTTTGCCAATCGAATTAATGTCTTTTGCTCGGACACCGATGGGCGTCTACCCAAAACATTGCGACAGGACTTCAAAAATTGATCCAAGGATTCATGTTTATCCTGGGAACCAAGTGTTAACGAGGCACGGTAGATTTCAACCGGAATTGAAATACCAACCTCCCCATTGTATTGCGACAGTTTATTGATAAATTCTGCATCAGAATTTGAAGTTTTTATTAAAGCATGTAGCGCAGAACGGTACATGGAAGCCTGTTTAATCAAGGTATCATTGGGAGATGCCGTTGAATTCTCAGGTGTTAGAGCGTTGTCGATTTCATCTTTGTTGATGTCTTTTTTTAATCGTTTTTGAACACGATCCAAAACATCTTTGTAAACCGATTCTTCCATTTCCTTGAAAGGACTGGTTTCTTTTTCTTTAGGAGGTGCCTCTTCGTCACCCCCACCCTCATCAAAATCAAAGTCACCCGAAACCCTATCATTAGAGTAATGACTTCCCGTTTTCACATTGACAAAACCATCACCCCAAGGTTCAGGGGGCCGGGACAAGATCATTTGTGCCTGTTTCAATGTTTCATTGTTGAAGTTATCGGGGTTCAAAATGTTTCGTAGGACGGCACCCGTAAATGCAGGGGTCGCCACCCAGGAACCCTCTATGAAAGTAACACCAGCGGTATCACCATGGGATTCATGACCACAAAGTTCTGCCACCTTTTGACGATTACCGGATTCATCATAAAAGATGTTCCCTTTCTCGTATTTAATGTGTCCGCACATTTCGGTTTCATCCGCTGCCACATGACCACATTTGGTACACTGGGAAAAGTCTATAGAGCAGCCCATGGACAAAGTAGACATGGTGCCATTTTGGATTGCGGAAACCAATTCACGATGTTTTCGATCAGTGGCTACCAAGATATCAATGTACACCGAAGGTCCAATATCACGGGCCGCTGCATCTATAATGCGTCCCTTGGAATGTTCCTCCAATTGAACATGTTCTTGAAAGTTTTGGGCCCCAATAAAAGTCCGGTACGAACTCATAAGGACTTCACGAGACCACCCGTCGTTATTGTTGTTAATCCAAGGTTGTGTTTCTGGAGTAACCCGAAAGTTTGGGTACTTCCTATTGATCTTCTGTCCATTTTCTACAAAGGAACCCACTTTTTTGGTGGGTACCTCCATGGTATCCACAGATGCCACTATGGATACATGAGACAAAAGATAGTTTTTGGTATCAAAAGGCTTTTGAAAAATCTCGCTTGCCTGTTCAATAAGGTTGTCCGAGACACGGCCTTTCAATGACCCCACACGCACTTTGTCCCATGCCCCTACTTCAAAAGAGGGGTGGACGAGTTTACCACGTGCATATTTCATGAATGCCATTGTTAGATCCTCACTCGCAACCCAGAATATCGGTACGTTTGATTAGGAATAAGCAACTGGGACAGCCCAAAAGGCGTTCACTAACCCCATTTTCCCGTTTGTAGATGCACTTTTTAAGAAGTGTATCACGGCATTTGGGGCAGCTATAACAACCCTCTAGGCTTTCGGATTGATTGGCACGGTACTTACGATCCCGAGTAGCCCAATAAAGTGCTTTTTTTTGAAAACGGTCGGCCACATTTTGAGTAGCCAATTTTTTTTCAAGGTGCAACTTTCGTTGGAGTTCCTGTTCCGCTTTGTAATCATAATACCGATGGGGGTTAGGAAATTCGTAGGGCCCCCCTGGTACCGATACAGTACCAGAACCACCGGGGGTTGAGTCAGATTGTGGAGCGTTGATCCAAAAATCACTGGAATCCACCACCTGCAATTCCTCCACGGGATATCGTTTGGACCCATGGGGGAATTCCACATCAACCATACCAATAGCGGGGAAAACCGCTTTGACTCTACCTGCGGTTTCCGCTCGGGTACCATAAGGAATAACGGGGTCACCCACCGCAAATTCCGTGGCCCTTTGCTGGTAATTTATGTAGTTTGCCTTTTTGTTTTTCAAGGCCATACTCCATTATTCGTACAAATCAAACCCATGACCAAAAACAGCGGGGGGGACCACAGAAGCCACCTTTTCTTCGGGTGCATTTTCTTCGGATGCCTTTTTTTCAACCACCTCAACTTCTTTTTTGCCAAAATCAGAAGCCGCATCGGACACGATCTTAGCACTCAAGGACATGAGTTTGGCAATACGTCCCGATTTGACATCGAGGAGGTCTTGCAAGTTAAGTTGAGCAGTAGGACTATCAGAAGTGGCACCCACGCGAAGTTCCGACAACAACTCTTTGAGGTGTGGCATTACTTCACCAGACGCACGAAGAAGACGACCCAATGCCGCTTCTTTCATAACATCCAAGGGGACACCCAAGGCTTCCGTATCAATCAATCCATCACGCACTTTGGTAAATGCTGTGAGGTGTGTTTGGACACTGGAAGATAATTTCTTGGCAAGATCACTTGCAGGTCCAGAGGGGATATTTTGAAGTTTAGCCAAACACAAACGCATTGTGTCCGACATGTTACTCAACTGAGTAACAGAACTTCCTTCCTCTTGAGCCATACGGGTCAAGGTATCCAGGGATTGATCCAAAGCTTGCTTACCTGATTGAGGATTTTGTTCATCCAAAATTGGGTTGCCTTCTTTGGTTTTTTCAATTTCACCCGACTCTTGACGTTCACGAAGTTCACGATTTTCCTGTTGGGAAAATTGGCTATTCATGTACGCTTCATCGGGTTCTTTTTGAAGAGGACCGGAATCCTCTTTACCGATTTCTTCTGGGTTAAAACCCTGTTCTTTAACCGGGTCAAACTCGGATAGGGATTCTTTTTCAAAACCCGCGTTTTTTTCGATTACATCGGAAAGAAGATCACATCGGTAAGCAAAATCTAAAGCTGCTTTCTCGTTGATCCCCAATGTTTCATGTTCCGTTTGAAAAAGTTCGGCTACCCGTTCGAGTTGGGCAACTACGCTTTTTGCACCTTTTTTACTAATACGTGCCATCAGAAACCTCCGTGACCTGCTATTGCCACAATTATCTACGGGGTAGACTTCCCCATTACATATATGGTGGCTTTTATTGAAGGAAGATTGAAAATTGTTCATTGCGGTTTTCCGCAAAGGGGGGTCCGTCTTTTGACTTAGGTTGTCAAATTTCTGATCCCGCTGTGCTTGTGCCATGTACTCATAGGCAGGGGATTCCCCTTTTGGGGGTCTGCCACCATATATACTGTCAGCCCAATCCAAAAGTGATTGATTCTGTTGTCCCATCATTTCTTGCTGGATCTCTTTTTTCCACTTATCCACATCAAAATCGGGACTGTCAACATCCACATTCAAAATACTATCATCATCAAAATACCGGTCATTATCAAATCGATTTTTTTGATTCCATTGATTCATCTTTTCGTCAAAAACACTACCAAAGTCTTCCATATCAACTTTGGGTGTTTCCCCATTATCTGCCTTTTCCGATACAGCACTGTACATATCGTGAATAACTGAATAACCGTAGGTCATACGATGTGTGAGCAAACTCGACAAAATACTATGTACCTGTCTTTTTTGATCCCAGTGAAGGGTGCTACCATCCGAAAGTGCCTCTGCCAAGGCACCGTAGGGGCCATCCTTACCACCTGCAAAGTTGGCAAGTGCTTGGTCACTCATCCCCTCTATAGCATTCTCAATGATCTCCCTAGACTTATCACTGGTAAAATCTTCCATGGTCTCCAGTAGAAGTTCAGCATCACCCTTTTTGTTGAGAGCCTTGGCTAATTCTGTGAAGTAACTTGTAGGTTGGTGTTCCGTACCCGTTAACTTTTCACCATTAAGTGTTTGGGACAAGTGTATCCCCGCCAACACAGCACCTAATTCCAACGACCTTGGGGAGTCAGGGTCTTTCTCTTTTTTAAGTAGGGATTTAATCCTTTCAGAGGCACCCACCCTATCCAATTCGGACATCGTTTGATACTGTCTGAAACTAGCTTTGGCTCTACTGGTTATCTTTTTCGAGGTGGGTTCGCCTTCCCCATACTCGGAATTTTGACGAATCGCGGGGTTACCCACGAATTCAGGATTCATTACCACTTTTTCAGAAAATAACAGATTGGCAAGAGACTCACCTATCTGATCCGGGGTGTCCCCGGAGATCCCCTCTGAAATAGACTTACGGGCCAAATTGATAGTGGTTTTATCCCAGGGTTCCCCTGCTTCCGGTCGGTAGGTTTTTAGACGACGGAGTTGTCCTTCCATAGAAGCACTAAGTCTTTCGAGTTGGGTGTCATCAAACTCCAAAGAGGCATCCAACAAAGCATCCTGCACTTCCTTGGACATCCCGGTATCTTTGGACCCACCCTCTATGAGACCTTGGATCTTTGGTCCCAGTGCCTTTAGTTTTTTGGAAATCGCTTTCTTGCGATCTTCCTCCAAGGCATCCTCAATGTCCTCAAACTTTTCTAAGAAACGCGCTTTGGCTACCGCTTCTGCCATTTCCGGTATGGAATTACCCAGGGGTTTATTTAGATCATCGGGGTTTACCACCTCACCCTTAAGGTGTCTATCAACAAGGTTATCAATTACCTTGGAATATGCCTCCGAAAAATCATTCCACTCAACGGTACCCGCCTGTTCAAACCATTGGGTGATAACATCTTTGGATTTATCGGGTAGTAGTTCCGAACCCGAACCCACCACGTCACCTAAAACATTCTTAGCGGCACCCACAACACCAGCAATCAATCTTTGTGTAGAGCTTTGCATCCGAATGGGTTTGTCATCGGGGTCACCCTTAGGAAAGACCCTCTGCACCCTGTTATCCATCTTGGGAGTAGGACTATCTTGGGTTTGATCCTCTGAGTCGGATGAAATTTCCTCTAATGCTTCCCGGACATGTTGATCCAGAACTTTTTCCATGTTCTCGGGAGTAAGATTCTCTTTATTCTCTTTATCATTGAGGCTCATATTGGAAATGAGGTACTGCAAACCCTTTTGGTGGATCTTCTCTCTTAGTGCATCCTCGTCAAAGTCCTCACCTGATTTTTCAGCCTTTTTACGTTCTTTTTCCACGCGAACGTTAATGGCATCTTCCAGTTCCAAACGTTGTTGTTCTTTTTTGGCGTTATCGATATCTTCGTCGGTGGCCTTTTCTATTGTTTCCTCAGGCGTCTCCTTAGCCTTATCCTTATCCTCACCCTTATCTTCTTTTGTGTCTTGGGCCTTACCACTCACCCATGCCTTAGCAGCGTCTTCTGTGGCGAAACCACCCTTACCCTCACCCTTCTTGTTCTTAGCTCTCCAATTGCCGTCATCCGTCTCCCAGACATCACCAGGGGCATGTTCGGGTTCTTTCGCGGCAGCGACCATAAACCTATGGGCTAAAGACATAGGGGTGGCCTTACGAAAAGACCATAGGGAGGCCACCCGCTTATAGTTCAAAGATAGATCTTTGTCGTCACCACGGTCACCCGTATCCATGTCATTATCATCCACATGGATACGGTCTTTATGGAGGTCCTTACGGGGGGGTCTCAACTTTGGTTTTTTATGTTTGGTTTTCTCTACCTGTTCTTCTTCTTTTTCAGCATGTGTTTTGGTGGCCACTTTGATCCGTAGGGCATAGGGTAACAAAATCTTGCGTGTTTTGCGCAAAACCTGTTGTACATCCAACCACTCTTCTTCCTCCTCCACCCCAATACCGAACAAAGAAAAGAAAGATCGAGCCGATCTGATCACACCATCTGCTAAGTCTATAAGTTCGGGTTCACCCCCCAACGTAATAGCCTCTTCGGCGTACCCTTCTATTTTGAGTAGGTGTTTATTGATGCAGTCGGGGCATCGCATATCCGGGTGAGCAAGATGATCCTCCAGGAGAAGAATCTCTTTGACGATCTGGCGAAAGTTAAACAAAGGATTCATGACTGGTAGAAGTGCTGCTGTCTTTTTCTTATAAGACTCTATTACCGTCCCATCTTTCATGAAGCTATCTTCTAGACCAGGGACCAGATAATCGGATCTTAGGGTAGCCTTTTCGTGACCCACCACTTGCGCCACTTCATCCAGGGACTTCGCGAATTCCTCTTTGAGGATCTTATCGCGTTCTTTTCGGGATTTTGGCAAAGTGGGACCGTTCTTGCGATTTTCTTTTAACACACGGCACATTTCACGGTTAGCATGAAACCCACGTAGATCCTTAGCAGTGATTTCAAACTCTTTAAGGTAGGCATTGACTTCGGAAGCACCAACCCCATTAAAAATTTGGCCCCCTTTGTCGCAGTCCTTACACACATCTTTGAGGGCCGAAGTTAAAGTTGAGTCGGTTATCTTTTTGGTGTGGGACACACCCGATTTACCCACATAGGAAATACTGGCACCGTTCCCATTGAATTTGATGTGATCCACCAACCAACCGGTAACCCCAAAATGTCCTTCATCTGCGGAATCATCATTCCCAACCCTTTCATATGTGTCATTAATTAATGCCACTGCCAGGGCGGTGAGTTTTTTTTTTGAGTCTGTGGATTTAAGGTCTCTTTTGACCTTAGAGGTCAATTTACCTATGGAGGACTTTAGTTTTTCTAACTTTTCAGCTTTTTTTTTATGGCGGTCTGCTACCTGCCTTGGACCATATTGGTAAATTACATTACCTTTGTCCGTTTTGATCTTGTCCTGGTATTTACTGGCAACCCGTTTCATGATTTCCCAGTGGGTAGCTACACGCACTGCGGCACCCAAACCAAAAGGTATAATGTGAGGTTTACTTAGGCCCCATATCTCCACCGAGTTGAAAGACCAATGCCCTTTGGGTAATTCACCTGTAAATTGGGTATTCAAACCATCCATGTATTCTAGTGTGACATGTGGATTGTACACCATGGGATTAAAGTCGCCTACGGATAATCCCATATCCAGGACCAGATCATGCAAACGAGAACGCCACTGTGCAATGCTTTTGTTGAATTGCACCACAAGGTGAGCTACCGTACGTTCCTTACCAGGATGGACAAAATAATCTATAGGACCCAATGAAGCATGTACCGGACCCCTAAAAGTCAGGAATAGATTCTTGACCCGTGTGGTGAATTCTTCTTGCCGATCTTTAGGGATGTCACCAATATTGAAAAAAGTGATATGGGGTGGAGAATCATCGTGGTCACCCAACGAAGGAAATTGCGAGGCTAAGTTTTCTGGCAATCGCACAAAGAAACCCACACGAGTACCATCGCCCGTGGGTTTCCATTTCTTAGCGGCCACCATTTGTTTTTGGGTAACAAGTTTCATTTGGTATACCTGATCAAGGATAGGGATCACATACAACATAGGGTTACATAGACTAACTATTCACTATGACCTAATGAAGTGGTGATAAACATGTTATCCAAAACGGTTATCCCCTTCCTCTTTCTTGGTGTACTTGAGTCCCAACTCCTCTGCAATCTTAGCGGTGACGTCGGAGTCTTCCACCAATGCTCGACCAGCATCACCATAAATGGTACGTAACACTTCATTGAAGTTGGGGTCATTCATGGTCCATTTATCCCGAAGCAGTTTTTCTCTAGTGGACACAGGGTCAATGTTCAGAAGTTCCAGAATGATATCTATATCCAACGAACCCTTTTGGTACAAGTTGAACATCGCGTCGAACGCTTCCTGGTTATCCATCAAAGCCAGTCGTGTAAAAGATAAGGAGGGTACCAACACCTCTTCCTCTATGTCTCCAAATTCATCCTCTATCTCTTCAATATAACCCATACGACGGCACATAGGTTCAAACAAACGGCGTTCCACAAATTCCTGCATGATTTCTCGAAACAACATATATCGGGTATTGATCACTTCCAGGTTGATCCGGTCATTCGAATAGGAAGACTCACCCGACAGTAAGCTTTCGGTGACACCCAGACCCGCGTACAACTGGCGATCTGTCATATCATACTCACCAGACAAATCTAGAAGTCTTTGATCCGAACCCATTTCTTCCCAGTTGACCTGGAAGTTGGTGATGATGGAGTAATCTGGATCTTGCAAGGCAAGGTCAACTTGCTCTCTTAGATCTTCTATATCACCCACGGAGGCATCTTCTGCCCAAATCAAACGCATGGGGGTCATGTGACGGGAAGCAATAGATGACTGGGCCTGTCTTAATTTGTCGCGGTATACGAGAACTCGCATACACCGTTCTAATATGGAGTGACCCCTAGGTTCGTATTGGGATTTTTTGTTTGCCAAATAATGGACAAACGAACCCGCATCGGGATTCGTGTTAAGTTTAACATTTTTCCCTTCCATGACAGCTTGCACCACGGCAGGGGAAAAAGATTCGACGATCCTTGCGGCATCTTCATCCCCAGCCGACGCTTGAGCAATAACATCTTTGGTCATGGAATCAGGGATAAACTCAAATAGTTTTTCACCCGACAGTGGCCAGGATTGCATGTGGACTTGCTCAGGAGGCAACACACGTATGTCAGTCCAACCCTTGTAATTCTTTTTTAGCCAACGTATGGCACGTTCGTCGGCATCTTCACGTTTTGTTTTTTCTTCCGTGACATTGCCATCACCATCCATAACCCGAATGGTGTCATGTGTGATGTGATCCGGCATATCGGGTGATTTGTCTTCGCAAAAAACAAAAACCTCACCAATCAGGTGGTAGTCGTGTGCTATATAAAGAAGCTTTTCTAGGAGGTTTACCCTCTTAGCCCACTTCTCACAAAATTCCTGAGCCATCAGGGCTACGGGTCTATTCTTCATGTGTTTGACCCGTGGCATACCCATCCGTAATTTGGACATGGGTACTTCTACAGCGGTATCAATGGCACGACCAACAAAAGGATCTTTTTGATAGAAGAAACGATAAAAGTTTCGGCTTTCATCCAACGACTGTGGTAACTCTAGAAAGTCCGTGGACAATTCAGGGGAGTACATATTACTCCCCTGACCCATGGAGGTACCCCCTCCAATGCCCGTGCTTCCAAAGCTACCACCACTACCACCACCAAAAGCCACCTTAGACCTCATAGAAGCGGCATTCACCTTGCGGGGTTTCCCACTGGTTTTTCCTATTTGCGCTTTTGATTGAGGACCGCGTTTTATCTTCGCCACCTCTGTGGCTTCCTCTAATCCTTTGGTACTCATTTTTTAGTCACTCGTTCTTTTTTCTTGGGGATCAATTTCAGGTCTTCATCTTCCATATCATAGGAAGGGGTGATCCTCCGTACCTTTTCCATAGCACCCAAAACTTTTCGCAAGTCACTTTTCACCCTTAGGGATCTTCTTTGCTCAATTTTATTGGATTCCTCTTTGGACACTTGGTCACACAATATCAATGCCTTAGTTAGAATCATCTCGGCTTCATACAATAGGGAGGAAATATTTTTATCAGCATCCGATTTTGCCAACGTTGATCTTAGTCTTCCCATTTGTATGCCTTTGTAATGAAACCTTTTTTAACCGCAATTTTGAGTAGGTTACGTAGTAACTCAAGGTCTTTAGGGGAACCCAGGAATAATTTTTCCCAAGAACCACCCATTTTTTGAAAGGCATTGGTGACTCGAAGATATTCCTTGGGGTTATGTTCTACTTGACCCGAAAAGGAAATGTCCAGAAGTTTCCTAATATACCGGAAATCCGCACGAATTGGGTTATGTATGTCCATGGGTCATCTCCATTTACCACCTCTGGGTATTTGTCTAGAGGGGTGACTTCCTGACCGCATAGCTTTTTTTCGAGTCTTACGGTAGGAAGCTTGACCCGAAGTGGCACCCCTATTACCACCACCACCATTTCTATTATTATAGGATGATATGTAGTTTGGATTACCACGATGTTGTGAAGCCAGCCACACCATACGCACTAATGCATCGGAACGGTCATCATGACCCCCACGGGGTGCTTCGACAGTGGTGATATACTTAGAATGGTATTCGGCCTGGAGGGTAAGCAATTCCTCGATATAGGTAATTTCCTCTTCATCCTCAGGTTCCTCTGGGGTGAATAAATGTAACCCGCCCTCCCACGCAAGGTCTTTAAAATTCTTGTATATCTGGGAGTTGATCTGTTTGTTCAGATTGGCCATTTTGATCTGTGTCAGACCCTTGTTGTGCAACGCTTGCTCAAAAATAATACCAGCCCATTGGTCAAACATTCCATGTGTAATATAGAATCTTCGTGACAACTGATAAATCCAGTTGGCAACATCTTCAAATTCCAAACGTTCCTTATCCTGGTAAATACCTACCCCTGCTTTGATCTGGTCTACATAATCAGCCACCACGATACCACCTTCACCTACATGACCTATCGCAACAGCCGTACCATCTTGGGCAAGTGCAAAGTCGATTCCCATAAAGTGGGGCTTGCGGGGGGGTGCTGCTTTTTTGATAAAAAGTTCGGGTTTCACACAGATCAGTAGATCCTCTTCCCTCTCCCACCAACCACGGGTACGATCCGAAAACATGGCCCCGAATTCGGTAAAGAAAGCAACGGGGTCTTTAAGATAATCCAGTTCGAATACATCGGGGTCCAAAGTGGGGTTGACTTCCCAGGTGGGTGCCTGTACGCAAAGCATACTATTACCGGCATCACCACCCTTCATCCCCATTTGAAATTGGTCATAGAACATGCCTTGGCGACCAAGGGGGGAAGAAATTAGTATGACCTTGGACTCTAGGGGACCACAGGCTTCGTTGTTTTCATCTTTAGGGTTGAAGGTACGGGTAGAAGGTACCACGGCTTGCCAAACGGCCTCCGCGCCACTTTGCCCCTTGTCGATAAAGTGTGCAACCTCATCCAGAATAACCACCAAGTTGGCGGCACCACGAAGACCTTTTGCGATACAAGATTTAAAGGTGACCCGGATAGAGGAACGGGCCTTATCATTTTCTTGGTAGGAACCAAAGGTTTCAATATCTTGCGGGGTTTGGAATCTGGCGTAGGAAAGAGTATTGTTGGCCATGTACTGTTGGAAAAACTTACATTTTTGGAAATGGGTACTCACATCCTGATATAGGAGACCCGCTTGATCCTTATCCGTCGCGATGGACATTAATTGAATGTCCTTACCCTCGACCATGGCATAGTATTTTTGAGGGTTACCCTTCAAGATCAAGCGATAGGTCTCATACGCCGAAATACATGCGGATATCATGGTCTTACCAGAACGACGACCCACCGACAAGACCAACTGCACCCTTTCCTTACCGGGTACGTAGTCTTCGGGTCTAATATTGATCCGGCCATCATCATACAGAAATTGTAGGTATTCAACTTCTGTTAGTAGAGGGACGTTTTTCTTTCTCCAGTCCTTCGGGGCGGGTACACACTTGATCTTGTCTTCCAAAGGAAGCCCGTAGTAGACTTTAAGTATGAACTTTTGAACCGGGTATAGATTGAGACCCAAACCCCAATCGGATTCAATGAATTCAATGATGTCAGCCACTTCATCGTTGGCAACACCAGCAATATCCATGCGTCCCGCTTGGAGGACTAGATCGGAGATCGAAAAACCTTTTTTAGCCATGATACAATTAGAGGTCCTTCATTTTATTCTTGGCTTCCTCGACCCATCCGGCCTCTTCGTTCATCAAGGTAGAGAGGTTACCAAAAATGTTCTCTATCTTTTCTTGGCGTATACCCGAAATTTTCAAGGCACTACGGAAGGTATCCATGATGAACTTAAACAGTTCCTTGAATGCACGACTATCCATATCTATGGATCGGGTGCTTAGTTGTTCCCGGCGTTTTATCCAAAGATCTGCCGTAGAACGCATGGCCGTCATTTTCTTCACCAAGATTTGAACAGTTGAGTCACCCTGGCGCATAGCCTGTTCGGCCTCAAATTCCAAAGCCGCAATACCTGTGGCCATACCCTTGATCAAATTGTTAAAAACATCTAAGGAATCGGGGTCTTCTTGAGCAGAAGTAGCGATGGGATTGGAGGTAACGGATTTGTCCCGCTCTTGAATAAGAGCTTGAGCGTAGGCATTCTGTGGTTCTATTTTCTCAACCGCTTTACGACCCGGCTTATTGACCATGGTGATGGGTTCACCATCTTTTTTCACCTGGATCACATCAGTGGTTAAAACACTAGCCAAGTCTCTAAAACAAAAGTCTCCATTTTCATCTTGTACTTTGACCCCCCAAACCCCTAGAGGGATCATTTTCAATAATCTTTTTTGTTCCAACAAGGGGTCTTTCATGTGATCCTCGCTTACGTAATTTCAGGTGTACCCACCAAAGGACCACCTGCGGCCATATATCCCGTAGTAGGGGACAAGGTGTAATTTGTTATACTACCTAAATAAATGGATTTTAGTATAATGTTTCCACCATCTGGACCCGTGGGTCCAACCACACTCACCAACGCTGCGGCAGAGGTCGCAATGAAACCATCCAGTGCATTAATAACAGCGGCCAAATTGGTAGCCGTATCGGAAGCAGAAGCACCAACGGTAAAATGGGTTCCTGCTAGTATTTCATTGCCGTCCAGGGTCAACACAGCAGTCCCAGTGGAAAAGTCATTATCTGATACTGTAATACTAGCGGTAGCATTAGCGATTCCCGAAAAGTCACCCAAGAGACCAATTCGATTAATGTCCCCTATGCCATAAACCCATTGTTCTTTAAATTGGGTACGTGCCTTAATGGGATTCCCTTTGCTGTCTGATTCACCTGTAAAGTTAGCAACCAATACTTGGAAAGGGGGGCTTAGGGTGGTACGTTTCATGGGGTTAATCTCCTGCTACCTGATAAAATAGTTCACCCGTTTTCGGGTCGGGTACCAACTCCACATGCCTTTGAAATTGGCGGGTCAATTGACGGGATTTTTCTTTCTCCACCACAAAATCAGGTGCCGTCCAATCCATATCGCGCAGTATACGATCTGCCAACTTCACAAATTTTTCAGGGTCACGCACATTACCGGCATAGGAAACCACAACTAAACCACTTTCCACATGTATAATCTGGAAGGAGTCTTTGGTGTACTTATAGGTGATCCCTGGGATAAATAAGGAATCCTGTTTTTTGGCTTCGACCCTGCGAAGTCTCGCCCTTCTTTGGGTTGGCTGTGAGGTATCCACCACATAACGACCCAAGGTGCTGAATTCTCCCCCAAATGGGTCTTCTTGAATGATCTCTTTGGGTGTTGGGGGTTTGGGACCACCCTCACCCAATTGCCTAACTTCCATGTGCAGGGGGCTATGCCGAAAGTAATGTTCAGCGGGTCCAGTGCCGGATTTGTCATCCTCTACATCAAAGGGTTCTTCATCTTCATCGAATTCACCACGACGTATAGGTGAAAACGTGGAGTTACCCGACCAAGACTTTTCCAAAGAGGTGAAAGATTTTTTAGTAAGCCCTGCATAGAGGCGTTGTTGTAACAGATAGATATTTGTTTCATGGGAGGAAGCTAATGACGCAAGGTAGTCTTCCAGACCTAGTGGCAACATTCCCATGGATTCCAAGGTGTCGTTACAAATCCGTATACCATCTTGTAATCCCCGCTCCATCGCCAACGCCTTTTTGAAAAGACAATTGATGGTCCCCAGGTTTTCCAAGATGGTGTGGACCTGCGAAATGGAAGATAATGCATCCACCGCTTGGGTACCCAGGTAGCCTACCATTTTTTCAGCAAGGTCATCGATCTCTTGAGGCATGGCCTCATAAAATCTTTGAAACAAGAGGTGGTCACCATATTGAGCGGTACCATTCACTTGCCAATGAGCGGTCCTATAGTACCAGTCAAGGGCCCTCAAATACCCCAATAGGGTACGGAGTAGTTCCTGTGATTTGGATCGGTTTTGGGGGGTTCCCTGCAAATATGCCTGTTTCATGTTACTCCCCATTCGCAAACAAAAATATTCTATTTGCCAAAACCAACTGAGACAATGAGTTTTTAGTAGATACTGAATTACTCAGGGCATCTATATCCCCTGAAATTTGTGTTAGTGTTTTACCCAACATCCACCCTACGATTTCACGTAGAGCCGTTTGACGGGCCACCAAATCCTCGGCGGATTCATAGGTGTTGGCCAAATCTTGAAGTTCCATTATTCATCCCCCAGCGTGATCCCCCCAAACAATACTTCTCCCAAATCTTCATTAGAAGCGGTAAGGGAAAAAGAAAAATCGTTTAGGTTATCGTTTTCAACACCATATTCATAAACGGAATGATCTTGGGGGGCAAACAAAGTAGCAATGCGGTCGGCATCGGTGCCATTTGCTAAACGGATCATTTCTTCTTGGTACTGAGGTGCTTCCTTGGGTATCTGGTCAATCAACACCTTGTTGTATTTTTGGCAGGTATCGTTGGCATTTTTAAAGACACAAGTGGCACAACGGTCCATGCCAAGGACCAACTTGATACCGTTGGTGCGGTGCTTCAAGGCACCCTCTTCACAACCCGTGGTGCCTACTTTAGGGCATAGATGCTGGAGTCCACATACAG
>Ga0210003_1001105_pt1 | contig 23976 bp, 40 predicted proteins | sample LantaG_FD_182804 | JGI IMG/M metagenome (GOLD analysis project Ga0210003, IMG submission 182804) | Deep subsurface microbial communities from Baltic Sea to uncover new lineages of life (NeLLi) - Landsort_02402 metaG (SPAdes) (version 2) | ecosystem: Environmental > Aquatic > Marine > Oceanic >... | reverse complement strand
CCAAAGATAAAGTTATTTTAATTAGAAGACTTCAAGAAATTAAATTTTTAAATTATTTACTTTAAAACTAAAAATATGACAAAGACAGAAATTTTAGGTAAGTTAAAAACAAATTTACCAGCGAACAAGAGAAACGAACTTTTAAGAATATACAATATTATGAGAAACAATAAAAAAACAATATTTATAATAGTACAAAAAAATAAAATAACAAAAGAAATTTTAGTTTTTGGAGAAATTAAAATAAAAGTTGCGGATCATTTTGAAGTACTAAATAAATTAAATGACAAAAATTTTTATCACAAATATTCTGTTGAAGAAAAAAAATACTTCAATAATAATAAAGAAAACATTTTAAAAGGATTTTAAAAAACAATATTATGGAATTTAAAAGGATACAAAACAAAGACACTCGTTTAATAATAGCGCACTTTGTAAACAGCAAGAGCAAAACATACGATCAATACGAAGCGATCGAGAGAGCGCAAAAGAACGACGGCAAAAGCTACAATTCAAGTTTTACCACAACCGATAATAAAAGCGGAAATTTTATACACATACATAGGTATAACTAAAAACAATATTATGAAAAAATTAACAGGACCACAGGAAACACTTTTGGAAAAGATCAATTTATACAAGTATATAAAAAATAATACTGGTATATTCTCTTACGACGATATGAAAACAATATGCGATTTTAGGAGTTTCGACGGCAGTTTTAATGCGCTACTAGATAAAGGATATTTGAAGCATTTTATAACAACGGATAATTTTACAAACAAATTTATATTAACTAAAATAAACTAAATTATGGACTTATTAATACCAACAGTAATGGTACTACTATTTATTTTTTGCATAGCATTAATAGTAGAAAACGAAATACACAACTACAAAAAAAATAAGAAAAAATGAAAATAAAACAATTTGACGCGTGCGAACATAAAATAATTACAAGAGGCTACATCATTACTGATGATTTTATAACTGCTAACGTAATTGTATACGCTAATGTATATAATGATGGAGAAGTGGTGCTAACAAATAGTAGTGAGACATTTCATTTATTAGGACAGAGCGTAAAGAAAATAGGATTTAAAAAACTTTACGAGGAATTATTTGGAGAAAATACTTTTAAGGCATATACTGAAAAAATAATACAATATGCGGAAGATACTGTAAAAGAAGAATTTAAAATTAAAACCAAGAAAAAATGAAAGTAAATAAAATTTTAGTAAGAGACAGTAATTTTTTAGAATGTGTAGATGAACTAGCAACACAAATAACAGAAATGAATTTTGGTGCAGATACCTATACAGAAAAGAAAATATTTGAAGGAAGATACGAGACAGTAATGACAGAAGAAGCACAAGACTATTACAACGAGATGTTTGATGAGTATGAAGCATTGCTTAATAATACCTTAAACGTTTGGAATAAAGAAGTATGAAACAGTTTTTAGATAAATACCTTGAAATATGTTTTTTCTTAGGGAAACAAATAGGCTGTTGTATTGCAGTATTTACGCCAGTAGGTATAATATATTATTTATTGGGTGTACTGGAAAGAATTTAAACAAATTATTTTAACATTTGATTAGGTTTTAATCAAAATAAACTATATATTTACAAAAACAAATAGAAATTATGGGAACAAATTTTTCAAATCAAACAACAGAGAGTCTTTTAGAGCATTATGAATTTAGGATCCAAGCGCTTACAAGTAAGTTACGTAGAATAAAAGAAATTATTGATACTGATGAAGATGAATTGTCAGATGTTGATAAAACTAATGAGATATATAGTATTTTATACTGGAACAAAATGATATGAATGAATTACAAACAATAAGACGCAATATTTATATGTATAAGTTTCCAGAAAATGAAACCACATTTTATAAAGCCGAGCGTTTTTTAGAAAAGATCCATAGTAAGTATGGTACAGTAGATTTATCAACAATTGAAAATTTAATAAAATGAAAGTAAAGGGAACATATATATTAGATACCCTTGAGGTAGGGTACGAATTATATTGGAATGATGGAGATCATTTTACAGCTCCAGAATTTGAATTAAATTATACCAGTGTAACATTAAACGGAATGGATATTTTTGTATTCTATATTAATTTTTTAGCAGAGCAATTATATGATCAAGTACTTGAATATGCAAATGAAAATAAATAAAGAAAAGGATAAAAGGCATTTAGGAGGTTCAATTCCTCCTTATCCACGACATAAGTCAAATAATTAAATTTAATAAAAAATGGAAAACAGAATTAAAATAGGAGACGTATGGTACGTTAGAGAAGTTAAACCAAAAAAATTGGATGTTACACCATTTAATGGTAGAGTATTTGAAACAGATTTATATTGTTTTGAAGCAACTCAATTACTAAAAAATGATGGCACACCTTACGATGACTCTTGTGATATTGAAGTTACAGATAAGAGAGTTACGCCTTGGAAAGTAGAACATTTAGATAACCCTATATGGTTTATTGGAGTGTTAAATAATGACAAAACGAGTATGGATCAAGCTTATGAAATATTTTGTGAGCAAGGTATTTCAGAGTTTAGAGATTTTGTTAGAGACTTAATTAATGTTGAATGGATTAAAAAATAAAATTATGATAGAAGAAAATTTATTCCCTGTTCGTTTTGAAGGTAAAAAGTATTTTGAAAAAGATTGCCATTATCTTTTTTCAGCTTGCTATACCTGTCTTGAAGCTCTTAGTGCGGATAGTAGTGTTTATGTATCGGATGGTCTTTGGGTTTACCCTGATGGATCTACGATAGATGAATCTTAAAAACAGGAGGATCAACTAGGTATGGGTATAAGGTAGTGGCATATAAGTCCACAGGGTTGCTTTATAACTACTGAAAAGTATGAGGGTTCGATTCCCTCACTAGTTACAAAAATAAATAATTATGAATGAGCAATACAGTCTTTATTTTTACAGAGAGGACGATACCAGCGAACTAAGAACTTATGAGATATTGGGAATAATAGAGACCTGTTCCATAAACCTTAGCGGATACCAACAACTATTTTTAAAATAAATGAAAATGATTACAAGAGAAGAATACAATAAAGCCTTAGACATTTTAGAAGCCTACCGTAAGCAATTATTTATAGATAGTGTTAGCGATAGTTTAATGGATTTAGAAAATACACCTGTATTGAAATGGGATAAATTTGAAAAGTGTAGTACAAGGTTGCAAACAGTATTAAGAACAGCAGAACATTATAATAATAAATATGACTGCTGCTACTATATAGAGACTATAGATTGGAGCCAGTTTAAGCAAATAAGAAATGCAGGTAGAAAAAGTTGGACGGAATTTGTTGAATTACGAGGGTGCTAAATTACTGCTAAGGATAATTAGTGAATATGATCACTAAAAAGCATAACCAAAGTTTATAATATACCCTATAAACAAACTAATAGTTTGTAAATAAGACAAATAAAATTTGAAATGATGTTAATAGACAGCAAATTTAATATAGGTGATGAAGTTTATTTAAAGACTGATGTAGATCAAAATTGTAGACTTGTAACAGGACTAACTATAAGAGCAACAAGTATTAGTTATGATTTAAGTTGCGGAACTAGTGAAAGTGCACACTATGATTTTGAAATAACTATAGAAAAAGATATACTAAAATTAACTACTAACTAATAGTTTGTAAAATAGAATAAAAATATGGAAACCAGAAAAAAATCAATTCAGAAGTTACAGCAGTTATTTGATAAAGTAAAGAGCATTAAGCTCAAAAAGAGAATAAATGATGCAATATTAAAATTAAAAATCAATAAATAATTAGGTATTGTTAATAATTAACGTTAAATTTGTTGATTATGAAGAAAAAATATAAAAAACTACTGAAGCGTGTGAAAATTTTAGAAAAAAAAGTTTTACAACAACAATCTAATCCGTACTGGACCACAAACACAACTTAAATTATGAAAAATAAAAAAAAAATAGTAATAAGCTCACGCTTAGAGCATATTTCAGCTTATTTAGTAAAATTAGCGAAAGAAAAGGCGGATGGTAAAAGTAAAAAATTAGATGATTCTTATAAATACTGGAAATGATAAAGACAAAAGAGAATTTCACAATAATCCGTGAAGAAGAAATATTAAGAGATGAAACACTAACTAATTTATTTAGATCATTTGGAGCTATCTATGTAAAAAGTAAAAAAATCAAATCAAATGAAAGAAGAAATTTTTAATATCTATGTTAAAAAGGTATGTGATATATTTAGTGTTGATGAAAAAATATTATTCGAAAAAGTAAAACGACAGGATGTTGTAGATGCCAGGCATTTATTATACTACCTATGCTCACAAAGATTTATGAAAGGAGTATATATAATGGAGTATATGGCTGAAAGGGGATATGTTATTGGCAATTCATCAATACAATATGGCATTAATATCGTAAAGAAGAGGGCTAAGAAAGATAAAGATTATAAAACTTTTATAAAAGAGATAAATAATGAGGTATAACCTAAGAGAAGTTTTTGAACAATCTATGAGTGATAAATATTCAGCTGATCTTAGCGGTAAATCTTGTAAAGCAAGTATAGTTTACGGAATTAAGTCTATTATGGATCGAGAGACGTTAGATATAAAAATATACAATACCACCAAAGGAGGAAATTATTATCAAGAGATAGATGATCAGGAATATAATATTTTTTATGAAAATGGATGGAGATTTGGTGTGTACACTTTGTATTTGAGTAATATAAAAAGAAAACTAGATCACATTGAGGCTAATATTAAAAAAGAGGTGAATGGGAGGCTCAGTAAGAAAGCTATTTCAGGATGGAAATTAAGCCGTACACTAATGATGGGGAAATATTCTAAAATATCAAAAAAATTAAATAAATTAAAATTATGACAGACTTAGAAAAATGTCTTGATAGATTAAAAATAACCGCTGACCAGATGACTATGATGACTAACAATGGTACTGTTGTTGATTTTTATATTAAAAAAGCAGAGCAGGGTGAGTCAGAAATAGAAGGTGAAGGAATGTTTGCGTCTGAATTTATAAGCGAGAGTGAAGTTATAGGATTGGCATCTATAAATAAAACTCACAAAACCTTTTTAGGGCGCTATACAAATCACGCTGAAGATCCTAATTGCAATTTTATGTTCTTGTTAAATGAAGATCTTTTAATGGTAGCTTTAAAGAATATAGATGAAGGCGAGGAGCTTACTATAAATTATAGTAGTCATATAATGGATCCTGAATATTATTTAGGATAATACAATTAAATCAATTAAAATTAAAATAGAATGAAAGCAAAAGCACAAACGACATTTGAAAAACTGTCATCAATTAATGTCAACTCTAAGGTTGATAAAAAAAGTAATCTAACATACTTATCCTGGGCCTGGGCCTGGAGTGAAGTTAAAAAAGCGTGTCCAGATGCCACCTATAAGATGGGTGAGACTGAGTACGATGAAGCTATTGGTTTTATGTGTCATAGTACGGTAACAATTGCTGGAGAGACTTTAGAAATGTGGCTTCCTGTAATGGACAGCTCTAACAAGTCTATGAAGAAAGTGGCTTATAGTTATACTACTCGTTATGGAGAGAAACAGGTAGCTCCTGCTACTACATTTGATATTAATAAAACATTAATGAGATGTCTGGTTAAAAACTTAGCTATGTTTGGATTGGGAATTTATATTTATGCTGGTGAGGACTTACCGGAGGTAGTGGAAGCTGCGGTTGTTGTAACTAAATCTGATGGATTATTACCTTTAACTGTAAAAGATCATAATTGGAGTAAGGTTTCAAAATATGTAGTTGAGAATAAAGCTATGGGTGTTAAAAGGATTTTAGATTCTTTGTCTGTTAAGTATAAGATATCATCTCAAGTTAAGACTGCTATTTCTAAAATGATAGGTGTATGATAGAGCAAGAAACAATTAATAGGCTTCTAATTGACGAAGACTATTATGGATCGTTTGGTAAACAGTACTTATCAAATTCAGATATAGGATCATTACTTAACAATCCTAAAGACTTTAGAAAACCTCAGCCTGATAATATAAATTTTCATAAGGGTAGATATTTCCATCAATTAATTCTTGAACCTGAGAAGGCTGCAGAAACTAAGTTTGTAGATGTTTCCTCAAGAGTTACGAAAGCTTATAAGGAAACTATTTTAAGTAGTTCTAAAGATATTATAATGCTTGAAAAAGAGGGTTTAGAGATAAGAAACTGCGTGGATACAATGATGCAGAACCTAGCTTTTTTTGAAGGTATTAGGCAAGAGGGAAACCAATATGAAGTGCCAATGATAAAAGAAATTAAAGGACTTCTTTGGAAGGGTAAGGCTGATATTGTTTGTACAGATAAATTAATTGATCTAAAAACTACAAGCAAAATAGCTGATTTTAAGTACTCGGCCCGAAAATATAATTATGATAGTCAGTGTTATATATACCAGCTTCTATTTGGAAAACCACTTGTTTTTTATGTGGTTGATAAAACTAATGGAAAATTAGGAATATTTAGACCAACAGAAGAGTTCGTTAGAAGAGGCGAGGCGAAGGTAAATCTTGCGGTGGAACAATACCATAGGTTCTATGGAGAAAGTCCAACAGAGGACATTAAATACTATTATATAGACGAAATGTTATGAGGTTTGAACTAACTACTGCGGAATTAAAGAAAAATTCCTTTGGAAAAAACGATATATTGATCAGTAAGGTAAAAGTTACTGAAGATGATGGTACTTTTATAAAGTTTGCTAAACTTAACCAAGCGTTATTAGATGCTCTTAAGAAAACAAAATGTTATGAGAAGTAACGGGCTTTTTTTAAACCAGAAAGTATTAGCTTGCTACCCGCACGTTTATACATCTTCAATTGCTAGGATGATAGGTTGCGATAAGTCATATCCATACGAAGTACTGAAGAGTGTTGGGTTAAAACCAATACGAAAAGAAACCACCATCAGTAAGATGACCAGAAAAAAAGACTTTCTATTTAAAAAACTACCCTTAAAATGGAATGATGAATTTCTTTAGAGAATTATTTAAAAATTATAAGATTAAAAACCGAGTGCTGACATTAGAAGTTCCGATGGATGTCAGTACCCGTAGCGAAAAGGATAATATTATTCTTTCTACGATAACGACATTGGAGCAATCAATTAATATTAAAAATAAGTAAAATTATGGAACAAAAACCAAAGGTGTTTGCAGATGGGTTCTCTTTTAAGAGACAAGAAAATGCTCCAGCGTGGGTAATTGGAAGACAATCAGTTAAAGTAGATGAGGCTATTGCCTTTCTAAAACAACACCAAAAGAATGGGTGGGTTAACATTGATGTGAAGCAATCTCAAAAGGGAGGTTACTATTGTGAGTTAGATACTTGGGAAGCAAAGCCAAAGGCTCAAGCGGCTACATCTACTCCTGGGCCAGTCTCTCAAGATTTACCATTCTAGAGAGATCCTTTAAGTGAAGATAGAGGGGAGAAATTAAACTCCCCTTTTTTCAGCTCTAATAACTGTTGGAATAAAAAATTATTCCCTATACTATATATATATTTTTATATATATATATATTTTTTTTCTTATACACATAGTAAAAAGTTAACATTAAGAACATAGTTACTGGTAATCAATAAGTTAAGTTAAAAAAGTCAACATAAAATCAACATTAAATCAACATTACAATGAATCAAACTGTTACAATATTCAAAAATATAAAGGAAACTGAAGCTCCTTTTCATCGGCAAGTAGGCGTGGTACTTGACCGCATCAAGGATGGAGCCACTAAAGAATTAGTTAAGTCAATACGAAAAGAAAAAAATAAAACAGAAAGGAACGAACTTAAGAAATTATTACCCGCAGTTTGTTTCAGTGGTATATTCACAAAAAGAAATGATCTATCTATCTCTGAGCATAGTGGTATTATTTGTTTAGACTTTGATGGATACCCAAAACAGAAGGACCTTCTCCAGGATAAAGAAAACCTATGTAAAAATAAATTTGTATTCTCAGTATTTATTTCTCCTTCTGGAAATGGCTTAAAGGTATTAGTTAAGATACCAGCCGATAAAGAAAACCACGTTAACTATTTTAATTCCCTTGACAAGCACTTTAACTCACAGTATTTTGATAAAGTAGTGAAGAATGTATCAAGAGTATGCTACGAATCGTATGATCCTTTGATATATATAAATGAAAATTCATCTATATGGGATAAGATTGAGGAGCTTGAGTATGTAGAGATCGTAAAACATCGTGATATAGCTACTATTCCAATTACCGATGAGAATAAAGTTGCTGATATACTAGTAAAGTGGTGGACTAAGAAGTATCCAATGACTGAGGGGCAAAGAAACCAAAATGTATTTATCCTTGCTATGGCATTTAATGACTATGGCATTGCTGAATCATTAGCTGGGTATATTCTAAACCAATACGCTTCTAAGAGCTTCTCTCTTCAGGAAATTAAAAGAACATTAGACTCAGCTTATGCTAATAAGAATAACTTTCGTACCAAGTACTACGAGGATGAGGATAAGATAAATCAAATAAAAACAAAATTAATCAGAGGAGTATCAAAAAAAGAACTCCGCTATCAATTAGAAGAAACCACTAATGATAGTAAGTTAATTGATAGTCAGTTAATTGAGACGGTATTAAATCGTATTGAGAAGGAGACTGCTCAAAAAACATTCTGGGAAAAGAGTGATAAGGGTACAATCAAGATAGTGCATATATTATTCAAGACATTCCTGGAGGACAATGGATTTTATAAGTTCAATCCAGAGGGTAGTAAAAACTATGTGTTTGTAAAGGTTACTAATAATCTTATTGACCATACCTCTGAGAAAGAGATTAAAGATTTTATATTAAACTACGTTATTGAGCTGGATGATATGTCTGTCTATAATTATTTTGCAGATCAGACAAGATTCTTTAGAGAAGATTTTCTTACGCTACTGTCAACTATTGATATATATTTTATTGAAGATTCAAATACCACATCTTACTTGTATTATAAAAATTGTGCGGTTAAAATTACTAAAGAAGGATTAGAACCTATAGATTATATGGATTTAGGTGGGTATGTATGGAAAGAACATATCATAGATAGAAAATTTAAAATATGTGAGAATACAGAATGTGATTATAAAACATTTATAAAGCGTATATGTGCCAATGACGAGGCTCGTGTAAGAACAATGGAGTCTACAATAGGATTTCTTATGCACGGCTATAAGAACCTCTCCTATTGCCCCGCAGTGATATTAAATGATGAGGTTATATCTGACAATCCTGAAGGAGGAACAGGTAAAGGGTTATTTATGAATGCTATTAATCAAATGAAGAAGTTAGTAGTTATTGATGGTAAGCAGTTTGCTTTTGAAAAATCATTTCCTTATCAGTTGGTGTCTGCTGATACCCAGGTACTATGTTTTGATGATGTAAAAAAGCATTTTGATTTTGAAAGATTATTTTCGGTAGTGACGGAAGGTCTTACATTAGAAAAGAAAAATAAAGATGCCATTAAGATACCATTCTCAAGATCCCCTAAAATTGCAATCACAACTAACTACGCAATCAAAGGTTCTGGTAATTCATTTGCTAGAAGAAAATGGGAATTGGAATTACACCAGCACTATAACAAGAATTTTACACCGATTGATGAATTTAAAAAACACTTTTTTGCTGATTGGGATGATGATGAGTGGTGCCAGTTTGATAATTATATGACTTATTGCCTGCAATTATTTCTTAATGAGGGATTAGTTAAATCTAAATTTGTTAATCTTAAAACAAGACAGCTATCAAGTGATACGTCTCACGATTTTATTGAATGGTGTGGTCTTCTTGAGAATGGAGCGCATAAGAATTTACAGATTGGAATAAAAGTACACCAACAAGATAAATATTATGATTTTATATCTGACTACCCTGATTATGCTCCTAAATCAAGGATGCAAATTAGCCGTATGAAATTTTATAAATGGATGGTTGCTTACGCAATATATGCTACAGGGCAAACGCCATTATCAGGTAGAGATTCTCTAGGTAAATGGATGGAAATTCAACCAATTGTTATACCAAAGGCAGAGCAAGCAAACCTAAATCTTTAATGGATATAATAGAGAGAAAATATAAATACTCAGACTTTATGATGTATAAACAATGCTCCTTATTAGCGAGTGTTGTTAATCAAACCGTTGGAGAAAAGATTGGTATTGGTAAGAATTCTTACATTAAAAATAAATTAAAACATAATACTTCTCAAGAAACGATAGATAAGATAAATAGAAGTGTAAAATATTATAGAATGAAGAACAAAACACAGATAGAATTTAGAGATTATCAGATTGAAATAATAGATAGAGGCAAGGAAATTGTAAAAAATAAGGGATTTCTATATCTTGCTATGGAAGTTAGGACCGGAAAAACATTAACATCACTAGGTATTGCTGAGAAATTAGATGTAAAAGAAGTTTTATTTCTTACAAAAAAGAAGGCTATAACTAGTATTGAAAATGATTATATTCTTTTTAGTCCTGATTATGAATTGACTGTTATTAATTATGAGAGCGCACATAAACTTCCTGATAAAAAATGGGATATGGTAATAATTGATGAGGCTCACGGCATAGGAGCGTTTCCTAAACCAAGTAAAAGAGCCAAGCAGGTTAGGGATATCATAAAACTTTGTAACCCTTATGTTATTCTATTGTCTGGAACACCCACACCAGAGTCTTATTGCCAAATGTACCACCAGGTGTACGGGATCAAGGGCAATCCTTTTTCTTCATACAAGAACTTCTATAGATTTTCTGATCATTATGTTAATGTTACTAACCGAAAGATAAACGGATTAATGATTAAAGATTATACCAAAGGCTATGATACCATTATTAAAGCTATGAAATCATATACAATTAGTTACACTCAGAAGGAAGCAGGTTTTAAAATTGAGACAAGGGAGCATACGTTATCTGTAAAGATGTCAGAATTGACGTATAAATTAGCTTCTCAGTTGAAAAAAAATCTTGTTATTGAAGGAAAAGAAGATGTAATACTAGCTGACACCCCGGTAAAGCTGATGATGAAGCTACATCAAATTTATTCCGGAACTGTGAAGTTTGAATCAGGAAATTCTACTATCTTAGATCTCTCTAAAGCTGAATATATTTTTGATAATTTTGGATTAGTAAAGATTGGGATCTTCTATAAATTTAAGGAAGAGCTAAACGCACTGAAGAAAGTATATGGAGATAAGCTATGTACAGACCTGGAGATTTTTGATACCACAGATAAGTCTATAGCCTTACAGATAGTATCTGGGCGTGAGGGTATATCCTTACGGAAAGCTGAAGCATTGGTCTACTATAATATTGATTTTAGTGCTACAAGCTACTGGCAATCAAGAGATAGGATGACAACAAAAGAGAGACTAGAGTCTGATGTATATTGGATCTTTTCTGAGGGAGGCATTGAGAAGGACATTTACAAGGCAGTAACTAAAAAGAAAGACTATACATTAAGACATTTTAATCAAGATCATAAGATATGAAGACAGTTATACATATAAATCAGCATATAATTAAATCAAACGCAAAGCGAAATGAAAGACACCCAGTAATAACCTGCAAGACATATAAATCAAATGACTATGGAAGCAATGTGATACTATATGGTCAGGATGGTAAAGAATCAGCAAGAGTTATATACTCACCCGATAAACCACTTGCTTGTGGTGCTAAGGTTTGGATAGAAACATTAAATAATATAAATATAATAAAATAAATTATGAGAGAAGAACCAAATTACGCAGAATACATTAAAACTATGAGCGAAGAAGAAATCTATTCGTTTATCAGAGGAAGCCTTATTAAAAAAGGTAAAAAATTAAGATTTATAATGAGCGGATATGATAGTAAGAAGGTTAATTGTACGGTACATAACCAAAAAGTATTAAACACATTTGCTTACTTAGGTATCTATGATTATACTGAGTTCTTATTTTTAGATTTTTATAAAGGAGGATCAACCCTTGCGTTGAAATATTGGAGAGATGAATTTATATTCGATGAAGAGTTTGGTAATGGGAATTCGACTTCACAAATTATTTTTAAGATTTTTGAATTAACAATCTTGTCTGAAAGAGCACAAAGAAGAAGAACTGATTAAGACATTATATGAAACATAAAATATTATACGGAAATGTTGAACAGGTCCAGGATAAATTAAAGAAGATAGAATTAGATTGGGATATTGAAGTAGTCTCATCTTCAATTGGAGATAGTCTTTATACAGTAATAGTAAAAATATTAAGACCTAAATATTAAAATTATGAAAGAAGCATTAAAATTTATAGCGGCAATAATAATACTTACTGCAATATGCTAGCAGCAGCTTTTTGTGCTGGAGAAACAATGAGTAGATTATAGTGTTAGTTAGGGAATGATTTAGTTTGAAACTTTTAAAACAGGGTAAAGGTCGTTGCGATTGTAGATAACAGATATGTTCCCTATCAGCACTTAAAAAAAATAAACTATCTTTGAATGAATGACAGAGCAACAAATTCAATCAAAGAGAATCAAGCAACTAGAGGACCAAGGGTATTATGTATTAAAGCTTATTAAAACAAATAAGAATGGTATACCAGATATAATTGCCATCCCTCCAAATACTGATGTGATCTTTAGTGAGGTGAAAACTCCAAAAGGAAAACTGTCTAAGCTCCAGGAATATCGTTTAAAAGAATTAGAAAAATATGGATTTAGAACCGAGGTATATAGAGGATAATATTTTTGAGGTAGAGGAATGGTTTGCTAAAGGCCTTCTTCAATTATCTATAGAATCACAGACTGAAATAGTAGAGGGGCTGGTATTGGTGGTAGATTTACTACCTATAACTGATGGATGGGAGCAAAAAATATACGGAGTAATATTAAACGAAGATATATTTTATGCAATACAATATCTAAAAGAAGAAGGGGAGGTACCTTTAATAATAGACTTAGAGTACGTTGATGTAAATGAATACCTTGACGCAATATTAATTAACAATACAATCCAATCATATTATGACGAACCAAGAAAAAAAGAACAAGACTACTAAAAATAAATACATAAGCTTAACTTTTGTATCAGAAGCAAGTTATTTGCTAGAAATTTGTGAGGAATATTTTCAATGTGATCTTAAGGAAAGAAACAGACAAAAAAATAATGTAAATGCTCGTATAGCTTTTGGTACAATACTAAGAAACAGAGGTCATTGTTTCAGTAGGATAGGCGGCTATATAGATAGGGATCACGCTACTATTTTACATTATAATAAAATATCAAAAAACTATCGAAACACAGATGAAGATTTTAGAATAAAATTTGAACTAACCAACTATAAGTTTAAAGAGAAATGTGCTGAAATCAAGATAGAACAAGCTAATTTTGTAGAGAATAAAGATAAAGAGAATTACTATTTAGCTCTTCCTTATTACAATGAAATTCTAATGAATCATATTAATTTATTGAATAAACAAAAAAAAGAGTTATCTTTGGAATTAGAGGCATTAAAAGTTTATAAAAATATTTCAACAACATCTGTAAGTAGGGTTCAAAATCTTATAGACATTGTAAAACAACGTACCCGTATGGGCAAGGAAAAAGAAGTAGAAAATAAATTAAATAGATTTTACAACTCAATGCAATATTAATGACATAGAAAAACAATGGCAAAACTATCATCACTAGAAAACGAGAGGCTCACACATATAAATTATTTAATGGAGGGCATACACGACTCTTGTGATTCTATTTATGAATGCCTGGTAGACCGTGACTTTAAAGAATTGCCATCTATTATAACAGAACTTATCTCTACCTTAAATGATATAGAGGCTTCGATAAAGGATGATTAATATACCAAGAAAAGAAGAAGAGTTATTTAGTTTTCTTAAAGAAAACTTTTTCCCAGATCTATTAAAGAGTAGCTCTAAGTATGCTAGGACAGACTGCTTCTCAGTTGAGTTCAATACAGATATAGAATTAAAATGCAGAAGGACTCACTACGATACTTTAATATTAGAAAAGAAGAAATACAATGCTCTTTTGGATAGAGCTAAATTAAATAAAACAAAAGCTGTGTATATAAACTCTACCCCCAAAGGAATCTTGGGGTTTTATATTTCAGATATAGATCTGGAATGGGAGCTAAAAATGCTACCTAAGAATACAGATTTTGGGAACAGAGAAAAGATAGAAAAAGAAATAACATATCTAGATATATCTAAAGGTAAGGATCTATGGGAGATTAATTTCTCCTAAAAATCCTACGTATTTTCTTCATAGGTTTTTTATTAGCATAAGCTGACTCAGTCTTTTTAGGATGAATACGCTCAGGTAAATCACCTGTTGTTCCTTCGCTTTCCCATCTAGCCGCTATATCCGGATGGTTTTTGTATAGAAATCTTTTTTGTGCTTCGCTTTTAAATGGCATATTATTTATTTTTTAAATTTCTGTCTTTTAGTTTTTTACTAAATGCATTTATTTCATTTTGAATTTTGATCAAACTTTTTAAGTGTTCATCTGTGGTTTTTATAGATTTATTATATAATTTAAGCATATTCTTATTGGCTTGCTCTTTTGACATTTTTCCATCAGAGACTTTTTTATTATATTTTTCACCTTGCTTATTAAATGCAGACTCAACTGATTTAATTTTATCATCAATAAGCCTTCCTTTATATAAAAGGTTTTTAAACTTATTCTCTACAACTTTTTCATATTCAGGTTTATCAAATGTTTGAATCTTAATAATTTGAGATATAGCAACATCACTAACGGTCTTAGATCTCCCGTAGTAATCTTCACCAGTGGTAGCTGATAAATATAAATCTTGTATTGATGATGAAGCTGGTATATTAGACCTACCAACGTATTCAATTTTATTCATAAGCTTCTGAAATTCAGTTAGTCCAGACTCTTTGTATCTTGTAGCGTAAGGATCTGATATAGATTGATTTTTAAAATCTTTATCATATACAAAAGCCTGTACAAGGGGACCAAGAAGAACATCTTGTGCTTTAGGAAGAGGTATCCCTGTTGATCCCTTTTCTTTACCTTCAATATGAAAAAACGAATAAGGCATAGGTCCAGTAATAGTTTCTAACATACTTTTATCAGGAATATCAAACGTATAGTAAGGGGATATATATCGTGCTAAGTTGATTTCTTTTTTTCCAATCTTAAATACTAGCGGTATATCCATAATAGGTGTCTTAATTTTGGGTATATAAGGCCTTTCTTCTCTATCAATTTTATCTTCTTCATCTTCTCCAGATAAAAGTGAAGCAACTAAAGCGAGAGCCTTTAATGATGCTAAGAATGCAGTAGTAGAAAGTGGTCTTTTAATTATAGCATTCTTTGTTATCCTCATCAAATCTGCCTGGAACTTTACATAAGCATTTCCAATAACCGGAGTTTTTGAAGAGGCATCCCATATTTTTCCTACTGTTGCGTAATTTTGTAAACCATCAAACACTTTTTCTATAGCCTCACTTTCTGAGTAACCAGCATCTTTTAAAGACATATAGGTTGCTATTTTCATAATATCATCCGATGCTCCGTAAGTATTGGTAGCAAAATTATCTGCTTTAACAAGTGGTGCAGTAACTTTTTGCCAAATAGCTTTAGCTTTACTTTTACTATCTATATTACTCTTATTCGACATTAGCTTAGCTAAAGCATCGTATATTGGTGTACCAGTTTCTGTTAATGTAACTTGATCATTAGTTGCAACATTTGATCCAATAAGACCATTCTTCACTAATATTAGATACACTTCATTTTGTGTTTTTATAGCTTTCCTTGCTCTAGCTAGATTACTAGCTACCTGAACTGGATTGGCTCCGGTAACAAATGCAAACGCAAAGTTAGATAGTAAGTTACCTGTTTGAACCACAGGATTCCAAACTGTATGTGATTTTTTTAATACCTGTCTTAGAAGCAACCTATCATAAGCTTTTGCAACATCATACAAAACATCTATTACCTTATTACTAAAGGAATACCCTTGGAAATCTTCAGATATATAATGCGGAACATACATACCGTTTAATTTTCCGTATCGTTTATCATCCATTAAAACATACCCCTTTTTTTCGGTTTTACTAGCTTTTTCTGAATTAGCAATTGACTCTGCATAAGACTGAACAGCTATATTTCTACCGGTCCTAATCATTCTACTTATAGTAAGGTATATAGGATCTTCAATCTTATTATCTATCTTCCATTGGTCTATAGCTTGTCTTTCTTTATATGGATTAAAATCAATTTTATTCTTAGCTCCAGTAAATTCATTATTTTCATACTCTTCGTATAGACGAGCTATATATTTTCCTTTGTATTTATCGTATGTTTTTTTATCTATAAATCCAAAAAAATAATTTAACTCGTGTGTTTTAGCATTTATTTTTTTAAGCTCATCATATAAAAGTTTTTCTCTATCCGTTAATTCTTCATAGGTTATTGATACATCCTCATATATTTCAGGATCTAATACAGCGTGAACCCTAGATGCTGATTCAGGATTGGACCCAATAATATCTTGAAGTGTTTTGGTTAATTTAGCTCCTAGTATAACAGCTACATCTTGCTCTCCTTTTAATCTTCTAGACCTTGCTAATTCTTTAGTGGTTCTTGGTAGTCCATTAAACCAATTAGTAGCTGTTTGACCTACTATTCTTTCATATTTAGACTTACTATCTATAGCTTTTGTAACTATAGCAGCTGTTGCTGCATCTATTTTTTTTGTAATATTTTGATAAAATAGATCATCTAAATAACTAAGCACAGGCATACCGCTAAAAAGTTTTCTAATATTAAAACCTGATACCTCTTTTTTAACAGGCGCTTTAGTAGTTTTCTTACTGCTTTTTTGTGTTTTTTTAGTATCTTTTTGTTTTTCAGGTTGTGTATTTTCTTTTACAAAATCATTATCATTAGGTTGTCTTACTGTTAAGCCTAAATCAGAACCCTTTACTCCTCTTGTGTCATCTATCTTACCAATAAATTTTCTATTTAAAGGAAACATTTTATCGTTAGATCTTTTTTCGTCGCTTCTAATAGTTCCTTTTTCAAACGTAACAGGAATTTCTTTTAAACCTAATTCTTTCGCTGCAATATATCTGTGGTTTCCCTCTATTATAGTAGCCTCTCCTCCATTACTAAACTTATCGTATAATACAATTATAGGTTCTTTAAATCCATTTTTCTTTATATCTTCTTTTAGTTTATCAATTGTCTCTCTAGAGTTAGGCATAGCCGCAGCTCCATCCCTATCTTCTCCAACAAAAGAATCTAATTCTGAAATAGGCACTAATCCTTTTTTACCACTAGAATCGCTTACGTTAATCGCCTTATTTAAAATAGCTACTTGCCCCTCTGTTTCCGGCTTAAGCGTTGGTAAACCTGTAGCATCACTTGTAGCAGCTAAAGGTTTCTCTTCTACTGCTTTCGGTTTTTGCTGTTTTCCTTTAGCATTAGTGCTTGATCCCATATTTTTGCTAACTCCTCCTTCGAGTATTTTGGGGATTGACTCTGTGAGTTGTTTTGCTGTTTCTGATCTGACTTTTGATTTACTTTCTCCATTTTCTATTCTTTTTACTGCGTTATCAATTATATTTTTTATCGTACTATTTGTATTTCTTAATTTATCAAATACACCTAATGCAATTGCGGCTTCTTTACTAACACCTTCTGATTTAGCTACATCTATTTCGTTCCCGTACTCGCTTAATAAATCTTCATTCTTAGCTACCTTACCTAGTAGGTTTTTAACCTTACCTAAAACTGTTCTTATTCCTGATATTAAGTTAGCTCTATCCTCATACTTAGCGAACTCTTCTTTTGTAGTACCAAATAAATCTACAACCTCTACTGTTTCTGTTTTACTGTCATTAATATCTTGAGCCATTATTTTAATAGTAGCGTTACTGATATTATTCTTACCTTTTAATATATTATAAAACTGTTCTTGAATGTCTTTATCATTTATATTCTCCCCAATTATAACACCAACACTAGGTTTTAATGTTCCTTTTGTTATCAATCTAAATAGATCCTCAGAAAGATTTGCTAAAGCAAATCCATTCCTAGCTTTTGAATCTGATAAACTAATACCTTTATCTTTTAGAGATTGGTTGGTATCTCCTGATTCTCTAAAAACTTTAGCCGCATCAATATCTGTTCCTTGACCTTCTGCTATATTTTGCACAGCACCAGTAAGCCTAGCTTGCCCTGCATTCTCAGCTTCAATATTCCTAACATCAATAACCTTAACACCATTCTCTTTAGCTAATGCTAATCTATGATGACCATTGATCACATAAGTCTCTCCGTTCTCAGGATCTTTCCAAACTGATACTACACCTGCTAATTCAGGGTTATATTTTCTTCCTTTTAATTTATCAGTAGCACCTTCTTTATCAGTACCGTCTTTAAATTGGAACCTTTTAGCGTCTACTTTTACATCTTCAGTTGCCATTGTAGAAACACTTGGTACTGGCTTAAGCGTTGGCAAACCTATAGCATCACTTGTAGCGGATATTTTTGCATCGTATTTTTTTAGTTGCCATTGTAAATTTTTAATTTTACTTTCTAATTTAGGTTTGTTTTTTGTTATGGCCGGCAACATTTCATCCGTACCTTCTTGTATGGCTTTATTAGTACGATTTAACGCTTCCTCTGTTTCTTCCAATTCTTTCTCAACAGCTTCTTTTTCAGAAATTAATTCCTCTTTTGTTTTTTGCTCTTCCTTTGTGTTCTCTGAAATTCTACTCTTGTTATTTTCATTTACCTCAATAAAAACTTCATTTTCAACACCTGGAACAACTACGGAAATATCTTCAGGCTTTACTCTTACCTCAACAATATCTGAACTTAGTCCTTGTTCTTTTCTTTCCTTAGCTAATATTTCTGCAATTTTTTTATTTGTAGTGGCTGGATTGTGTCCGTCTTGTATTGTGCCACTTCTATAAAGAGTTATAGTGCCATCTTCGTTGTGCTCTAATTGTGCCACTGTATTTTCTACATACGCCTTCCCCTCCTCTGTTTGTGATTCTTCTACAACTTTATTTTTTTTATCTTTAGCTACTTCACCACCACCAAGGTCAGTTTGCTTATATTCATCAACAGCTTTAGCATAATTACTAGGTTCTGAAACAGGGTTGTCTTTAGCCTCTTGTCTTTTTCTTTCTATAGCATCACTTTGTGTTTCAGTATTTGTCTCCTCATCTTCGACAACTTGTTGAGTGCTAAAGTTTTCTATAGCTCTTCCTGTTATTACGTTGTCGTTTAGCTCAACATCCGTTTCACCTCTTGCTTCAGATTCATTTAGCAATTCATTCATTGCTTTATTTTTTAGATCCTTTTTTGCTTTATTAGAAAGTTTATCGAAGTTAGTTTTCTTTACAATACTATTTCTTAGTTCAGCTATATTCTTATCTATATCGGGATGGAAAGCAGGTTCTTGGCTCTCTCTTAAATTTCTTAATTTGTTAATCTTACTTATATCATACATCACACTTAATGATATTTCTGAACTTAAGTTTGTTGGTATACTATTTATACTGGTTCTATATATTTCTATATCTGTCAATATATTTTCTACCTGCTCTTCTGTATATACTCCTTTATTTACCTGACTGTTTAATAGTTCTCTAGTTTTTTCGGTATTTTTAGATAGTATGTCTAATGATTTTATTAATTCCATAGCATCCATTCCAGGAGTTGTTTTTCTTCCTGAAAGCATTTTTCTTCCTGACGAAAACACATCACCACCCATTGGCATTATCATACCGGCTGTAAGAGATAATATTGTGGTATTTATAACTTCATCCATTGTGATATTCTGCTTCATAACATCTACACCTGCAGCTTCATTAACGTTACTTCCAATACCATACGTCTGACCTACTTGCTGTATGTTTTCTTGAAACGTTTCTTTTATACCCTCTCTTGAATATAGTAGAGATCTTTGTCCTGCTTTTTTCCAAAAACCAACAACGGCTTTAGACCCTCCTCTTTTATATGCGTCAATTGCGCCTTTTATTATTTTTTCACTAGGGCCCGAACCAAATACTTTATTCATAGCGTATGTCTGCGTAGATAAAGGAGCTGTAAAAAACCCTAATACAAAACCTTGTCTTCCTGCAATTGCTGCCATCTCATCAGCTTGCTGCACTGTAAGACCAGCATCTATCGATTGTATTCTTGCTTGTTCATATAAATTACTAGAAAATAATGTACCTTGAGCTATCATTGCTGAAGCTGTTGTAGCTTTAATAGGAATTTTTGAAAGCAAATTTATAGCAGCTCCACCTGTTTTTAATCCAGTATACCCTACTGCTAATCCTTTAACTCCTTGTCCTAAAATACCAACACTACGAGTAAGTGCTATTTGAGCCACCATATCTGTAACTATACCAGCTGTTGCTACAGCTCCGCCAGTTGGACTAAAAGACCAATTTTCTTCACCTGTATCATTTACAGTCTCTATAATTTTTTTAGCCTCAAAGGGATTTAAAACCTCTGAAACGGCAATCTTACTGTCTACATCATATATCTGATTATTTTCATCTACAAGATATTGTGTACCTCCTACATCCGCTTGTTTACCACTAGCATAGGTATACCTAAGAAGACCGGTCCTTCCCATTGCTGTCTCAGCCTTTCCCATTCTGATTCCTTCCGCCACATTATCCATACCAATCATATCGTAAGTAGATGATGAGAAATTATTTATCCTATCTTCCAGACTTCTCCACCCTTGCTTCATAGCATCCTCAAAAAATCTAATATCCCCATTTTTATGTTGCTGGTATATCTCTTGATTTTTAATGTCTTGGTTTTTTAGCTTAGCTGTAACTATAGGAAATGATTTTTCTATATATTTAGTTAATGCCTCTTCATTAATACCACTAGTAGGATTTATCTCTACACCATCTAGCGCTGGATGGTGGCCGTTATTTTTTGATTTATAATCTAAAACTTGAAAGTCATAATCTCTTTGTAATTGATGACCAAGGTATTCATTAAGATACTGTAGCTTTAATCTCTCCGCTGCTAGATTTGGATTGTGTGTTCCTGCAAAAGAAACATCTACACCTTCTTCTGAAACTACTTCACCCGCTAATAGTTGTTGGTATTTTTCTTGGTATCCTCGCTCTTTTAAACGTCCATCAAAATCAATAATATTAAATCCATCTATCTTAGATAATTCATTGCCATCATACATTGAGTCTATAACACTACCTTCAAACCCTATGTTAGCTTGTAAATCTGAAGATGTTTCATAAGCATAAGGGACATCTAATCTTTTTGCTTTTATTGTATCGTTAATTTCCTTATTAGATAAGGTAGAAATTTCTTGTATTTTTTTAATAGAATCTATATCCCCTTTGAGAGCCAGGTCAATATCTTCTTGATCAATAACGCCAATCTTTAAAGCTGTCTGGATATTATAATCTTCACTAAGTTTTTCTTTTAAAACTGGATCCTCAATTAGATCTACTTTACCATCAACATATACAGGATTATCAGATTTGTAATTTAACTTTTCTTTATATTTATCTGCTCTTTCAGGGCTTTGTGCTTTTACTAATAGGTCAGACATATAGCTATTAGAGGATTTTACCTCAACAGCAGGAGTGATTACATCTAATTCTTCAACTTCTCCAGTAACCACAGGAGTTAATCTTCCCCCTAAAATAGATGTCGAATCCAATTCTTGATCTGTTGAAATAGGCTCGGAAGTAACTTTTTTTTTTACTTCAGATGAGTCAAACTTATATCTATTTAAAAATTCATCAAATGATTTTGTATAATCACCTGCTTCGTTAAGACCCTTATAAAGTTTTTGTGCTTTATCGGGAGTTCCATATTGAGAAACAAATTCTTCGTACGACTTTGTGTACTCACCAGATTCGTAAAGTTTTTTGTATAATTCTTTCATACTAATTATCGTATTTACCTACTGGATTCATTATTTTATTTATTGCTTTAACTAAGTTTCCTCTAGTGTTTAAACCTAACTGTACAGCCAATAATGCTATATCATCTTGAGATAAATCTATATCATAAGATATTTTTGTTTCTTCACTAACTTCTGATGTTGAATTTCCGGATTGGGCTAGATAATTATATGGGCCTCCTCCTTCTGCTTCTTTATTAGTCATTTTTGAGGTGTTTCTTATATTTGCTCTAAACACATCAGTAACAGGGTCATAGTTAATACTTACTACCTCAGCTTCTATATTATTAGCAATAACACCTTTAATACCTTTATCTCCAGCTTCATTTGTAAATACAAAAGACTGACCTTCTTGTTGACTCTCTATAGTAGAGCCTGGTCTTGGTATTCCAGTTCCTGTATTATCGGAAGCAGTTATTGGTATTAATTGAAAATAATCTTTTGGAGCAGGAGGAGTATCTTCACCTGAAGATGACTTGGTGTAATCAGCTGGGGTAGCTACTACTTCAACCTTATGATCCATAGCTCCTTCTAATACAGTTGATAATCCATCTTGAGCTTTTTTCTTTTGTCTCTTGCCTATCTCTGTTGTGAAATCTGGCACAACCCGATTGTCTACATTCTTTAATAAGATTGTTAACTCATCTTTATCTGCTTTATATTCTGCTATGCTCCAAGTAGTTTTATATACTTCATTTCCTAAATTATTAGTTAATAATGAACTAACAACCAGAGGATCGACTGTTTGTCCATTTATCCATTGGTCTCTTACGGTATCAAAAGAATTAGATAACAATAAGACACCCTCCGCTTCGGTAAATATACCTTGTTCTACACCTTGTCTAACACTTTCTGCAGTCCTAAATCTTGGATCAGATATTTTTGTAATCTGACCTTTTTGTCTTGCGGTTCCTATCTTTCTTCTTATAGTCTCATACTCTCCAAAGTTATTTTTCACAGCTTTTTCAACAGCACCATCCATATCATATAAATTATATTTTCCCTTGATACGATTATTTAAACTGTTAATACCAACTAAATTATTAGGATCAGAATCTAATTCCCAAATACCTTTTTTTTCGTTGAACTTACTAAAACCTACCATTACTCTTCCTGTCATCTGATCAATAACAGCTTCTGAATTAGAGAAGTTTCCAAACCCCTCTACACTAGCCATCATATCCAGCTCTAGTTGTTGGGAACATCCAACCCCTGTAGGATCTGTACAATCAGCACGAAGCATTTTATTTGCATATTCTTCTTGGTATCCTTTTGCTAAATCAAAAAGTTGAGAAGTACCATCTCCTAAATTTTGTCTTGCTTTGGTATAATCTTTTACGCTTAGAGCTCCTGACTTAAGCAAACGATCCATCATCTGTAATTGTTTTGTGCCTTGATCAGCATAATCCAAGGTCCAGTCGTTCGCATTACTAGAATCACCTTGAGGAGCTGTGTCAAATGTAATTTGTAGTTGACGACTAGCTTCGTCTATAGCTGCTTTCTTTTCCTGACGCACACGAACTTCCTCGTGTAGTATTTTTGAAAAGTTAGAGCCTACCTCAGCCCAATTTATTTGAGCATTTGGATCTCTTTCTTGATAGTCGTAATATTCTGCCATTTGTTATTTTTATAATTTTAATCCTTTTATATTTTCAGGATTTTGTATATAATAGTCTCTTCGTTCTTGTGGACTCATAGCATTAATTTGTGCTAGAGTCATTTTACCAAAATTAGGACTATATCCTGTAGTTCCTTCATAGTTGGCTGAGGGGGTTATGTTATTAAATTTTTGACCTATATTTAGATCAGCTGCAGCTATAGGATTAAAACTTTCCTGAACTCTAGCGTCTAGAGTTGTGCCAGCATTTTTAGCTTGTCTCGTTGCTTGATTAAAAGCACGAGTACCTGCTGTGTTAGCATATAATTT
>Ga0210003_1001104_pt1 | contig 23979 bp, 19 predicted proteins | sample LantaG_FD_182804 | JGI IMG/M metagenome (GOLD analysis project Ga0210003, IMG submission 182804) | Deep subsurface microbial communities from Baltic Sea to uncover new lineages of life (NeLLi) - Landsort_02402 metaG (SPAdes) (version 2) | ecosystem: Environmental > Aquatic > Marine > Oceanic >... | reverse complement strand
AGCTTCGGCTTGCCGGAGGAACCTGACTATTTGTTCCGGCTTGCGATATTTCCTTTTCATAAGAGCATCCTTTCCTTAAAAAACAACTCATCTTATCGGATACTCTCCAATCGGCAATGGTACAGTTATAGGGGGTCACGCCACCATCATCTGTCAATTCCGAGCCCGCCTCTAATTGTACTGCCCTGATTCTAACCAACTCTCGCCAAAAAGCAACCAAATCCACATCCCGCACCAAATAGGCCTGTGCCCGCGCAGGTTAAACATTCCGTCATTTGGTGCGGGGACCGCCAAAAATCAACCAAATGCGCAGGCGCCCAACGGCAAAAAGCGGAAATTTTGAAAATTTCTTACTCCTGTCTATATAAGCACTTACGCTCTTCGAGAACCCCAAAAATACCCGAATTTTCGCATCAAACGCGCAGGTCAGCCTAAATATGAAGGGTACATCGGTACCCCCGCGCGTTTACTTTTGAGGTGCAATTATGCCTGTAAAAAAACCGCGACCCTCGCCAAGCTTCGCCGCAGGCGAACCTCTCTTAACCCCGCCCGCCCGCGCAGCGGGCCTCCGCATTTTTGCTTTTTGCTCTTTGATTTCTTTCCCCCGCTGCAGGCAAACCGCGCGCACAAAACAACACCTTTTATGCAAAACAAAGCCAATTTCCAAAGGCATGCTAATGACTGTAACCTCAGCTCTAACAAGCACTTACGAAGAAAAACCACCCCCGGAGGCGCAAAAAAACAAAGCCAATTCGCAAAAAGGCCAAAAAACAGCGCAAGCCAAGTCTGCACAAAGGTTTACGAAAATAAAGCCCGCTGGAGCTCTTGCAGATGCGATTCCCAGCCGTCGTGCTTTGGGTATGGGCTGGCCGGAGGAGGAACTATTGCAGGTTTCTTCTTATAACAGCCGCGGCAGACACCTTCTGCTGCGCAGTGCCGACCGCAACCGTGATGCAAATCTGAACGCTTTTTACATAAGTGTCACCTTCATCATTGGTAGCCGTATCCCTCGTGAAGGTCATAGCCGTAACATTGCTGCACAGGACGTAGTCGGGGTCGGAGGTATCGCTGTTTGTGACCAGATAAAGTTTATTGTCCGAACTGTTGTAGTGGTACGTTATGTCTTCGCCGTCGGCGGTTATAAGGCTGCACTGGTTGCTCGGAGCATTGGGCTCGACGGCGTTTGCCGTGCGAAGCTGCGTAGTCATCCTCAGAAGCGCGCCTCTGGCATTGTTGATGCTCGCGAAGATGTCCTCATTCTGCCTGTAGTTTATTATCGAGGCGTTGAAAGCCACTGCCACGGCAACAAGCACCAGGCTTGTTATCGCCAGCGCCACCAACAGCTCCACGATGCTAAAACCCGCCAGGCTCGTGCGGGACCTCTTGGAAACAAATTGTATCGTTTTTGTTTTCATCTTAATATCGTGCCCGAATCCAACTACTCCGGCTTATCTGCTGAGAGTTAAGAGAAACCGTCACTGTCACCCTGACGAAGTTGCTGCCGTGGTCAACTGTGACCTGCTCGAAATTGCCGGGGTCCACATTCTGGACGGTGATATGCTGGCTGAAGGCCGAAAAGTTGCTGAGAGTCTGTCTGCGTCCGTCTATCGGCGGAGAAAAAACCTTGCCGTCGAAATCATCCAAATCGTCGTATTCAGCCAGAGCCGCCTCCTCGGCGCCAAACGTTGAGATACCCGTTTCTGGGTCGATTACCGCCAGCGGCATGGTCAGCTCTTTTATTTGTTCGACAAGGAACTCAGCCGTTGACAGATTCGTACCGGCGCCGTTCGCTGCGGTAAAGGCAGTATTGGCCGCAAGCAGTGACACAATTGCAAGGCCCAGCAGCATCACCGCAACCAGAACCTCAATCAGTGTGAATCCTCGCTTTTTCATAATCTGTACCATAACTTTATTTGCCCGTGACGGCGCTGGACATCTTGAATATGGGCAGGATAATACTCATCGCAATAAAACCGACCAAAAAACCCATCAACACTATCATAATAGGTTCTATCATTGAGGTCACCGTCTTGATAACGGACTTTAATTCCCTTCCATAATAGTCCGAAACGTCCCTGAGCACGTCGCTTAACGTACCGGAATCTTCACCGCTTCTTATCATTTGAACGACGTTCGGCGGCATAAGTGTAAAGCCCGCAAGACTCGTCGCTATCTTCTTGCCCTGCCGGACCTGCTCCTGCACCCGCAGCCACATGTCCTTGTAGAGCACGTTCCCGGAGATTTGCGCCGTTATCGAAATCGTGTCGAGGATAGGAACACCGGCGCTTGTCAGAACGCCCATTGTGTGCAGGCTTCTTGTTATATACAGGCTTCTGCACAGCGTTCTGAGCAGCGGCAATACGAGTTTCGTTTTGTGCCACCAGAGTCTGCCCACCGGCGTACGAATGAAGTACAGAAAGCCCGCAATGGCGGTGCCGATTGTCGGCAGAATAATAAACCAGAAGCTTCTGAAGAACGTACTGCTTGCTATCAACAACTTCGTGGGTCGCGGCAGCAAATGTTCCTTGCCCTCGAAGATAGCGGTGAACCTTGGCAGAACAAAAGACAGCAGGAAGATAGTGACCGCTACAGCCATAACCGCTATGATTATCGGATAAACCATCGCGCCTTTGACCTGCGAACGGGTGTCGGCTTCCTGGTCGAGGTACTCGGCCAGTTTTTGCAGCATGCCGCTTAGTGACCCGGAGATTTCGGCGGCGGCAACCATGTTTATGTAAAGATTACTGAACACATCGTCGTGCACGGCCAGGGCCTGGGAGAAGCTCTTGCCCTCTTCAATCTGCTGTTTCAAATCGAAGATAATCGCCCGGAATTTTGTGTTATCGTTCTGCTCCGCTATTGATTCGAGCGAATCCTGCAGGCTGATTCCGGCACGAATCATCACGGCAAGCTGGTTCGTGAAGCTCAGGATATCCTTCCTGCTCGGCCCCCCCTCCACTCTGAAATTTTGCATCTTCTTCAGCAGGCTCGTCTGCCTGACAGGTCTCTGGCCCGATTCGGTTCCCTGACCCTTGCCGTACGATGGCTCAGGCTCGGTAGTTTCTCTCAATGCGGTGGCCACGCCTTGATTGTTCTGGGCTGAATTTCCGAACATTCTTTTAGCCTTTCCTTTGCAGCAGCTTTCGCTTAACTGCGTTAAGCCTGCTCCACTTGTTTGGTCCATTCCGGCGAATCAGCAGCAGCTAGCCGCCTCGTCAGGTAATTGAGAACTCCTTGGCTTCGTCCTCTTTTGAAGCAGAACCGACCATTGGTGCGAGCACTTTGTCCATCTTTCCAGGATTATTTGAACGTGCAACTGCCTCTTCCCTGTCCAGGTGCCCCTGTGAGTACATATCAGCTATGCTGTTATCCATAGTTTGCATACCCATCCTGCGGGAGGTCTCTATGATGTTGGGTATTTCGTAGATACGGTTCTCACGAACGCAGTTTCGAACCGCCGACGTGCACAGCAATATCTCGGTACAGGGCACCATACCCGGCACATCTATTCGCCTGAACAGTGTCTGCGAGATGACCGCCTGCAGAGTGTTCGCCAGCATTGTGCGAATCTGGTTCTGCTGGCCTGAAGGGTAAATGTCGATGATACGCTCAATCGTCTGGTAGGCATTGATTGTATGCAACGTGCTGAATACCAGGTGACCGGTCTCGGCCGCTGTGATTGTCGAGCTCGTCGTCTCAAGGTCACGCATCTCGCCTACGAGAATAATGTCCGGGTCCTGCCTCAATACGTGCCTAAGACCTGATGCGAAGTCCGGACAGTCCTCCCCGATTTCTCGCTGCTCAATCATACACATGTTGTTCTCGAGGGCGTATTCGACCGGGTCTTCCAGTGTGATTATACGTTTACTAACCTTCTCATTTATCAGGCCAACCATCGAAGCCAGCGTAGTACTCTTGCCCGAGCCGGTATGCCCGGTAACCAGCACCAGGCCTCGCGGCAGTTCCGCCAGGTCCTTCGCAATCGACGGCAGGTGCAAATCGTCAATCCGAGGAACCTGGTTCGGGATAATTCTGAATGAAATTGCAATCGTGTCACGCTGATAGTGGGCGTTCACGCGGAACCTGTGACCGTCCTCGATGGTTGTTGAAAAATCGAGGTCTTGTTTTTCTTCCAATTTCTTGAACCTGTCGGGCCCAACCATTGCAAGAACCATTTCTTTCGCATTTTCGCTGCTGATGGCGTCGAAATCCGTAAGAATCAGTTCGGTGTTCTTTCTTAGCACCGGGGGCATGCCGACGTTGATATGGACGTCACTTGCTTCTCTGTCTATGGCCTGGGCAAGGATTGATTTTATGTCCACCATTTTATGGTCTCCTTCTATAAAGCATTGTTTTGTTCTTGTTACTGGCCGACGTTTTCGACAAATACTTCATCTTCGTTCTTTCCGTACACCTCGGTGACACGCAGCACCTCTTCTATCGTGGTCAGGCCCTGCCTGACTTTCTTGATGCCGTCATCGAACAGGCTCGAAGCTCCGGACTCATGGAAGACACGACGCATATTACTGACCGACGGGTCCTGGTTAATGGTATCAGTAACTTTTTCATCAATAACCAGCAGTTCATAAATTCCCACTCTGCCCACATAGCCGGAACCTCGGCAGCTATCACAACCGGCGCCGTGGAGCAGCTCCTCCGGCTTGACTCCCGCACGTTCGGCATACTTTTGCATGTTCTCAGGAATCTGGTAAGGCTCTGTGCACTTGGGGCAGATTTTCCTGACAAGCCGCTGGGCAAGCACCGCGTTGAGCGATGCCGCTATCAGGTAAGGCTCGATACCGATATTGACCAGTCTCGTTATGCTGCTCGCGGCGTCGTTTGTGTGCAGCGTCGAGAGGACCAGGTGCCCCGTCAATGCCGCCTGCACGGCTATACGCGCGGTCTCATTATCACGAATCTCGCCAATCATTATGACATCGGGGTCCTGACGCAGCAAAGACCGCAACGCCGAGGCAAACGTCATCCCGACTTTTTCACTGACCTGGACCTGGTTGCAAAAGTCCAGTTCGTATTCGACCGGGTCCTCAACGGTTGACACGTTGAACTTTTCACCGTCCATCTGACACAGCGACGAATACAGCGTGGTGCTTTTGCCGGAGCCGGTGGGGCCCGTCACGAGCAGTATCCCGTGAGGCAGTTTCACCTGCTCACCGAAAGTCTTCAGTGCATCGGGTTCCATTCCCAGGTGCTCCAGCCCTCGGATAATGGATTGACTGTCCAGCACCCTGATAACGACTTTTTCGCCGTGATTTGTCGGCAGCGTTGAGACCCTCAAGTCGATGCCTCTGCCGGCGACACGAACGGAAATTTTACCGTCCTGCGGCAGGCGACGCTCCGAAATGTCCAGATTCGACATTATCTTGATTCGGCTGACAATCGCAGGATGCATCTTCAGCGGCGACTGCTTCGTTTCAAAAAGCACACCGTCTATTCGGTACCTTATCTTGGTGAACTTGTCCCTCGGTTCGATATGGATGTCACTGGCGCCTTCGTGTATGGCATTGCTGATAAGGTAATTGACGAATTTAATAACGGGCGACTGGCCCGCCATCTTTTCAAGGTCTTCTGTTTCGTCCCGTTCATCCTGAACGACTTCCACATCAGTCATATCGCTGATAATATCATCCAGGCTGCCGTCCACCGGTTCTCCTTCATTAAGGGCCTCGCAGACGGCTTCTATGTCTTCCTGGCGGCAGACCACCGGCTGCAGCTCCATGCCGGTTTGTCTTTTTACATCCTCCATTGCGAAGACATTAGTCGGTTCGGAAGTCGCCACCACCAGCGTGCCCTCTTCCATTGCGATGGGGCAGATGGAGCTGCTTCTTATAAAGTCAATATCCAGTTTTTCAAAGGCTTCCTTGTCAACGTCCTGTGCCGTTACGTGTCGAAACTCAAGGCCGCACAGCTCGGCCTTTGCCGTCAAGACGTCTTCCGCGCTGCACATACCTGCTTTCAGCAGCAGAACCGCGGCATCCGAGCCGGGCCTTGAAGACTGCTCCTGACGGACTTCTGCCTCCTGCTCAGTGCTGATTTTGCCCAGCTCCAGCAGAACGTCCGCAACGTCACGAACGTGCGACTCGCTTGTTTCTTCCGGAACGTAAAGCTCACTCAGACCGGCTATAGTCTCGTCTTCAGAGAAGCTATCTGTCGACGGCTCCGCAGCAACGAGCTCCTCACGGTCCTCTTGAGGCTCCGACCGCTGTTCTGTCTTTTCAAATCCAAATTTCAGTTTCATTCTGATAACTTCAATATTATTTCCACTTTGTCGGTTTGGCTTTGACCACTTTCGAGCTTAACGAAACTCTCGCCGATGTGGGCGACCTTAAAGTCCTTTATCGTATCCCCCTCGTAGAGCATCCTGTCGTCAATCATACAGCAATTGCCCTGTTCGGACCGAATAATGCTCACCAGGGACAGCTCCTTCGCCTGCTGTTTCAGCATTTGCCTTCGCATAAGAGCAGCATCAATCGACTCGTCTTCTTGTCCACTGCCGGCGGTTCCGTCGGCGCGGCCCAAAAACAGGTCACGCTCGAACGGATTCTTGACCAGTTCGTTTACCTTTATCTGCTGAATATGCGAAAACTCGTAGAATTTCTGAACTATTCCATCCATTCGGTCGAAGATTTCGGTCTTGATTCCTGTAAGGCGGGTCAACGCCGCTTCAATCTGAGCTTCTGCGGTTTCGGCAATTGCCGCCTGGGCCTGTTGTGGTGTCGCCTTTTTTATCATGAACAAAAGGCACAACAGACCTGCGCCAAAGATGACTGCCAGGATGTACGTGGTCCTGCGCAGCTTCCTGGCCCTTGTACCCGTAGTAAGGTATTCCTGCTCCTCTGTCCGGCCGCTTCTGTCTGAGGCAGTCGGTTCCTGCATCGACGAGCCTGCCGGTCCCTGTTCTTTCATAAAAGACAACATAACTTATCTCCAATCGAATGCAAAAAGCTCTCAATTACCCCTGCGCTATCCGGACATCTCTGTTTGTTCGCATTCGCCTTTTTCAGCTCGGTTTGTTCTGGAAAAATATACTCACTATAAAATCAGTAGATATCTGACCTTCGTGATGGCTTTGTTTCTTTAGCTCAAGCTCGCGAATCTTCATTATTCGAGGAAGCTTCTCCAGCTCCAGAAGAAACGAGTAAAACGATGTGAAATTGCCAACGAGCTCCATTTTCAGCGGCTGTTCGATGTATCCACTGTTGTCTTTTTTCTTGAGCGTTCTTATTGTTTTAGGTTTAAGGCCCTGTTTCTCCGAAATTACGGTTACATCCCGCAGAACCTGGTCAATCTCACTTGTGGACGGCACTTTACTTTCAAAAAACTTGATTGCCTCCTGCAGTTCCTCGAGCTGCTTGCTCAGGCCCTCCGCCGCGGAAGTCGCATCCTCGAACTCGGCCAATTTTGCCAGCTTTGCCTCCACCTGAACTCTTTTTTCAGCCAGGCTCTTATTGGCGGGCTTAATCATAAATTGATACGCAATGCAGGCTACGCCCACAAGCAATACGAAAAACACGACCTTTCTTAATGCGCTTGTCATGATTCTATCCTCTTACTAAATGACGTTTTGTTGCTCTTCGCCGCTCTTGCTTCCTAAAACTTGCATGTTGTGTTCACGGCCCTGAGCCTGATTTCCTCAATCTCTTGCTTTGTCAGTTGCACATCTTTGGCAATCATTGCCTGCAGCTTGAATCTTCTGTAAACCGTATCATCGATTTGGTGCTCCTTGGACTCCACCAGCGCGACATTGTCCAACAGCGATGAACTCTTCAGTGACTGAATATATGTTGCGACCTGGCGGTCACTCGGAGCAAGCCCTTCTATATCGATGTGCGTCTCCAACAGTTTTTCACGTGACACCGTTGCCTGGGCAAGTGCATTGCCGGCTTGTGCCTTCTTGTATTTGCTGGTGTTAACAGACGCGGTTTTCCTCTTGGGCTCTGTTTGGAAAAGATTCAGTCTCAGCAGCGATACACCCGATGGCAGGTTGTTTGTCACCGAGGCCAGCAGAACGCTTCTGGGAACCGCCTCAAGCAGCTCCGCGGTTGTAAGTGCCGTTTTCATCATGGCCCTGCGCTTTGTCTGGAGCTGCTCGAATTGTTTTATCGCTTCCTGGGCCTCGGCTAATTTTACGTTCACAAGCTGCTCTTTCGTCCTGAGAGCTCGCTGACGCACCTTTATTACGACAAACGAACCGCCCAGCACCGCCATTACGATGACAAAAAGAACGAGATACATCATGTTGGTCCTGCGTGATTCGTTGTTCTGAACATAATCATCAGGAACAAAGTTTATATTAGCCATTTTTCTTACCCCATAAGACCTTCGGCTTTTGTTATCTGACTTCTTCCGATTCCATTCGCCGCCGCCTGGCCCGTACCAGGCTGTTTGCTTCGCTCTCTCGTTTCCTTTAGACCAGGCTCAGCCCGAAGGCAGTTGCCCAATTGGCATCGGGCTGTCTTCTGTCTATCTGCGCCTTCGACGCATCCGGTATCTGTACAGCCACAAGACAGTCTCCGATTTGGGCCGGCATCTCCAGTTGTTTTGCTATTTGCCCGCACGTCTCTTTGCTCAGCGCCTGGCCCGAAAGAAAAATCAGCCTCTCCATGTGCGCCTCTTTATACATCGAACAGAATTGCCGTCTGCAGGCCGTCAGCTCCACTGCCAATCTTGTCACCATTTCCTCGTCAGCAAGGTGTTGCGTCCCTATCGGTATCGTACGAGCAAAGAGCAGGTTCTCATGCCGGCACACAACAACATTGGTCCGTCTGCTGTCTGTCTCCAGCAGCATCACCACCGCGTCAAGGTCGGCCTTGCGCCTGCCGAAGAACCTGGTATAGCTCGTTGTCAGCGCTGTCGGCCAGACACAGATAGACTTAATCTCCAGGTTCGCGTTCTCGTATATCGCCAGGTGCCTGTTAACGACCTTGTTATCGACCGCCAGCACAACCGCGTTATTCTCCTCGGCGGCAATGTATTTTATCATCGCATCCGCCGCTTCGAACGGCAGCTTCTGTTTTGTTTTTGCAAGGATTACTTCCCGCATCTTACTTTCGTCCGCTGAGCTTTCGTTGCCGGGCCTTTTTATGTGGTCGATGAATACTTCACTCGCCGGTATCGAAGCGACCACCTCGCTGCCGTGAAACCTCCCGTTGCAAGTCGACTCACGTATGGCTTCGATAGCCCATCTCTGCCAGATGCCCGTTCCGCTCTTAACTTCGTCCGGTCGATTCTTGACGGCCCCCGCCAGCAGTGTCACCCCATCGCCGTTATCGCTGAGTTGCGCCATCCTCACACTATCATCGCTGATGTCAATTCCAATCGGGCCACAACCCTTGATGTGTCCAAGAAGCCCAACCGTTGAACATTCGTGGTTTTTGAAAAACCAGACCATATCGATACTCTCTCAGTGCCGATTAGCCGACAAACTTTCCACTGCCAAAGCCGTCTTCCGTACCCAAATAATCGTTCCAACTCGATGCCTGCATTAGGTTTAATCAGGCTTTTCAAGCGATGCCCGACGCGCCTAATACCAAGTAAAATATATGAAACACAACCAGCCTAAGCCAAACGCAGATGTCCGCCTTGCCAATTGGTTTTTTGGCCCCGGCCACTCCAAAGCCGCCCCCGCCCTTGCTTCCTATAAAAACTACCGTTGCGGACGCTGTCCGAATGCAGCCGCGACAGGAGATTTCATTTGTGCAGATATAATGGGCCGATACGAATTAAAAAAATTTTCGAATATCGCACCTCTACCGCCGCGGCCGTGCTCCGGCCCCCGCCGAATCTGCAAACCTCCTCCGCAGAAATTCTCCCCGAGTGCCGCACCGGAAAATCTTATAGGACGGGTTCTTCAGGCCGATAATTGCTACTCAGCCTTGAGTTGCCGTTTCATCAAATCGTTGATTGCCGCCGCGACCCCCTTGTGCTCGAACAGCACTTCGTAAACCGCTTGCGTAATCGGAACTTCAATACCCCGCTGCCGCGCCAGTTCGCACACCGACCTGCACGTCGCAACCCCTTCGATAACAGAGTCCGTAGCACTCAGCGCCTCTTCAGCCGTTTGTCCCTTGCCTATCCTCTCCCCGAACGAACGGTTTCTCCCCTTCGGAGAAATGCACGTCGTCACCAGGTCGCCCAGCCCCGCCAATCCTGCGAACGTCTCTGCCCTTGCTCCGCAGGCCAGCCCAAGACGCCTTATCTCGGCAAGCCCGCGGCTCAATAGCGCCGCCTTGGCGTTATCGCCGGCCCCCATTCCATCTACTATCCCCGCGGCAATCGCGATAACGTTCTTGCACGCCGCCGCCAATTCAACGCCCGTTATGTCCGTATTGGTATAAATCCGGAACCAGTCGGTGTTGAAAGTGTATTGAATCTCCGTCGCAAGCCTCTGGTCCTTGCATGCCACGCAAGCCGTAGCCGGAAGCTTCCTCGCCAGTTCATCGGCGATTGTAGGCCCGGATAGCGCTGCGCATCGCACGCCGCCGCCGAGAACGTCGCCGAGGATTTCTGTAGGCCGAAGAAGCGTCTCGTTTTCGATACCCTTGGCTACCGACACGACTGGCACATCCACCGGCACGTGCTCTTTCAGCCTCTTCCATATCCCGCGCATATATTGGCACGGCACAGCCGAGACAATCAGCTCCGCATCGGCAAAAATCCTCTCGTCCTTCGCCTCGAAGACAATCTCACCGGGCAATTCGTACCCCGGCAGAAACTTCGTGTTTTCACGACCCTCAGCCATCTCTCCTAACTGACGTGCATCGTAACCCCACATTCGCACCTTTGCCTTCTTCTCGCACAGGACCATTGCAAGCACCGTCCCCATCGCCCCGTCGCCGATTATCGAAATCCTATCGTATCTCGTATCTCCCATCTCGTAATTCCCAGCCTGAGACTCACTTGATTTGCCGATTCACTCTCTGTGCATTAGATAGCCCGCCTCCGCGATTGTCAACCTCGTACGCTCCGATTCTTCACACCACCGAGCTCCCATCATTCCGTGCTTGCAGGCTGTGTCGCAATTGCATTACAGCCCTGTTGATGCGGAATCCAAATATATTTAGCCCCGCAATTCACGCAGGTTTGTTTAGGAGTTTACATCCTTGCCGTAATTTGCTGCGTGGGCAAAGAGAAGATAGAATCCTTTGTTTGATATGTCATTCCCCCGAAGCTTATCCCCGCGCAGGCGTGGAGCAGGAATCTATTTTATTTTTTCATCACCCAGCCTCCAAAGCCAGATTCTTAAAATAACCAGAAGTCAGAAGAAAGAATTTGATCCTTCGACTGGCTCCCCTATACGCTGCTCGGGACAGGCAGGACAGGCTTGACGATAAGTGTTGGTTTTGGTAATATATGGCCGGTGAAGGACAAGCCAGTAATACGGTGATGGTGGTTTTGTAGAAAAGGGAAATTTAAACGGGATAAGATTGTGTGAAACTTGGGTCTTGGCCCAAAATACTTTATAAAGGGGTTAAGATTTGAAATAAACATCTTAAGCTTGATAAGGAAAGGTTAATGACTGCTTCATGAGAGAGAGTGCTTTACAGTTTTTAAGAACAGCCTTAAATGACCCGCAAGCCACCTTTCGTGTTGGTCAATGGGAAAGCATAGAAAGTCTCTTGGATCGGCAAAGAATGCTTGTGGTGCAACGCACTGGCTGGGGTAAGAGCATGGTTTATTTTCTTGCTACTAAGCTTTTGCGTGAACAGAATATGGGACCCACTTTGTTAATATCTCCTTTACTTTCATTGATGCGTAATCAACTTGAAGCCGCTGGACGAATTGGGATTAGAGCTCAGACAATTAACAGTAGCAATACGGACGAGTGGCAAAGCATTGAGCAAGACTTGAGAGATGATACGATTGATATCCTTTTGATATCCCCAGAACGTCTTGCAAATGAGAATTTTCGACAGAATATTTTATCTCATGTTGCAGCACGTATCGGCTTGTTCGTTATTGATGAGGCTCATTGTATATCAGACTGGGGGCATGATTTCAGGCCAGATTATAGACGAATAGTTCGTGTACTTCAGGCAATTCCTTCCAATGTACCTGTTCTTGCAACAACAGCAACTGCAAATGACAGGGTTGTCAATGACGTTAGAACACAGTTGGGTGATAACATCAATCTTGTCAGAGGGTCGCTTGTTAGGGAGAGCCTAAAACTCCAAAATATTGTCATGCCAAGCCCTGCAGCACGTATGGCATGGTTAGCACAAACAATCCCTTCGTTGCCAGGCAGCGGAATTGTATATACATTAACTCAGCGCGATGCCGAACGTGTGGCCGAGTGGCTACGGATAAATGATATTTGTGCTCAAGCTTATCATGCGGGTGTATCAAGTGTAGAGGACGGAATGCCAGGACGTGAACAACTTGAACAGCAACTGCTCAATAATGAACTAAAAGTACTAGTTGCCACGGTTGCTTTGGGTATGGGCTTTGACAAGCCAGACTTGGGTTTTGTTATCCATTTTCAAAGACCTTCCTCAGTAGTACATTATTATCAGCAGGTTGGACGAGCAGGACGGGCAGTAGACGAAGCCTTCGGCATTTTACTTTGTGGAGAAGAAGATGGCAGGATTGCTGACTTTTTTATTCGTAGTGCTTTTCCTCCTCAGCAACACATTTCTGAAATACTAGATACATTAGACGAATCTGATGATGGTTTATCAGTTCCAGCTATGCAGTCAAATTTAAACTTGAAGAACTCGCAAATTGAAAAGACTATAAAGTTTTTGACAGTAGAGTCACCATCTCCCATCACTAAAATTGGGACAAAATGGCGTGTCACTGCGGCGCGGGCGTCTTATAGTGTCAATCAAGAACATATAGACTCTATTACAGACATACGCAAACAAGAGCAACGGCAGATGCAAGAATATATGCAGCATGAGGGATGTCTTATGGAATTCCTTGAGCGAGCATTAGATGACCCTAATCCTCAAGCATGTGGCAAATGTGTAAATTGTAATAGTGATTTGCTTCTCTGCGAAGAAGTTGACAATAATTTGGCAAATCGTGCTGCAATTTTTCTGAGGCGCAGTTATCAACCAATAAAGCCAAGAAAGAAATGGCCACCCTACAATGCAATGCCGATATACGGTTTTACGGGTAATATTTCAGAAGACCTAAGAGCGGAGGAAGGTCGAGCTTTAAGCCTTTGGCGGGATGCAGGTTGGGGACAGATGGTTGCCTCTGGGAAGTACGAAACTGAGTGCTTTGCGGATGAACTGGTTCCTGCTTGCATTGAAATGATTAGGCAATGGAACCCTTCGCCTGCTCCTGAATGGGTTACTTGTATCCCATCTGACAATCATCCTAAATTAGTTCCAGGTTTCGCACAACGATTAGCAGACGCCTTGAATCTTCCTTTTATGCCTTGTATTCTAAAAATCAAAGATAACCAACAGCAGAAAGAAATGGAAAATAGTTTTCAACAAGCTCGAAATTTAGACGGCGTTTTTAGTGTGAATTTAAAAGAAAATGCTTATAGGCCATGTTTTCTCGTAGACGATATGGTTGATTCCAAGTGGACATTTACTGTGGTTTCAGCATTACTGTGTCAAAAAGGTTGTGAAGCAGTTTATCCCTTAGCGTTAGCATTAAACTCTCCAAGGACGGATTAAAAATATGAATAAATTACTAACAGACGACACAAAGGCCATAATCTTGCTCTGCGGCATACTCGGGAATGACCGCTCAGTAAAGCCTCTGGCCCAACGTGAATACTCCCGTGTAGTATGCTGGCTTATAGGTCGAAATCTACGCCCGGCATCCCTGTTGATTCGAGAGCATACTCATAGTGTAGCTGTTGAATCAGGATTAGATGTTGAAAGATTAACATTACTATTAGATAGAGGCGTACAACTTGGTTTTGCGGTGGAGAACTGGCATCGTAATGGGATTTGGGTTATAAGTCGTAGCGACCAAGATTATCCTGCGAGGTACAAACGTCATTTAAAAGACAAGGCTCCTCCCTTACTATTTGGGGTGGGAGATCGGTCGCTTCTGAGAGGTGGAGGTGTCGCTATCGTGGGCTCTCGTAACATTGATCCAGATGGCGAGGGGTTCACTCGGGAAGTAGGCGAGCTATGTGCACTCAATAAAATGCCGGTTGTGTCGGGAGGTGCACGTGGAGTTGATCAGATTGTAATGAAGGCCGCTCTTGATGCCAAAGGTGTCGTTGTGGGGGTTTTAGTTGAAAATCTGCTTAGGAAAAGTACTGAACGTTATGCTAGAAATGCAATCTCCGATGGACGGCTTCTATTAATTTCTCCATATCATCCTGAAGCTCGATTTACTGTTGGGACAGCTATGGGACGTAATAAATTGATATACACAATGGCAGATTATGGATTGGTGGTTAGTGTGGAATATAAAAAAGGGGGAACATGGGCTGGTGCAGAAGAAGAATTAAAACGTAGCGAATCTTTGCCAATTTTTGTCCGAGTGTCTGATGGGACACCGGTTGGGAATAAAAAGCTACTCGATTTAGGTGCGATTGTGTGGCCAAATAATCTTAAGAAGAAAAAATTAAATAAGCAACTTGACGAAGCTGCATCTAAGGTGACTATCCATAAAAAAACAGATGATTTGAACCTGTTTGATGTTCAGATTCAGAAGCCAAGTGTATCAGTAGATATAGATAAGGAACTCAAGACTATTGAAAAGGTAGAAGAAAATAGTGAGCAAGAAATTCTTCAAAAATCTGTTTACGAGGCCATTGTGCCAATTATTTTAGCACAAATGAGTTTGCCAATCACAATTGATGAGTTAGCTAAGCAGCTTGATGTGTCAAAGAAGCAGCTTAATGTTTGGCTCAAGCGTGCTGTTGAGGAGCATAAAATTATGAAACTATCACGACCAGTGAGATATTGTAAAATGGATATTTGAAACTACGTAATTGATAGCAAATATTTGATAGGAAGGCAGAGGACATGCTCAAAATTGGCAAATTCTACCGCAAACAGACAATGTGGCAAGATATTTCTTGATTATGAGCAAAAAAGGCCGTATCGTCAAGTGTAAATAGATTGCTTCGCTTCGTTTGCAACATATCACGCTTAATATGCTACAACTGGCGTTTCATTTATGGCAGATAACGCTTTATCTACGATAGATTAAACTTCATATATGGCATATCACTTACTTTGTCATAGCTAAACCCTACTTTTGCATAAAATAAACCACCTTAGTGAAAAATCTACCGCCCAAGCCCGCCTCTAATTGTATTACCCCGATTCTAACCAACTCCCGCCAAAAAGCAACCAAAATCCCCATCCCGCACCAAATAGGGCTGTGCCCGCGCAGGTTAAACATTCCGTCATTTGGTGCGGGGCCGCCCAAATATCAACCAAAACGCGCAGGTACTAAACCCCCCAAACCGGAAATTCTAAAAAATTATTACTCCTGTCTACATAAGCACTTACGATTTTCGAAGACTACAAAATACCCGAATTTTCGCACGAAACGCGCAGGTCGGCCTAAATATGAAGGGCGCCTCTTTTTCGCGCCCAAAAAGGAATATCGAGACTATGCTCACATTCTCAACTGAAAACACGCCAAAACTCGAACCGGAATCTCCCCCTGGCATGCCTGCCTGCTCTACTATCTACTTTCTACTTACTTCTCCGCTGTTGCGGATGAATGCGCGCGCAAAACAACACCTTTTATGCAAAACAAAGCCGATTTCCAAAGGGCTGCTAATGACTGTAACCTCAGCTCTAACAAGCACTTACGAAGAAAAACCACCCCGCCGACCGCCAAAAAACAAAGCCAATTCAAAACCAATTGGCAAAAAGGCCGCGACCCTTGCCAAACTTCACCAAATACGAGCTACCAGTTCCGAGCTAAGCTCCTCCGTGCCTATAAGGCGCCTCTGGCCGGGGTTCCTCCGCTACAGGCAAACCGCGCGCACAAAACAATACCTTTTATGCAAAACAAAGCCAATTTCCGAAGGGATGATAATGACTGTAACCTCAGCTCTAACAAGCACTTACGAACACAAATCACCCCCGGAGGCGCCAAAAAAACAAAGCCAATTCCAAACCCAGCCCCGAAAAGCCGGGTTTGTCAACTTTGGAGGATTTCGATACTTTCCGGGCCAAGTTTTTTCAGTTGCGGCAACTGATTCCCGCCGAGTCTCGCTTTGATGTGGACGCCGCCGTCGCTGTAGTTTTCTTTGACGATTGCACCGCAGGCGTTCAGGAAGCTGCGAATTCTGCCGTCAGACTGACTGGTCGTAACCAGCAGCAGAAGCTCATCGCCCCTGTATTTGTCCAGCACCGCCTGGCACAGTCGCTTGATTCCCAGGCCAGTCTTGGCTGATATGCACAAGGCTTCGGGATAGAGTGTCTGGAGAACTTCGATATCGCCGGCTTTTCTTGCAATATCTAACTTATTGAGAGCCAGCAGCGTCGGATGCCTGCCGCAGCCAATCTCGGCTCGCACCTTATTGACCGAATCAATCTGCCTAAACGCTTCCGGATTCGAGACATCGACGACATGAACGAGCAAATCAGCGTTGACCGCCTCCTCGAGAGTCGCCTTGAACGAAGCGATCAACTGGTGCGGCAAATCCTTCACAAAGCCGATGGTGTCGCTCAGGAGCACCTGGGCACCGCGGGCCAGCGTCCATCTTCTTGTTCGGGTATCGAGAGTCGCAAAGAGTCTGTCTTCCACAAAGGCGTCGGCGCCGGTCAGGGCGTTTAGTAGGGTGCTCTTGCCGGCGTTTGTGTAACCGACCAGGCAGACTTTGAAGAGTCCTTTTCGCGCATCGACCTGGCGGATTCTGCGCTTGTCTATTTTTTCCAGTTCTCGCTTTAACTCGGTAATTCGCTTTTTGACGAGCCGGCGGTCGATCTCCAACTGTTTTTCGCCCGGCCCCCTGGTGCCGATACCTCCGACGGCGCCGGCGGCAGTTGCTCCGCCTGCCCCGGCCAGGGTGTCAAGATGGGACCACATCCTGGTCAATCGGGGATAGGTGTATTGTAGTTGTGCGAGTTCGACTTGGAGCTTTGCCTGTTTGGTCTTTGCCCTTGTGGCGAATATGTCGAGGATTAACTCGCTGCGGTCCAGTACCTTGACTTTGATGATTTCTTCGAGCTCCCTGACCTGACGAGCGGAAAGGTCGTTGTCGAATATAACGACGTTGGCTTTGTGTCGCTTGACTCGCTGGGCAAGCAGGGCGCTCTTGCCGCTTCCGATATAACTGACCGGGTTTATCGTCTTGATTTTCTGCTGAAAGGTGTCAACAACGATGGCTCCTGCGGTTTTTGCCAGGGCTTTGAGCTCGGCGAGACTGCCGGCCTGCCTGCGAGCGATCTGGGTTGCGGCTACGAGTACAGCCCGTTCTTTTCTGACTTTCAGAGTTTGTCGTAATTTTTCCAACTAAAACGGAGCTCCAAAACTACCTCTATATTTTAGCATTTTCAGGCATATTGCTCAACCGTCGTGTTTTTTAGGAAGTTTACGAGTTTTGGGGGCTTGGCGTGCTTTTATGATTAGGGGCAGGGGGAGTGGAATTTTTGCTGGCGATATGTAAGTACCTTTGCATGCTAATGTTATGACTTGCTGTTTAGCCAGCCTTTTTTTATTCGAAGTCAGAACGGCCCTGGGAAAATGCTGTAGGTTACGACAGAACAGTCAAATTGCCATAAATCCGGAAATACAAGCCACTAACCCGACAAAAATACGCTCCACAACAAAATGTTGCGGAATTGCCGGCAGAGGCAATGTTTTGCTTGACGCCGATGTGACGGGCCTTATAATCAGGGCGACGTTACGGAGCTTCTTCTTGTGAACTCTTTATTATGGGGTGCGGTTATGGCGCGGATATACGATAGCCAGTGGTCGGGCGGTACGACGGGTTCGCCTTTTGGTTCTCAATTCAAGTTTGAGGTGCGTTGGCTGAAGTGGATAGCACTGGCGGCTGTGATTTTATGGTTTTTTTCGGGGGTATATATCGTCGGTCCCGCTGAGCAGGGCGTTGTGCGTCGGTTCGGCAAGGCGGTGAGGGTGACGCAGCAGGGTCCGCATTATCACTTGCCGGCACCGATAGAGAAGGTCGACAAGGTTGAGGTCGAGAGGGTAAGGCGGCTGGAGATTGGCTTCAGGACGGTATCAGCCGGACCTCCGGCGCGGTACCGGTTTGTTCCGGAAGAATCTTTGATGCTGACCGGCGATGAGCAGATAATTGACGCCCAGATTACCGTTCAATACAAGGTCAGCAACGTAGAGGAGTTTCTGTTTAATGTTCGCGGGCTCGAGAAGCGTTACGGTGCGCTTATGGATGCGGCGGAGGTGGCCCTGCGTCACGTGGTTGGCCAGAGGCCGATTGACGACGTACTGATAACCGAGAAGCTGCAGGTAGAGGTTAATACGCGCGAGCTTTTGCAGCAGATAGTGGACAAGTACGATGCCGGGGTTCGTATCGTTGAAGTCAAGCTGCAAACGGTACGGCCTCCGAAAGAGATTGAGCAGGCATTCAGTGACGTGGTCAGCGCGAAAGAGGATAAGGAGCGGTTTATCAGGGAAGCGGAAGGTTATAATGCAGATATACTGCCGAAGGCCCGGGGCGAGGCCCAGCGTATTCTTGAGCAGGCCGAGGCATACAAGCAGGAGCGTATAAAGCGTGCCCAGGGTGAGGCGGCGCGGTTCCTTGCGGTTTTGAAAGAGTACGAAAGCGCCAAGGCGGTGACTCGCAAGCGGCTGTACTTAGAGACGATGCAGCAGATACTCCCGGGCATGCGTAAGTTTGTTATTGACCGTGACGTGGGTGGAAACCTATTGCAGTTATTGCCTCTTGAAGAAAAAGGGGGTGACAAATGAAACCGAAGCTAATCCTTGCGGGTGTTTTGATAATTGCGATTTTGATAGTTGTGGCCGGTTTATTTTTTGCGGTGGACGAAACGGAGCAGGTGATTGTCACTCAGCTTGGCAAGTACATTCGGACTGTCAGAGCTCCCGGCCTGCATTTTAAGATTCCCTTTGTCCAGAGCGTACACCGCTTCGAGGACAGGGTGCTGGAGTATGACGCCTCGGCTGCGAAGATAATCACAAAAGACAAGAAGCATCTTCTTCTTGACAATTATGCGAGGTGGCGCATTGTGGACCCGTTGAAGTTCTATCAGACGGTACGTTCCGAGGCGGGGGGGCAGGCGAGACTCGATGATATAGTCTTTTCGGAGCTGCGTGAAGAGCTTGCACGCCACACGCTTACGGAAATTGTGTCGATAAACCGCGCCGAGATAATGGCAAAGGTGCATGGTAATTGTGACGCCAAGGGCAGGGAATACGGAATCGAAGTTATCGACGTACGCATTAAGCGTGCCGACCTGCCGGAGGACGTGCGGCATTCTGTTTATGCGCGGATGCGGGCTGAGCGAGAAAGAATAGCCAAGAAATACCGGTCGGAGGGTGCCGAAGCCAGAGAAAGGATTATGGCGGCAACCGACAGGGACAGGACCATCCTGCTTGCCGATAGTCAAATGAAGGCTGAGAAAATACAAGGCGCCGGCGACGCCGAGGCAATCAAAATATATGCCGAGGCGTTTGGGAAAGATTACGAGTTTTTTGAGTTCGTCAAGACTCTGGAGGCTTACGAGAAGTCTCTGGGGCGGGAGACCACAGTTGTCCTGGGCAGTGATAGCGAATTTTTCCAGTATTTGAGTCAATCCACGAAATAGATTCCTGCTTGTTTTGCGGATACGAGTGAGCCGGAGGTAGTAGAAGCGGTATGAACAAGACCTTCTCTGATGTTTTGCGCAGAGAAGGATAAGGGAAAACCTGATGCAAAACAAGGGTTTAACCCATAGCAAAATCAGGTTTTTCCCGATTTCTCCGGCAAGGCGGATTTGTTATAAATGACGTGTGAACAATAGAAAGGCTTCGCGGCAGCAGAGCCTGAGCCCCGGCTGAGCCAGGGTCGAGACTAACAGGGGGCAAGGATGATTGAGGATAAGTAAGGTATGAGTATCACGTTTGCCGCCGAGGATTTCAGGCCTGCGGTGTATGGGCAGGTCGTTAAGTACTATCTTAGATACGTTTTGCTTAGATGCGCGCAGCACACCGACAGCAAGAAGAAGGCAGAAGAGATAGCTTTCTATGCCTTTTTGACGACGTATTCGCTTGTAGGGGACTTGAAGCGTACGTGGCAATTGGGGGCGCTGCTTGACTTTATGGTCGACGCGGTGGGTAATAGACTTGCCGGTCAGTGCGAGGGTGAAGACGAACAGCGGTTGAAATTATCCGAGCCGCTTTTGGCCGATAGAAAAATGCAGGACCTGGCCGAGGCGCTCAACCGCCTTGACCCTTTGGATAGGCAGGTTCTTGTGCTTTATCATCTGGAGATGATGAGCACAAAAGAGCTGTCGCTGTTTTTTGGCCGTTCGATTGCAGAAATCAGAACCCAGATAGACATCGGCGAGACAGCGACGGCAGAATACCTGGCAGGGCTTTGGCAGGACAAGCCTTCTGCCTGCCGGCGGCAGGTGTGCAGTTTGCTTAACGAGCTGGGCGAGGTGCTGGATTCAAAATTTGGCGAAGACGTCGGCAATTGCAGTTGGCCTTTTTGTGCTCAGTATGGCCACGTTGGTTGGTTGTTTGGCGATTGTCGGCTTACGGGCGTTTCTAATTGAAGCAGTGGCCCGGCCGGTCTCGGTATTCCCCCGACAGTGACATTCAGGCAAATCACAGTAATTGTGCCAGTTCCACAAATCAAGTGTGCTTCACCCCAATAACAAGGCCGGGAGCAATTCAAGGATTGAGGCTTGCCGGTAACGTAGATTTTATTTGGAGCGGTCCGATAATAATCCCACAGCAGTATTGTCGGCTGCGCACACGCCAGAAGTCCGAAAACCACACGTCAAGAAAAGCAATTGGTCTGGTCGATATTAAGCATAGTGCGAGTACCGGGCATTTGTCACCTGGCGCCAAGGCGGGCTGCTGGTGTTACGAGACATTGGTCACGGATGACCAGGTACTTCCCGGCCCCTGCGAAGCGCAAGGCGAGTACTTCAAACGTAACGAAAAAAGCATATAAATGGATATTCTCGCCTGGCTGCGCAGGGGTTTTTTATTGCCGGGCCAGGCCGCGCAGAACATTGCGTCTAAAGTCTGACGTTTGCCTGCGTGGCCTGTTTTGCAGCAGGAGTGGTTATCTCCACTATATCGACCGCAGGCCTTGGCCGGGCTGATTTCGGACACTGGCCGTTCCAGCAATACAGACAGAGCTGTTCGGCGGGCCGGCCGATGGCCTCGACCATGTCATCCATGCTCTGATACCGCAGCGTGGTGACACCCAAATCGTCGGCTATCCATTGAACCATTTTCCTGTACTTTTCGGAATTGTGGTCTATGTATTCGGATACGTCTTCTATGTCGCGTCCTTCGAGACTGCGAATGGCTCTGCGGGCGGCAAGCTCGTCGATGGAGCGCGTTGAAAAATTGAACCGGCAGGGGAACATCAGCGGCGGACAGGCTGGCCTTACGTGTACCTCTCTGGCGCCGCAATCCCACAATTTCTTTACGGTGAAGTTCTTAAGCTGGGTGCCACGGACGATAGAATCTTCGCAGACGACAATGCTGTTGCCTTCAATCACCTCTTTGATAGGGATGAGCTTCATTTTCGCAATGAGGTCGCGTTTCTGCTGTGAAGGCGGAGTATAGCTTCGGCCGTATCCCGGGGTGTACTTGACCAGTGGGCGTCGGAAGGGTTTGCCGGATTCCATCGCGTATCCTAATCCGTGGGCACATCCGGAGTCTGGGACGCCTGAGACAACGTCAACACTAATGTCCTTATCGCGTCTGGCAAGGGAGCGGCCGCATCTTTCCCTGACTATTTCGACGTTTATGCCTTCGTAGGTCGAGGCCGGAAAGCCGGTGTAAATCCAGAGAAACGCACAGATTTGATTGACCTGTCCCGGTCCCGGGCGTTTTCTTGTTAGGCCCTGTTCATTTATAAGCACGACCTCTCCGGGCTCAAGGCCCTTTACAATCTCAAAGCCGTTATTGGGGAAGGCGCTGGTTTCGCTGGTGACGGCCCAGGCGTCGGGGCGTCTGCCGACGAGAAGCGGCGTATAGCCAAACCTGTCCCTCGCAGCGTACACGCCGTCTTTGTGCAGCAGCAGCAGCGAGCAGGAACCCTCAATGGCAGCAAACATCTTCTCTATGCCGTCTATCAGACTACTTCCCTGGTTGATTAGTTTTGCTATCAGCTCCGGGGTATTAACGGCTCTTTTGCTGACTTCGCTGAACGAGACGCCTTTATTTAACAGTTCTGCTGTTAGTTCTTCGGCGTTTTCAATAAATCCACCGGTTACGATGCAGAACGGTCCGAATCTTGAGTTGAGATAAATGGGCTGCTCGTCATAGTCGCTGATGACACCAATACCTTTGTTGCCTTCGAGGCGTTCATAATCATCGTAGAATTTCGACTTGAACTGGCTCTGGCTGAGGTTGTGTATCTGGCGTGTAAAATCCTTTCCGAGTACTGCAATACCGCCGTATTCGGTGCCGAGATGCGAATGGTAATCCGTGCCGTAGAAAAGCGTTCGTGCACAATTTCCCTGTGAGACTACTCCGAAAACACCGCTCATGTCTTCCTCCTTGATATGTATGACGGTTATTGTTGTAAGCGTCAGAGCCCGAATGCCAAAGGCCGAGGAGATTAGCATAACACACCGGCGGCGAAAAAGCAAGTGGCCCGCCTATACTTAGACCCCTGACGCCGGCGCCCGCACCAAGGCGAAGCGGCGTTATTTGCCGACCAGCCAGTTGGCCGCGATTACAGCAAAGTCGGCAAAATTGACGTCACAGAATCGTCCATAAGAGCATATCCGGGGTTAGAAAAATGGGCGATACTGGACTCGAACCAGTGGCCTCACGGGTGTGATCCGTGCGCTCTAACCAACTGAGCTAATCGCCCTTATACATATTAGAAGCTGGCGCTGCCGGTCTTGTCAAGCGGCAAAGCTGAACTATAAGCCCGCTGCCTGACGTCGGGTCAGATTGTCTGGGCCGCAACGAGGTTAATCCGCCCGAGCTTAACGCCCTTGAGGCTGACTATCTTCTGGGCCATTTTGTCAATCTCGCCCACACGTCCTCGCAGCACAATCAACTCAAGACAATCGTGGTCATCAAGATGTATATGCATCGACGAGATAGTCTGCAATACGTGCGAGTGCTGCAGGACGCTCAGTTTCTCCATCAGTTTTATCGCATGATGCTCGTAAACCACCAAAACTACGGCGACAGCTCTGGATTCAGGATTATCAAGGCGGGCCTGACTTATCCGGCGGCGCAAGAGGTCGCGTACGGCCTCGGACCGGCTTTGGTAGCCCTGTCGACTGATGAGTTTATCAAACGCCGAGAGCAGCTTTTTATCCAGCGAAATACCTATACGTTCAATACATGCCATTTTTTCCTCCTGACGGCTGCGACGCTCAAAGGGCGGTTTGCGACCTGTCAAAACGCTCGATATCATACCCAAAAAGAGTTTTTTGGGAAAACACAAATTTTTCGTTGACTTCGTAGCACTTTTTTAATATTATTATGCGCAGTTTCTTTTGTCAATTGCTGGTTTGTTGGAGGCTTAGGTTATGAAGGTACGGACGACGATGAGAATCTTCGCCGCAACCTGGATACTGCCTTTTATTTTGCTTGATTACGGCTTCAGTGACACCCATCGGCAAATACAGGCCGTGGACGAGGATGGTTACGGAACACATCCTGATTTGGTGACTTCGAACAAGGTGACGGTGGAGGGAATAGTTCTTAATCGACCCGATTTCATGCTGGACGCCACGCCAAACGCCGATGCACCTTTCGGACCCGGAGCGATGTGGCAGATATACGTTCAGGGTGAGGCCGGTGACCACGCCGGCACCGCCGTCTGGATAGGTCAGGTATATGATAATATCCCAGGTGGCAGCGGTACCTACACCAACGGTCAATGGC
>Ga0210003_1001103_pt1 | contig 23992 bp, 27 predicted proteins | sample LantaG_FD_182804 | JGI IMG/M metagenome (GOLD analysis project Ga0210003, IMG submission 182804) | Deep subsurface microbial communities from Baltic Sea to uncover new lineages of life (NeLLi) - Landsort_02402 metaG (SPAdes) (version 2) | ecosystem: Environmental > Aquatic > Marine > Oceanic >... | reverse complement strand
CTATAATGATTTAAGATGTTATCTTGAAAGTGTAGATGCTGCTGATATGATTGAGGAATCTGTTGAAAAGTTGATTGATGCAGAAGTTAAAATCATTAAAGAGTATGCTGTTGTAATTGAACAGTAAAATTAGTTGTATTATCCGGTGGTTGGTGAAATCGGTAATTAGAAATAATTGAGAAGTCTATGGTTCGAATCCATAACAACTAAAAACAGAGAGGACTTCGGTCCTCTTTGTTATTTATAAACTAAAAATAAATTTATGACAGATAAAGAAGTACTACAGAAAGCTATTGAGATAGCTATAAAGAATAAGTGGATGGATGGATATACTGATTGGAATATCTTTTCAGTTAACGATAGCCCATTCCCTCTTGGTGGTTATTACATAAACTTTCATAGAGCATCTCCTTTTGAATATGGAATGAGTGTTAATGATATTATTTTCTCTCACGACTTCGCTAAAGCTTTCTTTGGAGATGGAGAAAACATGAATAGAGAGTTTGATGATTTCGGTAGTCCAACATATAGGTATTCTTGTGGATCATTTTTTAATAAGCCTGAATGGCAATACCACCTACAAAATATGGTACTACACAAAAACCCTATTGACTACTTACGTATATTTACAGAATGATAACAGTTAATTACATCAAAGAAAAGGAATACAAAGCCCACTACAAAGACAGTAGTGGGTTTTTAGTTAAGTTTGGTCCATATCCAACAAAAGAATGTATGGAAGCATCTATTTTTGAATACATGAAAGCTATTAAAGTTTCTATGTATAAATTAAACAATACTACTATAATCAAAAAAGAGTAACACATTTTAGTCATTGACTTAGTGTTACTCTTTTTCTTTGTAAAACTCGTACCAGGGAAAGGAAAGTTTTTATCTTAAATATTATTCTGCAGCTTTTATTCTACGCTTAAATTCATCATAACTACAATTTACTTTAGTACCCTTAACTGAACCCACTAAATATACCATTGTAATCAATTTAGGTTTATCACCCATTTTATCAGAACTTTCTACAAATGCTCTATAGTAACTAATCTGCCCTCTACTAAATGTAGTTGGAACATCTTTACCATCATACCCTATCGTATTTACCTCAAACTCTTTATACATAACCTTTACTTTAAAATCATTAAACAACCAACAAAGCCAACACAAACACCACCAACACCAAAAATCTTTGTTGTTCTCTTACTTCTCTCCAAATGTAAATTTAATTTTTGATTTTCTTCTGTTTTTGAAAGATTATCTGCTTCCAAACTTGACACAAGAGTGCCTTGCTTGATAACAATACTTTTAAAGTTAGCTATTTGAAGGGAGTAGTTGGAAATTAAGCTATCCTTTTTAGGAGCATTTACAAGGCACTCTAAAGCCTTTTTATCCATAGCATCAGTATAACATATACAATTAGTGTCAATTGGCAAAGAGGACTGCCCGTAAGCTGTCTCTATACTCCCTGCTACTATTGTAAATAACAGTACTATCGGTAGTAATATTTTGTTTAAGTCTTTCATTGTCCTTTTCTATTATTTTGTTTTCAATCTTTAAATCTTCAATCTCTTGTTTTAACTTAGCGTGTTTTAGCATTAATTCAACTGCTTCCTTACTGTATGTAGGTTCTTTAAAGTAATCTTTAACATTACTAACAATAGTAGATAGTGTACTTAAAGAAAATACTGCGATAAGAATATAAACTATAGCTTTACTTTGTAACATCTTAATTAATTTCTTCTTTTATTTTTTCAGGTTCTTTTTTACCAAAACCATTTTGAACGCCATTAACACCAGCAATACCTCCTATTATTCCAAACACACAATACCAAACAACATCTGGAAAAATACTATGAACTTCTAAAGTTTTCATACCTACAGAGTGCGACCACTTCCAAATTAATATCAATGTAAATAAAGCTTGTATCAAAACCATGAATATAGCTATATAAACAAAATGATACATAACAACTCTTTTAGAAGATGTTTTATCAGATCCACCACAACTATCTTTTATTGTAGATAAATAACTCATTGAATTAATAAATTCTTTTAGTAGTTACTCTTTTGCCCGTTTTAGGTGCTTTACCACTCATAGGTTTATTAACAGTACCGGTTCCAATTCTTGGAGTTTTCGGCATACCTTTACCATTGCCCTTAGCGGCTTTTGACTTTTTATTATTACCGTACATTGCCATAATAGATATAATTTAAAACCCCAATCTTATTTAGATTGAGGTCTGATGTAAGTTGAATTTTTCTTGCTACTTGAATTGGTAGCTGGTAATTTAGGTGCTACTTTAGCAGAAGCATTTGTTTTACCACTTGGTTTTTTCTTAGTACTGAATGCCATGATTTTATGTATTTAATTAATAATTAATGAATAACAAATATAAGTATTTTTTACTTCTCTTCCATTTTCCCTAATATCCTATCAAGCTTACTATTGATTTCTTTAAATTCTGCATTACTTGTATTAACATACTCTTTCATTTCTAATTGAGTTTTATCAATACGCTTCATAGCTGTTGCATTCTTATCCTTAATATCATCTAATAATTCACGCTTAATAGCATTTCTACCACGTTTAGCATTCATTAATTCTTCTTTAATAAAAGCTAATTCTTTATCGTGAGTTTTATCAACATCATCTAATTTTTTTAAAGTAGCTTCTTTAAAAGCTTTAAGCTCAAATTTAAGAGTTAAATATGCTGTTACTGTTGCAATAATACCACCACCAATTGTAAATATATCTTTAACACCAAATACAACATCTGTCATACTGTTAATAGGTTGTTGTGTAACTTGTAACAAAATAGAAAGCATATTATATAATTTTAAATTTCTGAGATATAAGTATTAAATTCGATAATATCCTCATGCATCATTTGCCATCTTGTTTTTTCGTTACAAGACTTTAATGTTTCAAACTCTTTATCTTCAAGCTCAACTATACTACCAACCTCTGAATCTTTAAACTTATTAATTACATTAACTCTCTCAGCCATTTGAGTAGGTAATAAACCCTCTTGTGGCATATAGTTTAAGTTAATCATACATAAGTCAGCATAATTCATGTTTCTAACTGAATCTTTTTCTTTGCCAGGTCCGGTAATTTCAATCTGTTTAATTTCAATCTTTTTCATTTTCTTCGTCTTTTTCTATTGAGTTAATACTATGGTTATTATCTAACCTATTTAATATAGAATCTAAAGCGATTCCTAAAGGTGCTAAGGTATGATTTATTTTGTTTTTTCCAAGGACTGAACTAATAGTTTCATCAGGATTTCCGAATAAATTTTCTGAACGACTCGTAATCAATAAGATATTAAATAGTCTTGCCATAGAAACATTTCCAAATTGATCTAATGATATTGCCATTTTAATAAAGTAGTTCTTAATATAATCTATATCTAACAAAATAGCAGATTTAATTATAGTAAACATTATTCCTAAAGGTGCAAATACAGCTACTAAAATAAATGATAATATAAACAACAAAAAACTAAGCATATTAATAAGTTATATCTAATATTCCTGTTAATGTATCTTTAAATAATTGAGTTTCACCAGAATTGTTAATACCATCTATAAGAGGCTGCCTATCTCCTTCAACGTACAAGTTCATTTCTGAACCAAAGTTTCTCATAAATGTTTTACCTGCTTCTAAACCTATAAGTTGAATGGCAGCACCTTTAGCTTGATTAAGCAATCTTTTTCTTGCTTTCTCATTTATTACTATAGACGAGTCCATTTTATTATCTATTATCTATTATCTATTATCTATTATCTATTACAGCATCAACTTCTGCTCTATCAACAGCAGCTCTCACTTGACCTTTAAGTGCAGAACCAGAATCAATGCTTGTTTTCTTAGTAGCTAAAGCTGTCAAATAGATATTATGCATATCAGTAGCATCAACTACATTATATGAATTGATGTCATCAAGTGTATTATATATTATTGGATAAGCTATATCATCTCTACTTTGATTTAATGCTGAGATATTAATCTGTGCATTTTGAGATAGAGAAAACATATTTCCACTACTTGCAGGATATTCAAAACCAGCCAATACTAATTCACCAGTTTTATCATCAATAGCTTTGTATTTAAGAGCCTTGTAATCAGCTAATGAAACATTAGCATCAACAGCAATACCCTCGCTATTAGTTTTCACATCAGCAAGAATAATTACTTGTGAATTTGGCTTTAATGTATCTCCAGGATTGTCTGGTAAAATAGTTGGGATTGCAGAAGCAATAACGCACTCCCAAATATTTTTAGTTTCGTTGTATAGTTTGTACTTATCCATATCTTAATATTCTATTTCTATTGATGAACATTCTATTCTTCTACTTCCACCGGTACTTCTTCCCATTTGAATTTCAAATGTAGTTGGACCTGTAGGAATATTAGTTAAAGCACCTAAGTCTAAAACAACAGCATCATCTAAATTTGTAATACCTGTTAATTCACAAATAGTATTTCCATTAGACTTATCTATTATTTTGATTTGTCCTGTTGCTCCACTTGCACTATTTTTCCATATAGTAGCTTTAATTGCTACAATAGGTCCAACAGTAGAAGATCCCGCATAAATCATATTTGCTTTTTCAACATAGCCAACAGTAGATGTTGATAAAGACATATCTGTTCTTGCAGCAAAAGATACTACCATAGATTTTCCACCACCTGCAAGCTGACTTGAGGGTACTTTTCCAGAACCATCTAACGATGCAACACCATTATTAGCACCTTTATCATTAGTTGTTAAATGTTGTAATCCCATAGCTTATATTTTATACGGTTGGAGGGTAAACTAAAGCAGTATTCCCAACTCCAACACCAGGATAACCTTCACTACCATTTTCAATTACTGTTTTGTAAATATCTAAAAGAGCACTTACGCTATCTAATAACTGAATATTTACATCTTTAGCTACATAAGCTATATCGTAATTCACAACATAATCTCTAACAAGTATTTTTTTTGCTTGATATTCAGCCATATCTTCATAGATATCAACATCATAAGTAATATCATATTTTGTTAATCCATTTTCATCAACATAGTCAATAAACTTTGGCTTAACATTTAACAAAGAACCAGATGGTATTGGTAATCCACCTCTTGTTGTTGTTGCTACATTTATTTGTATCATATCTTTTTATTTATTAAGGTACTAATTCTGTATATAAAACACCTGCATCGGTGTATATTCTGTATCTGTTTGTGTCTGTTCTGTCAAGAACAACTAATCCTTTCGTGTTTCCTAAAGTTTCAATATCTCCGCCTACAGTAACCATTGAACTAACTGCTGTAGTTCCAAATCCAATACCGCTAACATTGGTAAAGTAACCTTTAGGCAAAGCAGGTAAAATATTATCAGCCTCAATTTGAAACCTATCAGACATAGCATTCAAGCTGTCTGCCGTCTGTAATCTTATACCATCATTAGCATCGTTTGGAGTAGTTGCACCCTGAATAATTAAAGGCGTAACTAAATCCCCTGTAATCGTTCTTAAAGATGAAATTTCCCCTACTAATATCTTAGCATTAGAGGTTACTCCTGTATTACTTATAAATTCAAATACGCTTGTTCTCGATTGTAATGAAAGCCCTAAATTATGAGTACCATCATTTCTATCGTATATTTTAGAATAAGTACCATAACCGGTATTAAAAGCAATACCGCCTTTATTTGTTGAAGCACCTAAAACCAAACATTCTTGATTTTGTTGTATATTAGGAAGTGTCACAACTCCATTATCCTCTACTTTAAGGCCATCTGTTCCTGCTAAATTTTCAACTATTAATCCAAATCCTCCAGGTGTATTACCGAAACCTTTAATTGTTACTTCTCCACCACTAAATAATAATGTGTCTGTAAGAGTAGCTACTCTACCAGCACCTACTGTACCATCACCATTATATAATGTAATAGCAGGAGTTACTAAAGTATTTATATCAACCCAAGAACCAACACCATTTGCATCAGAACGTAAAACTTTATTTAATCCTTGTGAGCCATCTACAATTTGTATTGCGTAATTATTTGTGCCATTTGCAGCTTCAAAATATCCACCAATATTTGTTACGTTTGCAGTACCACCAACAGTCATTGTAGCTCTTGAACGAATACCATAATTAGTATGTGTACCTGCAGATGCACTACTACCTGTGTAGTTTGCATCAAACATAAAGAACTGTTTAGTTCCAGAGCCAGACCTTGCATCATCATGTCTTACATCAACACCCCAAGCATTTAATGCTCCAGCACTTGCTAAAGGACTTAAATCTATTCTAACTCCTTGTAATAAGCTACTCGAAATTTGGCTATCACCTGCAGATATTTTAAGCATCTGACCTGCTGATGGAGTTGTTGTTCCTATTGCAGCAACACCATCTTGAATAAACATATTTCCAGCAACCATGTGTAATGTATGTCCAGGACTTGCAATTCCTATACCTATTCTATTATTTACAGCATCTATGGTAAATAAATCATAAGGTCCATTTAAAGAATTGAACAACAACTTATCCGTTGCGGCCATTGTAACAGTTGTGTCTCCTACTTGAAGTGTACCACTTCCGCCATAGATACCACCTGTTAAATCTGCTATAGTTGCAAATACGTTTAATGCAGAAGGGCTATTAGCTCCTAAAGCTGCATCGTATTGGTCTTTCGGTAAAAATCTCGTTATATCACTCATTATCCTACTGTTGTAATTAATAATTCACTTGTTAAAGAATCATAAATAATTCCTGCTAAAGTATCTCTTAAACCATCCGCTGAAAATGTAACTGTTTCTCCTCTTTCAAGAACTGCTCCAGCTACTTGCGCATCTGTATTTCCAGCATTAAAGAAAGAAACTCTTCTTTTTCCAGGTGTTATAGAGCCTGCGCCTGCAACGTTTACTCTTAACATAGCTACTGGTAATGCTGTAACAGGTGTAGCTAAAGTAGACGTATCTGTTGCTATATTACCTGTGTCTACTTTAATGTTGCTAAGTTCAATATTAGTTAATTGTATCTCTGTGTTAATTCCTGCAAGATCACTGGTCATTAGAGTAAGTAAAGCATTTGCAGAAGTAGTTAAAACTTCTACTGCTTTTAAGGTAGTCTCTGTTGCAAAATCCTCTGCAACAAATGTAGCTTCTGTTAATAATTGTCCACCTGCATTTAATACTTGTAATTGTGTAAGTATTAAATTCAATACTGCAGAAGGATCTAAATATTCTAATGGACCAACAGGAACCACAATGTTTCCATTTACATCTTTATATACAGTTGTATTATTTATATAATCTGTAATTTGTTGTAATACTTTATCACTGTCTCCAGTATCTCTTACCAATAAAACTTCAATATCTTGACCTGAAGCTACAATAGCATTTAAAATGTTTAAAGCTGTAGCTTCTGTTGCTAAACCAGTAGTACTTCCACCTGCCGCAATATTTTCTAACTCTGCAAGAATTGCTACTCGTATTCTGTCTGATACTGAGCTTTGTTTTATTTTATCTGATAATTTTGCCATTTTAATGAATTTTATTTAATTATTTTCCTTCTTCAATATCTATGTATTCAATAGTTACGTTTTCACCTTTTAAAATAGCATCAGCTATCTTAGGATAAACTCTTTTATAAGCATCAACGCTTGAACTTCCAGAAAAAGTTTTACCACTTACAGCATCATTTAAAAGTAAACAGCCGGCAGTATGTTTTTCTGTATTTCCAGTATGTATTAAAATATACTGAAATTCCATTCCATCCTTTACAATCTTCCAATTTTTTTCATTATAAATACAAAGCATTCCTTTATGCATATCACCATATTTGGCCTTATATCTTTCATGAAAACCACCTTCAGATCTTAAAGCTATTTTATAAATACCATTAGGGATTCTTGTTTCACCACTAACTTTAATAGCTCTTTCCTCATCCTCAATACCAAAAGTTTCCCATATTCCATTAATATAGAACAAACTCATTGAAGCTTTAGTATTGTCTGCAAATCTTTTAACAACTATTTCCATTTTCTATTGCAATTAGTTATAAAATAAAAACCTTTCCATCTACTAATGTAAACGAAAAGGTCTTGTCTTTATAGTTTGTTTTTTAACATCTTAATTCATAGCTCGCAAATCTCTTATTTCGGTTACTAAATACTCTATGAATAATCCTATTCGGGTATTCCTTGCCGGAGAAATGTCTAAGTTTTCAAAATCATTCATCCATATCTTATGGAAATCAACCTCTACTTCACTTTCAAAATATGCTTTGATTTCTTTTTCAGCAGCAGCTTTACCCTCTTTACTTTTATAAATGTACTCTGGTCTTGCACCTTTTCCAATTTCTTCATCAGTAGGTTTGGTTAAAACATAATCTCCATTCTTGTCAATCTTAACATATTTGTTAATGATTTCAGTCTGTTTTTTATCAGCTTTCTTTAAAACTGACTCTAATTTACCCTCGTTTTTAGCAAGAGCAAACACAATTTTACCTTTCATTGTAGGACAACTTGCTGATAAATCATAAATAGCTTGATTTAAAGCATAACAGTCAGCGATACTAACTAAATTGTCTTTCTTTTCTTTTGCTACATCCTTAGTAGCTTCTTTTTCTTTTTCCATGGTATATTTTATATAAATTAATAATGCACTAAATTAGAGATTATTATTTACTTTTTAAAGTTGTGTATTGAAAAATATTGAATTAGTCAACATTTTAGCAGCAAAAGTATTTGGTATTGATATACTATAAGAAACTTCCATTGTTACTATATCACTTAAAGCATAAGCTGCACCAGCTGAATTATAACTTATATTAATAAGTTCACCGGTAGTTTTACCTGCAACGTCAATAGAATTAATATCAAATGCAACACCATTCTTTTTTAATACAATATTTAAAGTTCTAACTCCTGCACCTGCATTCTCATCACCAGTAACTTCAAAATTTAAAATATATCCAAAAGAAATATTTGCTAATATTTGATCAGCAGTCCAAACATCAGTTATCCAATTATTTCCATAATCAAAACGACCAACAGAAATATCATCAGAAAATTCTGCTTGAAAATCAAGAATAACTCCAACATCTATAAATTGTTCTATTGTTTTTTGAGCATTAAATAAATAAGATATTCCAACAAGAGCGCCAGTATAAACATTTCCTGTAACACCCCAAACACCTGCACTTTTCTTATATAAATCACCAGAAGCACTATCTAAATAGCTTTCATTATCAACGCCTAATAATGCAGAAGGAATACCAATTCCTTGATAGAAATTCAACCCATCAACACCATTAGTTCCATTAGTTCCATTTGTACCATTTGTACCTGGTGCACCTGTAGAACCTTTTAAATTTAATCCAGTATTAGTCCAAACACCACCTGCTTTAGTATATAAATCTAAAGTAGCTAAATCTACATAAGTATCTCCATCACTACCAAGAGCAGGAGAAGGAACACCAGCACCATATCTAAAAGATAAACCTTGTGGTCCAACCGCACCTGCAATAGCTGGAATATCAACAACTGTTTTTCCGGCTGTATCTGTTACAGTAACACCATCACCAGTAAAATTGATAGTATTTCTTTGTGTTAAAGCAATTCCCTCATCTTCGACTATATGGCCTTGAACTATTGCTGCTATATCATTAGCTAAAACTAAGTCAGCATTTAATAAACCACAAATAACATTTGCCATTTGTAATAATTGTGCTGACAATAAAGTATCTTTTGTTAATACTGGTGTATCAGCAGGTCCACAGACTTTTGATTCGCCTATATATTTTACGTCGTCAGATATTACTATACCACACCCATTATTGCTTTGACAACTACAAGGATTTGAACTACAATTACAACTCATAATTTTTAATTTTTAATTTTATAATTCTTTAACAAACATCTGAGCCTTTTGCAAATGTCCTGTACCAATTGACTTAGTTTTAAACTGAACGGTTACACCCTCTCCATCTGATAGAGTTACTTTTTTAAAATAAGTGTTATTTTGATTTATTTGATATAAAGTTGGAACACCACCATCATTAATTTGAACCTTAGAAGAAACATCATAAATAGGATTCAATAAATCACTATTTAAAAACAATCCCGAATCTACATCAGATAAACCATAAGCACCAACCGCAATATCATTTTTACCATTTGAATAGTTTACTTGAATAAAAAAAGATTTTTCAATACCACTATTATTAGTATATGTTAATGTGCTGTATGCTGTTGGTATAAACCAAGAATTATCTCCGTTCCAATTAGGATCAGCAACACCAAGGTCAATAGCAGTTAATACTTCTATATACGAATTTATAAAAGATGTAAGTCTTGAATTAAGCTCACAAATCTTTGTGGTCATTAAGTCTAACAAAGCATTTAAGCCTGTATATGGTGGCTTAATATCTCCATTAATATCTAAACATGGTATAGCGTTACCATCGTAATTTATATTACTTGTAAACTCTTTAGTATTCTCACAAGAACAACTATTTGAACATCCATTTTTACACATCTTATTTAATTTTTTTAATTGAACATTTCAATAACTCAATCTCATCACAAGACAAAGGTATTTTACCAACACAATTAGTACTATTTAGTAAATAATAAATGTTTGATAATTTTAAATAATCATTTTCTAATAAGTCAACATTTCTTCCTACAGATTTTCTTTCTTGTATCTTACAAGAAATACAAGCCATTCTATTAGAAACATCATTACATAAAGAAATTCTTTTTTTATCACAGCAATCAGCACATACCTTTAATTCAATAGTATATGTAGTATCTAAATTCGGTATATAAACTGAACTCACTAATACATATGTACCATCGCCACTTAAATTATCCCAGGTAATAGGATAGTTTGTTTGATGTTGAGAGTTTTGTGAAATACAATTTCTTCTCCCACAACAATCTTCTTTATATAAAGTTAAATTTGTAGGATAATTTTCAAATGTAGGGTTTCCGGTTGAATCAAAAGAAGAATCAAAACTTATAGACTCACAACATTCGCCCATTTTTAATGAACGAAAAGTTTTATTGTAAAATATATTGAAAGGAGAATCAGCCATTACTATCGTTGTTAGTGTTTTCTAAACCATCTAAGAACTCTTGTCTTTCAATAAGAATTTCTTCAATATTTTCTATTTCTACATAAGTTATCATTAGCAATCTAAACAAATATTATTCATGTATTTCAAAGCTTTGTTTATTGTTTTTTGAGAACAATCATACATGCAGTTTTCAAATTGTACTTGTGCTTTTTCAAGCATCAATCTTAACTCTAAAATTCTTTCGTCCATTTTTGACGTACAACAATTACCTTTCTGTTCAAGTAATATCCATTCTTTTAAAGCTTTTCTTAGGCAATTATCATTTAGAATATATTTTGTTTTTCTTTCTATTTCATTAGATAAAGAATCAATAAGTCTATATGTAATTTTATAAACACCACAAGGCAATATACCGTCATAGCAATTTACCTCAAAAATTTCAGCCAAACCAAAACAATATTCATTTGTAAAACCATTTGCACCTAAAGTAAGATCTCCATTAGGAAATGAAAACGTTATAGATGGATTACTTATAATCAAATCTATTTGTTGATTATTATATGTTAATCCATATTCTTGTGCTTCAATAATTATTGTGTCTGTAGTTCCTTCTTTTAAATAAGAATTCCACCCATGAACAGAAACACCACCATTTATAGTTGATATAATTGTTTGAACAGATGTTGCTATATCAACAGTTAAAACAGGAGTACCTAAGCTATTGCCACCAAGTTCTATGAAAACAAAGCCAGAAGCATAATTAGTCATTTGAAATTCTATTCTTGCTTTTCTTCCTACTTGATAATTAATATCTACATCAGTCAATATTGTTCCATCAGGCATAATAAAATTAAATAATGTAGAATCTACATCGTAAACATCTAATCCTCCAGGAATGTTATACCCATCTAAACAGTAATAAGGATTGTACGGCTTGTTAACACAAGTTGTATCGATAAATTTAAATGTTTCACAATCTATCGGACAAATATTGAAGTCTAAATTCATAGTAACAAAAATAGTATTTATAAATATATAATCATAATAATTAATCTATTACCTTATCAATCATCTTTAAAGCATTATTGATAGGTGTAATTGGTGCGCCAAGAACTTTTAATGTAGCATTTGAAATTTGTTTTGTAGCTTTTGCAATATTTCCTTTTGCAGCATTAGCAACCCCCTCTGACGCCTCCTGTAAAACATGATGATATGGGTCTTGTATAGTCTGATACCAAGGATTACTGTCTAATTGAGAAATAATAACATTAAATCCTGAACCCAATATTGGTATAGCACCAATAGTAGTTTTACCACTTCCAATAAGAAACTTCTCTGGAAGATCATTAAGCAAATCATCATCATCCCACCCCCCTCTCATTGCATACCATAGAAAATCAATAGTAGTAAGCATTATAGATGTAGTTAATGCGGTATGAACAGTTTTTGTAAAAAGTTTTTTAGCATTAATAGGTGTTGGATTATTATAGTAATCAACCATTGAATCTATTAATTGCATACTCATTTTTTGAGTAGCAGAACTAAAGATAGTCATAACTCTCAAAATAGGATTACTACTTCTTGCTATTCCAGTTATATTTGTTTGGTCGAATGTAGGTTGTGTTTCATCTATAATTTCTTGTAGTCGAGCTTTATTATGAATATCAATTTCTTCTTTAGTTGCATTAGCAAAATCAGGTTCATTCATTCTTTCTGCTGTTTCTAATTTAACGGCTTTATAAAACCTTAAAATAGTCAAAGTATCCATGATTGTTATACCCATCATTAAACGGCTTTTGCTTATTTCTATTTGATTTCCTTGTTTATCTTTTATAAATGGAATTCTTATATTATCTTTATTAAACTCTTCCCCCATAATAGCTTCCCCGCTCTCCCTTGAAATCATACCCTCAAACCTATCTTTATATAAAGCATCCTCAATTAATTCTTTATAATCATCATCATTTGTTATCTGCGTCCATTCAACTGGCATTTTAGTTTCTCCCTTACCAATTCCAGTAATGGATAGACGTTTAATTAAATCTAAAGGATTAATAAAGTTTAACCCACCTAAACTTGCACCAGATTGTCGAATATATTTTCTATTAATTGAATTAACTCCAGTTTCTAATGATACTTGCTGTTTTAATACAACACCTAAATTTTTTGCTAACATAGCAACAGTAAAATTCCCTTGTATTTTGTTTAATCCTTTAGCTGAGTTAGTTTCTTCTTGTGTCGAAAATAATAAACCACTATCTTGAATTTTATTAATAGTACCTTCTAATTCAGAAATATAATTAGCAGTATCTCCAATACTATACTTTCCTTTAACAGCATCAATAGCAGTTTGAGCATTATGAATAGGTATTGCGTATCCAACATAAGCAGCATTACTAATTCTCATATTCGCTAAAACTTTAAAGGGATCTTCTAATCTTAAAGCACCAGCCTCATCCATTCTTTTCCTAAAAGAACGCATATCAGTATTAACATTTTTAGATTTTCTTTGAGATTCATTTTGAGGCCCATGAAACATAGGGAAATATTTTTCAATTTCTCTTAATTCATATCCTTCTAATTGAGTATGTACTTCATTTAATTTAGAATGACTATACTTCATAGCATTATCTATCTCTTTAATAAATTCTATTGCTTGTTCATTATTAGATATTTTTTCTGAAATGCTATTCAATTGCTCATTAGTTAGTTTATATTTATTATTAAGATTTATATCTCTACCTTTTATTTTTAATAAATGAATTCCTTGCTCTAATTTACTACGACCATTATCTTGCCTATCCATTAAATGTATCATAAGCATATCAGCATTAGTTAAAACTATCTGGCTTTCATCATTATCATAATTAATTCTTTTATCCAGAATAAATGTTTCAGTTTTTAATTCATTTATATCTGCATCTTGATTGTAGAATATAGAACCTTTATAGAAATCAGTAGGATTGGATGTAAATATATTTTTAAATCCACGATAAAACTCCGAATAAGGAACTCTACCATTGTTTAATCCTTTATAAACTATATTTGAAAACAAAGAATTTCCAGATCCAGAAAGATATTTAGCCCATAACCTTGTATTTGTTACTTTTGTTAAATGTTTAGTTAAATAATCACCAACCCATCTTATCATTGGATTCTTAGATTCTGAATTTAATTTCTTTTTTTCTTTTGTAGTTCCTAACTCATTATTTAATATTGGATTAATATTCTCTTTATCAACTATAGATTTATCATAATGATTTAAATAAGAATTTTTAACTAAAACCTTGTGTAATGAAGCCTTTTTTAAATCAATAATATCTTGTAAAGCCAAAGATTCTTGATTGCTCAATTCAATGTCTTCGCCAGAAAGTTTAGCTATTATTTTTTGTTTTGATTCAGTTTTATTAATAACAGAAGTCACAAAACGAACTAATCCTTCATCCATTCCTTCATTATTATATTCATTCTTTATTTGACCAGCAAGTATAGACCACCAAGTATTAAAGTAATCATTTTTTTCTACTTGTGTAGTTTCTGTATCATATTTACTATTTAACTCATTAAATATCCTAATCTTTATTTCTTTGTTTGTTTTAGGTAAGTTTGGTAATGTAGAATTAGATATATTCTCATTATAATCAGTAATATTTTCTCTACCTGTTAATGGTTTTTGAATATCTTGATAATTATAGATAGCACTACCTCTCGCTAATGGAGTACCTAAAGCTTCATTTTTAGCAAACGAATCAGTCAAAATATCCACAACACTCGGAGCGCCAAATGTTCTTCTTACCATTTTCCAAAACTCATTAATGAACTTTTCAAATGAATTAGACATTTTTTGACCTGTATACTTTCTACCAATCAACGTAACTAATCTTTCTTCCCCATACTTAGCGATAGCTTTTTGAACTAAAGGAGTATTTCTGTACATATCAATATACTCGTGAGCATATTCGTGTGGTACTGTTTCTAAATAAGAATCATTTGCATAAGCTATTGCAGAGGTTAAAGCACTACGATAATGCATTCCTTTTTTACCTGCTGGTATCTGAACTTTATTTCCTTGTTCGTCAACAATAAATTCTTTATTGATATTAACCCAAGGAAACAATCTTCTCATTTCATCAATAATCTCTACAGCTAATTGAGGATTTTTTTCTATTGTATCTAAAGTAGATTTAGAAGAAAAGAAATCTCCAATAGCATCAATACTTTTCTTGATTGATATTTTCTTTCTTTTATCAGAAATACTACTATCTGCATTAGGGATTTGATAATCATTATCTATGAACCTTTTCCAAGCACCATTCTCTCCATGTTTTTCAACAAGAGCTTTCCAATCTGGGTGAGATTTGTTAGGACAATTAGCCATTAGTTACAATTCTTTTTGTTTTCGTTAATATCAGCTTGCGTTGTAGATGAAGGGCTATAAGCTACATTGTATGCAGTAAAGTTTTCATCCGAATCAAATTTACCATTATTAAATCTAATATAAGAAGTACCTGGCTTATTTGTATCTTTATTTACATAAATATTACCCTCATAAGTAACAAATGGTTTTTTCATTGCTTTAGCTTCAAGCCCTTTTTTATCTACACTATTAACACCTTTTACTTTTGGCATTAAATCTTGATTAGCAGACAGTAAGTTTATTTGCATTTCAGCTTGATTGATACCACTATTTTTTAATTGAGTTGCTTTCTTAGCAAAACGAATGTTAATATCTAATGGTAAACCATCAATGAAACTACCCATTTTATTATTCAACCCAAATCTGTAAAGTTGATAATCGATTATTTCATTTGCCAATTCAGGATCCAACTTTTGTAAAGCTTCAAAATCTTTTCTAAACTTTTCTTGAATTTCAGATGTAGCTTTAAACTTTGGACTTAAACTCATTGCGACACCAGAAGGAGTATCTTTAAAAGTTATGTAATCAAACACAATATTTCCTTGATATTTTTGAGCATCTTCTAACATTAATAATTGCTCTCTATAAGCTTTTACTTCTTTGTCTATTTTAGCTCTACCACCATCAAGAGAACCATAAATATCATAAACCCTATCAATTTCCTCTTGACTTGTTGCATCTACAATAGCTTCAACATAATCTTCAGCCTCTAAATTAGTATCTCCACTAAGAGAAGATTGTATTGCTTGTATCTTTTTTGGTAAAGAATACATAAACTCTTTTGCATTGGTTCGTTTATTATTTAATAAGAATTGAGAAACATATTGTGCAATCTGTTCTTCAGCTCTCTTGTTAAACTCAAATTCATTACCAACTAATTTTCCTGTTCGTTTAATTACCTTTTTAGCATTAGGAGAAGAAACTAATAATTGTTTACCATAAACTTCTGATTGCATGTCGAGTATTTGTTTTCTATGCTCATACAACCCTCTTTTCATTAATCCGTTAACATTAAAAGATAAATCTTCAAATTCATCTATACCATCAAGAAGCATTTGATTCTCTACACTTGAATTAGGTAAACTCTTATCTAATTGAATAAAACCAATCAAATTAACTAAGTCTTTAGAAACTCCTTTAAACATCATAAAATCTCTTATCGTTTGTTCTCCATATCTTTCTAATGAAGAAGTAGGTATTATCATACCACTTGCTTCTTGCGAATATTCAAGGACATCATCTTGTAAGAATTGATTAAATGATTTTTTCTCATTTTGTGAGAAAGCAGAATTAGTAGATTCAAAATCTTTAACAAGTTTTTTAATACCATCTTGTTGTAAGAATTTAACCGTAGTTTCTATATCTACACCTAACAATAACATTGCACTACCAACATCAATAGTTGAACCATTAAAACCTGTAGTAGTTAACACTGGGTCATTACCAATATCTAATGCTGCTTGAAGCAATATAGCCATATCACTTAAAGTAGTATTTTTAAAATCCTTTAAAGGTTTACCGTTAAACTGTATTTGTTCATTTAATGATGAACCTGACTGACTTAATAAAGACATCAGTTTACTTGCTATTGCAAACTTACCAGTAGCTTCTTGACCAAAGCCCATTTTATGAGCAATATCAGTAAAGTTCTGTATCGAAGCTGTTTTGTATTCAGATTTACCGTCAGATAAATCAGCAAGTTTTTCAAACTCTAAAGTACCATTTAATGCTTTATCAGAAAAAACACCATCTTTTAAGTTATTGTAGAAATGGTCAAACATTCTACTCTTTAAACTATAAGGCTTTATAATACCATTATCATCAAGTTCTTGACGATACACCATAGCTTTATCTCCATCGTGGTCAGAATCAGAAACTCTAACAAACTCATCAGATAAAGTAACCATATTTTCATCTGTATCTAAAAAGTATTTAACCTTTCCAGCAAACATTGACATTTCTGCAGAAGCAGGAATACGAACAACAGCAACCTTTAAATCAGCACCACTTTCAAGTAACTTATTAGCTTCCTCTAAAGTGTTTGCAAACATCTTATAAGGAACTGCAACCTCATCATATTTCAATTTAGTATTCTCATCAGTGTTAACATCAGGAAGTTGGTGTAAGAAGTTACCTGGCAGGTCTATTTTAATTCCTTTCTTACTCAATCTACTTGAAACAAACTGTTCAAATATTTTTCTTGTACTTGGATCATCTAAAGATTCAATCTGATTATCTGGATTTGCTTTATTGTATTCAATGATAGCATTTAGAATATCAGTTGTAGCAGACTTTTCTCTATCATTTAAATCTTTAGTAAGCTCATCAAGAACATTATTAAAACTCATCAATGTAGTAAATACTCTACTTTGGTCGTATTTACCACCCATCTTATTATTCAAATAATCAACAGCTAACTTATCAAATTGCTCGATATTTGCTTTATCAGTTATATTGTTAAACTGAATAAGCATAGCTTGTGTTGAGAATATAGCTTCTTGTTCCGATAATGATTTAAGCTTTTTACTTATATTAAATAAAGTTCTATGATTAACTACATCAATTGGTTTTGAGAACTTATTAGCTATTGTGCTTATGTCTGTAGCATTAACTAATTCATCCACACCAATTACCTCATAACCACCCATTGTACCCTTTAATCCTTTCTTATCAATCAGTTTAACATAAGGAGCATCCTTACCATACTTTTGCTCTAAGTAATCTTCTATCCTTATGATAGCATCACCTATTGTAGCATAGTTAATCTTACTATCATTACTTGACATACCGTAAAGATTATTGCCATTAGCAGTTCTCTTCAAATTAAGTGAACTATTTTTAGCATATAATACTTCACTTGTAATTGGGTCTACTTGATAGATTTGGTCTTTAGAGTTCATGCCAGGAACATCAAAAGAACCTGTGTCTTTTGCAATTTGCTCTGATAATTTAGAACCATTTATATTAAATGAATCTGAACCACTACCATCATAAACAACAAATACAATTGGTTTATCAATTTGATTGTGTTCTCCATTACTACTTGGACCACTCATACGTTTAACTGAATGTTCAACAGCCATTCCTTTTTTAATTGCAGAATGTTGTATTGAAGAACCACCATAAATATCTCCTAAGTAAGTTCTATTTAATGCTTCTGTAAAAAAGAAGTTCTCAACCATAGAATCAAATGATGAATAAGTCTCTCCATGAGTTGTTCCTCTGTAAGCATCTTGTAATTCAACACCGATAGTCTTTTTAAGTTTGTTAATTTCTGACTTATACCCAACATCAATACCATTTGTAACAACAACTTTTCCATCTACTAACTTAGCTTGGTGTAAGTATAAATTATTAAAGTCATTAATAACATCTTGTTTAGTAACCTTTTTATCATCTTTCAACATCTTGTTTGTTTCATCAAGATTGTCAATTACTTTTTGAGTAGTTTCTTGTAGTTGATTTGCTTGTTTAATGTACTCGTTTTTAAGTTGAGCATCATTATATCTTGGAACCTCAAACATCAACATACTATCACGATTAGACATTACGCCTAATGTTTGTTTGTAAACCTTTGAAGAATTGTTTGCAGCAAACTTATGGAACTGTAAGATTTGATAATCTTCAGCTGTCATATCATTGTACTCTACATTCTCTCCTGTATTAAGATTTCTTATAGAATCTGGTCTAACATAATTAACGGTTCCTTGCTCATCAAAATGCTTTAATACAGTATTGTCTTTATAAATAGGGCTTTTCTTCATTGTTGCCATTCTATCAGAATTAAACAATAGTGAATTAAGCTCACTTACCCAATGACCAGTTTGTGTTGAAGATACCATATTATTAGCACCATTCATAAACATATTCTGTATAGGGTTAACACCTAAAGCATTAAACACATCCCTTATATAACCACCTATGTCTGAAATCTTATTCTTACCTTTTATAACTCCAACCAAAGAAGCTTTATCTCCATATAAAAAATATCCAAAATTTTGATGTTTTTTATAGCTTTTAGTTTCTGAAAAATTATCAATAATACCAATCAATTCATTTTTAGTTATTGGTTGGCCAATAAGCTTACTAAATTCTTCTAAAAACTTCTCCAACCTTAATTCTTGATAACCGTCAACTTTATGACCTAAGTAAAGGTTACTTATTGCTTGAAAGAATCCATTATCAATAATATTCTTTTTACTAAAAAACTCTTTAGTAGATTCAGAAGCTTTATTTAATTTACTTTCTAAACCAAAATAAGTAGTATCTAAATTTAATGTTCTATTGGTTAATTTATAAGTTCCTTTTTCGGTATCTTTAAAAAGATTACTTCCTTCATACTCTATTTGAGTTAGAGAAGATAAAGTATGGAATAAACCTTTCTTTTCTTCATTACCTAAATATTGATTTATAGAAAGTAATCTGTCAGCAAGTAAATTCCCATTTTCAGCATCTTTCATTAATCTCTGAATAAACCCTTCTTGACCTAATGTATTATTAGAAACATTACCAACATAAGTAAATACCTCATCTGAATTTATTAGCGAACCATTATAATCAACTAAAGAAGAAAGTATAGATCTAACCGAAAGATTTACTTTCTTATCAGCTTTTATAGAGTTATCAGATTTTCCACTATCATCATTTTGTGCAGCATCCTCAACAACATCCTCTATTGCTTCTACATCTAAATTATTTTTAGTTATAGACTTAACAACCTTATCAACTGTATTGTAAAGCCCTATATCCTTTTGCTTTAATTCTTTAGCAAAGTTTCTTAATGCATCAGTGTATTGATTGTTATTCATTCCAGAAACATCTGGAGAACCTAAGTCTAAATCAGAAAACATTTTATCTCCAAATATTGGAAGATTTAACTTTTCTCTTTGATACTGCTTAAACATAAAGTCCATAGCAAGCCTTGTTGCATCTTGAACATTTTTCATATTTAAGCCAACATTGACTTTATCTATTGATTTTAACCTACCTGCATTTAATGCAAATTGAGTTAAATTAATTGCTTGTAAAAATCGAGGATTGATACTTTGACTTAACTGATTCTTATTAATACCTACCAAAGAGGATAAACCAACAGAGTAAGGCTTATTGTTTAGTATTAAATTATCAGATAAGATACTTATAACATCACTCGATTTTGATTTTGTAAAAGGCTTTTTAATTCTTCTCCAAAATCGTTTAGCGAACTCAATGAATTTTTCTAAGGTAGAACCTTCAAATTTAACTCTTAGTTTTTCAAGTGAGTCTTGTGCTAATGCCTCTGTTAAAGCTTCATTTAATTGTTCATTTCTTGTTTTATCAGGATATAATCTTTTAGCATCCTCATCAAAAGAAGTTCCTTCAATAATTGAATAACCTAATTTAACTAAAGGATGATTTTCTCCAAGCACTTCTAAATATACGTGAGCATATTCATGTATTAATGTAGTTTGTATTGCCGAATTAGTATCAATCTCTATTCCTCTCTCAACTAATCTACCAAGTATTTTAGCACCATACTTCTCGCCTAACGCATTAACTTCTGTTAATGGTATGTTTGGGAATATCTTTCTAAAATGTCCTTTAATCTTTTCATAAAGAGCTTGATTGTTTTTAACTAAAAAGTTTTCATTACCAACAGAACTACGCTGTTCTTTTGATTCATTATCTGCATCTTGTAATGCAGCGAATGGGTCAAACGATCTCATAAAACTTACGGCAGCATCTTCTTTACGTTTACCTTGCTCATCTGAAATTTCTTTAAGTTGCTCATCAGTAGCGTTACCACTTTCAACAATAGTCTTTAATTCTGCATCAGACATTTCAGAAGCAGGTTTATCCATAGTTGGAGTAGGAGTAGTAACTTCTTCTGTAGCTATTGGTTCTTTTGTGCTTTCTGTTTTTGGTTGTGGTGTGGGTTTTTCTTGCTCTCTTTTTTGTATTTCAGACATTATAGCCTCACTCTCTTTTTCAAGAGATTCTATTTCATTTTTTAATTTTTGACCAATTCCATTATCAATATCTTCTTTAGAGTAAAAATCTTCTAAATCATTTAATTCCTCATTTATTTTTAAAACCTTACTTGAATTAGACATTAAATTGCTCTTCAAGTCATCTATAGATTCATCATTTTTTTCACCAATTTTTTCGGGAGCTTTTTTTATGTTTGTAACATCTTGTTTTTCAGTAGTTTCAATAGTAGGTTTTTTCTCTATTTTTTCCGCAGTAGGTTTAATAGTTATTTTTTCTCTACGATTAGCAATAGCATCTATCAATTCAGGTGATGAAATTTCTTTCTCATCAGCTTCCATTTGAATAGCATCTAAATCTTTTTCAGTTAAATCTTGTTGTTCATTAACTTGTGAAATTAAACTCTCAGTTGTAGTTTCTACTTTCTCTATAGGTTTAACTTCATCAACTTTTGGAGATTCTTCTTTCTTTACATCTAAGGAATCGTAATTCTCATCGATATAATTCATTCCCTCTTTATCAATACCGTATTCCTTTTGAACTTCATCAATAATGTCTTGACGTTCCTTACCCTCTTTACTTAAAGCTTCATTAAACTTCTGTCTAATAGCTTCTTTATTTTGAATAGACTTTTCAGTTAACTTAACACCATCAATATCTCTAACCTCTCCATAGTCTTGTTTAGCTTCTTGCTTTTTAGCTTTATTTTCAGCTTCTAACTTAGGGTTAAATATCTTATCTAACTTCTTATTAACCTCTTCTTCTGAAATGTTTTTAGATTCAATTTCATTAACAACATTTTCATACGCCATTAACTTATCTTCAAATTTAACTTTGTTCTTAGTTTCTGGCTTTTTACTTTCAAATACTGAATCAAAATTTGCTTGAACTCTTTCTGCAACTAAATCTATTTTAGATTTCTTTTCTTCATTATGCTTCTTTAATGTTTCATTAGCACTATCAGAAACTTCTAATGATTCTTTAAAAGAATTAACTTTTTTCTTAGCACCATCTAATTGAAATAATTGATAAAGAGCAGTACCATTTTTAATATCACTCTTACCGTAATCCGTAGCAAATTGAGCAAGATCTTCTACAGTAGATTTTATCTGTTTAGAATCTTGTTCTGTTATTTTTCCGTTTTGAAACATTTCGTCAACAGACGTATTGATTTTATTAATGTTCTCAAAATTCCCATTATTAATAGATGAATTAATATATCCAAATAAAGATTCCTTAGCTAAATCTGTACCACCTCTTGATATATTTGCAGCACCCATTCCCCCACCAATAAGACCACCAATTATACCACCAAACGTAGCCTCTACAAATGTTTGATAAGAAGTTATATCTGAACCAAATTTACCTTTATCTTTTGTAGTAGCATCCCATAATTGTTTCGCACCCTCTTCAATATATGTTTGAGAAAATTCTTGACCCATTTCAACAGCAGAAGCTTCTGTCATTTTAGCTACATTACCACCAAGTCTTTTACCAAAATTACTTAGAAATAACTTCTGTAATTCCATTGGATTTTTAGTTGAAGCACCTTTTAAAGTTTCTCTTACAGCTTTAGATGTAATAGATGCAGTCAGTGGCTTAGAAGCAGTTTTCCCAATCCATTCAAGAGCAGCACCCTCTGTTAATGAAACCAACCCAGAAACACCTAAAGCAAATCGAGCAGCATCAACATCACTAAGACCAGCCTCTTTTGCTTCCTTATCAATCATTGGATACATTAATGTAGTACCAGTCATATAAGAGCCTATTCTCGTAGCAGTTTGTGAAGCTCCACCAACAGAACTACCACCAGCAATACCAAGGATAAACCCAATTCCCTGACCTAAACCTTGCGCAATATGAGCAGATGTAATATCCCCAAACCCCTCTATTGGTTGATTAGCTTTATCACTATAAATAGTTTCTTGACCTTTAAACCATTCTGAAACACCCGACTTCCAATCAGCAAGAAATTCACTTTCAGAACCCATTGCTTGACCAACTGTAGGTATTAAATTTGCGACACCCTCTCCACCACCAATAACTAAACTATTCCATATACCAGACCCTAAGTCATTTAAAAATCCTTGGTCAAATTCATGTGAATCAGGGGTGTAAGTTTGTTCAAGACCAGTTGATTCTAAAGGAGAAGCTGTACTAAGTATTTGTTCAGCAGCACCTAATATCTTATTAGTATCAATATTTATCTTACCCTCTGCAGAATCTCTTCTTATTTGTTCTGCTAAAGAATTTATATTATTATCTTCTGGCATAAAATATTTTTAAAGTCCTTGATTTCTTTTAATAGCAGCTAATACATTTTCTGGAGTAGTTTGATACCTTTCAGCCAAAGATTGTAATTCTTGTTGTGTATAACCTAAATAATCTTCATTTGTTGCAGATGCAGCATGAGCATCAAAATTACTCTTAATACCAGCCATCTTGTTTATTTGATCTCTAAATGTTGGGGTATTAATTGCTTTTTCTATAGGAACCAAAACTTATCCTTTCCACA
>Ga0210003_1001102_pt1 | contig 24001 bp, 19 predicted proteins | sample LantaG_FD_182804 | JGI IMG/M metagenome (GOLD analysis project Ga0210003, IMG submission 182804) | Deep subsurface microbial communities from Baltic Sea to uncover new lineages of life (NeLLi) - Landsort_02402 metaG (SPAdes) (version 2) | ecosystem: Environmental > Aquatic > Marine > Oceanic >... | reverse complement strand
GCTTTAACAGCGTACAAAACGGTTGCCAGTAATGCTTGGCGAACCATGTTAATCCCACCCTCTGCCTGGGCTGCAGTCCCAGTGAAATCGAATGTTATGGAAGGGCGGTATTTGTGAGTAATAATAACAGTCACTTTGATTGGCAAGTGTTTATTTGAAATACCATCATCATCCATTACATCAGAAAAAGAATAGGTTCCCTCAGGTATTGTAATTAATGCTTTCCGAAGCCAATCTTCACTGTAATCAAATATTTCTGCCTCGATTTTGGTGATTGTTTCCGGTTTGTACTCCTTGTGAAGTTCATACAATCGGCGTTCTCCCAAAAGCAGGGATGCTATTTGGGCACGCAAATCTCCCTCTCTTTCTTGCCTTCCTCGCACATTCGACATTATAAATTCCAGCATATCTTTTTGAAGGATATTTTTACGCATGATCTTCGTAGGTGGGATTCGAAATCCTTCCTGATATATTTCGGTAGAATCGCCAGCGGTTCCTACCCCGGGAGACCGCCCCCCTATATCCGTCCAGTGAGCGACGTTCGTAACAAAGGCCACAAGTTTATTATGATAATAGACCGGCCTGGTTAGAGTGACATCTGGAAGGTGAGATCCTCCTCCGAGGTACGGGTCATTAGCAATAAGAATATCCCCACGACGAAAATTCCATTTATTAAGATTGCGGCCGATTTTATTCATCAATCCCTGCATGGAACCAAGGTGGATTGGTATATTTTCGGCCAGTGTAATTAAGCTTCCTTTAGAATCAAAAATGGCACAGGAGCAATCTTTCCGCTCTTTTATATTTGTCGAATATGCAGAACGGACTAAAGCCACGCTCATTTCTTCGGTGATAGATTGAAAAGCATTCAGTATGACTTCGGATGTGATGGCATGGATTCTTAAAGACATTTAATACTACCTATTTAAATTCCGCGGACGTGAGTCTCGGGATAGAAATGACTCCTAAGTCTTCTTTCAATATGATAGAATCAGGGCATGGGAATGAAGAGACAAGCCCACTATGTATACAGGTGTATGTACCATATGGTTTGGATACCGAGATACAGGTACAAGGTACTTGTAAAGGGAGTCGATGAATACTTGATAAAGAAGATGGACGAGATGCGCAAGATCTATCCTGAGATTGAGTATGTGCAGAGAAATATCCAGCCGGATCACGTTCATCTCGTCCTGAGCTTTCCACCGAAGTACAGCATAGCAAGGGTAGTTCAGATAATAAAGTCGAATACAGGGGAGGCGATGTGGGGAAAGTTTGAATTTTTGAGGAAGAGATATTATAGCAGGGGAGGGATCTGGTCGGCTGGATATTTCGTATCGACAGTGGGCTTGGATGAGAAGTTGATAGAGAGATACGTGCGGTATCAGGAAAAAGAAGACTTAGAACAAGCAAAGCTTGCATTGGATTAAAGCCCCGTACGTAAGTGCGGGGTTGTTTACTAGTATTTCGAGCCTGCCATTGTAAGATTTCAAAGGAAATTGATTCCTCATGGCTCAGTTCCTCAATCTTCAGTTCTTCGAGCCTCTTTAGAAGAGATTCTGCAAAGGCAGCATCAACTTTCGCTTTTGGGAATGAGACATCCGGCGACTTTTCTATCTTTAAATCATAGTTGATTCGAAGGTATAAACTTTCCTCCAACATGTGCTTCCAGTAATCATCTCCCACTTTTTTCAAAATTTCAGAACTCTTCGATAGATTTGTCTTAGCAGTCTTTTGAGTCTCCTTCCTCTGGCATGCAGAGATTGAAAAAATAATAAAAGTTCCAACCAAGACAAATAATAGTGTTCGCTTTTCTTTAAATTTCATTGAGTTACCTCCATGAAAAAAATATATATATTCATTTTCAATTAGAAGCCGCCTGCCTTGCCTGCACGTCTCGGGTCAGCACTGCTGTTGAGGAGCCCTGTCTTCTCGTCGCGCCAGCAAATCTGGAATGAACCCATATGGTAGTCATACGCAGGCAGAGGCTTTACTCGTATGCCCATCTTTGCTAAGCCTGCCACCACAGACTTGGGAATTCGGCTCTCTATCTCCAGGATATAATCATCCCTTAGGGGCAGCATCCTTGGAGCTACAGATGCTTTATAAGGATCCATCCCAAAATCCAGGATGTCAAATAGCACTTGAGGTATTGTCACATACACATTTCCCGGAGTGCCTAAAGACAGCCAAGGCTTACTATTTTTAAGCACAATGGTGTTGCCGATAGCAGATCTAAGTTTTCCTCCTCCAACAAGCCAGCCTGCGAGACTAGATCTCATATTTGTTGTAGCATGGCTTCCAACCATCGGCACCCCATCAACTACCACTCCAGGGATGCCGCCTGATTGCAAAGTGTGCATCATCTCAACCCAGTTGCCTTCAGAGTCTACGATACTTAATTCACAGCTTCCCTCATGTGGCTGTTCTTCACCTGGACCTGCTGTGGGGAGACCTACAGCTGCTAAAGCAGGATTTCCAGATATAAGGCGAACATGCTCTGTTAGGTCAATCTTGGGTTTGCTTTTCCTCAATATTTCGGCAACCATCTTGTGATGCTCTTTTGATAACCATTCCCCGAGGGGAACCTCGAAAATTTTCGGATCATTCAATAGTCCGAGTTCCCAGTCGACCCATCTAAGCGGATGGGCTAACAGATAGAGGGTCTCTGCTGACTCTCTATAATGGCCCATCGACCTGAGATCAAAATTCGAAAGCACCCCGAGAACAAAAGCCGTGAATAATCCTTGACGCTGTGGCGGACTCAATTGAAGGATTTCATAACCTCTGTGTTTATAGCGCAGCGGATCTTGCCATCTGGGAGGAGTGGTTGTCATGTGTTTCATTTTTATAGGCCATCCAAGCTTGTTTGCTTCTTGGACGAAGTGCTTTGCCCACTTGCCCTTGGTGAAGTACTCAGGCCCTTCCTTAGCGAGCCCACGGAGAGTCTTGGCCAGCTTCGGATTTTTGAAGCGTTCTCCAACCTGGGGTGTAAATCCGTTAGGGGTGAATAGTTCACGGCCTGAGGGAAAGTAGGTATTGGATGGCATCTCCCACTCTAGTAAAGCAAATTCGAAGGAATGTATTGGATGGCCTTCCTCAGCCCACTTAATCGCTGGTTGGCACAAATAGGACCATGGTTTTGTGCTAAAACGCTTGTACATCTCTCCTAAACCAGGCATAAACCCTGGGATACAGGCCATTGGCGGCAGCGCGCCAGAAAATCCACCAAGTCCTGCCGGCAGCGGGCGAAAGGGTGACAGTCCGGGAACAAGATTGCCTCTGCTGTTTAGCTGATAACTCTTCCCAGTTTTCGCTTCCCAATAGATAAACATGACAGAGCCACCGTGATTGCTCAAGTAAGGCTCGACAGTGGCTTGTACCAGGCTACCTGCGATTGCCGCATCAACTGCGTTGCCACCATCCTTCATCACTTCTATCATTGTATTGGTTACTATGGGATGGGAACTGCTACAAACAGCTTTCTTTCCCCTGACTACCGGTTTGGGGCCCTGTTTCGGGAGAGAGTCGATCGAAATCTGCGAATCTTCTTTTCTCTCTCCTCTTCCTTTGGATAGTCCTGCTAGAGCGGCTGTTCCGCCTACAATGCTGGCATTCCGCATAAACTCTCTTCGTTTCATGATTAATCCCTCCTTTTCTTAAATTTATATAATTGCCAGAAAACCCCAGGCTTTCAAGCCTGGGGATGAATGGCACCCGGAACGAAGACAGCAAAGCTGGCGAAGTGGAGGCAAATCCGGCATAATCTGTTTATGGCCAGATACACAACGGGAGCCCATACAAAACATCGGCTTCAATATCATCTGGTATGGATACCCAAATATCGGAAACGTGTGTTGCAAGGCAAAATTGCCATCCACCTCAAAAAGCTTTTGTACGAAGCGTGTCGTATGAACAAGTGGTGGATTAACGAGATAGCGATGCAAGATGATCATCTCCATATCGTGGTGCAGGTTCCTCCGCAGTACAGCGTGGCCGAAGTGGTCCAGATATTCAAAGGGGGAACGAGTCGGATCTTGAGAAAGAAGTATCCGGAGTTGGAGGAATTCTTGTGGGGAGACAGTTTTTGGGAGGATGGGTATTTTGCCGAAACGATCGGTGAGGTCAATGAAGAGATTGTTAAAAAGTACATCCGCGATCAGAGAAAGAATCCACAGCCAGATTATGCCAGAAGGCCGAAACCCCGGACTAAAACCCGGGGTTTGGCTTCATGTTTTTTCAGAAAATATTCTTTTCTCTTCTTATGTAATAATAAGTGATGTTCCCACGCGGCAAGCCGCGGGGGATTCTGCAAAGGTTTCGCTAAAAGGTAAACCGAACGCTAACTTTTACTACTCGTGGTCTACTCAGTCCACTAATTTCACTCAGATATTGTTTGTTGGGGACAAAGTACCCCGGGACTCCATAATACATATCTCCTGCATAACTAGCATTATAATAGACATAGCCACTGTTTAAAGCATTAAACACATCTACAAATAAACCTAATTGCCCTGGGCCGATGTTGAAGTTCTTTTCCACTCTTAAGTCCAAATTATCTGTCGCCGGCAATCTATATGTACCAGGAGTATTCGAATTTATATATACAGGATCAGTCGACCAAGGTGCAAGACCATATACCCGGATAGTTCTGTTGTATGGGAGTCCGGAATAATGAGTATAATAAAAACTGAGATTGATTCCATAAGGAGCTATGTAGGTTCCAGCAAGCTTGATGACCAATGGCCGATCCAAATCGAGTCTGCCAAAATTATTAACCTTAGAATTCGGGTCCATAAAACTGCCAGTTCCATAGTACGATGCGTCATAAGACTGGCCGATGTTTCCTGTAGATTTGCTGAACACGATTGACCCGAAAAGCTGCCACTTATCTGATAATCTCTTGTTAAAAATAAATTCTAAACCTTCGTATCTTCTCTCGGCAAGGGGTTTTCCGTCTTTTCCGTCAATGTTGGTTACCCATCCTACGGGTGCATTGCCGCTTCCTGAATAAACATCAAAAGTGATATCGTCTCCGGTACCAAAAACACCATCAGTCCCAGGCTCCGTCATCGAATCTAAAGTATACTCTGTTCCAGGGATTCTGTTATATTGCTCAATAATATCTTTTGCCCATTTCCGGGTGTAATTTACTCCAAGAGAGAAATTGTGGAAGATCTCCCTCTCTATTGCAAAAATGAGTTCATCCACGTAGGGAGGCCTGATATCTTTATCATAGAATGTATCAGTATCAGGAAGGCCACTGTCCGGATCTTCTACTCGTCCGTATTGGCTAGATGCAACGAAATAATCAGCCAGATCAGGGTAATTGTTCACATTGAGGTCATACCAGTAGAAAAACATAGCGTGCCAGTAGTTGGGATTGATTAAACCCGATATCTGACCTGAAAAGGGTTCATAGTATTTGCTGTAGTTGGCCTTTATAGAAGTTTTTCCGTCTCCAAATGGATCATACACTATTCCCAATCTAGGAGAAAAAGTACTCCAGTTAACAATACCTGATATCTTTTCATACTCCTTGGGCCCGAAATAGTGAGGTTGATAAGGAATAAGCCACGACACCATTCCATTCTGCAGTATATTGTCAAAGTATGGGTTTCCCGTATTGGTCTGGGCCGGGATATTGGGTCGGTAAAGGTCCCATCTTATTCCTGCATTGATGGTCAGCCTTTGAGCGATGGTAAATGAATCCTGGATATAGGCACTCCAGCGATAAATATAATCATTTTCCTTGGAGTCGCCTTCATTGTATCCAACTGCCATCGGGAAAAGCATTCCTAAGGGCAAACCCATATCAGTCAGCATATATTTATAGTTCGCAGTATAGGCAGTGAATATTCCAGGCTCGTAGGAAAACCAGTGTTCAAGCGAGCATTTGGCCAGTTCAAATTCAGAACCAAACTTGAATTCGTGGCTTCCCCCGAGGAGATTATCTGCAAATCTGGTTAAACTACCCATAAAATCTAACCTTTCACGATTATAGTTCTGATTCAAATAGGGTGCACCGTATGTAAATCCAGTTATAAGATCCACATGCTGTGTTCCGAACATCAATGTTGGGTCTTGCGGACCTAATCTATCCTCGGATGGCACTCTGATCGGGTACCAGGAATCCACATAACCCGCTCGCAAATCAAAGAAAGTGCTCTGGTTAATGATCCCATTCCATATGGCATAAAAAGTAGATGTTCCATAACCAGGAAGCTCAGGCACAGCTTCAGGCAAGGTATATGCACCTACATAACCAGGATGGTATGTCATTTTCCCATTCGACCTGTACCAATTAACAGCAATGCGATGGTTTTTATGAAGTTGAAATGTTAATTTTCCCTGAAAATTCCAACTCGTGCTCTCCTGATCTGCGGGGATTCCTGTATCGGGATCATTGAATCCTGTGTAATTTCTCGTGGAGTCAAGGTAACGAAATGCACTGAAAAACCACAACCTGTCTTTTAGTATTGGACCTCCTAAAGTAAATGAGACATCTAGGTCTCTTATTGTTTTATCTGGTGTAATAAGAGGTTTTCCGGTTGGGCCTTTGGGAGCTATGGCAGAAAAGGTTTTGATCTGATGATCGGTGAAATTTTTGCTGACCATGTCTTCGCTTGTGAAGTAAACTTGAGCCAACCCGCTAAACTTGTTCCCCCCGCTCTTGGTGACGATATTGATAAAACTTCCGTGTGTCTGGCCAACTTCTGCTGGATGAGCTGAGACCTCCAGCTCTACTTCGTCAAAGGTATCAAAATTAACAGGAATCAACAAACCTGATACGAGCGGGTCACTTACTAAAAACCCATCAAATGCATGGGACTCCCCTCTCACCGAAGAACCGTGAGTTGATTGTCTTCCCGTATTATCAGAAAGTACCCCCGGTGCAGTATTAATTAATCCATAAATAGAGCGTCCAACAGGAAGATTTTGAATTAAGTCAGATGTATAGATTACTGATATCTTGGATGAAGTTATATCCACAATCGGAGCTTCTGCCGTAACGGTAACCTTCTCCTCTATAGTAGCTACTTCTAGTTTGACACCAACTGAAGATGTTTTTCCCACATGAACATCTATTTCTTCTAAAGTAAACTTCTTGAAACCAGTCAGCTCTATGGTGAGTTTATAGGGACCAGGAGGTAGTGCTGGAAATCTGAAAATTCCTGTTTCAGATGTTACATAGCTAAGAGAGCCTAATAATGATGTCCCAGAAACAGTGACAGTCACACCAGGAAGAACAGATCCTTCTGTATCAGTTACCGTTCCTCTAATGGATCCTGTCTGTCGTTGAGCCAACGATAAGGAAACAAGCCCTAGTGAGAAAAATAAAACCATTGAAAACTTCAAAAATTTGCTTCGCATAATTTCACCTCCAATAAAATTTTATATTTAATTTAATAATTTAACACCCTTTTGAAAAGCGAAGAAGAAATTTCTATTATTTTCTGCATTATTCCTGACTTCCATCAAAAAAAATGCTCTCGTTCATTAAAACGTAAGAAATAGTTCTAATCCCTCTCTCTTTCTTTTCCCTCTCTCTTTCTTTATATTTGCACTCAGATAGAAATCTATAAATCAGTTTATGAATTGCAACTTAAAAAATATACAAGTAAACCATTATTATAGTAAATAAACTATTACGGTATAGTAAAATTTAGCCGATATTTGTATAATTATGCTATATCCCAAATAATCGGATAAATCTTACCAAGTAGGCAATTTATTTAAATAAAGGCCTCTACTACCCCATAAAAACTGGTATAATAGAGGCATGAAAAAAAATCAAAAGTCACTGCATCTAGCGGTTTGATATTGATCATAAGTTTTGCCAAAGAGAGGGGATCATAAAGGGCAGAGAGTTGAGCATGACTGGATTTTCTCTATTTCGCTCTGGCAATGCTTCGCCTGAAGCCAATAATTTGAGTCTTTTAAGAAAGATATCAAAGTACCTGGAAAATAATAATCAACTGGCACTATTTCCTAAATACCAATACACCTACCGGATTTATTTTACCAATACGGATTGGGATAAACATAAAGTCGTTCACTTTTACAGACAACGTGGAGATGCGGAGAATGTGATCAAGGAAGAGAAAGAAGGCTTTGCCGTAGAAAAGATATTGTTGGAAGATTTTCTGGCCAATGCCGCCATTTTTCAGATGCAGTTACTTGCCTATAACCTTGTTCAATATTTTAAATACACCAACCTGAAGAGAAGTTGGTGGAACTTAAGAATCAAGCAATTAAGATTCCGCTTGATAAATATGGAAAAGCGAGACAAAATAAACAAAGATTCAGATGCAATCTTTGTTCAAAATCTTATATATGAATGCATATTCCGATGAATCTCGCCACTGATTCCGGAGCAAACTCGCCACTTGTCAGAGCGAAGCGACGCTGGGATTTCATTATACCTCCTTGTGGCTGGCATGAGTCAAGTTTGAGAAAGTCTATCTCAACGACTATGTTTCAGTCCCGGTGGCCAGGAAGGGATTGGGGGATTATTTTGGTTTCTACAACACCGAAAGGCCCCATGCCTCCTTGGCTGGAAAAACACCTTTTGAACTCTACAATAGAGTACAATAGAGTCTCAACGGCCCGGGAGGCCGGAATTGGGCAAAGGGTTTGACATGAATCGAACTGAGATCGTGGCTTATATCGACTCTCAGAGCTTCGTTTTTTTGACATGGTGGTAGGAACTGTGAAATCATTGAAAGCAGGTTCAAACTTCACCTTAAAGAAGGGCATTTTCTGTCCAGACAAAGGGGAGGGGCTCATTGAGGCCTGCTGATGTGATTTGCCTCCATAATGAAACCCTCCTAATATATGTCAAAATCATATCAATTTTGCGGTTTAAGGTGCTCCTGGAAGTACTTACGAATTGCTTCCAGGGCGTATTGACCGCTCTTACCTGGAAAGGAATGGTTCATTTCAGGGAAAACGATCAAGTCAAAAGGCTTATTTGCCCGAATAAGAGCCTCTGCCATCTTCATGGTTGCAGAAAAAGTTGCGTTTACGTCGCTTGTGCCGTGGATCAGGAGAAGCTTTCCTTTAAGATTGCTGACCATTCTGAGGCTTGAGCCATACTTATAGCCCTCTCTATTATTATTGGGCAGACTCATGAATGGTTCGATAGCTGATGCCATATGGTCGTATAGATCAACAACAGGATAAATGGCAATACCTACATGATAGATCTCAGGAGCAAGCACCAAGGCCCGAATAGTCATGTAACCTCCCCATGAACCGCCGAAAATACCGACATTATCTAAATCCATATAGGGACGTTTTTCGGCCAGCTTCTTGAGTGTGGCCACATGGTCGGGTATCTCATTTCGGCCGAAGTTTCCATAGACCACATCCTGGAACTCTTTTCCCCTTTCCGGTGTTCCCCGTCCATCCACCATAAAAATAATGAAGCCCAACTGCGCTAGCGCCTGTGGCCAAATCCCTCGTCTTCCAGTAAACGTTCGGGGCACCCATGTGGTCTGAGGGCCGTTATAAATCTGGTCGATAACTGGATACTTCTTGTTTGAATCGAAATCGTACGGCTTATACAGGACTCCATAAAGATCAGTTTTTTTATCAGCAGCCTTAACTATGAACTCTTCAGGTGGACTCCATTTCAAATCCTTGAGAGCATCGATATTAGCTTCAGAGAGTGTTTGTAGAAGCGTGCCATCTGCTTTCCTCAACTCTACTACGGGAGGCCGCTCTACAGTTGAATGCGTATTTAAATAAAACTCTTTCGAAGGAGAGAATTGTATGTTATGTTGGCCAGGGGCTTCGGTCAGCCGCATGAATCCTTGCCCCTCCAGATTCACCCTGTAAAGATGGGTGTCGTACAACCTCTTTTCAGCATGGGCCGTGAAGTAGACCCAGCCTGCTTTCTCGTCTACAGCGGTAACCCCAAGGACTGGGAATGTTCCCTTTGTCAATCGCTTGATAAGGGTTCCATTTATGTCATAGAGGTAAAGGTGAGCCCATTTGTCTCTTTCAGATATCCAGATGAATCTCTTACCATCCTCAAGTAAGGTGAAAAAACTACCAGAGAGACCAAATTGTGAGGCGAAGGTCTCCTGAGTTTCGGTGAGGATAATACGGGTTAAGCCGGTTATGGGGTTAGTTGCTATCAGGTCCAACTTTTTGAACTCTCGGTTTGTCCGGCTAAGAAGCAATTCTGAGCCATCAGGCCTCCAGCCAATGATATTTATGTATATATCCGGCTCATCACCTGTATCGACTCGAATCTTTTCTTTGGAAAGAATATCGACGATAAAGAGTTCTGTCTGAGGCATAGGATTTCCGGTTTTTACATAATGTACCCACTCTATTTCTTCTGTGGGCTTGAGCCAGTGAACGATGGGTAAGTAAAGAACTTTACGGCTGTCCTTTTTTGTCACGGCCACCTTGAGACTGTCTGGGGACCATTTTGCACCTTCTACATTCCATTCGTAATCTTCGATGCCATCTGTGGTCAACGGCTCTTGCCGACCATCGTAGGTTGAGCGCAGGCAAAGGTTGTAATCCTTGGCGCCTAAGAACCAACGGCGGTCTGGGGAAAGTACTTCCATCACATCCGGTTCGCTCGCAAGAAATCCTTTATGAACAGACTGAGGAACCATCCGGCTTTTCTCTTCCTTAGACTGTGGAGGCACAGAAATGATCTTATACGTATCTAGATGGCAGATAAACTTCGTCCCTTCTACGGTGAACTTGACGGCCTTCTCCTCGTCAAGAAAAGTGAATTTTTTAAAAGGAAGTCCTTTGTAGGGAGGTTCGTGTCTCAGCAACGGAGTGAGTGCTTGACGAAGACGCTCAGTATCAAACAGAGGTTCTTTGGTGTTGGCCTTAGGGTTGACCTTGTAAACAATGGTCTTATCCGGAACACCCTCGGCGTACCAGAAGCTGCTCTTGTCTGCCATCCAGTGGGGCTGAATCGAGCCACCTTTGACCAGGGAAGCAAATGTCAGATAGCGGTAGTACATCGTTTTCCGCTCTGATTGCTTTTCGTCCTGGCTAAAAGCAATATTCGCGAGGACTCCGACACTCAAAACCAAAATAGCAATCGATTTCATTTTTGACTTTAGCAATTCTTCCTCCTTTTAATAAGCGTTATTTAAATAGATTAATATATTGAAAAATTGATATGTTAGGACAATTAAGCAAGCCATAGGCCACCGCCTTTGTACATCTTATAAGCAAACTCTTAATGTTTTAAAGATGAAAACTCCTTAGTATTACTTCTTTTTAGGTATATTAGTATCCTTTGTCAGTGTCAAGTTAAAAACTTGTCAAAGCAAAATGAAAATTTCCGGTTCTTAGCAACGTGAAAATTTCCGGTTTACTCATTTACTAAATCCTCTCTAGATAGCAGTTATGGTGAAGGGATGGATTATATCGTCTCCATGGATGTTCAGGCGGCGGAATGTACTTGCTCTTTTTCTTTTCATTGACTGGTTCTTTTTTCTGTTGGGTTTTAACAGGTCTTGACTCGAAAACCTCACGAAAGTCTAAGTAGCGTCCATTGAACTTGATCGTTATCTTGCCGTCAAAATGTTCTCTGACTTCTACTTTACGTCTTCGCATGGCTATTTTGCCGAGACGGTAGGGCAGGTTAATACTACCTGTTTAAATTCCGCGGACGTGAGTCCGGGGTTGTTTACAATATCTGCAATTGTCCTTGTTTAAAAAATGTTCTTTATTATTAAACGACATTCAAAACATGTTGCAGTACTAATCCAGTTTCTACTCTTGAGGTTATAAGCAGGATAGAAATAGGTGTGAAAGAACCGGAAGCATTGAGTTGAGAAAATTAGTTAAATCAATGGTTAAATGATTTGCTAATGATTAATTCGTATGGTAAATAAATACTTTTAGAATGGCTTGAAGTAAAGAATGTCATCAAGAGAAAAAAATGCAGTCCGTGAAACTTGGGGGAGTAGATTAGGATTTATTTTAGCCGCTGCAGGCTGGAGTATTGGACTTGGAAACATATGGAGGTTTCCCTATATTACTGGGAAATATGGTGGCGGTGCGTTTGTGTTGTTGTACTTGATTAGTTTAATTGTTGTGGCAATGCCCCTATTCATTGTTGAATTTAGCTTGGGCAGAGCATCCAAAAGCAGCATAACAACGGGTTTTAGAAAACTATCCCCAAGAGGACCTTGGTTTATTGGGGGATGGATCGGGATATTAGGAAACATTTTGATTTTTTCCTATTATACAATGATTATCGGTTGGGTAATTGCTTACATGTTTAAAACCATAAGGGCCCAGTATTTTGAACTGACAGCAAATCAAATTAGTGAAATGTTTGACAATTTTACCACAAGCAGCGGTGAAGTATTCTTATGGCAAATATTCGTTTATGTAATTTTAGGTGTGATAGTGTCCAGAGGATTGGTCAGAGGAATTGAAGCCTTCAGCAAGATAGCTATGCCGATACTTTTCTTAATGCTCATAGGTTTGGGAATTTATTCGTTAACGCTTCCCGGGGCCCTAAAAGGTGTCGAGTTTTACTTAAAACCTGATTTCACAAAAATAACTGGTGAAGCCATTCTTGTAGCTATCGGGCAAGCCTTTCTCTCTTTAGGTGTTGGTTTCGGATCCAGCTGGGTATACGGTAGCTATTTAGATAGAACTGCCAATATACCCGGAGATGTCATCAGAGTAGCATTACTGGATACTTTGGGAGCCTTGCTAGCAGGATTAATCATTTTTCCAGCAGCCTTTACCTTTGGGGTGAATTCTGATGTAGGTCAAAGGCTTATCTTTGTGACATTACCGAATGTTTTTGGAAAAATGCCGGGAGGAATGGTATTTGGAATCTGCTTCTTCTTCCTTGTTACTGTGGCAGCATTGACTTCTGCAATAGCACATACAGAATGTATTTCTAGCTGGCTTATGGATGAACTCAAATGGGATAGATCAAGATCAAGAGTGAAAGCTATCTGGATAATAATTATAGGGTGTTTTGTTTTAGGAATACCGAGTGTGCTTTCTTTAAGCTCTTGGAGTAGTATTAAACTGTTCGGATTGAACATTTTCAGCTTTGTCGATCATGTGTCTGCAAATATATTCTTGGTAATGGCGGGTTTGATAATGGCTCTTTATGCCGGATGGTCCATGGGAATAAAAAGGTTTATGGAAATCACTAACGAAGGAGCAAAAGGTATATTGGTAAAACCCTTTTGGGGAGTACTCATTAGATATATTATTCCCATAATAATCGTGGCCTTGTTTCTAGGGAAAATATTTAATAGTTGATTTTCTCTCTGATGTTTGGAGTCAAACGAATTACCCATCTTTGACAGTTGAGAGTAAATTATCCTCGTAACTACCTATAGATACCCACGGCTCCAGCCGTGGGTATCTATGAGAATCTCCTCATACAAAAGGGACGATACTCCTGGCAGATACTCAACTCATGCTGAACACATGCCGGAGTCCCATCGTCAGTATGCAAAGTGGAATCCTGAGCGATTTATCCGCTGGGCGGAAAAAAGCGGCTCAGAGACAGCACAAATGGTAAAAACAATCCTTTCTTCCCGGCGCCATCGAAAACAGGGTTATCGTGCATCGCTGGGACTTATGCGATTGGAGACCCGATACGGAAAAGAGCGACTTGAAGCTGCCTGCAAAAGAGCGCTTCTCTTCGGCCTTCATTCCTATAAAGGTGTTAAAAACATCCTGGAGGCAGGACTGGATAAAGTACCGTTAGATGAACCAGTAATTACAGAGAGCAAGACACACTCTAATATCCGTGGGACAAAGTATTATTCCTGAAGGATGATAGGCAGATATGCATAGAACAAAGAAAAGCTCTTATACGGTCTCTGAGAGCCTCGTTTTTGGAGACTCTCTGCCTTTTGGCTCAAAAATGAAGACTTGGAGAAAATCAATAAGGAGTGACTCATGTTTCAACAACCTATATATAGACCTATATCAACCTATATATAGATAAAATGGTGTAAAAGGCAAGGAAATTTACCATAGTCCCGGTAAGTAGTTCTGCTATAGACCCGGTAAGTAGAAGTGCATAAGCTTCGGTAAACAGAAATACACTTTTTCAGTGAGTCGGAAATGATCATACCTCCTTGTTTTGATTTTTTATTCTGTAAGATTCTCCATCCAGGGTGAAAACTCTAGCATGATGTAACAACCTGTCCAGCATTGCGGTGGTCATCACACTATCGCCCATCATCTCCGCCCAGGATTCAAAGCTTTTATTGGATGTAACGATCAGTGATAATTTTTCATAGATTTCACTGATCAGGTTAAAAAATAGGTTAGCCTCTCGTCTCTCAATCGGCGTGTATCCTATTTCGTCAATAACAATGAGGCTTGACTTCATTATTCTTCTGATCCTGTATTCAGATGTTTTCTGGATTTCAGAGGTTTTCAGCAGCTTTATGAGGTTGGTTATTCTCTCGAAACATACCTTATATCCTTTCTCCACTGCGGCTACTCCAAAGGCTATTGCTAAGTGCGTTTTCCCGATACCGGGAGGGCCAAAGAATAACAGGTTCTCTTTGTTATCTATCCAGTGGCAGTCAAGGAGATTTACCGCTTCTGATTTTCCTATCCCTTTGACCCGGCCAAACTAAAAACCATTTATTTTCTTTATCACAGGAAAATGAGCTGCTGTCATGTTTCTCTCAACACGGCGCTTTACTCTATAAGATATCTCAGTGGTAAATACGCTATTGAGAAGGGTAATATAGGACGCTTTCCTTATTTCCGCGTCATGTATCATCTCATCAAGGCTTGCTGCTGCCCCTTTCAAATTCAGGGTGTTTAAATAGCTCAGAGTATGTTCATAGGCTTTCATTGGTCCCTCTGCTGCTGATGAGCTCTTTGTAGACAGATAAGTCCCTGGCCGTTACTTTTAAAGGCTCATGATCTCCTTGATAATCTGTGCTTAGAGTTAGGCTTTTCAGATCTTCTCTCTCATGCTCACGCTTAAAATAGGCATAGGTATCATTCAGGTTGGCGAAACTCAGCGGCATGCTTGAAGGTCTGCGAGAACAGATGGAAAACTCGCAATACAAGAAACTTTCCTTTGAAGAGCGAATCGGGCTTTTTTTGGACAGAGAATGGAATCTTCGGCAGACGAGAAAGTTGAACCGCCGAGTTCGGGTCGACCGGTTCAGAGAGCCTGCAGTTATGGAATGTCTCGAGATCTCAAAAAAGCGCGGGCTTGATCGCAGTCAAGTTCTTTATCTGGCATCAGGAGAATGGATCCGGGAAAAGCTCAATACTTACTATAATCACCGGACCAAGCGGTGCGGGTAAAACCTATCTTGCCTGCGCCCTTGGAAATGCGGCATGCCGGAATGGATTTAAAGTCCGCTACTTTCAACTTGCCCGCTTGTTTGAAAAATTAAAAATGTCCCATGCGGATGGATCCTATCCCAAGGTGCTGGACCTGCTTGCCAAAACTCGTGTTCTCATCCTGGATGACTGGCTTCGCAATCCTGTATGTGGAACACATACAACTGACCTTCTCGAAATCATGGAGGATAGATACAAGCTCTCATCCACAATCCTAATCCCGCAAGTCCCTATCTCAGAATGGCATGAACGATTCGGAAATCCAACCCTCTCGGATGACATTATGGATAGAGTCATTCATAACGCATATAGGCTGGAAGTTAAAGGAGAATCTATGAGAAAACGCAAATCTCCATTGACTCATTCCGGCCACAAGGTAATATAATGAGAATACAGCGTTGCTTCGCTCCGACTAGTGGCCGGATAACTCCGGAATCGGTGGCCAGATTAATCGGAATATGCACTCATCATCAAACGTTATAATCGCATTGGCTCGCCAGCTTTGCACACGCCGCTGCAGTGTGCGAAGTTGGCTATCTTTATATTGACCGGGATAACGACTCTGGAGTTCTAAAAGCAATGACTTAGCTGTTAGTTCTGGATTATTTTCTAACCATTTATAAATTTCATCCTGGACATTTTCAAATGGATCTTTGCGTGTACGCCAATATCGTGGGGTCTTAGTTTTCTTTGTTCTTCGATACCTACGTTTATTTCTTACTTCAGCATTAATTATAGGATTAGTGCCTGCATTTGCAGGTTTTCCGGAAAGGCTACATGTTTTTACATTAAAACGTACGTTATGATTATCCTCTGAATCAGAACTTTCAGATGGATAGGTTATCAATACCGCATGCTGCCATAGTTCATCCTGTAAAGCCTCTATTTGTTTCAATAGACGAACCGGACCTAAAGTATGATTGATGTAATTCAGTTTTTCCAGCGTCTTAATATCTATCACACCTGAATCTCGCAATCTTTAAAAAGGAGTGCGAGTAGGGTGATATTTACGATTTACTTTGCTGCTTTTTCTGTGTTTCTCACGAAGCTTCATGGAAGGTTGAAAAAAGTTTGTATAAAGACGTACCGCCCTGTACAGCTCAGTCAGTTGTTTATAAGCACGTTGTCCTTCAAGTCGATCATAACCAACTAATTGCCGCACAACAGCACCATTTTTTTGTTCAACATAACTATGGTCGTTTTTTTGTATGCCCGTCCACGAGTGAAAGTAATTTCCTCTCGTTCACAGTAAGCTTTCAGGTCTGCATTGATAAATTCTGACCCATAGTATGTAGGGAAGGGAAAAAAAGGAGTCACAAGGTCGGCTTCGAAAAATCCCGGCCTCTTCTCTTCCCAATCCGCAAATGTCCGCACAGGAACCTGATGTTTGAGAAGGAAGCCCCGTTTTGTGGTTCCTCGTCCCGAACGGGATCTCCATGGTTTTAAAATTTGATCGATCGTCGCCGGACTTATCGAAATCAGTTGATGACGAACCTTATCATTTAGTTCGAGATGGGAATGACGTTCCAGGACTGGCACAAGCTCTGCAAGAAAAGGAGAGAGTCTCTTGGAGGCAATGTAGTTTGAGGCGCACCAAGCGATTTTTAGGGCTTCCTGAACGGCTTCTCCATAAAAACGAGCTCTTGGCCGCTTTATCGCTCTTACTGTTGGAATCTCTGGAAGAGATAACAGTCGGATGGCATACTTTCGTTTGTACCCGGTTGAAGAAATAAACTCATTCAGAATAACGGTTTTTTGTTTACGCGTAGCCTCCCGGTAACGTGGTGCAACTTTTGCCAATAGCTCCCGCCTGGATGCAAAACTCATAGTTGTCCTCATTTTAATCCTCGGATTTGTGGAAGAAAATTGTAAAGATCGAAGAAAATAGTGATCTTTTGATTGCAATATACTGATAAAAAGTTGTATTATGAAAAAAAAACATGATAAAGACATGATGAAGAATGGATTTTAAATCAATATGATGCCCAATATTCTCTTTTGTGAAGTTGATATGGGGAATATTGGTTTATATGCCTTTGTCTGTTTTTATTGGGTTTTTTTCCTTCCAAAAGAACATCTCTGACTGAGGCTGGTATCCCGGAAAAGGAGGAATTTCTATGAAATTTAGAAAATCGAAAATCTTCTTTATCACTCTTTTATTGATTCAGGGGTTTGTTACAGCAAATTTTTCATCGCTTGGCTTTGCAGATCAAGCCGGTGAACAATCCGGGCAAGAGAGTTCTAAATTACTGAAAAGTATAATCGAAGAGTACTGGAATCATAAATCCAAAGGGAATCTTTATCAAACTATGCTGGAAGGAAAAAACACAGTTGAGCTGCCGGACATATCCCTTCAAAAAGCCCAGAAAGAAGCCGCTTTCTCCGAGACAATCCTTGAGAAACTGAAGGATGTCGATCCGGAAGAGCTGGGTCACAAAGAATGGATCGACTTCGAGGTTTTAAAATGGCAGATGGGAAATGAAGTGAAAGCGCCCAAATATTTCTGGTTATCCTTTCTTCTTCCTCCGGTATCAAACTCTTTGACAAGCATAAACAGCACTTTCACAGGATTTAAGTTCGAAGAAAAAAAGGATAAAGAGGACTATCTGAATCTACTTAAACTCTACCCTGATTTCGTCAGGAATGTCCTTCACCTGACACAAGAACAATTCTATAAAGGTATCATCCTTCCCAAAGAAATCTTTCCCATGATGGAATCCTTTTTGCAGCAAATTCTCGATTTGAAAGAAAAAAGCGCTCTTTATGTCCAGGATGATAGATTGAAAAACTTCGATCCCTCAGAGATAAAGGCCTTTCAGCAGGATGTCCTAAACATCATCAATTCAGATATTCAATCCGCCCTGATGGAATTGGTTGATTTTGTTAAAGGCGACTACAAAAAACAGGCACCTGAAAACGTAGGGCTCTGGCAGTATCCGGGAGGTAAAGACTATTATCGATATCTGGCCAAAATCAACGTAACACTCGACCTTTCGCCTGAGCAAATCCACCTGATCGGATTGCACGAAATTAAATCCATCGAAGCCGAAGTGAATAATATAAAAAACGTACTTGGATTTGAAGGGACCCTGGATGAATTTAAGCATTATCTCAAGACGGACCCCCGGTTCTTCCCGAAGTCTCCTCAGGAAATCGAGGAGAGGCTGCTTGGCTATGTCAAACTGATGGACAGCAATCTCGATGACTACTTTCTCCAAAAACCCAGGGCCCCCTACGGAGTCAAACGGCTCCAGCCCGAGCTGGAGGGATCTATGACCTTCGGCTATTACCAGCCTCCCTCTCAAGCAGATCCCAAGGGATATTATAGGTTCAACGGCTCCAAGCCGGAAGAGAGATCCCTGTTGATGGCGGAGGCCCTGATCTATCACGAATTGGTTCCAGGACACCACTTCCACTTCGCTTCACAGCTGGAAAACAATAAACTCCCGGCGTTCCGGCATTATCTTTTCCCCAACGCCTTTAACGAGGGATGGGCCGAATACGCGGGGTGGCTCGGAGTGGAAATGGGATTGTACGAAGACCCTTACAGCAAAATCGGAAAATATATGTTGGATATGATGCTGACCGTTCGCCTTGTGGTGGATACGGGAATGAATTATTTCGGATGGCCCCGGTCGATGGCGGTTCAATTTATGCGAAACCACATGATCGAATCAGAAGTCCAGATTTATGCCGAAAGCCTTCGCTACTCGGTGAGAACGCCTGCCCAGGCACTGGGCTACAAAATCGGAAGTATTGAGTTTGCTAAGCTTCGAAAAAAGACGGAAAGGGAATTAGGGGATAAATTCGATATCAAGAGATTTCATCAGAACCTGCTTGAAAACGGCGCCCTGCCGCTATTTATCCTTAAACAACATGTCGACTGGTATATTCAGGAAGAAAAAAGCAGATCCAGACACCCTCAATAAAGTAACAAGAAAGACACGATCTTCAGCCCAAAGTTTTCGATTGTTTCCTTTCATAGGGAGCGGTTCTGGCCGGGCAACGTTCACTGGGACGGTACTGACAGGAGTAGAAGGGCGTTTTAGTCGGGAAGAGTATCCCTGATATGGGCTTTCTGAGATAAAATATTCGTAACAGGCTCGAGTTCAAAACTTGGATTGAAAGAGATCCCAACCGAGCTGAGGGGGCGGACTATTAATTACACGCTATTTCCCTTGAGTTTCCATGAATATTTGAATTTTAAAGAAGTGGAAATGGACAAACTTTTAACCTTGAAAGAAATTGACAGTAAACAACCCCGCACTTACGTACGGGGCTTTAATCCAATGCAAGCTTTGCTTGTTCTAAGTCTTCTTTTTCCTGATACCGCACGTATCTCTCTATCAACTTCTCATCCAAGCCCACTGTCGATACGAAATATCCAGCCGACCAGATCCCTCCCCTGCTATAATATCTCTTCCTCAAAAATTCAAACTTTCCCCACATCGCCTCCCCTGTATTCGACTTTATTATCTGAACTACCCTTGCTATGCTGTACTTCGGTGGAAAGCTCAGGACGAGATGAACGTGATCCGGCTGGATATTTCTCTGCACATACTCAATCTCAGGATAGATCTTGCGTATCTCATCCATCTTCTTTATCAAGTATTCATCGACTCCCTTTACAAGTACCTTGTACCTGTATCTCGGTATCCAAACCATATGGTACATACACCTGTATACATAGTGGGCTTGTCTCTTTATTTCCATGCCCTGATTCTATCATATTGAAAGAAGACTTAGGAGTCATTTCTATCCCCGGACTCACGTCCGCGAAATTTAAACAGGTAGTATTAAAAGGATATTCCGCGAATGTCTTACTTTTGGTGGGTTTCCTGAAATATACGATGCCAATGAGATCGAGCGAAAAGAGTTTATTCAAGAATATTTCAGAACTTTGGTTCAGAGAGATCTGATAGAAAGATTTAACATAAAAAAGATGCCCTTTTAATCAGGATCGGTTGAAGTTTTATGGAAAAATCAGTCATCTCTCTAATCCGGAATCGTTTGCACAACTCATGCAGAAATGTTTTAACTCCGAATGGGTCGTCTATGCGAAACCACCTTTTGGAGGAGCGGAGAAAGTCCTGGATTATCTGGGCCGCTACACTCACCGCATTGCAATTTCCAATAACCGTTTATTGAAAGTTAAAGACGGCAAAGTTTCTTTCTCCTGGAGGAATTACCGAAAAGGGAACAAAACCCAAACTATGACTCTGGAGGCAGAAGAGTTCATCCGCCGCTTTTTACTCCATGTTCTCCCTTCAGGTTTTATGCGCATTCGTTATTTTGGGTTTCTAAGCAATCGTCATCGTACAAGGAAGTTGAAACTTTGCCGAAAGCTTCTCCATGAGCATCAGCCAGCAGTTAAATCGCCAATAAAATCAATGGATTGGAAAGAACGTTATGAGTTCTTGACCGGCAAACCAGTATATATGTGTTCTTTTTGTCATAAAGGGCACCTCATTCCTATCCAGAACCTCTTACCTTTGCGGTTTCCTTTCACAAGACCGCCACCTCAAACCGTGAAAAATGATCTCAACATTAGCACATTACACATACATTTATAAGAACACCCTGATTTTCAGGAGTGATCGGATTACTTTGCATATTTTCATTCAATGCCTTAATAATAAAACTCAATATTGCATGTTTTATCATTCCATGGTTTACAAATATTCATATAATACATGCTTTGAAGCAATAAAAGGCATTCCCTCCTTTGTGCCCAACTCAATATTTGGCTTTGTCCCAAAGCTTCAATACAATCCCCATAGGAGCGAACCCACCAGTTTATAGTTCAATGCATTCTTTCGGTAATGCTCGCTCATTTTATTCGCTCGACTACCGAAAGAATCTTATCCATCTTATGATTCGTATAATCATATCTTGGAAAGGAGAGATGAATATTAATGTCAATGTTGTAAGAACACATATGATAAATTATTCTGGCGAAAATTATGTGTCATGTTTCAGGATGAGGACGAAATATGATCATCCAAAATCACAAAGAGGTGTTCCTTCAGGATTAAACCCTTTTGGATAGACCATCTTGCCACGGACAATAATCGGAATAATAGTATAATAGCCTTCGTATATACCTTTATGAATCTCCTCAGAATCATAACCAGCATCCAGAACAATATAGGATATATCAAGAGAAGGGAATCTCTTTTTGAATTTATCCAAGAGTGGGAATATATGAATTTCATCAGAATCTCTACGGGTACTTACAATGCTGACCATAGGGATTCCAGTAATAGTTATCAGGGAATGTGCCTTATGCCCAACAGGATACTTATTTTTATGATGGGGACGGCCAAAGCTTACAGAAGGGTCGCTAAAACGCCATGAACCGTCTTTTTGTTTTATTCCTTTGGAAGAACAATAATATCTGATGGGAGTAGAATCTCCGACGAGTATCAAACCTTTGTGACGATTCTTTGGGAGTTGTTTTATGTGGGGATTTAAAAGTCTGTTCCTATTGGCTTCATTAACGAAGTTTACATGGATTTTTGTATATTCTTCTACACCCAGATGATTTCTCAGGGTGTTATAGGTGTTATGAGCCGGTGTAGGACTTTTTTCCAGAAGACAGAGATATCTATATGTACTGTTTTCAGAAAGACGTTCGGCAAGGATTCTATCAGAGACAAAAGTCTGTTTGACTTTCAGCATCCGAGACAGGAAGAGGCCAATTCCGTATCCTTGAGGTCCTGTATGTGAATAAAATTTATCTATAACAGGATGAATATTGTTGAGATCAATCTCCTGGAAATAGTTGACCAGCTTATTCTCTTCATCTGTAAGGTCCAGATAAGAGCTAGAGAAAGTTGCTAGAGGAAGTTGATAGTCTGTCATGGCTGATCTCCTGGTATGAGGTGTTCAATAATAAAGTGGGTATCTGTTCAATACTCACGCTACCCAAAAATAGGAGAGAACTCAAGACGTAACCACTTATAAAATATAATAGTTGCATAAAATATGCTTATTTAACAAAAATGAAAAAAAACACTGAAATATTAGGGGTAATTTTTACCCAAAATGAGCTATTTGGGGTGTTTTTCGGCTAAAAATGGGAGTAAGTCCCAAAATTGGCCCTTATAAACTGTTTATATTCAAGTGGTTAGAAGTGTTGAACAGTCTTTAATAGTTGATTTTCTCTCTGACGCTTGGAGTCAAACGTATTAGAAAATTACATCCTTTTTGATTGGTATATTTCTGGTTGTTGGCGGGTGCATTTTCCTGCTTTTTTGACAGTGCTGGATATTTTTTATGTAAAAGAGCCTTATTCGCTCTTAATATTATGATGGCGCCCTCGAACGAGGTCATGGCTTGAACACCTCTTTAAATACACGGACAAAGTTTTCACCCATTATCAGGTCAATGTCATTTGCCTTGTACCCCCTCTTGGCCAGTTCATCGGCTATCTTGGAAAACTTTTCATCGCCTGTAAAGCCATCAACAGGCTTTATCCATTCCAAGGGAATTCTCAGTCTTTCTTTTTCGGTCATGTATTGGAGAAGATAATCAGCGAAATCGGGACCCAAGCCTGTATGCTCGATGCTGCCAACCTTTACCAAGTGATCGATGTGATTGAGCAAATGTTCCAAATCTGGGGGCTTGACGAATAGGCCGCAAGCATTCACACCTATTACTCCTCCTGTATCTGCGACTGCTTTTATTTGCTCGTCTGTAAGATTCCTGGGGTGGTCACACAAAATGCGGCAATTCGAGTGGGAAGCGATGACTGGGGCTTTGGTGAACTTTATGACATCCCAGAAACTGGGGTCGTTTAAATGGGAGACGTCAATGATAATTCCCATGGCTTGTGCTTGTTCTAAAAAGCTTACACCGACATCTGTAAGCCCGCCGAGATGACCAGCCTTTTTGGTCGAAAGGAAGGCTCCGTCCGCAAGATAGGTTCTCAGAGCATGAGTGAGGCCCAGAACCCTCAGGCCCAGCTTATAGAAGATACGAAGCAGCTGAATATCCGAACCCAGTGGCTCAGCACCCTCCATACCCAATATGAACCCAATTTTTCCCCTCTCTTTCGCTTTTTTAATATCATCGTATGTGGTGCATAAGACAGAACTGGAAGATTCCTCGATTTCTTCGTAGAACGTGGCTATGAGATCGAGTCCTCTTCGCAGAGCCAACTCAGGAATATACTGCACATCACTATAAATAGCTACTACTCTTATGTCTATGTTGCCTTTCCTCATCTTAGGCACCCAAAATTTCTCGAGCACCTCCCTTTCTCCTAGTATCCTCCTGGGATGAATGTCGTTCAAAATGTCCGAATGAGCATCAAAAACTATTGCCATTTTTGCGTTACCTCCTTTCTAATAATTTTGCTTAATGCGTTCCCTGGCTCAATATTCTGAGAGAGAAACATTTTTATTAGTTCTTTTATATAAGCCTAATCACCCTTCGCTGTCAAGTCATTTAAAAATCTCCCAGCGATTCCGCAACTTCGCACAAAAAGCGAAAATCTCTCTTAAGATAGAAGATTTTTTTATTAGGAGTTTCGTATTCGGGGGATTTTGTTTATATTTGATTGATTATTTAGGGCTATTTTTGACAAGAGAGAACACTATCCCTCTGGTTTTGTTATCCAATATTATTGTTTTTCATTCTGAGGAAAAAA